>Ga0306867_1000035_pt1 | contig 137633 bp, 153 predicted proteins | sample AntRauTorckE6831_FD_190432 | JGI IMG/M metagenome (GOLD analysis project Ga0306867, IMG submission 190432) | Saline lake microbial communities from Rauer Islands, Antarctica - Metagenome Torckler E6 #831 (v2) (version 2) | ecosystem: Environmental > Aquatic > Non-marine Saline and Alkaline >...
CGTTGCACCCTCGATTCTCGGCGGCTTTACCATCGCCACCGAACAGGGCGTCGAGTCGGTCGACGCTGATATCCCACTCGTGGCCTGTCTCCCCGAAATCGCCGTGTCGACGCGGGATGCCCGCGAGGTCGTCCCCGAGACAGCCAGCATGGAACAACTGGTCAAAACCGTCGGCAACGCCGCCACGCTCGCAGTCGGGATGTGCCAATCGAACCCCGAACTCGTCGGCCAAGGAATGGCTGACCCACTCGTCACGCCGGCCCGCGCGAAACTGATTACGGGGTACGACGCAGTGTCGACGGCGGCCCAACAGGCCGGAGCGATTGGCGTCACCGTCAGTGGCTCCGGTCCCTCGATGCTCGCAGTCTGCCACGATGACCGTCGACGGGACGTAGCGACCGCAATGTTGGATGCGTTTGCCGATGTGGGGGTCGAAGCCCGCGCCTACCAGACGCGAGTCAGTCAGGGCGCGACACTGTTCTAAGCCACAGTTCACATCGTGTTGATAGTTTAGAAACAACTATCAGACGATTCGGATAACTCCCTGTATGAAACGGGATTTTAGCGACCGGTTCAAATCGGTTTCGACCGGGAGCCATCTCGCCAAGCGAATCGCCCTCCTGATTGCGGTCTGTGGCCTCGTCTACATCGCACGACCACTGGTTCACGGCGTCGTCTATCCACTCATCTACGAGCCAACGTGGCTGCTCGTCGGTGGGTCGACCCTCATCGCTGCGGTCGGCCTCTGGCTTGCGCCGCCGCTGACCACCGAGGGTAGACAGGTCGACGGCGGGTCACTGAGCCTATTTTTGAGCGATTCGGCCGTTACCAAGCTTGGGTTGTTGGGGACGCTGTTTGCCGTCCTGTTCGTCATCGGCATGCTCTACTCGGTGCCTGCCGGGATGGTCACCGAACGAACGCTCGCGGATCGGACGATGGCCGAGAGCCAGCAGATCGACGAGCTCCCATCGATCAACCCTGACAACCCACGGATCGTCCCACGCGCGGTCGCCGATATCCAGACGCGTGGGTCGACGTCCTACCGAACTCACCGACTCGGGCCAAGTGATATCGCTCGGGCCGAAGACGGGACGTTAGCCTGGTCGTACGCCATCGAACCCGACGGCTTCCGGAACAAACTCCTGAGCAACCAGCGCGGCGTCCTGCTGTCGGATATGACCCGGATGGAAAACCGCCAGATAACCGCCTACGACGACCAGCAGTTCGCTATCGGTGAGGGGATGTATCTCCACCGAAGCGCCGACTGGAACCTCAAACGAACCGACTACCTGACGCAGTACCGCGACGACGCCGTCGAGTTCACCCACGACGGAACGGCCTACATGTACTACCCCAAAACTGGCCACGAGTGGCAACTGACCCCGCTTCCGCACACGGTGCCGGTCTGGGACGGCGGCGCACTGATCGCACCGGATGGGACGATCACCCACCTCTCGCCCGAGGAGGCCCAAGCAAGCGAGATTCTCGACGGACAGCGACTCTACCCCCTCTACAACACGGAGCGAGAGATGGCCTCACTCGGCTTCCGCAACGGGATCATCAACCAGCTCCCAGTTGTCGGTGAACACGCCGAACAGGTCGAAGTCGCCGAGATGCCCTCCGGAGCCGGCAACAGCCAGCCGTTTGTCATCGATCTCGCGGGCGAGCAGATGAGCTACGTGACCGCGATGGAGCCCTACGGCGAGGATTCCAGAGGGCTCGACGAGATCTTCTTCGTCGACGCCTCAACCGGCGAGATCCGGTATTTCGGAGCTGAAGACCAGACGCTCACCGGTCCCGAGCGGGCGATGGGAATCGTTCGGTCGGCCGACTCCCAGACCGGCTGGGGCGACAACTTCCAAGTCGTTGAGCCCGTACCTGTGTTTATAAACGACGAGCTGTGGTGGCACAGTAAGGTCGTTCCGACCGACAACACCGACGTGAGTCGGAACGTCTTCGTCAGCGCCGAAAGCGGGGATGCGGTCGAACTCCGGGATACGGCGGCTGTCCGTGAGTTCCTCGTCGGCGAAGACATCGAAAATATCGATGACGTCGACACCGAGCCAGCGCCCAACACCGAGGGCGTCGACTACTACATCGTCATTCGGGGCAACGATGGCGAGGAACTCGAACGGATTCCAGTCGAACCGGGTCAGAACCCGACTATCGAGTACGTTCCGGCCGGTGAGGGCAACAGCGAGCCCGATCAAAACAACAGTACGTCGTAAAAAGGCAGTTTAGACGCCGCGATCCTGAAGACGTTCTTCGTCCGGAATCGACTCGGTCGACTGGCCTTTCATGCCGCTCCCGGCGGTGGTAGCGATTTCGGCGAGCGTCTCGGGATTGTCCCAGTTGGAGACCGCCTCGACGATGGCGTTGCCCATCTGTTCTGGCTCCTCGGCGCCGAAGATCCCCGAACCGACGAAGATGCCGTCACAGTCGTGGTGCATCATCAGCGCGGCATCGGCCGGCGTAGCGATCCCGCCAGCCGCGAAGTTGACGACGGGAAGTCGACCCATCTCGGCGGTCTCGTGAACTAATTCTCGGGGTGCGCCGTGTTCGCGGGCCCACTTTTCGCGCTCTTGGAAGTCGAGTCCTTCGAGCGTACGGATCTGGTTCATCATTGTCCGCTGGTGTTGGACAGCCTGGTTGACGTCGCCCGTTCCGGCTTCGCCCTTTGTGCGGATCATCGCCGCGCCCTCGTGGATGCGTCGGAGGGCTTCGGGGAGGTTCCGTGCGCCACAGACGAAGGGAGACGTAAAGTCGCGCTTGTCGATATGGTACTCGTCGTCGGCCGGGGTCAAGACCTCCGACTCGTCGATCATATCTACTCCCAAGGCTTCGAGGATCTGGGCCTCGGTGTGGTGGCCGATCCGAGATTTGCCCATTACCGGAATCGAGACCTCGTCGATGATCTCGGTGACGTTGTTTGGGTCGGGCATCCGGGCGACACCGCCGCGTTTGCGGATGTCCGCCGGCACTGCTTCAAGGGCCATCACCGCGACAGCACCGCAATCCTCGGCAATCCGTGCCTGTTTTCGAGTGACGACATCCATGATGACGCCACCTTTCTGCATCTGTGCAAAACCGCGTTTCACCAACTCAGTGCCGCGCCGTAGCGTCCCGAGATCAGTTGGGTCCGACATGAGATGTGGTTGGGTACGAACACACTTAATCCGTGTTCTTTCGGCGTTTAATCACTGCCTACTAGGAGGACAATCAGATGAGTATACAACAGATATACAGTCTCAAAGGACAGCATATTTTACGCGTATGGTGAGTAGAGATCTTCATACGGAACTCCCGGTTGCGTAACTACTCATTACTAATACAGGTTCGGGACGGTACTCTGTTCATGAAATGTCCGCAGGGGCCGTCGGTGCTGATCCCGACGGGATTTGAGCCGGGAAGTTACTCGTGTGTCCGGTCGTTTGCCCGGCGGGACATCCACACCATTGTGGCTTCGGAACACGAAAACGTGCCCGCGGCTGGCTCGCGGTTCTGTGACGAGCACCTGCTCATCCCCTCTCCATACGACGATCTCTTGGCCTACAAGGACGCCTTGATCGGTATTGCAGCCCGTTCCGATGTGAAGACGATCATGCCGCTGCGGGCACATGACCCCTATCTGTTTGCCACATATGCCGACGAGTTCAATCGCTATGTCGACCTCCCCTCTCCGGATTCCGAACTCCTCGGGGTCGTCCACGACCGGCTACAGCTCGCTGCGGCCGCCGAGGCCGCTGGCGTCGCCGTCCCCGAGACCCAACTGTTGACCGAGGTCGACGACTGGAGCCCCGAACGCATCATCAAATCCCGCTACAACCTGCTGACGAACACCACACAGAGCGGCTACACCAGCGCCGAATCCGAGACGGTCAAAACAGTCACCCATCTCGATCCCGGCGAACAGCCCGACACGGAGGCGCTCATCGGCGAGATGAACCACGTCCCCATCGCTCAGGAGTACATCCGCAGCGACAGTGAGTACGTCTTCGGCGCGCTCTACGACCACGGTGAGCCACTGGCAACCTTCCAACACCGCCAGATCCGTGGTGACTCCTACACCGGCGGCGGTGGCGTCTACCGCGAGACGGTGTCGATCCCCGAACTCGAAACCGCGGGCCGAACTCTACTGGATAGCCTCGACTACCACGGACTGGCCTGCATCGAGTTCATGGAAGCCGTCGACACCGGCGAGTTCGTCCTCACCGAAATCAACCCGCGGCTCTGGCAGTCCCTGCCCTGTGCGGTGCAGGCCGGAGCTGATTTCCCGTACTACTACTGGCTGTTGTCGCAGGGCCGAGCCGACGAGATCAACCACAGCTACGAGGTCGGCGTCGGCAGCCACCTGCTGTACGGCGAGTTGGGGTATCTGTTGAGTATCCTTCGGGAGGACTCTCCGTTGGTCGACAAACCCTCCTTTTTCGGCGAGTGTCGGTCGATACTCCAGTCGTGCTACGAGATGCCCCGCTTCGACAACTTCACTGTCGACGACCCAGTGCCGTTGCTACGCGGGATCAAACACATCATCAAAACCAAACGGTAGCCACGGCTCAGCGATGAGACCGATAAAAAACCGCGGGAAACCGCTACTCGTCGCCGAACATCTGCCGCATCATCGGATGCATCTCCATCATCTGCTCTTCGGCGATCTCCTCGTACAGCTTGTACGTAATGGAGACCGTCAGCAGCAGTCCGGTTCCGGAGACGTTACCAATGGTGCCGAGCATGTTCGCCATCACGGCGAGCAGGCCGACGAGCGCGCCACCGATGACGGTCACCTGTGGGATGTAGCGCTCCATGACCTTTTCGACGACCTGTGGGTTCCGGCGGAAGCCGGGGATCTGCATCCCGGAGTTCTGGATCTGTTTGGCGGTTGCCTCCGGCCCCATGCCGGTGGTTTCGACCCAGAAGATGGCGAAGATCGCCCCGCCGACCACCATGAACGTCAGGTCGATGGCGACACGGAGGCCGATCTGCCACGGGTCGATGCCTGCGGGCGTCAGCCCGAGGAACCACATCCAGTCGGCGCGAGCCTGAATCGGTGCGACGTAGTAGAAGAACCCGTCGACGGGTTGACTATCGGCGTACACACCGAGTAGGGCTGGCATACTGTCGCCCATCTGGCTGTAGATGATCTGGCCGACGAACTGAACGTTCGCCTGCAGCGCACGGACGAGGATCATCGGCAGGACGCTGGCATAGATGAGCTTCACCGGGAAGCGTCCACGGGCACCCCGAACGCGGGCGTGACTCAGTGGGATCTCGACCCGGACCGATTCGGCGTAGACGACAATGCCGAAGATCAGCAGCGTCGTCACCAGCGCCAGTATGTTCCCGGGATCGAACAGTAGCGACTGGAACCACTGGGCGGTAAACGTCGGACCGAGTCCGATATCACCGAACAGGATTCCATACCAGCTGGCGAACAGGCCGGTTGCACCCAGCCCCGACCAGCTGAACAGCCCACCGATGAGCTGTTGGCTGACACCGGCGATAATGAACAGCCCGACACCGGAGCCGACACCCCACTTGCTCACGATTTCGTCCATGAACAGGATCAGGATGCCGCCGACGAACACCTGTGCGAAGATCAGGAGTTGCACGCCAGTGACGCCGATACCGAGTGCGTTCCCAACCGTTTGACTGGCTGGCAGGAAGTTGCCCGTGAACACCATCGGGGCTGCGGTCGCCGCAGTCACGATGAGTACAAGCAGCTTCTGGAGTCCTTGGTACAGCACCTGATCGCGCGGATCGTTATCCGTATCTAACCCCAGCAAGTTCGCGCCACCGAGCAGCTGTAGGACAATCGATGCGGTGACGATCGGACCGATCCCGACCTGCAGCACCGATCCCTGACCGCCCGCGAGGATCGACCGGAACTGGCCGAAGATATCACTGCCACCAGCATCCAGACCGAACAGCGCGATGTTGGTCAGGAAGAAGTAGATGCCAAGCACGCCGGCGGTCCACAGCAGTTTCCGCTTAAACGGAACGTGCCCCTCCGGACGAGCGACTACGGGCATCCTGGTCAACACCGGTTCGGCGGCATCCTTCCAACTCATATTATGATTCGTCTGAACTGTCTTCGTTTACGTCTTCCGCTTCAGCTTCCTCGGCGCGGTCGGAGAGAACGGCGTCGCCGCCAGCCTCTTCGATTCCCGCCACGGCACCGGCCGTGAACGCATCGGCGGTGACGACCAGTTCGTTGCGAACTTGGCCGCCGCCGAGCACCTTCACGACGTCGACGTCGTGACCGGTGTCGACAACGTCGCGGGCGTCGATGACGTAGGCGTCACCGTCGGTCTCTGCGTCGCCATCAGCGGCGTACAGTGCGACGTCCTCGTCGATCTTCTGGATGCGGATCTCTTCGACCGTATCCGTGATCGAGTCGGGGCGCGAAAAGCCGTGTTTGCCGAGCGGTTCGTAGTTGTGGAACTCGTGTTTGTCGCGGCCAGCACGGCCACGGCCACCACGGTGTCCGGCACCGCGCCGGTTTTTGTGGCTGCCGCCGCTGTGGGTGCGGGAGCCGCGCTGTCGTCGTTTCTTGGATCCCATTATCGCATCGCCTCCAGGAGGCTATCGATTTCCTCGGTCTCGTGGTGGCCGAGCTGGCCACCCTCCTTGACTGGGTGTTTGATGCCGTCGTGGCCACCGCGTGGTGGGTGGAGTCGAACGACCGGCGAGAGACCCTGCTCTCGCAGCGTCGTCTCTTCGGCGACAAGCGCTTCGGCGAGTGCGTCGACATCGTCGTAGTCGGTGTTGTCGGCAACCCACGCGTCGTCGATCTCGGCGTCGCCTTCGTCGGCTTCGCCGCGTCGACGGATGAGGGTTGCAACGACCTCGGCGCTCGGTTCACCGAAGGCAACGTAGTCGTTGACCTTCGTAATCATGCCGCGGTAGGTGTCTGTCTCGGGGACGAACGTCACGTGGTTGACGCTGTGAAGATTCAGCATCTTCAGCGTGTCACGGATGTCGTGTGAGATGTTGACCTCACCGCGGAGCTGAACGAGTGCCTGCATTATTCGTTGGCCTCCTTCCGGACAGCCTTGGCGCGCTGTGGCGTTCTCGACTGGGCTGCGTTCTCCAGTGCGTTGTAGGTCGCCTTTGCGAGATTGACCGTCGTCCGGGTGTTGCCGTCGGACTTTGTCCAGGCGTCCTGCACGCCGGCGAGTTCGAGGATGTTCCGGACGGTCTCGGCTGCCGCAAGCCCAAGCCCCTGTGGGGCGGGCATGATGCGGACGGTCACCGAGCCGGCCTTGCCTTCTGCGGTTCGGACCAGGGAGTTGACGCCACCGGCGGAGTCCTCCCACGATCCCGAGCCACGGTCGACTTTGATGATGTTGAGTTTTGCAACGTCGATGGCTTTCTCGATAGCGCCGCCGACCTGCTCGTCGCGGGCCTGCGCATAGCCGAGATAGCCATCGCGGTTGCCGACCACACAGACACAGCGGAATTTGACTCGGCGACCCGAGTCAGTCATCCGCTGGACCATGTTGATGTCAAGCACCTCGTCTTCCAGTCCGGGAAGGAGCTGGTCGACGAGCTCGGCCTCCTTCATCGGGAGCCCGGAGTTGAGTGCTTGGTCCATCGTCGTGATGTCGCCGTTCTGTACCTTTCGGCCGAGCCGCGTTCGCGGTTCCCAGCCGTTGTTGTGGTTGCTCATTCGTCCTCCTGAATCGCAGCGAGCACATCGTCGAAGTGCTCAGGTAGTTCAGAGGCGTCGAAATCTCCACTGTACAGCGGCTCGTCGAGCTGGGCGTCGTAGTCGGCGATATGCTCGCCGCGATTCCGCTCCCAGTCGGCCAGCACGCTGTCACTGTGGGGGATTTCGAGCCCCGCGTCGATTGCTCCTTCCTGTACCGAGAACACCTTGTTACCGGGTGTTGCCGTGTTCAGCCCGATGTCGAGGACGGCCTCTTCGAGGCCAGCTTCGACCGCGCGGCTGCCAAGGAGGTAGCCCGTCAGGTATGCGCTCGGAAGGTTCCCTGTTGGAGCTTCCCAGCCGTACTCTGCGAGATCCTCGCTGGAGGCGGCAACGTGGGTAACATCGCCATCAGGTCCGGGGGTGACCAGCTGCGCCCTGACGTGCTTGTTGCTCGTCCGGGCGACCAGACGAGGTTTGCCAGATTTCAACAGGCGCAACCTTTGGTGGTAGTCTGTTCGGACCTCACGGCGGCGGCGCATCGGCACTTTGTATCGTGGTCCAGTTGCCATTATGCGTTCACCTCAATGCCGTAGTTGGTTCGAGCGTACGCTTCGAGCCGGTCGACGCTGTCGAACTCGCCACCGCTGGCTTTGTTGTACAGCTCGCGGTACTGCGTGCGGTCGAGCGTTCCGTCGTCGCGAAGCTCCTTGAGTCGCTTCCGCTGGGCTCGAATCCGTGAGACCCAGCTGTCTTTGCGCGACTCGCGGGCGCCGGATTTACCCTTGCGGGTACCCTGGCCCTTCCGGTGGCCGTAGGCGCGCTTTTCGTTGCGCTCGCGGGCACGACCACGGGAGTTGTTGTCGGAGTTTTTCGCTTTGATGATGCCTTGGTCGACGAGATCCCGAATATCCTCTCGGGTGATCGCCTCGGCGATCTCTTCGGATTCTTCGGGGTCGAGCCAGACACGACGCTCGCCGACATCGAGGATGTCAGCAGCGAGTCGTTTCTGGGAGCCGAGATCACTCATCGTCTACCTCCACTTCGATGTAGGTTGGGTTCAGCACGCGAATCTCCTCGTCTTCACAGATCTCCTCGATCCGTTCGCGTTTGCGGCCGCCGACTTTGCTGGCGATCCGCACTGCTTCGGTGTCGCCGTCGACGTCGTCGAGGTCGTCGGTGTTGTGCACACGGACTTCCTCGAAGCCGCTCGGGTGAAGGCCACGGGCGGCCTTCGGCGACATGAATCCGGGGGCGACTTTCGGCCCACGACTTTTGAAGCCACGTCGCTGTTTCGAGAGGCCACCACGAGGTCGACGCCACGATTCGGGCGTCCGTTTCTTCATGTGGTAGTCCTGGCGCTTGAAGGCGGGTTTGCCCTCTCGCTGCTTCTGTGTGAGTGCGCCCTCTGTCTCGTCGTCGAGGGTCGGCTTTTTGTCCGCGTGACCGCGGGCAACAAGCTCCGTTTCGACGTCTTCGGTCTCGTCGTCGACTTCGGCCTCGGGGGTCTCGTCTTCGACCTCGGCCTCGGTGTCGTCGGCGACTTCGAGGTCACCGACACCGGCTTTGATGCGCGCTGCGAGCGCATTGCCGATCCCGTTGACGTCAGCGAGTTCGCTCTGACTGGCGGCCTTGATGTCTTGGATCGACTCGTAGCCCGCCTCACGGAGCGCGTCAGCCTTCGAGGGGCCGACACCGCTGATGTCCTCTAGTTCTTGGGGTTCGTCTGCCATCTCAGGCACCTCCTGCGGTTGGTTTCTCGACAATGTAGACGCCGTCCTGGAAGACGCGCGTATCCTTGTCGTTGACTCGGGTTAGCTGTTCGATATCGGCGGCGGTCTGGCCCACGGCCTCCTTGTCGGAGCCCGAAAGCGTGACCTCTTCGCCGTCGACCTGTACATCTGTGTCGCCACGGATCGGAGTCCGGCGGTCTGCCTTCTCCCCGAGGAAGTTCTCGATGACGACGTCGTCGCCCTCGACAGTCACTTGCATCGGGAAGTGAGCGTAGTGGATCTCCATTTTGTACTCCCATCCCTCGCTGACGCCGTGGATCATGTTGCGAACGTGGCTTTCGAACGTGCCGACCGTCGCAGTGGTCTTGGCGTCCTCGACGTCGGTCGCGATGACGACTGCGTCGTCTTCGACACTGACGGTGACATCGGGGAACCACAGACGGCGCGTAACGCTGCCGTCGGGGCCCTCGACTGTCAGTTCGAGATGGTCTACCGTAGCGGACACGTCCTCTGGAAGTGAGATTTCAGTTCGTGTCATTGTTAGTAGACGTAGGCGATAACCTGGCCACCGATACCCTGTTCGCGGGCCTCGTAGTGGCTCATGACGCCGTGGCTCGTCGTGACGATGAGCGACCCGTAGTCACGGGCCGGGAGGAATCGCTTCTCCCATTTCTCGTAGCCGTCTGCCCCAACCGAGTAGCGGGGCTTGACGATGCCACATTCGTTGATTGCGCCTGATAGTTCAACCTCGAACTGACCGGCCTTGCCGTTGTCGACGAACTCGAAGCCGTCGATGTATCCTCGGTCGTAGAAGACTTCGAGGATCGAGCCGATGATGTTCGAGGCGGGCTGTACCGTAATGCCGAGATGGCCAACGCTCTCGGCATTATCGATGCCGGAGAGAGCGCTGGACAGTGGGTCATTGCCTGCCATGGTTAGCTATACTTCTTGAATCCCATGTCTCGGGCGACCTCGCGGAAGCACTGTCGACAGAGGTTGATGTCGTACTTGCCGACAAGCCCCTGTTTTCGGTCACAGCGCCGACAGGACAGCTGCTGTCCCGTCCGTTCCGCGTTGTCTCCGGACGTCTGGTCTGTTTCGCTTTCACTCATTGGCCTCAACCTCCACATCGAAGTTCGACTCGATGTAGCTGGCCGCATCGTCGACGGTCATCTGATGACCGCTCGGAATCGACCGCGTACCCTTGTCGCGCTGGGCGACACGGTAGCCCGGTCGGACGAGCGTGACGGTGATGTCAAGCCCGTAAATTCCGATCTGTGGGTCGTACTCCTGGCTTGGGAACTCGGTGTGTTCGGCGACACCGAAACTGAAGTTGCCGACGTTGTCGAACTGCGACGTCGACAGCTCCGTAATCGGGAGTGCGGTTTCGAGGAACTCGTGGGCATCGTCGCCGCGGAGTGTCGTTTTCGCACCGATTGGGTCTCCCTCGCGGATTTCGAACTCCTGGACCGTTCGTTTGGCGAGCGTCTGGATGCTCTCTTGGCCCGCGATCTCTTCGAGGATCTCTTGGGCGTTCTGGAGCTCGCGTCCGCCTTCGCCGACGGCCATGTGGACGACAACTTTCTCGATACACGGCTCTCGCATATCGTGGAACTCGGCTTCTGCCTCGCTCATTCGTCATCACCCGTAAAGTTCTCGTCAATGACAACGACGTAGCTCTCGATCGTCTCGTAGCTTGCGTCGTCAGCCTCGACGACAACCGTGTTCGAACCGCTGCCGAGTGTGACCTGGATCTCCTCGACCGTGCCGATCTGGCCAGCGTGCTGGCCGTCGACGGCGGTGACGAGTGCACCCTCTTCGTAGTCGAAGTGGGCGACGATCTCCTTGGTCTCGTTGTCGACAACGAGCGAATCGTTCGTCTCGTAGCTGACGTCCTCGGTTCGGACGTTCGTTCCGTCGTGGAGTGTGAGCTGGAAGTCGCCGCCGGAGACCTGCTCCTTGTTGACGATCTTCCCGAGTCGACTACCTGCTGAGTCCTCGTCGATGGGGGTCAGCGCAAGCCGACCGCCCTCGTCGGGGAACACGCGGTAGAACTCGTCGCGTTCGGTGAACGCGAGAATGTCGAACATGCCGATTGGGCGTCGCTCGTCGGAGATTGCATCCCCGTTGACGAGAATCGAGCCCTGATTCAGCGCGTAACGCGCTTCCTTTTTCGAGTCGACGTAGCCCAGCACGTCCCGTAGCAGGACGAGCAGGGGAACGCCGTCTTCACCGTGGGGGCCTGCGCCCGCTTTCACCGTGTAGGTTTCGGTCTTCCGTTCGACCGGCCACGAGTTCGGTACCGAGAGTCGTTTCTGGTGGTTGCTCATTCGTTATCCTCCTCGCTTTCGAGCCGGGCCTCACGGCGTGGGTCCTCGAGATCGAGCTCGATGACCTGAACGTTACTGGCTTCGAGCGGTCGGGGAACCTCCTCCCCATCGGACTTCTCGACAGTAACCTCTTCGACGTGAATGACGGCCGCTTTGAGGTCGACCTTGATGACCTCACCCTCGCTGCCAGCGTGGTCGCCACGCTGCACTTCGACGGTGTCGCCCGCGTTGACGCGGACGCTGCGCTGGTCGTACTCCTCGCGGAGTTCGGGCGAAAGCGGCGCCTTGACCTGCTCGTGTCGCTCGTGGAGCGACGCGTTTGCAGCGGATTTTCGCTGTTTGTGTGGTTGTGTAGTCATGCTATACAATCATCGTCGCTGTGGATGCAATGCTCCCGAAGCGTTCGGCGACTTCGCGTGCGATTGGGCCCTTGATGTCGGTCCCTCGAGGCTCGCCGTTCTCGTCGATGAGAACTGCGGCGTTGTCCTCGAACTTCACGCGAATACCGTCCGGTCGACGAATCGGTTTGCGCTGGCGGACCACGACGGCCTCCAGCACCTGTCGACGCATTTCGGGGGTGCCTTTGGTGACCGAGACGGTCACTTTGTCGGCGATCCCTGCTTTCGGGTGTCGGTTCTTCGTACCGGAGTAGCCCGCAACGCTGATGACTCGCAGTTCACGAGCGCCGGTGTTGTCGGCACACGTAATGAGCGAGCCCTTCTCGAGTCCCTGCGTGACGTCTGCTTTGAGTGCCTCCATCAGGCATCGCCTCCAAGCAGTTCGACGACCACGTGGGATTTCGTCTTCGAGATCGGTCGGGTCTCCGCAATCTTTACTTCGTCACCAACTTCGAGCGAGTCGAGTACACCGGGTACGTGCGCTGGAATACGGGATCGGCGTTTCATATACCGGTCGTATTTCGGCACGAACACGTCGTACTCTTGCTCGACGATGACGGTCTTTGCCATATCGGTCGAGACGACAGTCCCACTGCGGGTCTGGCCTCGAACCGGAAGCTGTCCGTAAAACGGACACTTCTCATAGTCGTACTCCTCCGGGTTCTGTGGTTCCGAAGGAAGAGGAACGTCAAGTCCTATCGCCATTTCGAATCTCCTGTGCGTTCAGTTCGTTCTGCAGGCCGCGAGAGTAGACGGCTGCCATCCACCGTAACGTAGACTCCGCCCTGGCATCCACCCTGTTGGTTTACGGAACATTCCGACGGCAAAGACTGACGAGGGCGTACCCCCGCAGTTTCCTCCCCGAGTTTGGACGAAGACCCCGAGCCCTTGCGGCCCCGTCCTGGTGACGGGTTCGACGCGGGTTGATCCCCCACGACGACCTCGGCGGCTTCATTTGTGTGCACGCCTGCACCTTGTTCGTCAATCGATTCCTCGCTGACTGCGATCTCGAATACCGACTCGGCTTTCGGCACGCGTTTGTCGCCCGACTCGGTCGACACGACAACGGTCTTCATCGTCTCGCTGACAACGCGGCCTGAGATACCGACGGAGTCGGCACTGGGCGCGTCGACCACCCGAAGCGGGAGGCCGATGAGTTCGTGTCGTGTGAGTGTCTCGGGCGTGCGTGGCATGAGTCGGTTACTCGTCGTCGGTCGAGGCAGCGGCCTCGTTGTCGCCTTCTTCGGTCTGAACCGTTTTCAGTCGGGCGATGGTCCGGCGAAGCTCTTTGAGCTCGCTGGGGTTCTCCGGGACGCCACCGGCTGCCTGGAGTGCTTTGAGATTGAGCAGCTCGGTTTCGAGCTCTTCGAGCTCGACCTCGCGCTCGGCGGGCGTCATATCGCGCATCTCTTCGACGTGAAGGATGGCCATCTATTGGTCCTCCTCTTTGTCGTCTTCGTCTTCCATCTCGGCAACGAGATCGGCTGCCTCTTCGGCAACGTCCTCGTCGAGATCCTCTTCGTCGTCTTCGGCTGCCTCGTCGGCAGCCTCCTCGGTGTCATCGTCGGATTCGTCCGCGTCTGCGGTTTCCTCGTCGATGACTTCCTCGACGATCTCCTCGTCGATGACCTCTGCTGGGTCTTCGTCAGGAACGTCGACTTCTTCCTCGGCGTCTTCAGTAACGTCCGGGACCTCGTCGGGTTCCTCGGCAAGCAGCGATTCGACGCTCTCGTCGTCGCCTGCCTGTTCGACGTCTTCGACATCCACGTCGTCGTGGATCTCGAAGTCGTCGGGGAGCGTTGCTCCCGGCGGGATAATCTTGACGGTGACGCCGATGGTTCCGAGCTTCATCACGGCGACGCCCTGCCCCTCGTCGACGACGGTCTGGGCTGGCTCACCGTTGTGTTTGATGTAGCCGCGGTTGAACTTCTCGACGCGGGAACGGGCACCGGTCACCTTGCCGCTGAGGACGATCTCGGCACCGAGTGCGCCGGCCTCCATGATGCGGTCGATGGTGGTGTGACCCGCTTTCCGGAAGTACCAGCCACGCTCGAGGGCGTTGGCCAGTCGGTCGGCGACGATCCGGGCGTTGAGGTCGGGTTCGTCGACTTCCTGGACGTCGATCTGGGGATCTTCCATTCCGAACCGTTCGGTCAGTTCGGTGGTGATCTTCCGAATGTTCTTGCCGCCTTTCCCGATGACCATCCCCGGTTTTTCGGCTTTGAGGACGATCTGGGTTCCCATCGGGGTTTTGGCGATGTCCATGCCGCCGTAGCCTGCGCGACTGAGTTCATCGCCGAAGAACTCGTCGATCTGGGCGCGCTGCAGGCCGTTTTCGATGAATTGGTGTTCGTCTGCCATTATCGATCTGCCTCCGGTACTTCGAGGATGAGCTCGACGTCACAGAGCGTGGTGTTCCACGAGCTGGCACGACCGAACGCACGGGGTTTGCGGCCGGGCCGTTCGCCCACCTTGTGGGGGGCGACGTGTTTGATCACCATTGCTTCGCCGTCGAAGCCCTGGTTGTCCCCGTTGTTCCGGGCGTTTTCGAGGAGCTTTTTGAAGTCCTTCGAGGCCTTGTTCGGATAGCGTCCGGCATCCCAGCCGTCGATATCCGAGCGGTGGCCGACGCCGGTGTTGTGCTGTTTAAAGGGCACCGACTGCTCGCCGTCGATGACGCTGTCGAGGTACTCCTCGGCTTCTGCGACGGTCTTGCCTTTGATGGCCTTCGAGATGGCCTTGCTGTGCTTCAGGCTGATGGGCCGCTCCCGAAGCATCGCTTTCGCGGTGGTGTCGGGATCGGCCTCGACGCTGTAGTTGATTCCCATGATATCACTTGAGGGGCACGAACTTCGATGAACGGGTCGCGCCAATCCCGGCCTGTCCGTGTTCGACCGAGTTACGGGTGAGCTGGAACTCGCCGAGATAGTGCCCGATCATCTCGGGTTCGATCTCGACGCGCTCGAAGCTCTGTCCCGTGTAGACGGCGAACGTCAGTCCGACGAACTCCGGCAGGATCGGCATATCCCGCAGGTGGGTTCGGATCGGGTTGTTGGCCGTCTCTTCCTCGCCTTTGCCGCTGGCTTTGTCGAGGAGCTTCTGGTGTTCCTCGGAGAGACCACGGAGAATGGTTCGCCGCTGTCGAGCGGGGAGCAGTTCTGCCACCTCGTCGAGATCCATCTCCTGGAGCTCGTCGAGATCGTAACCGCGGTATGTGAACTCGCCCTCTCGGCCAGTTCGGTACTCTGTACTACTCATTAGTCACGTCCTCCTTTACCGCCGCGTCCGGTTCGCTTCGAGGCGATGTCACCGACCTTCCGTCCCGGCGGTGCGTCCCGCGAGACGGACTTCGGCTTGCCGGGGTGCTGTCGGCCACCGCCACCGAATGGGTGGTCGATCGCGTTCATAGCAACCCCACGGACACGCGGGTACTTGGTTCCGCGTGCTTTCATTTTGTGGTACTTGTTGCCTGCTTTGACGAACGGCTTTTCGGTCCGGCCACCGCCAGCGACGACGCCAATGGTGGCGCGACACTCGGGGTTGAGCCGTTTGACCTCGCCGCTCGGCAGCTGGACGACCGCGATGTTGCGGTCGTGAGTCATCAGCTGCGCCGAAACGCCCGTCGATCGGGCGAACTTCCCGCCGTCGCCCGGCGAGCTTTCGACGTTACAGACCGGGATCCCCTCGGGGATCTCGCCCAGCGGCAGCGTGTTTCCGGGTTTGATCTCCGCCGAAACACCGACCTGGATCGTCTCGCCGACCGTGATTCCCTCGGGAGCGAGGATAAGCCGACGGTCGTCGTCTTCGAACTCCACGTCCGCGAGTGGCGCACTCCGTGCGGGGTCGTGTTCGATGCCGACGACCTCGCCGGTGATGGTGTCGTGGTCTTCGGACTTCTTGTGCGAGAGCTCTGCTTTGTAGCGGTGGGAGGGGGCCCGGAACGTTGGGCCGCCACGACCGCGTCGTTGTCCCTGAATTCGTCGTCCCATCTTAGAACACCCCGATCCGTGAGGCGACTTCAGTCGCGTCGTCGTCGTCGCTCAGACTGAGCGTCGCCTTCTTTTTTGCTTTCGGCGTGATCTGCGTCGTGATGTTTGTCACAGTCACGTCGTAGCGCTCTTCGACTTCCTCGGCGATCTCCGGCTTGGTGGCGTCGATGTCAGTGATGAACAGGAGCTTGTTGTCGAAGTCCATCTCGTTCATCGCCTTCTCGGTCACCAGCGGGTGGTGAAGAATCGAGTTCATCGGTCGGCCACCTCGTCGATCGCGCTCTCGGTGAAGACGGTGAGTCGACCGGCGTGTGTGCCGGGTGCGAGATCCTCGACGTTGACCTCCGCGGCGGTTGCCACGTCGGCACCTGCGAGGTTGCGGGCGGCCTTCGATGGCTCGCCGCTCGTCACGAAGAGGATCGATTTGGGCTCCTGGTACTTCCGGCCACGGGTCGTCCCGCGTCCGGCGCGTACTGTCTTGCCCTCGTCGGCGCGCTCGATGTCCTCGGCGACGCCGAGGGATTCGAGCAGCGAGACGACCTCCTGAGTCTTCACGAGGTCTTCGAACTCGTCGGAGACGACGAGTGGGAGTTCGAGATCGCCGTCGAACTCGTGGCCGCGGTCGGCGACGCGGTCGGCGTCGACGGTTGCGGCGAGCGCCGAGCGGGTTGCGAGCTGGCGCTCTTTGCGGTTGATCGTCTTGCCCTGGTCCTTTTCGGCCTTCGGTGGGTGTGCCTTCCGACCACTGACTGCGTGGGGGACGCGTCGAACGACGCCGTCCTGTCGGGGGTCGTGGGACATCCCGCGGCCGCTACCGAGCGACTCGGCGGGGGTTCGCAGTCCGGCGAACTCGTCTGCACCGTAGGCCTGTTTCCGGTTTGCCTGGGCGGCGACGACTGCCCGCTGGATGAGATCCGGGCGGAAATGGGTCTCGAAGACCTCGGGGAGGTCGATCGAGCCCGCGTCGTCACCGTTCAGGTCGCGTACTGTTGCCTGCATAGTTAGCCCTGGTTGGATGCGGTTGAGACGTGCCGAACCTCGGGGTCGAGGCGCGGCTGGTCGTTCGGCCGGATGGCCGGGCGGAACCGCAGCAGCCGTTTGTTCGGCCCCGGCAGCGAACCCTTGATCAGCACGTAGTCACCATCGACCTCGCCGTAGTCGACGAAGCCACCGTCGACGGAGGCGTCGTCGCCCTCGCCGATCGAAATGATACGCTTGTTGAGTTCGGTTCGCTGGTGGTAGCCGGTCTGTCCTTGCTGGGGAACGGTCGAACGGACCCGGGATGGGTTCCACGGACCGAGGTTGCCGATCCGTCGACGCCATCCCTGACGGGCGTGTTTGCCCTTCCGTTTCTGGACGCCCCATCGCTTGACGGGACCCTGTGTTCCTTTCCCCTTCGTGATGCCCGATGCGTCGGCGTACTCGCCGGCGCGGAAGACGTCGCCGAAACTGTGTTCGCCGCCGTCTTCGAGGAGTTCGAGTGCGAAGTCGGCGCGCTCGTCGAGCGAGCCGCCGCCGACGCGGGTCTCCATAATGTCGGGTTCCTTCTTCGGGATGTTGCTGTTCTCGCCGGGGGCGGTGTGGGTGATGAGTCGAAGGTCATCGACCTCACCGTCGGCGATGAGTTCCCGAATGGCCTCCGAGTCCTCCTCGAAGGTGTTTTCGGCCGGGAGGTCGAGGGCGCGGTCGAGATCCTCGTGGAACTCGGTGGCCCAAACCTCGGTGACCGGTTTCTGTCCGTACGGCGTGTCTTGATAGGCTCGGAGGGAAACCGCCCGCATTGGCGGAACCTCGACGACCGTGACAGGAACGGACTCTTCCATTCCTTCACGCGGCGAGTCTGCCTCGTCGTTGACCATGACAACGTGGGTCATGCCAGCTTTGTAGCCGGCAAAGCCCTGTGGAGCCGCTGCTCCGTCGTCGTCTGGCCACGAGCGAATGCGTGGAACCTCGTCGGTTGCACGCTTCCGCGGGCCGTAGCCCAGCGAGCCTTTGCGTGGTCTGCTTGGTTGTGGCATTGTGTTACTCCGTGAGCGTGAGACAGCCGAGCGACGCGAACATCGCTTCCTCCGTTCGCACCGTCTCGCTGCCCTGTCGCGGAATCGTATTGAGCCAGCGGTCGAACCCCGGATCGGATTCAACGTGTTCGTCTGCCGCGACTGCGGCCGAGACTGCCTCGGGTTCAACCCCGAGTATTTCCGGCAGCCCTCTGCCGGGCGAACCGAAGGCGACGGTCATCCCTGCCCGGAGATCCGGGAGGAGCTCGCCGAGCCGAGCGTGGGAGAGTTTCTCCCCGTACTCGGAGGCGGCGATCCGTAGCCTCGATTCGTCGCTGAGGGCTGCCGAGAGGTCCGTACATTCGACGTCGAACCCCGCTGTGGGTTCGTCGACGAGTCGTGCACGGACCGGTTCTCTCGAAGAGATCCTGACGGTGACGCGCTCTCCCTCTGATGGCACCGGCATATCCGGCGGCACCATGAGCGAGATCGGGTGTTGCAGTCCGCAAGTGACCCGAACGCGGCCTTCAGATCCGACCTTGGTCACGATTCCTTGGTGTGTAACCGATCCGTCTGGATCAGTTACCGTCTGTGACGAAACCCGGAGCGGAGGGAGTATGCCCGCAAACTGCAGTTCGTCGCGTCTCCCCCACACCTCGTCTTTGAGGTAGGGGGGCGTCGCGGCGTACTGCAGCACAACGCGGACGAACTCCTCGCCCCACCGACGTTCGCCCTCCCGGTCGGGGAAGACGAGTAGTCGATCGGCCCGGAACACCGCCGCCGCGCGGGCGACGTAACCGAGTTTGCGAGTTGCCTCGCGTTTGTCCTCGGCTTCGCGGACGACCGACGACGGAACCAGTAGTGTTAGTCCGTCCATCGGGTGTGCCTCGTCACTAGACTGTATCCACGATTCCCAATCAGGGCCTAAAAGGGTAGCGGAACGATCTTCCCCTGTGTTGCCTTCACACGGCCCATAGAGCGCCTGTATCCGGCAATTACGTTGTTGGTTGGTGTGGCATACCACACGAAAAACGGGAAAGTGGTCGACGGCAATTGGGTGAAAAGTAGTGAGTAAGGGGTGTCGTCCGCCGTCGGCCAATAGTTTGATGCTATTTTTATTCTCGTACGCGCGCGTTTCGAAATTCTCACTTCCATCTGCAAATGGCCTGTTTAGTGGTGTTTAAATATTATATATTGGTGACCTGTATATTCACTATATGAACGCGGAGATGTCAAAGAATGTCGACTTTGAAATCGCCTTTGCTTCCTTATTGGCGACACTCTCCGCGTATCTCAGTGTTGATGCGTTTGCTTATGAGTGGGTCGTAGAGGGCGCTGCAATTAGTTTGCTAATACTGACACTTCTACGACGCGTGGGGCTTATGAACAGACTAGAAAACAACCACCCAGTATTCTTTATAACGACGTATGTAATGACGGGAATTAGTTACGTAGTGGCATTTTATTTAATTTTCTGGATTGCAGAACTGATTGAGGGCCTCATTCCAATCGCGGTACTTTGGATATTCATTGTATCTACACCAGCCATAGTTTTGGGGCTTGTTATTGCTCATGAAATTGCGGTAGGAGGATTCATGAGTGAAGCTGAAGACGCTTTTAGATCAGTGTCTATTGAGCATAGAGGATCACGTTCTGGAGTTGTGTTTGAGCATTTTTCGGATACTGCCCGGCAATCTCGTACTGATAGAAATTCGTCATTAAAACAGACCCGACTCACCGATTACAAGAATTCAAAACCACTTGAAGAAGCTACACCGGAAGAACTGCGCGCAGTACTGATGCATAGACTTGGAACGACTATTGGATTGTTAGTTCCGTTTTTTGTTTATGCAGTACTCGGTGTAGCCTTGGCTTTCTGGACTGGTTCATCAATGTTGATTTCAATATTACTTGTTGTATGCTACCTTGCAATCACAGGACTGATCGATGTCTGGTTCTCTGGCTATGGCCTAGTTCAGCTTGGTGAAACAGATGGCAAATATAAGGCTGCAGTGATAATTATTGGAATCGTGTTTTGCTTTCATTCGCTTCCACTTTGAGTAATAGTAACATTTATTTATCTAATTCACGCGTAAGTTTCGCATCCGCGCGAGCGTAGCGAGCGCGGTTCTCGGACGGTGAGGCCGAAGGCCGAGCCGTCCGCCCTTTTTCATCGACGTTTTTGCGCCGAGCGGTTCGCCTGCGGCGAACCCGAGGCGTAAAAAGGTCGGTTAGTAGAGCAGATCGGCGTCGTTCTGTATCATATACAGGCTCCTGGAGGCGATGTTGACCGCGTGGTCGCCGATGCGTTCGAGATCCCGGACAGTCAACAGGAGCCGGGAAATATCAGCCAGCAAGCCGTCGGCGTCGACCGCACCGGTGGTCTGCTCGCGGCCCATCAGGTCACGGACGACCGTCTCGGAGGCGGCCTCGCACTGCTGGTCGACCAGCTCGTCGCGCTCGGCGAGGGTGTAACACAACTCGGGGTCCGCGTCGGCGTAGGCGACCATGGCGTCTTCGACCATTTCGGTGACCGTCGTGCCGATGTCCTGGATGTCGACATCCGGAAGGCGCGTCCGGTCAGTCGTCAGTGAATATTCGGCGAGGTTGACCGCGAGATCGCCGACCCGTTCGAGATCGGTGATGATTTTGAACGACGCGGCAATGAACCGCAGATCCGAGGCGACCGGCTGCTGGAGCGCGATCAGGTCGACACAGTCGGCTTCGAGAGCGAGATACTGCTCGTTGATCTCGCTGTCCCCGTCGATCACCTGCTGGGCCAGCGATTCGTCGGTCCCTTCGAGTGCGGTGAGTGCGAGCCGGAGTCGGTCGAGAACGAGCTCGGACATGTACAGCACGTCCTCCCGCAGGGTGTCGAGGCGGGTTTGGTACTCTGCCCGTGGCATAGGTGTTCGTACAAAAGACACCCGTATTAGGCTTCTGTCTAGAACAATATTAGGTATATTACTGTACTACCGTCCGGAGTCGGCGTTTATAAGATTGATATCGTAAACCAGACTTCGGGGCGAATAAACGACTCGTGGGTGTGAGAAGAGCCGATCAGCCGCGGCTCCGTCGCACGACGAGCAACATCGCACCAACCAGCGCGACCACCGCAACGACGATTCCGAACCCGGGCGTTTGGACGCCGCCTGCCGTCTCCTCACCGTCGACGACCTCGACCGTTTGCGATGCGGAGTCCGTCTGATTGTCGGCCGTCGACACTGTCACTTCGACCTCAGTGGTCCCCGACTCTTCGAACGTGTAGCTCATCTCCGACCCGTCGGTCGACTCGACCGGATCACCGTCGACGGTCCACTCGTAGCGCTCGATCTCGCCGGTGGCGTTGGTATCGAACGTGACTTCCTCGCCAACCGTTGCCTCTTCAGGACCGGAGAGCGACGCGTTGGGAGCCTCCGACTCGACTTCGGACGCGGGAACGCGTTCGATCTGGACCTCCTCTTCGAGGCTATCGAACCAGATACGTCTGACATCATCACCGTCGTCGGTGGCGGAGATCACCTGCCAGTCGTCGATCGTCCCGTTGTACTCCGGGCCCGCCTCCGGCTCGTCGGGCTCCTCGTCGGGGCGGCGCCTGTCGCCGTATCGGTGGTAGGAGTTCTCGTTGAACGCTGGATCGATCGTTATCGACACGTCGTCGCCGCCGACGCCACGGTAGGCCATCCCATCGTTTCGGCCGTTCGTCCAGACCCAACTCAATCGTGCGTCGACACCCTCCGGCGGCTCACCGTCGTTGCCGGCGGCCCCGGCTCGATGGTCCTCGTCGAGCTGGTGGATGTCGTCTTTTTCGACCGTCTCGTTCCGCCAGTCGTAATCGTCGTCGATAATGGCCCACTCGCCGTCCTCCGGAAGGCCGGTCAGCTCCCAACTCACCGAGCTCCCAGCGGTCCCGTTTTCACGGTCTTCGTAATACTTGTCGTGAATAGCAACGAGGCTCACACCGTTCGGCCCTTCGTACAGCATGAGGATGCTCGTGCTGTCCTGCTGGAACTCGGTCGTTCCCTGCGAGCTGAACGATCGCCCCCAAGAGGGATTGTCCCGGCTCTGATACGGGTACCGATAATCGTAGAACTCCTCGACCGGGACATCACCCTGTATCGGCTGGACCTCAAACTCCTGGTCTCCTTGCACGATACGGTAGGTGCGCTCCTCGTCGTCGGCTGGTTGCTCGGGCTGCTCGCTCTGTGCAGCCACCGCCGGGGCGAACAGCGAGGTAATCATAAGGAGCGCAACGAGGCCACTGAGCACTGCGGTCTGTCGTGTTGAATTCATTATATTCGGTCGGACTGACATCGCCACCGGGGTGTGTCGACCCGATTGCCGATTGTTTACGTCGGCTTCGTGCCATCAGACCGACTGCTATCGGTTTGTTATAGATGGGTAAATGGTGCTAACACCACGCTACCCGTTTCAAACGGATGACAAGGTGGCCGGTGCCGTGCCTGTAAGGAGGGCTACTGACCAACCACGGTGTCGAGATCGAATCCCGCGATATCGGTCGCCTCAGAGGCTTTCGACGGTCCATTGTACCACGCAACGAGAACATACCAGCGTCTGCAACCGAATCCGATTCTGGATCGGAATCGGGAGCTAACAAATCACGGACGACCGTCTCGGAGGCAGCCTTACACTGCCGATCGACGAGGTCGTCGTGCTCGGCGTGAGAGAAACACAGCTGAGGTCCGCGTTGGCGTCGGCGACCATGGGGTCTTCGAGCATTGCAGTGATCGTCGTACCGATGGCCTAGATGTCGACCTCCGGTAAGCGAGTAGGGTGACTGGCTGGTGTCAAGAGCCGTTCAGGTGTGCAGCCGTCGCGCTGCGAGCAGTATCACTGCAGTCAGCGCGATGAGCGCCACCCAAATGCCGAAGCCCGGTGTCCCATCGTCGGTCGTTTGCGTCTCGGCTTCGACGACCTCGACGGTGCTTGACGCCGTATCGCTCGGCTCGGCCGCGGACATCACCGTCACGTTGACCTCGGCAGTACCCGCCTCGTCGAAGGAGTGGGTCAGCGTCGACCCATCGGTCGACTCGACGGGCGTCCCGTTGATGGTCCACTCGTAGCCTTCGACCTCGTCGGTTGCGTTGGCAGTGAACGTGACGTTTTGGCCGACAGTTGCCTGTTCGGGACCGGAGAGCGAGGCCGTCACTGGCTCCGAGGCAGGGACGGTTTCGATCCGAACCTCCTCTTCGAGACTACTGAACCAGACCCGTTTGTACTCCTCACCGCCGTTGGTAGCAGTGATGAACTGCCAGTCGTCAATAGTTCCGTTGTACTCCTCGCCCTCCTCGGGATCGTCGGGCTCCTCGTCGGGACGTCGGTCATCCCCCACGCGGTGATACGAGTTTTCGTTGAACGCAGGGTCGAGCGTGATCGATAGATCCTCTTGTGCGAGACCGCGGTAGGCCATCCCATCGGTCCGACCGGTCATCCAGGCCCAACTCAGCCTGGCGTCGACGCCCTCCGGCGGCTCGCCGTCGTTGCCGGCCGCACCGGCTCGGTGATCTGCGTCGAGTTGGGCGACGTCGCCCTTCTCCTCGTCTTCGATCCGCCAGCCGTAGTCGTCATCGATCATCGCCCACTCGCCGTCGTCGGGCAGCCCGGTGAGCTGGAAACTCACGGAACTCCCGGCGGTCGCGTTGTCGAGGTTTTCGTGGTACTTGTCGTGAACGGCGATCAGGCTCACGCCGTTCGGCCCCTCGTACAGCATGAGAATGCTCGTGCTGTCCTGTTGGTAGTCGGTCGTGCCCCGCGAACTGAACGACCGCCCCCACGATGGGTTCTCCCGGCTCTGATACGGATCCCGATAGTCGTAGAACGCTTCGGCCGGGACATCACCCTGTATTGGTCTGACCTCGAACTCCTGGTCGCCCTGGACGATACGGTAGGTGTACTCGTTGTCCGCCGGTTCGTCGTCTCCCGGCTGCTCACTCTGTGCGGATACGACCGGTGCGAACAGTGCGGAGATCATGAGGAGCGCAACGAGGCCACTGAGTACTGCGGTCTGTCGTGTTGAATTCATTGTGTGTCCGGTTGGGGGAGCCATCGTCACCGAGTCGGTGTCGACCCGACTGCCGATCGGGTGCCGTGGCGTTCGAGTCGTCAGACCGACTGCCGTCGGTTTGTTATAGATGTGTAACTCGGGATAACCCCGAACTACCCGTTTCAACCGGGTGACAACCTGGCCGCCGACTCGCTTAGACAGAGATCGATGGCGAACCTCGATCCCAGGATCGAGCGGGAGAAATCCGCCGGCTGCGTGGCTGTCGGCTCCCTATTATCACACAATGAGAACATACCACGTCTGCGACCGACTCGCTCGGGAAACACCATCCCGTCGACCGGCGGGCGGACCAGCGATTCGAGACGGTCAGCGAATATAACCCCCCGGTCAGTGGAATAGCGCTGAAAAGATGCCCGTCTGTGGAACCGATCTGTTCTCTCCCTACCAGATCACGCCGGGAGTATCGCGGGCGTCGACGGAGCCGGTGACTGTCCAGAATGAGATAAGAATCCCACTCCTGTCGTGTGGTTTTCTCACTCACAGGGCACGACTTTCGCAACCCTTATACATCCGCCTCCGGTTAGAAGTAAATGCGAAGAACGGGCGTCGGTAGTGTAGTGGTATCACGTAACCTTGCCATGGTTACAACCCGAGTTCAAATCTCGGCCGACGCATCTTCTCCCGAACACAACACTACGAGCGGCCGCTGTGTCACTCGCACTTCGTGTGAGGGTGTGGTCATCTCCACCAACGAAGCCGGGTTCGGTCCAGTCTACGCTGTCGACATCTCCTCGGCCGGATTCGTTGTAAGCGTCCGTACCCAGAGGAGTTAGGAGCCGACAGCCCGACAGTCGACCCATGACCGTCATCGCACTCCTGAGTGTCGCGCCCGTTATCGAAGACAGCATGGCCGAAGAGGTCGCCGCGGCCGTCGACGCGCTCGACGACCACGACATCAGCTACGAGACCAACCCCATGGGCACCGTCATCGAAGCCGAGGATATCGACACCCTGCTGGCGGCAGTGGCGGATGCCCACAAAGCCGTCGACGCCGACCGCGTGAGCACCGTCCTGAAGATCGACGACAAGCGGACAAGCGACGGGTCGCCGGCCGAAAAAGTCGAAGCCGTCGAGGAAGTACTCGGTCGGGAAGCACGGAACGAGGACTAATCGGGTGGGGCGGACAACTGCGAATCCCTTTAGGAGACGACGGCCAACCGGAGGGTATGGAGAGTATCAACCGCTCGGCAGTCGAGCTCGTCGACGAGGCGCTCGACTTCGCCGAGGAACTCGGCGTCGTCCCCGCCGAACTCGACTGCGGCGCAACGGTGATCGACTTCGGCGTGGCCGCCGACGGCGGCATCGAGGCCGGGCTCATGCTGGCGGATATCCAGACGGCCGGGCTCGCAACGACCTACACCCAGATGGACCAGATCGGCGGCGCGCCGATCCCCTACGTCGAACTGACGACCGACCACCCGGCGGTCGCGCTGCTCTGCTCGCAGAAGGCGGGCTGGGAACTCGACGTCGAGGGGTTCAACGGACTGGGCTCCGGCCCGGCCCGTGCACTCGTCGGCGAGGAGACCGATTTCGAACGAGTGGGCTACTACGACGAGTTCGATTTCGCCGTCCTGACCGTCGAGTCCATCGACCTGCCGGACGACCGGATCGCCAAACACGTCGCCGACCGTAGCAACGTCGAACCGACGAGCGTCTTCCTGCCGACCTACGCCGCCGGGTCGACCGCCGGCAGCGTCTCGATGGCCGCCCGGGCCGCCGAACTCGCGGTCTTCCGACTCTCGGAACTCGGCTACCCACCGACCGAAATCCTCTCGGCGACCGGCCGGGCCCCGGTCGCGCCGGTCAGCTACAACGAGTCGGTCGCCATGGGCCGGACCAACGACGCCCTCGCGTATGGCGGCGAGGCCTACCTCCAGGTCCGCGAGGAGTCGAACGTCTTCGACCAAGTGCCCTCGAACGCCCGCGAGGAGTACGGCGTCCCCTTCGAGCAGATCTTCGAGGACGCCGACTGGGACTTCTACGCCGTCGACGAGAGCATCTTCGCGCCCGCCAAGGTCACCATCGACGTGGTCGACGGCGCGACCTACGTGCTGGGCGAGACCGACGAGGCACTCGTTGCCGAATCGTTCGGCATCCAGTAGGCGATGCGGTTCAAGTGGGTCGTCGAACCGCCAGCCACGCTCGACGCCGTGGGTGATGCCCGGCGGGCGATCCCGCTCGTCCCCGCCAGCGAGGCCGACTGTCTCCGTCGACTCGTCGATCGTACCACCGAAACCGACATCGACGACCGCGAGGATGCGAGCGAGTGGCTGACGTTTCTGCGGGCCCTCGGGCTCGTCGACCGAACGGCGAGTGGCTACCGTCGCAAGCGGGTCGAACTCACGGCCGACGTACTGGCCGACCGACTCCGCGACGGGATCTACGGGGCGCGTGAACTTTACGATCGACTGGCGGCTGCCGATGAACCACTGTCGGTCGACGATCTCGATGGCGCGGTCGACCTCCCGACGTGGGAACGACACCACCACGCCAACCCCGAGCGGGTTCGTCGACAGCGGCTGCGGCGGCTGGCCGAGTGGTTCGTTTGCTGTAGCATCGCTGAGCGAAGCGCTGCTGGCTATTTTATAAGTAAATAAGGCCTACCGTCGCGAAATCAGGTCGTAGCCGGAGGCTATGGCGCGTTAGTCGTCGACTGAGGTGACGGTACCCACACCCTTACTCGATCCTTCGCGGAAGACGAACCGCTGGCCCTCCTGGATGAAGTAGGACCGAAACTTGAACTCGACAGTCGTGGTCCCCGTATCGCCGGGCAGCAGTTTGCCGTTTTCCGGCGAGAAAACGGCGGTTTCACTGAGCGTCTCCAGGTGAATGACGGGTTCGTACCCGTCGGTGATCCGCGTCGGATGGTTCAAGACCATCACCTCTGCCTCGAAAGAGCGCACCGGTTCGGGGTCTGCTCCCCGCGGGAGCAACACCATCCCGCGTTGGACCTCCGACTCCGCGACACCTTTCAAAGCGATGCCGACGATCCGTCCGGCTTTGGCCTCGTCGACCCGGTGGTAGTGCATCTCGATCGACCGGACCTCGACCTCCCGGAAACGTCCATCCGGCATTGGACCCAGCAGGAGCTCGTCGCCCGCCGAGACGCTCCCGGCGTTGATCGTCCCGGAGGCGACCGCCCCGACACCGGTGACGTTGTAGGTGCGGTCGATGTACATCTGGAACTCGCTGTGTTCGTCGGTCGCCCGCTTGGGCAGCGTCTCGAACAGCCGGTCGAGGTCCTCCATCCCGTCACCGCGGACCGCACTCGTCCGAATAATGGGGACAACCGTCTCGCTCAGCTCGCTGGCGGCCGTTTCGACGCCGTAGCGGTCTACGCGCAGCGGCGTCTTGTCGACGTCCCGCAGCAGCGTCTCGATCTCCTTTTCGACTTCGACGACGCGCTCCGGCGAGACGGCGTCGACTTTCGTCACTGCGACGATCGTCGGCAGATCGGTCGCCAACAGAATCCCAAGATGTTCGCGGGTCGTTTTCGTGGGGCCGTCGTCGGCTGCCACAGCGAGGAGTCCGTAGTCGATCTTCTGGCCGACCAGCCCCCGGATCGTCGTCCGCAGCCACGGCTCGTGACCGACGGTGTCGACGAACGAAACGAGTCTGTCGGCCTCCTGGACGACACGCGCGCGATCCGTTTTTCGGTGGGGGTTGTCCATTCGGACCGGATCGCCCGTCTCGTCGAAACCGTAGACCGCATACGACAAGTCGGCCGACAGGCCGCGTTCGACCTCGTGGGGCTGGACGTCGAGAAAACTCCGCGTGAAGCCGTCGCCGTCGTCGGGTTCGCCCGTGACAAGCGAGCCGACGAGCGTCGACTTGCCGTGGTCGACGTGGCCCGCCGTGCCGATGACGATGTGGCCGTTGTCGGCGGTCAGCATCGACCCCTCACGGACCGTCGCCATCCCGACGAGTCCGTCGTCGCCAGCGCTCCAGGTGTCGACGTTCTCGATATGGGCGCCCGCCTCCTCGGCGAGCAGGGAGAGTACGTCCATCGTCTCGGAGAAATCGTCGGGGGCGATCCCGGCGATGCCGCCGTCGTCGGTCACACCGACGACGTAGGTGGCCTCGCCGTCGCCCGACAGCACCCGGTGGCGGAGTTGGGCTGCCAGACTCTCCATGCGGCCATCGGCCAGATGGAGTTCGCGGGTGAGCCGTTCTTTGAACTCGATGTGGCCGCCGTCCTGTTCACCGCGCTTGAGGGCCTGCTGCAATGCGGCCCGATCCGCGCTCATACCCGCCGTTTGTCAGGCGACAGTAAAACGCTTTTCATGCCGTGTGTCTTCATACCATACAATAGCCGGCCGGAGCTGGCAACACCGTCGCGGACTCACTCGCTCAGCCGCTCGTAGGCACGACTTACCTGTTTGAATTTCTCTTCGTCACCCGAGTCGGTGTCAGGGTGATGTTCCTTCGCCTTCCGGCGGTAGGCACTCTTTACTTCGTCGTCACTGGCGGTGGCGTCGACATCGAGAATACGGCGGGCCTCCGACGGCGAGGGCGTCGAGGGGTCAGTCTCGCGTGACGCCCCAGTCCGTCGGCGGCCACGCCGACGGTTCTGTCGAGCCCGGCGGGCACGCTCGCGGGCGGTGTCGCCGTCGGCGGTCCGCCCGCCGAACGGTCCAGGATCGAAGCCGAACCCACGGTCGTCGCCGAGGTTCCCGGCGGCGGCCTCACGACTGACTCGATCGCCGAGTTTGCCGCTGGCCTGATACCACAGCAGGTACGCCGACGCGCCGAACGGGACCGCGACAGCGAGGAAAAAGGGGCTAACGACGATCCCGACGATCAGCATGAGAGCTGTGATACCGAACAACACCGCCGACACGCCGAGGATGAGCCCGTTTCGGTCCACTACCTCAGTCGACGTGTTGCACCATTGTAATTCTCTCGGCGACACCGCGAGGGTGTCCCGGGCGTCGGCCGGTTGGGCGTCGATCGTGTCGTCGACCGGGAGGCTCGGAGAGGGCCAAATTATTGTCGTGTCGACCTGTTATAGGGAGTATGACAGAGACGCCAGCTCGAACTCCGACAACCGATCCCAAACGGCGAAATGCTGACGACCACGGCCACGACACCGTTGGGCCGCTCCAGGCGGCGATCATCACCGTCTCAACCTCACGGGCCAATGCCGACGATCCGGACGACCCCGGCGGCGACCGGATCGAGTCGCTGTTCGAAGCGGCCGACCACCGTGTCGTCGAGCGCCGACTCGTCGCCGACGGGATCGGCCCCATCCAGCGGGCGCTCGACGAGTTGCTGGACGATCGAACCGTCGACCTCGTGGTCTGCACTGGGGGAACGGGGCCGACGGTTGACGACGTGACGCCGGACGCTGTCGCCGACCGGTTCGACCGCGAGCTGCCAGGGTTCGGCGAGCTGTTCCGCCAGCTCTCCTACGAGGAGATCGGCCCGCGGACAATTGCCTCGCGGGCGACCGCCGGCATCGCCCGCGACACGCCGGTGTTCGTGCTACCGGGAAGCCGGAACGCCGTCGAACTGGCGACCGAGGCGATCATCCTGGAGGAGGCCCCGCATCTCGTCGGGCTGTCGACCCGGCATCTGGTCGGCGAAGACGGGTAACGACCGGGGGCCAACGCCACCGACACCACGCGTTTCTGATTCGTCACAGGGTTTATTGGCTCCGTCGCTGAGTTTCAGTACGGACGACGAAGCCACGCGGGAGCCAACCGGATCGGACAGCCGACCCCGACAGTCCCAGCGTGGTGTTTATCAACAGGAGTCGTAGAACTACAGTAATGCAGTCTGATTCACCAGCACAGATCGGAATCGTCGGCCTCGGCGGCATCGGCCACTATCACGCTGACCTCCTCGCCGACCAGCCCGCCGCCGACCTCGTCGGGGGCGTCGACATCTCGGGCGACGCCAGACGCGCCTTTAGCGAGAAGTACAACGTCTCGACCTACGAGCAGGTCGACGACCTCCTGGAGGTCGCCGACGCGTTGTTCGTCACGACACCCAACCGCTTCCACGAGGAGTACACGATCGACGCCCTCGAAGCGGGCCTCGATGTCCTGCTCGAAAAGCCGCTGGCCCACACCTTAGAGAGCGCCGAGCGGATCGTCGAGGCGGCCCACGCCGCCGAGGGGTTCTGTATGGTCGGCTTCAACAACCGGTTTTCCGCGCCGGTCGAGGTAGTCAAACAGTATCAGGCCGACGGCCGGTTCGGCAAATTTTCCCACATTGAGGCCAACTACGTCCGGCGGCGGGGAATTCCGGGCCGCGGCTCGTGGTTCACCTCCAAGGAGGTCGCCGGTGGCGGCTCGCTGATCGACATCGGCGTCCACGCCATCGATCTCGCGCTCTACTTCCTGGACTTCCCGAGGATCGCCGAGGTCTCGGGGACCGCTCGCTCGCAGTTCGGCACCCGCGAGGATTACGCCTTCGTCGAGATGTGGGGCGACGACATCGGGCCACAGGGGTTCGATGTCGACGATTCGGTCAGCGCCTTTATTCGCACTGCCAAGGGCCAAACCATCTCGCTGGATGTCGCGTGGGCAGTCAACCGACCCACCAACGACGAGTTCGTCCTCCGGGGGACCGAGGCCGGGGCGAAATTCGACCGGTCGAGCCACGAGCTGACGATCTACGAGGACAGCAAGGCCGGTCGGGACCACCTCACCGACGCCGAGATCGAAACCCGTGCCAGCGACACCCACAAAGCCGAACAGCGGTACTTCATCGACCACATCGGCTCGGAGACGACTCCCCAGCGCAACACCGTCGACGAAGGGTTGGCGGTCCAGAAAGTGATCGACGCGATCTATCGCTCCTCCGAGGAGGGGCGGGCGATCTCGCTGGACTGAGCAGTTACCCGGTGCTGGCATCTATCCCCAGTTACTGACGTGACTCCTGTCTACTCTGGTGAAACAATACACAGTATGCTGATATTGCCACCTGTTGGCGTGCAAGATATAGAGATTGTATTTTGTATATCTCGATCAAATACATCTATAATTTGGTAGACCTAATTACAAAAATTGATGCCTAAGTTAGTACTTCGGTAGTTCTGGGAACAGAATTAGATCAAAAACAATATGGCAGTTATATTCTCAATCACTAGCTCTATATCCACTATATGAGATACTTGTCTTATGAATGTACAATACATAAGCATTTCCTAGAAACATTTTAAATATATAGAGGTCAAAGGATTGCACGTCGGGAGACAAGTCCCCGCTGACCCCCAGACCCCTCCAATCATATGTTCTCCCGATACTGTGGAATCCCCCAGACCACAGCCTTTCGACGGATTTGGTTCTTCAATGCTTTATGTCATATTCACCAATAGTGCAAAACAAATCCTTGCTTCAATTACCAGTTTATTCATGGTCGATTCATAATTGTAATCCAGAAATGTCTAGTCTGCTGTCCAGCAGCTGGCATCAATCACGTGCAAGATACGCGCCCTATATCTTGCACGGCACGTCCTAACAAAATTCGGAAAGGACTGTTTCGCTGTCCTCGGTTAGAGTCACTGACGTTTGCCGCCATCTAATGCCATCTGACACCACTTTTTGTCGGCTACGATCCCGCTACATCTCCTCGTCGGCGAGTTCCTGCTCGGCGACGATTTCGTACGGCGTTAGCCCCTCCCGAATCCCATCCAGGAGCCGGAAGGCGTCGTCCGGCGAGAGGAAGTGCCGCGTGACGACCCGCCCGAGCGGAGTCGGCTCCAGCCCATCGATAAACTCCCATTCGAGCAGTCGACCGACCGACCGCGTGGTGTCGATCTCGCCCAACATCCGGTCGTTGAGCCGTTTTGCCTGTTTGCCCGCAACGGTCACGTTCGCCAGCGTCTCCTCGACGGCGGCGGCCTCGTCGTAGACGTTCCGGACGTCCTCCATCTCGCCTTTCAAGAGTTTGAACGCGACCTCGTCTTCGGTCATCTCCATCGAACCGTGGTACGTGGCGTCGGGCTCGATCAGCATATACACCGTCCCGCGGTCGTGGTAATCCGGTCGACCCGCACGGCCGAGCATCTGGCTGAATTCTTGCACTGAGAGCCATTCGATACCCATCGCAAGCGTATCGAAGATCACCTGTGAGGCCGGGAAGTCGACACCCGCTGCGAGCGCGGCAGTGGTGACGACTGCCGAGAGATCCTGATCGAGGAACTGTTTTTCGACCTTCTTGCGCTTCTTATAATCGAGGCCCGCGTGGTAGGGCGCGGAATCGTACTGGAGTTTGCGGCTGATCGTATGGCAGCGTCGACGGGAGTTGGTGAAGATGATCGTCTGGCCCCGATACCCCTTCGAGGATTTCTGGTCGAAGGCGCGTTTGACGAGTTTGTCTTCGAGCCGGAGCTTCTCCTGTTCGTCGGCGAAGGTGACGTGCCGCTCGATGGGGATCGGTCGCTCCTCGAACTCGATGAGCCGGGATTCGAGTCGACCGGCCAGCCACTCGGGGTTGCCGACGGTCGCCGAGAGGTAGATCCACTGGGCCCCGTCGTAGTCGCGGCTGTCGCCGCGCGCGCGCTGCTCGCAGTAGTATTTGAGCCGCGAAATCAGCCCATCGAGGCGGTGGCCCCGTTCTTCCTCTTTGAGCGTGTGGACCTCGTCGATGACGACCGTCCCCACGTCGCCGAGGTTCTTGCCCGTCCGGAGGGCGTGGTCGATTCCCTCGTAGGTGCCGACGATCACGTCGGCATTGGGGTCGAACTGGCTGCCCGAGTCGGCGATCCGGCTCGCGCCGACGCGGATCGTGACATCGAGGCCGAGTTCGCCGTACTGCTCTTTGAAGTCCTCGTGTTTCTGGTTGGCGAGGGCGACCAACGGGACCAAAAACAGCATCTTCCCCTTGCCCTTCAGCGCGCGATCGATGCCAGCCATCTCGCCGACCAGCGTCTTCCCGGTCGCGGTCGCACTCACGACGAGTTGGTCCTCGCCATCCAGGAGGCCATTGCGCACCGAGAGGCTCTGGACCGGGAGCAAGGAGTCAAACCGGGATTCGGTCATCGACTTGAGCTGGGGATGGAGATCGAGGTCGGCGGTTTTGACGGGGTCGACGTCGTCGACGGTCGCGCTGATTACGTCGAACTGCGTGAGATCGGGGTCGAGTTCGCCCGAAAGCAGGTCGACGATGCGGTCGAGGTCCTGGACTTCGAGCAACAGATCCTCAAGCCGATCCTGTGCGGAGCCGGTGAACTGGCCCTTATACGAGAGCTCGCGTTCGAGCTCCTCGACTGCACAGTCAGGACAGATATGTTCGCGGTCGGTTTTGATCGCCGTTTCGTCGGTGATCGGGGAGTACCGGCCATCGTTAGCACAGTAGCGACAGGTCCGGACGACCGCCGCCTCTAACTGGTAGCCGTCGAGGAGCTCCTGGAGCTCCCGGCGACCCTGTTTGGAAGTTTGCTGAGAGATTCTGATTCTGGAGGCGTTGCGCGCGAGGTCAATGAATTCGGTAGGGTCCCGGAGCTCCTCGCTGGAGCCGGTGTTCCGGCGGAACCGTCCCGGTCGAGGGCCGGCGCTCGTCTCCTTGACGTCGAGGGAGCCGTGAAACACGCGAGACCCGTTCTTCCGGGCGACGACGCGGTAGCTGTCGCCGGTTTGGTGGAGGAACAACGTCTCGACCTGCGCGACCTGCTGAGACACGGCCGAGGGTAGGCAATCGGGGTATATCAGCCGTTCGGCTTGGCGTCGACAGCGGAGGCGACTGCACGAGGACCCAGTCGACGGCCACATTAATACCGACTCGGCGACTAGTTTGGGTATGCGTGGTATTCGTCTCGGGAGCGCCTTCGGCATCCCCATCCAGCTCAACTGGACGTTCTTGCTTATCCTGCCGGTCTTCGCGTGGATCATCGGTTCGGATATCATCACCCTGGCCGAGCTCGTCAACAACGTTCTCGGGAGTTCTATCCCAACCGAGCCACTCACGGTCGGCTCGCTGCCGTGGCTGCTCGGCTTTGCAGCCGCTGGTGGGCTGTTTTTCGGCGTGCTGCTCCACGAGTTCGGCCACTCGCTGGTGGCGATGCGCTACGGCCTCGAAATCGAGTCGATCACGCTGTGGCTGCTGGGCGGGGTGGCGAGCTTCCGGGAGATGCCCGAAGACTGGCACAAAGAGTTCAATATCGCCATCGCTGGCCCCGTCGTCAGCGTGCTCGTGGGTGTCGTCTCCTACATTGCTTTTACACTGACACCTGCAAGCCTCGGCCCGCTCCAGTTCGTCCTCGGCTATCTCGCGCTCATGAACGTCACGCTTGCGGTGTTCAATATGCTGCCGGGGTTCCCGATGGACGGCGGGCGGGTGCTGCGGGCGCTGCTGGCGCGCAAACGACCCCACGCGCAGGCGACCCAGCTCGCCGCCGAAGTGGGGAAGATCTTCGCCTTCCTGCTCGGGATGGTGGGACTGTTCGCCTTTAGCCCGCTATTTATTCTGCTTGCCTTCTTTATTTACATCGCGGCCTCCGGCGAGGCCCAGCAGTCGACGCTCAAAGCCGCCTTTCAGGGCGTCACCGTCCAGGACATCATGACGCCGGACGAGGAGCTCCACGTCGTCGAGGAAGGGACGACGGTGGCGGAACTCCTCGGCCGAATGTTCACTGAGCGACACACCGGCTATCCCGTCGTCGACACCCGTGGTGAGCTCGTCGGGATGGTCACCCTCGACGACGCCCGGACGATCAAGGAGGTCGAACGCGATGCCTACCGGGTCGAAGAGGTGATGGAACGCGACGTGAGGAGCATCGCCCCCGATGCCGATGCGATCACCGCCCTACGGACGATGCAGGAACACGGCGTCGGTCGGCTGCCCGTGGTCGACAGCCGGGGCGACCTGGCGGGCATCATCTCCAGGACGGATCTGATGACCGCGTTCAACGTGATCCAGAGCCGGGGCGACAACACGTCGATCATCCAGTCCGGCGGATCGACATCCGACCTGCCATCGATCCGCTAACTGGCGGTACTCCGCCCCCCGAGTGGCGGCTACTGATCCGAACCTGCGACCGGAAACTCGACCCATGAGTCGCGCCGACGCAGGAGGAGACCCACGACGACGAGCGCGACCACACAACCGAGAAAGAAGACGACGCCGGGTTCGGTCAGGAACTCGACGAGACTGCCGCCGGTCGACCCACTGGCTTCGGTTGCGGCGTCGCTCTCCACGCTCATCGCGCCCGGCCCGGAGGCGGATTCGGCTGCCGACTCCGTGTCGAGATAGGTCGTTACGAGATACTGGACGAGCAGGCTCGCCAGTCCGAAGACCCCGAGTGCGCCGAGCAGGTTTTTGATCGAGGATTTGAGCCGGTCGGTGGTCGACTCCCGACCCGCACAGACGACCAGCGCCGACTCGGTCGGTGCGTACACCTTCATCTCGGTACCTTTCTCGGAGTACCACGTATCGGCGACGGCGATCAGGTCGGCCTCAACGAGGTTCTCCAAGTGGTATCTGACGTTCTGGACGGTCGTATCGGTCGCCTCGGCGAGTTCGGCCGCCGGACGCGGCTCCTCGTAGAGCAACGACAGAATGCGTCGGGCGGTCGACGACGAGAGCGTTTTAAATACCTCGTCGGCAGCCTCCTCCGAAATAGAAATTACGTTCGCACCGTCTTGGGTTGGCTCTACACGGGATGTCAGCGGCAGGAGGCTCTTCATAGTCGACTTATAAAGAAATCTGAACGATGTGGGGAATAGTTTGTGGTGGGTGAAGTCACCGTTTGTATGACGCTCCCGCGGGGAAGTCGATGGCGGACGCCAGCGATAAATCGTATCCAGGAACGTCCGCGACAGATCGTATCCAGATGCTCGTCGACAGTCAAATTGTACGTACAATTGAGTACATGTAATCAGCCGACAGTACCCAGATATGATTACATCTACCTCCATCGGCGGAGGGTTGATACACAGCTCCGCACCTACAGGAGCTAATGAGCAGTGAACAGATTACAGGTCGGCTTCTGGAAACGCTCGCCGTATTCACTGTGCCGGGCACCCCACTGACGACACCGGAGGTGGCCGAACAGCTCGACATCGGTCGACGGAGTACCTACGAACGATTAGAACGGCTCGTCGAGCATGGGCGGCTCGAAACCAAGAAGGTGGGTGCAAGCGCCCGGGTATGGTGGCAGCCCGTCTCGGCGATGGGTATGGATCAGCCCACAACAGCAGTCGGTAGGGAGGAAACACGATTCCTCGGCGACGCTGATGACGACACCACGACCGGTCACAAACACCCGAGACAGATACGGGAGACGGAGTTCAAATCGCTCGTCGAAGCCGTCGGAGAGTACGCTATCTTCACGCTCGACACCGACGGCTACATCCAGACGTGGAATCGGGGCGCAGCAGAAATCAAGGGATACGAACCCACAGATGTTCTGGATCGTCACTTCTCCACATTCTATACGGACCGTGACAAACAGAGTGGGACTCCCGAACGAAACCTCGCGGAAGCACGGGCACGCGGCTCGATCGAAGACGATGGGTGGCGCGTTCGAAGCGACGGCTCACGGTTCTGGGCTAACGTCACCATCACGGCCGTCCACGATAATGACGGCGAGCTGACGGGCTACGTGAAAGTCACCCGCGACATGACCGATCAACGCGAGCGCGAGCAAGCCCTGCAACGCGAACGGAACCTCCTCGAACGGATTCAGGAGACCATCCCCATAGGAGTGAGTGTCTTCAATTCGGACGGTGAACTCCTCCGGGCGAACCAGCGATTCATGGAACTGCTCGGCCGCGGCGATACGGATTCGTTAGACTACCAACTCGGCGAGCAACCGATCCTCGACGCCGAGGGGAACGTCGTGCCCTATCCGGAGCGACCGGCACCCAAAGCCCTCTCGACGGGGGAGCTACTCATGGATCAGCGAATCCGTCTCGACTGTCCCGACGGGCGGACACTGTGGCTCTCGGCGAACGCCAAACCGTTCGAGGGTGAGACCGGTGGAGTCATCGTCACGTTGAACGATATTACGCATCTCAAAGAGCAAGCACGACAGCTCGAACGCCAGCGGGACGACCTGCGAAGCGAACTCGATGGCGTCTTCGAACGAGTCGACGATGGGTTCTTCGCGCTCGACGAGGAGTTGCGGTTCACGTACGTCAACAACCGTGCGAGTGAGTACCTGCGGAGTCCCTCAACCGAACTGATCGGAGAATACATCTGGGATGCCTTGGAACGGGGGTCGAAGGCGTGGGCCGCGTTCGGGGAGGCACGCGAAACACAGCAGTCGGTTGTCTTCGAAGAGTTCTACGAGCCGTTCGAAGCGTGGTTCGAAACCCGGGTGTATCCCGCCGAAGACGGCCTTTCCGTCTACTTCGCCGACATTACAGACCGGAAACAGTTGGAACGCGAGCTTCGGACCGAAAAAGAGCACTTCCGCGTGGCACTCGAAAACTCACCGGTCGTTGCGTTCAGGCTCGACACCGATCTCCGCTACACCTGGGTGTACAATCCACACGGGGACTTTTCCGAGACGGACGTACTCGGAAAACGTGATGACGAACTCCTGCCACCCGAGGCTGCAGCGGCCCTCATGGAACCGAAGCGACGTGCCCTCGAAACCGGCGAGAGAGTCCGCGAGGAAGTGACCTGCGACCTCCCGAGCGGGACGGTGACGTACGATCTGTCAGTTGAGCCGTTCCGTGAGGAGTCCGGCGAGATCATCGGCTTGACCGCCGCGTCCGTCGACATTAGCGAACGCAAGCAACACCAACGCAAGCTCGAACGTCAACGCGAGCAACTCGCCGCACTGAACAGCCTCAACGAGGTCGTCAGCGGGATTACCGACGCCGTCATCGGCCAGTCGACTCGCGAGGAGATCGAAGCGACGGTCTGTGAGCATCTCGCAGCCGCCGACTCCTACCGCTTTGCCTGGATCGGCGAGGCCGACACCACGACCAATACCGTCGCGCTTCGCGCCGAAGCCGGGGTCGAGGGCTACCTCGACGAGATCACGATCTCGGTCGACGCCGATGACGCACGGAGCGCCGGGCCCACTGGGAGAGCGTTTCGGACGGGTGAAATCGAAGTGACACAGGACCTCGATACCGACCGTCGCTACGAACCGTGGCGGGGGCACATCGAACCGTACGGCTGGCGATCGTCAGCGGCAATTCCGATCGTCCACGAGGGCACCGTCTATGGCGTACTCAACGTCTACGCCGATCGGCCATACGCGTTCGAGACAAAAGAGCGGAACGTCATCGCCCAACTCGGGGAGATCATCGGCCACGCGATCGCCGCCATCGAGCGCAAGCAAGCACTCATGAGCGACGAAGTCACCGAAATCGAATTCGTCGTCCCCCATATCACCGACACGGTCGGTATGCCGTCGTCCGGCGATGGGACGATTACGTTCGACCAGACGGTGGCGACCGGTGGCGAGGGGTTCCTCCAGTACGGGACTGTCGAGACGGATGCCATCAGCACCCTTGAGTCACTCGTCGAGCGGCTTCCTCACTTCGAGCAGGTGACAATCAGCGACGACGACACCGACAGGCCTCGCTTCGAGCTGCAACTCTCGGCACCGCCGGTCGTCTCAACCATCGCGTCGGACGGTGGCTACCTGCAGCAATCGACGCTCACCGATGGTGATCTCCATATGACGATCCATCTCCCGACCACCGTGACGGCTCGCCGTGTTATTGATGCCGTCCGCAATGCGTATCCGACGGCGACGCTCGTCACTCGTCGACAGATCACCAGAACCGATGACCGGCTCACGCGGGTCCACCGCGCAGTGACCGAGGACCTCACCGAACGCCAACAGGCCGCCCTCAAGACGGCAGTCTATTCTGGGTTCTTTAATTGGCCGCGTGACGCATCCGGTGAGGATCTGGCTGCGACGCTCGGCATCACGTCGCCAACGTTCCACCAACATCTCCGGGCTGCCCAGCGGAAAGTGTTCGAATCATTGGTTTAACCCCCAGCGTCCAACTGGGGGCAGATCGAAACGGCAGCCGTTGCTCGACGTTCGTTTCGCGGTGTGTCATCTGGTGGTTGTATCGAACGCAACCGCGTCAAAAGGGCCGAGTGGTCCGCGTGGGGACACGAACCCACTCGATTCGGGTTGTAAAGTGTGGATGCCACGTCAGCGGGGGACTGACAGCGTAGCGGGGGGAGGGCGAAGGCATCCGGGCCAACCCGATCAGCAGTGTGTAGGGAGGGCAGACTGACCAAGGGACACCACCATCGGGAGAGGGGGACAAGCCGTTGGTAGTGCGCCCGGTATCTGCATTTTGAGGGAAGGGTCTGGTGTACTAAAGAATTCATCCTAAGTGTATAGGGACAATCGTCGTAGCGGACCAAGATTCATAATTTCGGTCGCCTCGGGCCCATTCTATGCTGGGTCGACGGACTTCAAACAGCCGTGTCACTCTTGATGACTGCTCGGTGCCAAACGTTCAGATGCGAAAATCGAACCTCAGTCGTTCGCTTCGCTCCCTGCTTCGATCCGCTTACAGACGGATTTTCAGCTCCTCGCGTGAGTGCTCGTCGCAGAAAGGTCCAGGGGCGAGAATCGAACCGGAGCCAGACGGTCGACCTCACTGCGTTCGGTCGCTGCGACTGGCAGGGTTCGATCTCTTTCGGTTGACCTTCCCTTCACTTGGATCGATTCGCGGTGCTCCTCATGGAGCACACGCTCAGAGAGTAACGTTCGGGAGAAGGTCCAGGGGCGAGAATCGAACCCGCGTCTCAGCCTCCACAAGGCTGAAGGATAGTCCACTACCCTACCCCGGACACGCACTCATCGCTACACTACTCGCAAAGAAATACGTTACGACTCGGGGTTCCCCGCGGGGTGGGCTCTCACACCACGCCGGTCGACCTCCAGCCCCCCGAACGCGACGTTTTTGAGGCTCCCACTGCTACGACCGGGTAGCTGTGGCCATCACGGACAAGATCTACGTCAAAAACCACCGACAGCTCGCCTCTCAACTGGAGACGAGCTTTCCAAAGAGTGCTTTTGCCGGAGCGACGCTGGACCTGCTGTTTACCGGCGGTAGCCTCGCCAACCTTGATTCGACCACCCAGGACCGGGTGCTGGATTTCGCCGAAGACTTCCTGGACTGCGACTGCAAATCACACCCCTACTGTGGCTGTGCCGAACGCAAGTTCATCCAGTACCTCCTGGAGCTCCGTGCCCAAGGGTTCGGCCCCGACGCGATCGTCAACGTGATGGGCGACGACTACATGCTGTACGCCTACTCCGGCGACATTCTCTCGTTTCTCGACCAGTCGGTCCGCACTCTCGAAGCCGCCGAGGCACTCGCCAAAACCGAAGCCGGCGCCGACCGAAGTCAGGAACTCCACGACGCAAAGCGGGAGTTAACCAACGGCTAACGCCATCAAAAGGAAACTACCCGATCTAAAACGACGCTACCCGATCTGAAAGGACGGTTCGTCGCGGTCGCCATCGAGGTCTTCGAGGTAGACCACGTCCTCTTCGTCTTCCTCGTCGACCTGCTCGCGGAGATGATTCACGTACTGTTTGTGTTCTTCCAACTGTTCGCGGAGATGCTCGGCTTCGAGTTCGAGGCGTTCGTGTTCCCGGATGAAGCTCTTGGGGACCTCGACGCTCGGCGGGAACTCCTCGGACTCCTGCCGCTCGCCGAGTTCCGTTTCGGGGACGACCTCGACACGGCCGTCGTGGTCGACCAGCATATCGACGTAGTCCCGAAACACCGCCGACAGCGAGATGTCCCGATCCTCCGCGATATCACGGAGCGTCTCGAAGGCATCCTCGTTGACACGGAACGAGATCGTCTTGTTTTTGTTTCCCATCGCTACAGACCTCTCTACGAGCACCTGCACACGCTGGGTATTTAATAATTTGTCAGACAGCCGGACGTGCGTGCCAAATAAAACGTATATAAACAGCCGACGGGACGAGAGTGGCCGTTAGGCCTGTGGATTGCCGTCGAGGGATGCGTCAGCAGCAGCATCGTCTGCCGGGACGGAATCGTCACCGTCGAGACTTTCGAGTGCCGAGGCGACCGTCTCGGCGTACGCCGAAGGGTCGTCGCCATACTGCTCGCGGGCCATGCGGGCGTACTCGTTGGCCTCGTCGTCGAACGCCTTGATCCTGTCGAGCGTTCGCTCGGCGGTTTCGGCGACCCACCGATCACGGGTGGCGGCGTCGACGGTCGTGATCGATTCCGGTCGTACGGAGACCGTGATCGAGCCGTCGTCGGTCTCGTAGGTTCGGGGCTTGCCGACGACCGCGACGTAGGCCGGGGGTTCGAGCTCGCGGAGCGCGCTGGCGGCCTCGGGCTGGTACTGGCCCGCGTAGACGAAGAACGTCCCCGTCGGGTCGACGATCCGACCCTGCCAGTACTCGTTGTCCTCGCCGACGTCGTCGGTCTCGGTCAGCGTGCCGACGAAAAACACGCGGTTGGCTTTTTCGCCGGTCGGCAGTAGGGCGTACACTGGCGCGCGGTCGTCGTCGGACTCTTTGAAGGTGTAGTTGGCGTCGTTGAACTCCGCGGCGAAGGCTCGCTGGGAGACTTCACGCGTCGGCACTGAATCGTCTTGGCTCATTGGAGGGACCTCGCTTTGGTCAGCACGGTATCGGTATCCGTCGGCCGATTCAGCTGCTCAAACTCGTTGGCCAGGACGTACCGGCCGAGTGTCGGGCCGGTCACGCGGTAGTAGCGACCCAGGATGTCGGTCCGGATGCCGTCGGCGACGACCGAGGTATCGAGGGCGTCTTTGGCCTGCTGTTTGGCGGCTTCGAGTTCGATGCCGGTGAGTTCCTCGGTGGCCTCCCGGTTGAAGATCACATCCTGGACCTCCTGGCCGTCGTCGAGGACGGCCTTGATCCGGAGGTCGAACTCGCCGTCGACCTCGCCGTGTTCCGAACACCGACCGTTCTGGAGGACGCGGGTACAGCCCTCCTCGGGGCAGCGTTTGATGAGGCCGCTGCCGGACTGGACGTCGACCAGCGCGCCTTCGACAGTGGTCGTGCTGTCGCCGACTTCGACCTCCTCGTCGAGTTCGGTGATCGTCGTCGTCCGGTTGAGCTTGATCGAGTAGTCGCCCTGGTACTCGTCGGTGACGACGTTGCTGAGTTTGTAGCTCGCGCCCTCTTCGAGCTCGTCGAGTTCGGAGGTCTCGAAGGCGACGAACTTGATCCGGCCGGACTCGTCGCCGACGAGGCCGACCTGCGAGATCGAGTCGCTGCGGGGCTCCCAGAGGTCGACGACCTTCACGGTCACGTCGACCCACTGTTCGTCCTGATCGATCTCGTCGACGAGAACCGTCTCCGCGCCGCCGCGGCCCAGCTCGTCGCGGTCGATATCCGCCTCGTCGAGCAGGCTGTTGGTGACCGTCCGCCGCGCCTCATCAATGGGGATCTTGTACTCCGAGACGACCTGATCGAGGCGCTGCTCGATCTCGTCGGTCTTGACGTCGATATGGTCCGAAAACTGTGCTGCAATCTCGGCTGCGTGGGTCTGCAACTCTGTCATGGGTTCACTGCCTCCGCTCTGTTTTCAATGGGAGACATACGAGGGTTGGGGCCTAATCATATAAAATGTATCGGGCGGAGGGTGAATGTAAAACCGCACGACAACGAAGGGGTAGGCTGGATGGCCGACACACGAGAGGGAAGGATCGTGGAGGAATGAACCTCCCAACGAACCTATACGGTCGGGGACCGACACCGACGGTATGGACGAGGGTTTCGAGCAGTTCGTGCGCGACCGCCTCCGGAAACTCGGGAAGGGGTACGAACGCACGCGTCGCGCTTACACCGAGGGAAAGGGCGAGGCCGAGAGCCCGCCGGGCGAGGGCTCGCTCCCGGTCGACGAGGCGGGACGCGCCAAACTCGTCTGTCGACGCTACGCCGAAAAGCGCGCGGTCGAGCTCGACGCGGGGGGGAAGCCAGCCTGTTTCGATCCGGACCACACCGACTGTGTCGGCTGTGTGGAGGATATTCGAGACGGGCTGATAGAAACGTGGGACGAACCACCGAGCTAGGCGATAGCTACTCCCCGGAGCGACGGACCCGAACCTCGCCGTCGTCGGTTACGCCGATCAACAGCGGTTCGTGAACGGCACGACCTTCGACCGCGCCGTCAGCGGCCTCGCTAATGTGTGTCATCAGCTCCGGAGCGGTGTGGTTGACTTTGACATCGGCGTCGTCGCAGGCGTCGTACACCAGCGTCGGCACGTCGAAGAGATCGGTTCCGGCCGGAACCTCCACTCTGACGGGCGAGCCGACGGCTTCGGCGAAGGCGATCGTTTCGGTGGCTCTGGTGACGTTCTCCCGGGCACTGGCCTCGACGTTCGAGACGTTGGCCCGTGAGGTACCGAGCCGCTCGGCGATATCCCGCTGTCGCATTCCCCGTTCACGGAGCGCGAGGACCTCGGCCTGCCGACGTGTCAACACGTTTGTCTCCGCATCGAAGCCAGCGCGTTCGAGCACCGCGTCGACGTCGATCCGATCGGAGTCAGCGTCGGCTGCCCGGTCAGTCTCGGAGTCGGTCCCGTCTGTCATACGCGGCGATTTGTGGGCGGCGGGGAAAAAGCTACAGTTCCGACTGTCCACCGGGTTCGACTACCGCCCGGTGCGACGTTAGCCGCCCCAGAAGTTCTCGCGGCTGCCGAGGTTTTCCCGATCGTCCCGCCGGCGGCTCGGCGAGGAGTCCTCGTCGTCGGCCTCGCTATCGCCGTCGGCGGTGTCGTCAGCATCTGCGCCCTCGTCGTCTTCGTCGTCCATCGGGAGCCGTTCGACGATCTCGCTGGCTTTGGCGTGGTTCGACAGCACGCGATCGATCCGCACCTTGGCTCGGGCCTCCGGCAGCAGGCCGTCGACGAAGACAATAAAGCCGTCGTCGGTCCGGCCGACACCGGCACCGCTTTCGTGCATATCGGTCACGTCGACGACGACTTCCTCCCCGGGTTTGATCGGCTGCTGTTTCAGGTCGCTGATCGGCATGTTGTAGTGTTGGCACCATTCGGCCCCACCACGATCACCGTAATGCTGACAGCCCATCCCTTGAATCCGTTCGGAGAAGCTAGGGCAGTCATCCGCCAGTGGACAGTTCGGCATATCTCCCCGTAATCAGGGGGTCGTCTAAACGCTTCCGCTGGGTGACCTGAATCGGGACGCTCTTTGTGACATCTCACCAACCGAGAGTATGAACCGCTATGCCCCCGAGTTAGCGCTCATCACGGGGGGACTGCTCGGCACCGTCTTCGGTGGCTTCGTTCTGGTTTCGGTCGGCGAGTTCTACTCGGCAGCCGTCGTCTGTGTGCTGTTGGGCTACCCGTTTGCCGCCTACGCGATTCACACCGACGACGAGCCAACGACGGTTCTCCCACCGCGAGCGGTCACCGCGGTCGCTGGCCTTGCGGCAGTCGGCGTCGTCGCCGACGTCCTCCGATTGTTCGCGTCGAGCGTCGAGTCGCTGCTGGTCGGTATCTTCGTCGCACTGGTCGTGTTCCTCCCTGTCGCCGCCTACGCGACACAGTACGGCACGCCGCCAGCGTGGCTCAGTCCACGGCTGGTCGAAGCCGGCGGCACACTGCTGGCGGTGGGACTGCTTGCCGGGGGGCTCGTCAGCGGGGCGGCCGTCGTAGCCGCGGCCAGTGCCGTGGCGGTGTTCCTCGCTACGATGCTGTTTGCCGCCCGGTCGACCGGCGTGACCCCGCGCCGTCGACGGCTGGTTCCGGTCGGCGGACTGGTAGCGGCGGCTGGACTCCTCGCGGTCGGCGTCCGCAGCGGCGGCCCGCTTGATCCATGGGTGACAACTGCTCTCGGGGCCGTCTTCGGCCCGCTGCTGTATATCGCACTGGTGACGAGCGGGCGTTCGTGATTCGTCACAAACATATACAGTATGGATAAGCTCTAAATATACCTCCATCCGATTGCTCGTATGGCATTTCGGACGCTTGTCGTCGACGACTCGTCTTTTCAACGGACCGTCGTCTCTGATATTCTCGACGATCGGTTCGATATCATCGACACCGCCGAAAACGGACAGGAGGCCGTCTCGAAGTTCGAAGAACACGACCCCGACGTGATCACGTTGGATATCGTGATGCCGAAGATGACCGGCATCGAGGCGCTCGAAGAGATCAAGAACCGCTCTCCAGACACGATCATCGTCATGTGTACGAGCGTCGAACAGGAAGAAAAGATGCGCGCCGCGGCCAAAGCCGGAGCCGACGGCTACGTGACTAAACCTATCTCCGAAACGAAACTCCTGGACGAGTTCGACTCCCTACTCGAGTAGTCGGGGCCTACTACCGGCTTGCGTCCGCCAGCTCGGTCACCGCTGTCTCCCCCTCCTCACATGAACTCTCGAACGTCGGAGTACCACATATCGTGTTCGTCGACTGCACCGAGACGCTCGGCGATGTCGACCGCCAGTGCGTGCCAACACTGCTGGCTGGGGTCCTCCGGGTCGAGGTTGTACTGGCTGTCCTTGCAGTCACAGCCGCCGTCCTCGACGACGTACTCCTCCTCGTAGCCGACGACGACGGTGAAATCACGGTACCGCTTGACCCGACGTTCCGAGACGGCCTCGATGGCCCGCTGGCCGCGGTCGCCGTGTGCCGAGAGGATGGCGGTGACGATCGCCGGCTGTAGCTCGCCGGTCTCGGCAAGCGCGTTCCGCCAGTTGTCGATCTCGGCCACAGCGGCCCTACTCACAGGGTCAGTAAAACAGGTTCGATGCGGCGGCCTGTTGGAGGACGTTCCCGTATCGACCGCCATACTGTGACGGTGGTCGCCCGGGAACCGTCTACAGCAGACCGTCGACGGCTTCGCATCCTTTTTCGGCTCGCTGGTCCCACCCTCGGTATGCAACTTTCCGAAGGGGGCCTCGAAATCGAGGTCGACCAGCCACGCGATGGCACCCGTGAGGGCAGCGGCGACGGCGTCTTTTTCAACCCGACGATGGAGCTCAACCGGGATATCACGGTCGCCGTCCTGCGGGCCTATCAGGACCGCGAGCCGCGGGTCGACACCTACCTCGACGCGATGGCCGCCTCGGGAATCCGCGGCGTACGGGCGGCAAACGAGGGGTATTCGGTCACCTGCTGTGATCTCGACAGCGAGGCTGCCGACCTTGCAGGCGAAAACCTCGCCCACAACGATCTCGATGGCGATGTCGAAAACCGAAACGTCAACGCCCTGCTCCACGAGTCGATGTTCGACGTGGTCGACCTCGACCCCTTCGGGACACCAATCCCCTTTGCCGACGCCGCGTTTGCGACCACCCGAAACATGGTCTGTGTCACCGCCACCGACACCGCACCGCTCTGTGGGGCCCATCTCAACAGCGGCATCCGAAAGTACAGCGCCGTCCCGCAGAACACCGACTATCACCCCGAGATGGGGCTGCGAACGCTGCTGTCGGCGCTCGTTCGCACGGCCGCCCGCTACGACGTGGCCGCCACCCCGATCTGTTCGCACGTCTCCCGTCACTACGCCCGAACCTATCTCGAACTCGACCACCGGGCGACCTCGGCCGACTCGCTGCTCGAAAACCTCGGCTTCATCCACCACTGTGAGGACTGTCTCGCCCGTCGCCACGAGTTCGGCCACTACCCGCAATCGGTCCCCGAGACGTGCCCGGTCTGCGGCAGTAGTCGGACCCTAACGGCGGGGCCGGTGTGGCTCGGGCCGGTCGCCGACAGCGATTTTACGGAGTCAGTTATTACCCACCTAACACCCGAACTGGACACCGCCGCCCGCGCCGAGCGGCTGTTGTCGACGGTCGCGAGCGAGATCGACACCCCGACCCACTACGACCAACACCGGCTCTGCAAGCAGTGGGGCGTCCCTGCCAACGCGATGGACGAGTTCGTCGCCGATCTGCAGGCGGCGGGCTACGGGGCTTCGAAGGCCCACTACAGCGGCACGGCGTTCAAAACTGATGCGACGGTCCAGGAGATCCGCGAGGCGGCAGCTCCCGACGCCGACAACTGATGCGTCGGCCGTGTCGGTGATGATGGGCACCCCGGTAACAACCACCTACTGACGTTCTACGTGATTGAAATATCCTCGATACTTTTGGGCAGGTCCCAGATATAGCGTGTAATGACCGCCCCGACGCAGTCCGGACTGGCCACAGCGAAGGCCATCGTCGACACGGCCCGCGAACAACAGATTACGTTTCTGGCCGCCAGCGTCGCCTACTACGCGTTCGTCTCGCTTTTGCCCGCTCTCCTGCTACTGTTGGTGCTGGCATCGACGATCGGCGGCGAGGCCTTCGCCGAAGAGATCGTCGGGGCGACACAGGAGTTCCTGACACCGGCGGGCGAGGATGCCATTACCGGCGCACTCGCGGATGCACCGGGGCGTAGCGGGGCCACCGTCGTGGGGGTCGGTGTCCTCGGCTGGAGTACCCTCAAAGTGTTTCGGGCGCTTGATACGGCGTTTCTCACCGTCTACGGGCAGATCGAGTCGGCGAGCTTCGTCGGCCAACTCAAGGATGCGACGGTCGCGCTGGTCGGGATCGGCACCGGTGTCGGCGTCATGATCGCGGCGGGAGCCGTGTTGGCGGCGCTCCCGCTGGGTCCTGCGGGGCAGCTCGTGAGTATTCTGGCGCTTCCCGCTGTGCTGACGGTCGCCTTTCTGCCGATCTACCACCGGTTTCCGAACCCGCCGATCCCGTTTCGGGAGGCGCTTCCAGGAGCGGTGTTCGCGGGCGTCGGCTGGACGTTGCTGCAGGCGGGGTTTCAGATCTACGCCGCCGGAGCCGGACAGTACGAGGCCTACGGCGTCGTCGGTGGGATCTTGCTGCTCGTCACCTGGCTGTATCTCGCCGCCGTGATCGTGATTCTCGGGGCGGTCGTCAACGCCGTGCGGGCCGACAAAACCGCGAGCAGTCCACCGTTTACCCCCGAGGCCGACGGCGGCAACGGACCGACGGCGGCGTCAGCCGACCGGCAGTTACAACAGGGCGGCGGCCATGAATCGGACCATATGGCGCGTGAGGGAAGCGAGGCGTCGACCGATGTCGACGCCGAGGAGACGAGTGTTGGCGAGGAGTCGAACCGCGTCGAGCCGCGAGGAGCCCCCGATATCAGCGAGGTCGACGAGCGGATCGACCAGCTCCGAGCCGAGTTCGACGCCTTCGAGGACGACGTCCGCGATCGAACGGTCGACAAACCCAGCGTCGAATCCGAGCTCAAACGCTACGTCCGCTCGAAAATGCGCCGCGGCCACGCCCGCGGCTGGGGGCCGTATCTCGTCTTACTGTACGGGACGGCGCTGACACTGGGTGCGTTTTATTTGTTCCAGAGTGATCTGCTGGCAATCGTCGCCATGCTCATCATCTTCCTGTCGACGCTCGGCCTCTACGTCCTCTTTGTCGCCGTCGGCGTCGGCCTGAACCTCCTGGGCGTTCCCGGCAAAGCCATCGACATGGCTCGGGACCGGCGGAACTGACGCCGCAGTGAAAACCATACCTCCTTAATCAGTGGCTGCTGTAGCGCCGCTAGATGCTTCCGCAGCTCTCCCCGATGGTACTGGTATCGGCCTCTGAACTGCTGGTGATCGCCTTCGCGTTCATCACGCTGCTGGGTGATGCGTGGTTCGTCCTCGTCGGGCTCTCCGTCCTCTACTGGATCGGCCCCCGCTACGTCGACGATGCCAGAGCAGTCGCCGCCGTCTGTGTCGGCCTTGCGACGCTCGGACTCGCCGCGGTGCTGGCATTCAAAAGCGCGACCGCGATCCCCCGGCCAGCGATGACGCCGGTCGACCCGAGTGGACTCCCGACGCTGTTCGGAACCTTCGTCGCGGGGGAGATCGCATCGGACGGCTTTACGTTCCCCAGCGGCCACGCCACCGCCGCGACGGTCGTCTACGGCGGGCTCGGGTTGCTTTTGACGGTCGGCCGGAAACGGCTCCGGTATCTGCTGGCCGCGGGCATGATCGTTCTGATCAGCCTCTCGCGGGTCGTCCTTGAAGTCCACTACCCCCGCGATATCATCGCCGGAATGGGTTTGGGATCGCTGTTGATCGCAGGAGGGCTCGCAGTGGGCCGCAGCAACGGCCGTTTTTATCCTGACCGTGTCTTTGCACTCGGCGGCGTCGCTTCGGTGATTGGCCTCGGGGTCGCGGTCCAGGGCGGCCACGCCGAAGAGGTTCTTCAGGCGGCCATCGGGATCGGCACAGCCATCGGCGGCGTCGTGACGTGGCGGCAGTTCGGCGACCGGCTCGTTGCGGCCCCGCCGGTGTCGCTGCCGCTTGCAATCGCGGGGCTCGCCGTCGCTGGCGGACTGTGGATCGCGGCGTACGCCGGTGTGTTACCGGCGGTCGGGGCAGTGGTGGCGAGTGCCGCCGCCGTCGGGTGTATTCTGCTGTTGCCACTGATCGCGGAGCGACGTCAAAAAAGGGCGGAAACGGTCGAGGCTTAGAACTTTTCGAGGTACTCGTCGAGCTCCCACTGGGAGACGTCGACGAGGTAGTCTTTGAACTCGGCCTTTTTGGCTTCGACGAACTTTTCGCCGACGTGGTCGCCGAGACCGTTGTAGATGACTTCGTCGTTTTCGAGCTCTTCGATTGCTTCGCCGAGGTTGGTCGGCAGCGTCTCGATGCCGTACTCGTCGCGTTTCTCGGCGTCGAACTCGTAGATGTTCTCTCGGACTGGGTCCGGAGCCTCAAGGTCGCGCTCGATGCCGTCGAGACCGGCGGTCAACAGTGCAGCGAACGCAAGGTACGGGTTACACGACGGATCGGGGAAGCGGGCCTCGATACGCGAGGCAGCCGGAATGCGTGCGGCCGGCTTCCGGATGAGCGCCGAGCGGTTGCGGTCCGACCAGGCGACGTAGACAGGAGCCTCGTAGCCGGGCACGAGACGTTTGTAGCTGTTGACCGTTGGGTCGGTGACAGCACAGATCGCCTGTGCGTGGTCGAGGACACCGGCGAGGAACGAGTGAGCGGTCTCGCTCAGGTCGAACTCGTCGCTGCTGTCGTGGAAGGCGTTCTCGCCGTCCTCGAACAGCGAGATGTGGGTGTGCATCCCCGAGCCGTTGATTCGCGGGACCGGCTTGGGCATGAACGTCGCATGCAGGTCGTGCTGTGCGGCGACCGCACGGACGACCGTTCGGAACGTTGCCACGTTGTCGGCGGTGGTCAGCGCGTCGTCGTACTCGAAGTTGATCTCATACTGGCCCTCGGCGACCTCGTGGTGGCTGGCTTCGATCTCGAAGCCCATGTCTTCGAGCGCGAAGATGATGTCACGCCGGACGTCGCTTGCGAGGTCCTTCGGTGCGAGGTCGAAGTAGCCACCCTGGTCGGCGAACTCGGTGGTTGCGTAGCCGTCTTCGTCGTGTTTGAACAGGAAGAACTCCGGTTCTGGGGCGACGTTGACGTCATACCCATGTTCTTCTGCACGGTCGATGGCCTGCTGGAGCACATAGCGTGGGTCACCCTCGAAGGGCTCGCCAGTAGAGGTGTTGATGATGTCACAGATGAGGCGCGCCGAGCTACTTTCTTCCTTCTGTCTCCACGGGAGCACGGCGAAGGTATCCGGATCAGGCTTCAGCCGCATATCGGACTCCTGGATGCGCACAAAGCCCTCGATCGAGGAACCGTCGAAGTAGATCCCGTCAGTGAAAGCTTTCTCAGCCTGCCGAGCAGGAACTGAAACGTTCTTTACAACACCGAGGATATCCGTGAACTGTAGTCGAAGGAAGTCGATTCCTTTTTCTTCGATTTCGTCAATAACTGCCTGTTCCTTTTCGGTCAATCCACCATCAGTGGCAACGTTTTCTTCCGTCATGTTATGGACACTTGGATCATTCGCTGCCAGTATAAAGATCTTGTCGCTTAGTGCAATTACGCCGCGCAAACTGAGAAATTGGATATTCGTAAAATTCTAATGCCCCCGGTGAGTGGACAACTGTAATGACGTACGAAAACTTGGACGCCAAGTTGATCAATGCATTACTCGGAAACGGTCGGGCCAGTCTGCGAAGCCTCGGTGAGGAACTCGACGTTTCCGTCACCACGGTCTCGAACCACCTACGGGATCTCGAAGCCGAGGGTGTCATCAACGGCTATACGCCGATCGTCGACTACGACGCGCTGGGCTACGACGTCACCGCCGTCATCCAGCTCAAAGTCGAGGGCAGTTCGTTGCCCGAGATCACCGACCGCTTGCGCCAGCAGAAACAGATGGTCAGCGTCTACGAGGTCACCGGCGACTACGACATCATCGCTATCGGGAAGTTCACCGACACGGATGGGATGAACAGCCAGATCAAGGAGCTACTGACCGATGTCGACATCCGAGAGTCCAACACGAGCGTCGTGCTCAACGCGGTGACCGAAAACGAACAGTTCGAACTCGATCTCAACGAGGAGTAGGTAGCGGCTACGTCCGGTTATAGGGATCCTACTCTCACACCACGTCGGACAGCCGCACAGCGACCTGTCGAGTGGGCACCCGCCGACTGCGGTGGCAGTTGTCTCTGGTCGGGGAGTGTGCTGGCGGGAGGCGGTACCGACCGGCGTGCGTGTTGTATCAGTATTTCTTTTAGTCTATAGTGACTGTCACAGGTATGCAGATTTCCGGGATCGTCACGCGGTTGGAGTCGGTGTTGGGGGAGTTCGTCTCGCCGGAGGTACGGCTCGGTGTCAGTGTTGCAGTCATGGTGGTCGCCTTCGGGGCAGCCGGGTTGGTTATTCCGAAGCTCGTCACGCGAGCCCAGCGGCTGACAGCCGACTGGACCCGGCGGAAGTTCGGTGATCGGGTCGCCAAGATCGTCGAACTGATCGAGGACGTGGTGCCGGTGTCGCTGATCGTCACGGTGCTAGTCAGGCTGGTCCAGTTCCTGCTGTTCGTCGGGTCGGTGGTCGCACTGCTCATTGTCTGGGGGCTCGTCGACGTGGCGTGGGGACTGGTCGGGCTCCTGGAGACGGCGCTTCCGGTCGTCACCAAACTCCTGGTTACCGGCGGGCTGGTCATCGCCGCCGGGTTAGTCAACAATCTCCTCCAGGACATGATCAGCGATTTCACGACCGACACCAGCCACATCTCCGCCCACCAGGAACAGATCCTCACGCGGGTCGGGCAGGTCGCACTGCTGGTGGCGCTGCTAGTCGGCGTGCTCAGTGTCTGGAACATCCAGATCGGTGGCGTCCTCGTCGGCGCGGGATTCCTCGGGATCGTCGTCGGGATGGCCGCCCGCCAGACGCTGGGGTCGCTGATCGCGGGGTTCGTCCTCATGTTCTCTCGGCCCTTCGAGATCGGCGACTGGGTCGAAGTCGGCGACAATCAGGGGATCGTCACCAAGATCACGATCATGAACACCCACCTGCGGAACTTCGACGGCGAACACGTCGTGATCCCGAACGATAACGTCGGCGAGCAGGCAGTGATCAATCGGAGCCGTGACGGCAAACTCCGGGTCCACGTCGAGGTCGGTGTCGACTACGAGGCCGACCCCACCCGCGCGGCCGAGATCGCCCGCGAAGCCGTCGAGGAGGCGAGTTTCGTCGACGGCAACCCTCAACCACAGGTGTTCCCCGTGGAGTTTGGCGGCTCCTCTGTCAACCTCGATGTTCGGTTCTGGATCTCGCCGCCGACCCCCCAGAAACGCTGGCGGGCGACCGCCGAGGTGATCGAGGTCGTCAAACAACGGTTCGACACCGAGTCGATCGCCATCCCGTTCCCCCAGCGCACCGTCGGCTACCGAACCGTCGACGACGATTCGGTGGTCGATCGGGAGGCAAGTATGGGATCGGTCGAGTCGACTGACTGAATTAGATGGCATCGAAAACAGCGATAGACGCCGCAAACGACCCCGTTTGAGCCGAGAAATCCGAACGCTCAAGTGCCGTTTTCCGTAAGTGAGGCTATGGATGTCGACGACGCCAAACGCCGCTTTTCGCGTGCGTCGTGGGCGAACGTCCTCGGTAACGCGGTCAAAATCGTCGCCGAGGGGGCCGCCGGACTCGCTTTTGGCTCCGTCGCACTCGTTGCCGATGCGGCCCACTCGGTTGCGGATCTGATCGCCAGCGTCGTCGTCCTCGTCTGGGGCAGCAGTTCGTTCGACCGGCCGGACGACACCCACCCACACGGCCACGCACGGATCGAACCGTTGACCGCGCTGTTCGTAGGGGCAGTGATCGTCGTCCTCGGTCTGAACCTGCTGTATGAGTCCACACAGGGGATCATCGAGGGTGGTACCGGCGTGCGGTTCAGCTACCTCTTGGTAGGCGCGCTGGCGTTTGCGATGGTCGATATGTATCTGGTCTACTGGTACACGGTTCGCCAAAACGAAGGCCTCGAATCGACAGCCCTGTCGGCGCTCGCAGCGGACTGTCTCAACGACTTATATACGACCGTCGCCGCAATCATCGGCGTCCTCGGCGTGCTCGCCGACTACCCTATTTTGGACCCGATCGCGGGCGGACTGGTGAGCCTGCTTGTCGTCTATCAGGGCATCGAGATCGGCCGGGAGAACCTCGATTATCTGGTCGGGGCGGCCCCGACAGGAGCCAAACGCGCCGAGATCACTGCCGAAATCAAGTCCCACCCGGATGTCGAAGGCGCACACGACTTGACGGTGTTTTACGACGGCACGGTGCTCGAAGTCGAAGCCCACGTTGAGGTCGACGGCGAAATGACCGTCCGGGAGGCTCACGACGTCGAAAGCGAGCTGGTCGACCGCCTCAGAGCGGTCGATGAGGTCGGCGACGCCCACATTCATCTCGATCCTTCCGGGCTTGGCGAGTGGAAGGACGCCACAGAGACCGAGCACCGGGGCGACTGATCAGTTGGCGTCGACTACGACGGCGACCTCGTTGCGCCGCATGAACGGCGGCGTCCACGGGGCGTCGTACCGCAGCAGGAACGGCTCGCCGACCGGGGTGATGCCCTCGCGCTGGATGGTCGAGCGGAGCTGTCGCTCCATGCGCTTGACGCGCCACTCGGGAGTGTACCACGAAAACGGGCGAACGGCCACTGTTGTTTCGGGCTCGACACGTAGCCTCACCGCGGGGTCGGTCGGTTCGGGGGCTGTCTCCGGGTCGTAGTCAGCCGGGAGGTAGAACGCCATCCGCATCCCATCGCTGATGGCGCTGTCGTGGTCCTCGTCATGACCGGCGTGTTTGTCGGTGTCGTCGCCGCGGTCGGCCGACCGTGAGCGGACCGGCGTCGTCATCGGGAGCGATTCTCCCTGTGTCTCGACAGGGGTCGTCATCGAGACCGACTGCCCGCTCGCGTTAGTCCCAGAGATGTAGCGAAAGAGCCGTTGGAACGCGGTTCGTCCGTCGGGAGCGGTGGTCTCGACAGTGACCGTTTCGGGATACCGGCGGAGCTCGACGCCGTCGACCGTCCGCAGCCGGTCGTAGGGCACCGATTCGGTCGACCACGTCGAGTAGAGCCCCCACGCGATCCACCCAGCGAGCACGGCTGCCCCGCCGAGAAAGACGGTCTTCACGCGCTGTTTCATACTGGCCGTTGGACGGCGAGCCGGATGAGCAGTATGGCGGGCGTTCGTGACTGTCCGGCCAGCAATCAGTTCAGAGCGTCCTCGACCCACGCAGTGAGGTCGTCGCCGGGGATGAACCCCTCGGCGCGCCGGGCGACGGGCTCGCCGTCGACGAACAGGACGAAAAGCGGGACGCTGCGGACCTCGAAGCGATCGACGAGCGGCGGGTCGTCACGCGGATTGACGAGGCCGACCACCACATCGAGCTGTCGGGCGACATTACCGAGCACCGGCTCCATACTCTGGCAGATGCCACAGCCGTCAGTGTAGAACTCGACCAGTGCGACCTCGTGGTCGGCGATGAAGCTATCAAGCGCGGGCTCGTCGGCGAGGTCAGTAGGGCGAGCTGGCGGCGAGCTGTCGACCGACGAGTCGGACGTCTCTGTCATGACGAGAGCTACGAGTGGCTGGTATCTAAGCCGTTCGCCGATCAGATGAATCGACTCCTCTCAGCGGGCCGTCGACTATTCGCGGCGGGCCGTCGACTGATGGGTCAGCGAGCGGATCTCGCGAACGGTCGACAGCACAGCCTGCCACTGCTCGGGGCTGCCAGGAAGCTCGCGGTCGTCGCCGCGGTCGATCTGGTCGTTGATCGCCTCCTGGACCGACGCGGGATCGGAGATGCACCGGAAGTCGATGTCGTCGCCACCGGCGACCTCAACCGTGACGGTGCCGTAGCCGAAGATCGAGCCACGAATCGACTGCTCGTAGGCGGTGTTCTGGACTTTCGACAGCGTGATCCGGCGGACAGATCGACCCAGCACGCCGGTTTTGACCCAGATCGCCCGCGTCGTCACCAGATAGGTCGTCCGCTGGATTCGGAGATACGCCCACACCGGCAGCGGCACGCCCACCAGGCCGACCGCAGCCAGCCGTGGGTCCACGGTCGCTGCGAGCCAGCCCGCACCGACGAGAATCGCCAGCCCGGCGACGACGCTCCCGGCGATCGTCGTCAGCCGGGGGCGGCCCTCCCAAACCTCCGTTTCCGAGTCGTGGAGCCAGCGCCAGTCGTCGCTCATTGGTCGTCGCTCGGTTCGGCCACGGCTGGCTCGAAGGGGTCGGCCTCGCTCGGCTCGCCGTCGGTCGAGGCTCCCGTTCGACCGGTGGCCGCTTCGCCATCGAGGGCCTGTCGAATCCCACGGAGTTCGGTGAGGATCGCTTCGAGAGTGTCATCGGCGTCGCCGTCCTGCTCGCGGCCCCCGTCCTCGCGGCGCTCGATCTCCCGGGAGATGAGCTCCTGGATCTCAGCGGGCGTGGGGATGTTTCGGAACTGGAGTTCGACACCCGAACTCCCGGCGGTGCTGATCTCGACGCTGCCGTACCCCAGTCGGGCACCGATTGCCGTCTGACTGTAGGAGATGTTTTGGACCTTGTCGAAGCCGATCTGTTTGACGTCCCGCGAGAAGATGCCGCGCTTGCGATACAGCCCGCGCGTCGTCACGACGTAGTTGGTGTTTTTGAACGAGAGGTAGGCAGCGACGAGGATCGGGATACCGAGGAGGACGAACGAGAGCGGAATCCCGACCACCAGCGCCGAGACGAGGCTACTCTTGTGTGGCGTGCTCGCCCAGAGGATCTCCTCGCCGTCGTCGAGGGTCAGCCAGTCGAGGTCGACATCGGCGGTCGCGTCGGCGTCCGACTCCGGTACCTGCCGTGTCTGCCCGGTGTCTGCACTCATAAGCGGCCACAGACCGCCAGTGGGCAAAATACTGTCGACGGGTCACATTCGAATTGAACTGTCCGGTCGGGCGGTGAACGAACGGTCGGGTTGTCTCGCGTCGTGGTATTGAAAAGACAGTCTGCGGGCGTTAGCAGCTCACTGAGGCTGCGCTGTCGAGGAGCGTCTTGCGATCGAGTTCGCCGCTGAGAGTGTAGCGTACCCCATCGCAGTCCCACGTTACCGAGCGTACGTCGCCATACTCGGAGATGGTTCCCTCAGTGTCGCCGATCTCGACGGTCTCGCCGCTCGGCTCGATGGCCGTATTGTTCGTCACGGAGAAGCTCACGCGCTCGTCGGCGGCGGTGTAGCTCATATACGCCGAGCGGCTGTCACCGGCGTCGGTGATCCGGCCCTCGTGGAACTCGAACCGGTCGGGAAGCTCGGGAGCCGAAACGTCGTACGGTGTCTCGTCGTCGACCGCGGCAAATGAGTCGACCGTCTGGGTTTCCGGCGGCTCGTACTGCTCAACGGTCGCGTCAGCTGGCGGCTCGAAGGTGAAGGTCCCGTCGTCGAGACCCTCGTTGAACGCGACCTCCTCGAAGACCATCGTCGTCGACAGCTGCTGGTCGCCGCGCTCCATCGTCGTCTCGTATTTCAGCGGATACCAGAACTCTTTGTCGACCCAGACGGTCGTCGTCCGGTTGGTCTCGGTGTCGGTCAGTTCGATGATGTGAACGTCACGGTCGGCGACGGTGTCGGACCCCTCGTAGGAGACATCGCTCTCGTTGAGCGCGTTGGCGATCAGCTCCTCGCTGGCGAAAGCCGCCGACTCGGGCTCGTAGCTCACGTTGAACTCGGTGACGGTGTTCTCGCTGGCGTCGTACATGAACATCGTCTCGCCGTCGTTGACCGTCACGTCGCCGTCAGACTGCCACTCACTGTTGGTTTCGAGGACTTCCTGTCTGGACTGCTCCGGCGGCCGCTCGGCGACAGCCATCACGGTACGCTGTGTCGAGTTCGGCATCTCGACAGTCAGCACCCGCTCGCCCTGAATATCTTCGATCTGTTCGTTTCTGTCTTCCAGCTCGTCGGCGATCCGTTCGGGATCTGGGTCGTCCCCGATGGCGGCCGCACAGCCCGCTGTCACCGTCAGGAAGGCAACGAGAAGTATCCCAATCGTCAGTCGCGGCGTCGGTCGTGTCATCAGTTCGACTTGTTTCGCGTCGGATCTTATAACACTGGCCGACTGTTTCTCATCCTGAAACATCGACCGGATGGCCGCGACTTCGGGCGTGTCACTCCTCGCCAGACTCGTGAGCGGCGAGGACGCGTTGTCGACAATCGAGCAGCGTCGACAGGTGGTCACCGTCGACGGTCGTCAACCTACTGTTCGGCAACCGTTGGTCGAGTTGCCGCACGCCCGCAAGCGGGACGTTCGTATCCGCATCGCCGTGCCAGAGCCGCACCGGTCGATCGATCCCGGCTACGTCGAACCCCCACGGCTCGCCGAGCAGTCGGAACTCGGTGGCGACGCCCGGCCGCCGCCCGCCGACCGCGTCGACGAACTCCGCCGAGAGGTGGTCGACGACCTGTTCGTCGAACGTCTCTATTTCGCGGTCGGTGTACTGCGAGAGGAACACCGACGGCGAAAGGTGGTCGGCAACCCACGCCTGCAGACCGAACAGCCCGCCGAACAGCCGCGGCGTCGCGGCGGCCAGCCCCTCGAGCAGTCGCTGCGGGGGTGGTGTCTCGCCGACCGACGACGGCGTCGACCCCGAAATCACGTCGACGCTGCTCACCCGATCAGGGTGGGTCGCCGCAACCGCCAACGCGTGGGGGCCGCCACCCGAAAAGCCGATTATCCCTGCCTGCTCGACGCCAGCGTCATCCAGGACCGCCGCGACGACCACACCGATATCGGCGATCGACCGCTCGGGCCACGCTTCGGAGTCGCCGTACCCCGGCCGATCGACGGCGAGCAGTCGCACCCCCTGCTCGGCAGCCGCCGGGGCGAACAGCCCACCGAACCGTCGGCTGCCAGGCGTCCCGTGGAGGAGGACGGCCGGTCGACCCGTCGGATCGCCGTACTCGGTGTAGGCAACGGTTCGTCCCGCGACCGACACACCCGCCGAGTCGACTGGACACTCGATGTCCGCCTCGACCGACCCGGTCGTCGCTGTCTCTGCCATTACTTGTACAGTCACACGCCGGTTGGAATATTATTACTCCGCACTCATGCGGTGTTTTATATACTATCGGCGGTCGAACGCAGTTATGAAGCAGGTGACGTTCATCGCGCGCTATCCCCCGGAGCTGGCCCATCCGATGCATCGGGCGCTGATCGAGAGTGAGAGGCTGTCGCGGGCGGAGCTACTGCTGTGGGGACCGACCGAGACGGTGACGACACTGTTCTGGTACGACGGGCCGGCGGCGGCGGTTCGGGAGCTCCTGGAGGCCGTCGACTCCATCGAGCGGTCGGCGCTGGTGGCGGCGGATGACGGCACCTACGGCTTTCTCTCCCAGCGCGAGTACGAACTCACCGCGTCGGTCCTGGAGCTTGTCGCCGAGGCCCAACTGATCTTCCTCCCGCCGGTGACGTTTCTCGACAGCGGGCGGGTTCGGTTCCAGGCCGTCGGCGACGGGCCAGCACTCAGCGAGTTCTATGCCGCGCTCAGCGAGGTCATCGAGACCGACATCGAGCGTGTGCGGCCGTTCGATCGCGGATCAGTCGGTCGCGGCGGGTCGGGCGGGCGGCTCACCGACCGCCAGCGTGAGGCCCTGGAGGCGGCCGTCGACGTCGGCTACTACGAAGTGCCGCGGACCGGCGACACCGAAGCGGTGGCGGCCGAACTCGACTGCGAGGCGAGCACGGCGGGTGAACTCCTCCGGAAGGCCGAAGCGGCGGTGGTAATCGATTCGGTTACCTCGTGAATACGTAGTGAGCGCCGATGGATCGATACAATAGAGCCCTAGGTAGACTCGGCTGATGGACGCTTTTGGACGGTTCTCACACCCACCAGCGTCCCCAGAAACCCCTGTAGTGTCGCGGCTCCAACGGCGAGCAGGAGCACCAACAGTGGTGGGGCGATTTCCATCGCCGTCGTCACCACTGACTGACTCGAACCGATCTCACTGGTGAGCAGCTCGAACGCAGTTGCATACTCCCACAGCGATAGAATCCCGCCGATGATTCCTGCACGAGTACCGACCCGAATAGCCCGTTTCGACTGGTGGCGGTAGTAGTAGCCCACACAGACGCCCGCGACAAACACTGGCATCGATGTCAAAACCGGCAGATACCTGTGAAATCCGGCGGCAAACGGCATTGTGGCAACGCCAGCGAGAACCGCTGGTAGCCAGACGGAGTCAGCAATCACCGACAGTCTCTCCGAGCTGATCACACCAATTTTCTGTCAGTATCGGTCATAAATTCGTCGACAGCCAAACCGGGGCGATCAATAGTGCCACGGGAACTGGCCGAAGTCGGGGTCGCGGCCCTCCAGGAAAGCGTCCCGACCCTCCGCAGCCTCATCAGTCATGTAGGCGAGTCGGGTCGCCTCGCCGGCGAAGACCTGCTGGCCGACCATCCCGTCGTCGGTCGCATTGAACGCGAACTTGAGCATTCGCATCGCGGTCGGACTCTTCTGGGTCATCTCGTCGGCCCATTCGAGGGCCACCTCTTCGAGCTCGGCGTGGGGAATCGCCTCGTTGGCCATCCCCATGTCGGCGGCCTCCTCGGCGGAGTAGGTCTTCCCGCGGAAAAACACCTCGCGGGCCTTCTTTTGCCCGACTTGCTTGGCGAGATAGGCAGATCCGAACCCGCCATCGAAGGAGGCCACGTCGGGGTCGGTCTGGAGGAATTTGGCGTGCTCGTCGCTGGCGAGGGTGAGATCACAGATCACATGCAGCGAGTGGCCGCCGCCGACCGCCCACCCCGGCACCACGGCGACCACGGGTTTGGGCATCGTGCGAATCAGCCGCTGGACTTCGAGGATGTGGAGCCGACCCGCCTTCGCCTCCTGGACCGCCGGATCATCGTCTGCGGCTGCGGCATCGTCCTCGCGGTACTCGTAACCCGACTCACCCCGCACGGACTGGTCGCCACCCGAGCAGAAGGCCCAGCCGCCGTCCTTCTCGGACGGGCCGTTGCCGGTGAGGAGGACACAGCCGATGGAGGCCTGTTTCCGGGCGTGATCGAGGGCGGTGTACAGTTCGTCGACCGTGCCCGGGCGGAAGGCGTTGCGGACCTCGGGGCGGTCGAAGGCGATTCTGACAGCGGGCACGTCGGTGCCGCGGTGGTAGGTGATGTCGTCGAAGTCGAAGGCCTCGACCGGCTCCCAGCGGTCGGGGTCGAACAGTTCCGAAACCATACTGTGGGGAGGAGCGGAGCCGATAAAAAGCCAGCCGAAACACCCCGTTCAGTGGTCGGCGGTCGGGACGAGATACCGCGTCGTGTAACCGACCGACAACCCGACCGCAACAATAACAATCCCAACGTGCGTGGTTTCGGTAATGGGCGCAAGTCGGGGGACGTTCGATCGACAGACTGCGTATTCGCAGCTCTATGAGGTAATGCAGACCGACCGGCCACTGGAGGACCGACTCAAAGACGCCCTCGAAGTCGGTGTTTCGCAGTTCGGTGTCGACGCGGGGATCGTCACCAAAATCAATCAGGAGACCGACGACTGGGAGGTACGGATCAGCACGGATACCGGGGACGATCCCGATCCGACCGGGCTGAAACGGGATCTCAGCACCACGTTCTGTCTGCGGACGATTCGGGACGAAGAGATCGTCTCGTTTGCCGATGTCGCCGATGTGGGGCTCGAAGACAGCACGGATGCTGTCGAATACGGTATCCACTGTTACCACGGCGCGCCGATTATGGTCGACAACGAGCCGTACGGGACGGTCTGTTTCACCGCCCAGAACGCGCGTGCAGAACCGTTTTCCGAGGCCGAAAAGTCCTTCAGCCATCTGGTCGCTCAGATGGCGGGCTACGAGATCGAACAACAGCAGTACGAGGCCGAACTCGCCGAGCGGGAGGCCCAACTCGACGAACGGGCCGAGATCTATCGGGCCGTCATCGACGCCAGTTTCGATATGGTGTTCCGACTCGATCGTGAGGGACAGTTTATATACACATCCCCGTCGGTCGTCGACCTGCTCGGCTACAAGCCCGAGGAGCTCGATGGGCAATCGGTCGCGACGGTTCAGGTCGACGCGGAAACGGCCGAACGTGCGTGGGAGCTGTTCGACCGCGTCCTCTCCGGCGAGACGATCGAAGAACACTATTTCCCGGTCGAAACGAAGTCGGGCGATATCGTCTACGTCGACCTCCGAGCGACGCCGATCTACGACAGTAGAATGCCAGCCGACCAACGCACGCCGGAGGATATCGTCGCCGTCCAAGCGATGGGCCGGGACGCAACCGACCGTAAGCGCCGGGATGGACTGATCAGCGTCATCAACCGCGTGCTCCGGCACAACCTGCGCAACGATGTCGGTGTCATCAACGGCTACGCGGAGATGCTCGAAGACGAACTGAAGGGCCAACAGGAGACGCTGGCCAAGCGCGTCCGGACGACCTCGGATCGGCTGCTCGACCTCAGCGAGACGGCCCAGAAGCTCGAAGAGACGCTCGATGGCCCGATCGAACGGCAACCGCTCGACCTTCGCCCGCTGGCCGAGCGGGTTCGGGATCAGCTCGGCGGGGCCTATCCGGACGCCTCAATCACGGTGACCGCCCCGGAGACGGCCGTCGTCGACAGCGCCCCACGGCTCGAAACAGCGGTCTGGGAGCTGGTCGATAACGCCGCCAAACACGCCGGTGAGGCCCCCGATATCGAAATCGGAATCCAGGAGACTGAGACGCATTACGAACTATCGGTCCGGGACGATGGCCCCGGCCTCCCCGAGTTGGAGCGATCGGTGTTGGAGTCCGGCGAGGAAACGCCGCTTGTTCACGGCCGGGGACTGGGGCTGTGGTTGGTCTACTGGATCGTCACCGGCGTCGACGGGACCGTCAGTGTCACCGAACCCCGGGAGATCGGGACGACGATCGAACTCCGACTGCCGAAATCATAAAACGGCGATCAAAAGGCCGCTCGCGGGAGTACTACTTGCAGAACAGCGGTTTGCCGAACTATTCCTCGGGGGCGTCGACCAGCGAGGAGTCGCCCTGTCCGGCGACCATCGCGTCTTCGAGCACCGCGCTCGGATCGCGGTCGGTCCCGTCGACGCGGTGGTCGACGGTCCACCCCTCGCCGTCGGTGTAGCTGGCGACGATGGCGACCGAGTCGGTCTGGACGACCACCTGATCGGAGACCTCCTGGCCGTCGTGGGCCTCGGAGATCAGCGGGATCGCAGTGCGGATAGCGTCGTGATCTTCGAGACTGGACAGTGCGGCTGTCGTCACTGGACTGTCGGGAAACGTATCGAGAACTGCGCCTTCGGAAACCATACGGGCCGCGATGGCCGTGGGGCACTCAAACCAACCGGTTTCGGGTCGTGGGGTGTCGGGGCGGCTGCCGATCCTGCGGACTGGATTCGTCTCTCGGATCGCGGATGAAAACAGAAACCGAGTCGGGCGGTCGTGGGGGTTCAGGCCGCGTCGATGGTGACCTCGATTGGCGTCGGGTTCATGATGTTGTCGCCGACCGGACAGCGGGCTTCGACCTCCTCGCGGATGGTTTCGAGCGTCTCGGGGTCGGTGTCGGTTTCGGCGGTCAGTTCGACGCGGATCTCCTGATAGCCGGCGCGTGGCTCGTCGGCCATGCCCATGAACTTCCGGGGGTCGAGATCACCCTCGACCTCGATATCGAGTCCGGCGAGCTCGACGTCGTGTTCGTCGCAGACCGTCTGGGCGACGACGTTCAGACAGCCCGCCCACGCGCCGAGCAGGTACTCGACGGGGTTGGGACCCTCGTTGGTGCCGCCGAGGTTGGTCGGTTCGTCGACGACGAACTCGAAATCACGGACCGACACCGTTGTTTTCGTTTCACTGTCGCCTGTGGCCGTAATCGAGAACTGATGCATGTTGTTTGATTCGCTCATACATGTGTCTCTGCGTAGGGTCGGTATCAAGGTTGTGCGTTTGTTCACTCGGCAGACCTCACCGCGGTCGGTGGTCGACTCGCAGCGTCCGGTTTGTGGCGGGCTGGTAGAGAACGGACGAGACCCGTGGCCGAACCGCGCAGCCTTGGGATTACTCCCCGACAGCCTCCTCAACAATTTCGATCTCACTCCCACCTTTTTCATCGTCGGGTGCGCTTCGCGCACCACTCCTCGAAAAACGTGGGCGAAAAAGGCTGCCTCGCTGCGCTCGGCAGGGAACCGCTCGCTACGCTCGGCAGGGAACCGCTCGCTACGCTCGGCAGGGAACCGCTCGCTACGCTCGCGGATTCTACTCGCCAACCGCTTCCTCGACAATCTCGATTTCCTCATCAGTCAGCCCGTATAGCTCATACACGATTTCGTCGATCAGCGCGTCAGTCTGCTCGATCTTCGCTTCCAGTTCCTCGGCGCGCTCTTTCGTCTGTACATAGCTCTCCAGCCCGGCCTCCACATCAGCCACAGCCGGCAGCGTCAGTTTCCGCAAGCGATCCACCAACGAATTCGTTTTCGTCGCGGTCTCGCGGAAGCCCGCAAACCCACCGGCCTCGTCGACGGCCACCGGAACAAAGGCCGCGATCAGATCGGCCTCGGTCGCGGTGAGATCGGTGATACGCAAGGCGGGCTCGGGGTCGGTTTCGGTGTACGCATCTTTGCCCATTTTATCCGGGTCAGGTTTGTACCGCGCTGTCAATCGGATTTCGACCGTATTCTCGGACTCCCGAACCACGCCGACAGACCCAATCTTGAGATTCGGTTTCTCCTCAGCGGTCTGCTGGAGAATCGACTCCGCCGAGCCACGCGGGGGTTGGGTCAGGCCGATGTCGGCGAGCGTGGGGCCATCGGAGTAGGAGCCGAGGTGGTCAATGAGTCTTAGATTTAAATCGTCACGTGATTTGATATTCTCTGTCTGGATATTGCCCAAACAAGATAACCAATCGAAATAACTGTTACAAGATTCCAGAGCACCTTCTTCAAGAAAATCCGCATTTATATTTGATTCCGGGTTTTCTGCCCAAAATTCCTGTTCTGGAACAGGCAATTCTTCAGTATCTGAAAGAGTTATACGGGGGAAAGTATCTGTGACAATTTTATTTGAAGTTTGGATGAAATACCACGATAGAAGAGAGGAGTTAACCAAGCTAGTCAAAAATATAGAATTCTCTTCTTGATTTGGAACTACACTAAGAACCGTTTTGTAACAAACCGCATCTTCGGAAATATATGCAGCATGAATATTATATCTTCCAGAACTTGTAATTTCCCTTATGAATATTCGGTCTCCCTCAAAATATTCCCACTCTCTTTCACGATGAAGATGTTCTCCATAGTCGATCCAAGTCTCATTTAAGCCACTTATTTTGTATCGGCGGATATTGTCGCCAGAAAGTAGCGGCACATGATTTTCTGTCTCTTTCGTCTCTGCATGAAAAGCACGTTTCTTGATAACCTCGGCAGAATGATCATCCTGACCGTATGCCTGAATCCCAATTGAAACTGATGCTATACTTTTTAAATCGATACTGTCTGATTTGATTTGTCGGATTGTACGGCGATCTTGAACAGATTGCCGAACCTCTATCTTTTTATTTCCATCATCAAGATCCGACTGTGAAATATCTAGATTAGCTTTTATATCGCCCATATCATTCTCACTGTTAATTGCTGTTTTGACGCTTATCTCATTATCAGAATTCAGATCAGATTTTTCCAATATAATTATTGCTGTGTCGACTGTAGCCCCCTCGAAAACTGAATTCTTGAATTTTAAGACTTCTTGAATAGCAGTCCGATCATATATGAACTCACGTAGTTTTTCAGTATTATCTAACGTCAGCCAAGGTAGCGGGGTGATATATCCGAATTTTGACCCATCCCTAGACATTTTCACACCTTTTTCAATGAACGCATGAAACGCGTCAATCTTGTACTGTGTTGAATCGTATGTTTCTCTTAAATAGTCCTCAGACTCATTTGTGATTTGAACATATGGTGGATTTCCAATAACAGCATCAAATCCAGCCTCGTCTAATTTCTCTCCATCCTCACCGAAGAACACCTCGGGATACTCTAGTTCCCAGTGGAAGAAGTCCTGCTCGCCAGCTAGCGCCTGCGCCGATGTGAACCAGTCTTCCCCCTGAATCTCGGCCCACGCCTCGGCGTCGTCGATCGCCATTGCCATATCCTCATACACACCCTCGGGCACGTCGACGCCGAACTGCTCGGCCGTATGCACGTTCGCCACCTCGAACAGCCGTTTATAAAGTGGATCGTCTCGGATCTCGTCGTACAGCTCCTCCATCGACTTGATATCCGCCAGCCCGTCGTTGTCGATCGCCAGCAAGTCCGCCATCAGGTCCATCACATGGCCCAGCGTCTGCTGGCGCGCTCGGGCGAACGACTGGCTCAGGGTCAACTGCCCGCCGTTGTCGGCGGTGTCGTCCGACAGCACCGCGGTGATATCCGAGCCGACCAGCGAGTTGCCCGCCTTGAGGTGGTGATCCAGGAACGCCAGCGGCTTGTCCGCCGCCAGCGTTTCGAGCCACATCGACAGTTTGCCGAGTTCGACCGCCATCCCGTTGATGTCGACGCCGTAAATGCACTCCTTGGCGATCGTCCGCCGGATCTCCTGCTCGTCGCGGCCCTGCTCCTGCTCGCGGGAGACCTCCATCACCTGCTCGGTGAGATACGCGGTCGCACTCGTCAGAAAGTGTGCCGATCCCATCGCCGGATCGAGAATCTTGAGCTGTAACACCCGGCTGTAAAAGCCGCCGAAATAGCCCATGTCGCCCGGCATCAATCCCTCCCGCGAGAGGTCGGCCTTGATCTCCTCGATCAGCGGGTCGATGGTCTCCTCGACAATATACGACACCACGTAGTCCGGCGTGTAGTACGCGCCGGTCGCCTTCCGCTCGCCGTCGTCGTTGACGACGTACAGCCCACCCTCCGCTACGGTCTCGACGGCGTCGGCCACGCTCACGTCGGTCGCTGGCTTCCAGACCTCCCCGCCGTCGGCGCTGACCGCGGCGTACTGCTCCGGGGCGATGCGGAACTCGTGTTCCAGCAAGCCTTCATAAATACTCCCGAGATGCCGCGTATCGAGGTCGGCGTAGTCGGCGATCGCTGGCTTGCCCTCGTCGCCCTCGGTCGTCCCGAGCCGATGGATCACCTCCGCGAGATACCGATCGGCCACCTCGTTTTCGGCCAAGAACTCGTGGGTCGACTCGTCGAACAGCCCGCCGTTGTACGGCGGAATGCCGAGATCCTCCTCGCCCTCGTCGATCAGCGAAAAGAGGTCTTCGAGCCGCCCCCACAACTGCGTCGAGTAGCCACTGAAATCTTCGTAGGAGTCCCCCGAGGTGATGTCCTCGTGGATGTCCAGGAGGCGCTGTTCGAGGCTGAAATGTTCGTCGTACTCGACTTGCTTTGCCGGGTCGTCGGGATGGATCAACCCACGGGATTCGGCATACAGGATGAACATCAACCGATACAACAGCACCAGCGACTGCTCTTTGAGTTCCTCGCGGGCTGCGGCATCCTCGGGATCGATATCGAGGTCGTTGGTCTCGACAAAGCCCTCGCCGAGCACCCGCAGGGCCGTAAAGACGTTGTCCTGGAGGTCCTCACCCAACTGCTGGGCGGCAGTTTCGCTTTCGGACCAGACCGTATCGAGGAACGAGGTCCCGGCAGTCTCGCGGAACGCCTCGCGCCGGAAAAAGGCATAAAAGTATTTGAACCGCTCCAGATCCCCGGATTCGAGCAGTTCCGGTAGATCGACCTCGTAGTAGATCTCGGTGGCGTAATCCTTCGTCCCGTACAGTCGCCACTTCCGCCCGTTGGTCAGGATGCCCCACTGGAGCCGTTCGGGGGTGTGCTCCAGATAGTATTTGATCTGGTGGGAGGCATCCCGATACTTCCGCTCTTCGGCGAACCGTGTGGTGAAATCCGCATCCCACTGTTTGGCCTCCAGGATCGCCGAAGCGAGGCCGAACATCGCCGCCTGATCGCCGTCATTCTTCTGTGCTGCGCCGTCGCGCCGAGTTTCGGCCGACTCGAACAGCAGCCGGTCGGTGTAACCGCCGCTGTTGGGCAGAGTTGTCTCAGAAAGCGAGTCGAACCCCAAAACCTCGATCACCTTGTCGATCCACGTATCCAGGAGTTCGTCCTCCTTGTAGCCCGCAACGAGATCGGCCTCCAACTCCCAGAGGTTCTGGAGTCGCTCGAAGGCATCCTCGGCCGCCTCGTCGCACTCCCACTCGTCGAGATCGTCGATCCGGTCCGAAAGATAGTAACTCGAAAACAGATTCGAGTTCTGGAATGGCTCGCTCCCGAGCGTGGCCTGACTCATACGAATAGCGTACAGTCAGGAAGACGTGATTAAAGAACTACTGGAGTCGACACCAAGCCCTCACATCGAGACCCACCAGCGGGGAGTGCCGATCGGGTCCTGGAGTGTCGCGCTCACCGGCCGATTGATATAGCACTCACCCGAGGACCACGGCGACCGCCAACAGGAGGACGCCGACGTGCCAGACGACCAGGGGCACCGCCATCACGGGCTCGGTCGGCGGCAGCGGCGGGTGCCGAATGATGGCATCGTAAACGAACAGCGTGGCGACGAGCGTCCCGGCGGACACCCCGGCCCGAACTCCGATCCCGGTCACGAGACTCACCGCTAGCCCACCGAGGATGCAGCCGACGATCGCCACGAGAATCGCGTCGTAGTAGTCGACCATAGTCGATCACTAGGACTACACTGCCAACTAACGAATAGCTACGCTTCCACTCGAGTCCTGGACACTCACGCCGCGTGATGCCTCGGTGACACCAGAGGTGTCATACGATAGGAATCCCAACCCACAGCCAGTATGCCAGTCGACCCGGAGGAAGGCCTCGTGACGGACCTCATGCTCGGCCTGATGGTTGCCTTCGGTGCGGATATCATCGTCTTCGTGGGAGTCATGTGGTATATTGGCAATGTCACAACGCTGGCGTTCGTGACCACTACCGGGCTGATCGTCGGGGTCTTCGCGGCGTGGATCGGCTGGCGCTGGCGTGAGATCAGGAAAATCGAGTCGGCCGACAACGCCGACCGAACCGTCCTCGACGAACTCAAACACCGGTATGCCACAGGCGAGATCAGCGAGGCAGCCTTCGAGCGAAAACTCGATCGCCTCGTCGACATCGAGGATCGAACCGAGCGAGACGAGGTCGACACCGAGGAACGCGCTCCCGAACGAGCCGACTAACACCCGGCTACACGCCCTCGACCGTTTTCCGGAACGCTTTGATGTGGCCGAGCGCGTCGTCGATGCCGCCACCGACCTGCTCGTCGGCCCCGTCGTGCAGCTCGCGGAGCGTGTATTCGATCCGAGCGAGTCGGCCGTGGTCGGCCCCGTGGTCACGCTTGGCAAGCTCGGCCAGCGTCTCGGCCGTCGCTGTCAGCCCCGCCGCCTGGTCGTCCGAGGCGTGCTCGGCTGCATCGGCGAGCGCGTCACTGGCTGCGATGAGGTCGTCGTGAGTCATATGGTCGACTACTGTGAGCACCCACCATAGCTAATTCGGCTCGGACGGCCCCTCACTCCTCGACCAACCGGTCGACCGTTACGGCCTGCAACTCATCGCGAACCTCGTGACTCGCTTCAGCATCGGTCTCGACCTCGATCACGTGGGAGCCGTCGGCCGCGACCGCCTCGGCGTAGGCCTCGCGGAACGCCGACCGACTGTCGACTCGGCTGTAATCGAATCCATACAGCTCGCCAGTCGGCTCGAAATCCATCCCGTGGGGCGTCTTGAACTGACTCGTAAACGGCGGCTCGAAGTTCTCGATCGGCAGCATATGGAAAATCCCGCCGCCGTCGTTATTTAAGAGGACGATCGTCGCATCGACTTCGGCGCGCTGAAGCGCGAGCAGGCCGTTCATGTCGTGGTAGTAGGCCAGATCGCCGATGACGAGCGTCACGTCGTCGGTCGTCCCGTGAGCCGCCCCCAGGGCGGTCGAGACGATGCCGTCGATCCCGGAGGCTCCCCGATTCCCGATCGTCGTCACGGACGTCGTGTCCGGCTCGCCGAACCGATCGAGATCACGGACCGGCATACTGTTGGAGACCACCAACGTCGCCGGATCCGGCAACCCATCGACCACGTCCGCGAGAACCCCGCCCTCATACAGGGTGTCGTGCCGCTCGCCGACCGCCTCGCTGTGTGCCGAGTCGGCCGTGACCCACCGGTTGCGCCAGTCGGCACTCCCGCCGCTGCGAACCATCTGGGAGAGATGGCCACAGAGCCGGTCGGGGTCGGCGACGACCAGATCGGTGGCGGTGAACTCAGCCTCCCGCCACTCGCCGGCGGGGTCGACGACCAACTGCCGCGCGTCGGTCCCTGCGAGATACTTGCGAAGCGGTTTCGAGGTCGGCGACGCGCCCAGCCGGACGACGACCTCGGGGTCGGGCCACGACTCGGTAACCGCCGTATTCACGTAGGCGTCGTACCCCCCAATCACGGGCGCGGCGCGGGTATGACCCCCGAAGCGAAGCCCGGAGAGCGGATCGGCGAGGATGGGGAACCCTGTGGCGTGGGAGAAGGCGGTGACCGATTCGGCGGTGAGCCCCGGCGGGTCGGCCGGTCCGGCGACGATCAGCCCCCGGTCGACGCTCAGTTCCTCGGCCAGTGTGCGGAGCTGTTGGTCGTCCAACTGCGGCTGGCCCACCGTCCGACTCACAAAGGGCTCGTCCTCACCACGACCCATCGCCGCGAGTTGCGAGAGATCGGCAGGCACGTCACCCGCTACGGGCGTCGGCTCCAGCGGCTTTTTAAATGGTACATTGCAATGGACCGGGCCCGAAGGCGTCCCCTCGGCGGTCCCCACCGCCCGCGAGATGTCGGTCCGCAGCGACCGCAGGGTTCGATCCTCGGCGGCTGGCTCGGGGAGGTCCTTGTACCACCGGACAGCGTCGCCGTAGAGCTTCTCCTGGTCCACCGTCTGGTTGGCCCCCGACTCCCGAAGTTCCGGCGGGCGGTCGGCCGTCAGCAGCAGCAGGGGGACCCGACCCTGACTGGCTTCGATCACGGCTGGATGGTAGTTGGCAGCGGCAGTCCCCGAGGTCGACACGAGGGCTGTCACCTCACCCGTGCGGCGGGCCCTCCCAAGGGCAAAATAGGCCGCCGAGCGTTCGTCGAGCGCGGACACAGTTCGCAGGTCGTCGTGTTCGTCACAGGCGACCGTCAGGGGCGTCGACCGACTTCCCGGCGAGATACAGACCGTTTGGACACCGTTGCGGGCGAGTTCGGCGGCGATCGCTCGCCCCCAGAGCGTGTTCCGGTTCGGCGCAGTCATATCTCCCCACAAGTAGTCGGCGTTGATAGGTCCGGCGAGTCGCTACTCGGCTTCGAGTTCGTCGAGAATCGGTCGGAACTTGAGTTCGACCTCGTCCCACTCCCGGTCGGGGTCGCTGTCGCCGACGATCCCGACTCCCGCAAACAGGGTGGCCCGTCGACGCGTTGCCACGGCTGACCGCAGCCCAACGGCAAAGGTGCCGTTTCCGGCGGCATCGATCCAGCCGATGGGGGCGGCATACCAGCCGCGGTCGAACGGTTCGGTCTCACGGATCGTCTCCAGGGCCCGGTCCGGCGGCAGCCCGCCGACCGCGGGCGTTGGGTGCAGTGCCTCGACAAGCGACAGGACGTGGGTGTCGGCAGCCAACTCCGCGGTGATCGGGGTATGGATGTGCTGAACCGTTGCCAGCCGCTTGATCTGCCGGTCGCCGGTCGAGACCGACGCGGCGAAGGGGGCCAACTGCTCGCGGATCGTTTCGGCGACCAGTTCGTGTTCGTGGACGTTCTTGGCGTCGGCCAGCAGCTCGTCGGCGAGCCACTCGTCCTCGGCGGGCGTCTCCCCGCGGCCGGTCGTCCCCGCCAGCGCGTCGGTCTCGACAGTCCGCCCGCGCAGCGAGACCAGGCGCTCGGGGGTCGCCCCGAAGAACGCGGGCGGTTCGGGGCCCTCCGGCTCGACGAGGAAGCGGGTACAGGAGGGGTACTTGTCGCCGAGCCGCGAGAGGATGTCGCCGACTTCGAGATCAGCCGCGAGGTCGACCTCCAAGGCCTGTGCAAGAACGACCTTTTGGAGGTCTCCTGCCTCGATCCGATCGGTAGCAGTGGTGACGCCGCCGCGCCACGAGTCGGGCGTGGTGGTTCGGCGGCGGTCGATCAGGCCGGGTTGCGGCGTTTCGGGATCGGCCGCGGGCAGCGAGCAGAGCCGCTCGCGTTCGGTTTCGATCCGGTCCTCGACCGCCGCGACCGAAGCGTCGGGGCCGACCGCGTTGACGGTGAGCCACGGCCCGCGGTCGGTGATCGTCACCTGTACGCGGGGGAAGACGAACCGTGCGTCGGGGAACGCAGCCCACGGATCGGTCGACTCGGGGACGTCCTCATCGGGAGCGGGGTCGCCGCCGTCGGTGTCGACGGCCGCCCGGTCGGTCTCGGAGGGCTGGTCGGCGTGGAAGGTGAAGCCGCCAAAGAGGCGGGGACAGGCGGCCTCAGTTCCGGCGTGGACGTCGCCGGAGGCAAACAGCGATTCGGCGGCCTCCCGTATATGGTCGAACCGGTCGGGCCCCTCGGCGGTGAGTGTCGCCGCGGCTCCACCGGCGATTACTGTAGCTTCGCCGGGCGCATTCCAGACGGTTCGCGGCGCGTCGAACCCCTTCAGGACCGCCCGAAACGACGGCAGCTCGCCGTTCAGACGAACCGACCGGCTGATCAGCTGTGGATCGGCAGCACGCGGCGACTCCATTAAAAACAACTCGGAACTCCGGACTCTTGAGCGTGACTATCGGTCGAGGGGTTCGGTCGCTACTCGATCAGGGGGTCGGTGCCGTACCGGATCTCGAAGATGTGAGCCATCAGCGTCGCGTAGGTGACAGCCGACAACATGAAGGTGGCAGTCCCCAATTCGTCGAAAACCAGGAGCTCGAACGTACCAACGATTACGAATACCGGCAGCAGCGAGACACTGAGCATCCCGAGTGGACGGCGGAGATGGCCCGGATTCAGTTCCATACGGCCGTATTTTTGATCAACAAATTGAATGTTGGGGTCGACCGAACGCAGCCGTACCGCTCTTCGTTTCACAAGTCAGCCGTACCGCTCCTCGTTCCATGGATCGGCCGTCGACGAGTAGCCGCGCTGTTCCCAGTAACCCCGCTCTTGCTCGGTCAACAGCTCGACGCCGGTGACCCACTTCGCACCTTTATACGCATACTTGTGGGGCGTGACGACGCGCAGCGGGCCGCCGTGGTCGGCGGGGAGGTCCTCGCCGTCGTAGCCGTAGGCGAACAGGACTTCCTCGCGCAGACAGTCCTCCAGCGGGAGATCAGTCGTGTAGCCGTCCGCCGAGTGGAACATAACGTGGGCCGCATCGCTATCAACGCCCGCCCGCTCGGCGATCGTCGGGAACGAGACACCCGTAAACTGGCAGTCGAACTTGCTCCAGCCGGTCACGCAGTGGAAATCCTGGCGTTGGGTCTCGCTGGGGAGCTCCTGGAGTTCCTCGAACGACAGCGTGAGCGGGTCGGCGACCGCGCCGAAGACCTCGAACGTCCACTCGGTTGGGTCGACCGCGGGCGTGCCGCTTTTCGAGAGCACCGGGAAGCCGTCGGTTTGCTGTTGACCCGGTGGGAGTCGGTGCTCGCCGAACTCCGCGTAGAGATCAGTTCGGTCCGTGACCATAGTCGACCAACTGGCTGGGCGGCCGTATATATACCGCCACGCCCCGACATACAGTCGGCTGGTAACGCCGGTGGTTTTAAATATGCACTCCGGTAACTCCCGACTGTTCAGATGCCGAAAGTCGAGATCAACATCCCCGAACATCTAGAGATGCAGATCGCCCAGCTCGTCGAACAGGACGAGTTCCTCAACCGTGAAGAAGCGATCGAGAACCTGTTGTCGACCGGAATAAAAGCCTACAAAACGAGCGGCCCGATGGACGACGAACCCGGTTCCGGCTCCGGCTCCGACTCCGGCTTCGAAGAAGACGGGATGATGGGCCACGAAGACGAGTACGTCTTCTAACCAGTCGGCGTGGGTGACAGTCCCCAACAACTCTTAAATTAGCACCGTTCGTAGCCACCGGTATGCACAAAGACGAACTACTGGAGCTCCACGAGCAGATGGTGACCATCATGGAGAGCTTCCGGGCCCAGGAGTCGGTCGACTCCTCGCTTTTCGACCCCTACGACGAGCTGACCGTCGAGCCCGACCACGTCCACAAATCCAAAAGCGAACACAAACACGCCGTCTTCGTCCTCGGTAACGCCCTTGCGACGGCGATGAGCGAAGACGAGTTCTCGAATGCGGGTCGGGTCGGCAAGCGAATGAAGGAGCTGGCCGACGACGCCGAAAGCAAACTGTAGCCGTGGATCAGCCAGCGCCGCAGCCGCCCGTCGATAGATGATGCCACGGATGGGCGGGCCCCTGTTGTTCGCCGAGTCGGTCGGCTCAGTTGTCGCCGGACTGCCGCTCCAGCGACTGCTGTTGGTCGCGGCGGTGCTGCTTGCTGTCGGCACGCTCCTGGTGGTGAGTCGACCGACCACGCGACTCACCGACCCGCTGACCGATCGCTTCGTCGCCGGGGTGCCGTGGGGCACGCTCCTCGTTGGCGGGCTGCTCGTTGGGATTTTTTATCTGGTCCAGGACGGCCTCTCGACACCCACGAATCCGGTCGTCCTCCCGTTTCGGGCCTGGAGCTACTTCGATCCCGTCGGGATGCTGTTTGCCGGCTTTACACACGCCCATATCGGCCATCTCACAGGGAACCTCCTGGGCACCCTCGCCTTTGGCTCGCTGGCTGAGTACTGGTTCGGCCACCACGTCGACCGCCGCGTCGAGACCCCTCTCCAGACTTTCTGGACCCACCCAGTCGCCCGTGCGGTCGTGATTTTTCCGGCGGTGACGATCCTCGTGGGGACCGTCGGGACGATGGTCGCACTCGGGCCGGTGATCGGCTTCTCGACGACCGTCTTCGCCTTCGCTGGCTTCGCCCTCGTTCGCTACCCGCTGGCGACGATCATCGCCGGAGTTGGGCAGGGAGTCATCGGGCGGCTGGTCGACGCCCTGCAGACCCCACAGCAGGTGGCGGTCGCCGAGGCCAGCTACAGCACGCCGTGGTGGGCTTCGATCGCGGTTCAGGGCCACATGATCGGCCTGCTGATCGGCGTCCTGCTCGGACTTGCCGTGCTGCGACTGCGCGATGAGTCGCCGCCGCCAGCGCTCCACGTCTGGACCGGCGTGCTGCTGTTCGTGGTTTCACGGGCGCTGTGGGCGATCTACTGGTACCGGGGCAACGAGACATACGTCCTCTACCGTGCGGTCGGGCTGGCGCTGGTGTTCGTCCTCGCGTCGATCATCACACTCAGTATCGTCGCTCGACACAGGCCGCTGTTTCCGGAGCGTGCAGTGCCCAACCCCCGGACGATCACCGACTCGCTGGGTTCGATCACGGGCCACGAGGTCGCCCTGCTGTTTGTAATTGGTGCGGCGGCCCTCGTCGTCGGCCCCGCGGTGCCGGTCAACCTCACGACGGCCGACGACGCGGCGCTGCCGGGCGAACCGATCGAGATCGTGGGCTACGAGGTTACCTACGGCGAGAACGTCCCCAACGGCCAGCTGAGCGTCCTTCCGACCGAATTCGCCGACGAAACCACGCAGCTCAACACCTCGGGGGTGATCGTCCGCAACACCGACCGCCACATCTGGTCGACGGCGGTCTCGACAGGCGAACTGGCATCCAACGGCGGGTCGAGCGTCCGTCTCGGCGGTCTGGGCTGGGACGAAACGGTAACGATTGACCGAACCGGCTGGCGAGCCGTTGGCGGCGAGTCGACCTACCGGATCTCGCTGGCCCACGACAACACGAGCCGCCCCGTCTTCGCCTCCGGGCCCGCCACCGCCGAGCCAGTCGTTGCGGGCCACAGCGTCTCGATCAACGCCACCGACGACGGATTCGAGTTGGGCGTCGCCCCGGTCGAAACCGAGCCGACCGAAAACGCGACTGACGCGGATACCGCCAGCGACTCACAAAACGCCACAGAAACGGGTGACGACGGCAACACGACGGACACCGAAAACGGGACCGATGACAGCGGGGTCGAGCCGATCGTCCTCACGAACGTCCCCAACGAGTCGGTTCGGGTCGACGGCGTCGAGCTCCCGGCTCCCGGCGAGTCGGTCACGGTCGGCCCGCTGCGGTTCGTCAACCGGGACGACCGGCTGTTTGCAGTCAATCAGGGGACGGTCGTGCGGGTCGCAGCCAAGGCGTAGGCGACCCGCTTAGTCGGCAACCGGGAGGTCGACGACGAACATCGCACCCTCGGGCTCGTTATCTCGGACCCGGACCTCGCCGCCGTAGCTCTCGACGAGCGTCCGGACGAGATACAGCCCGATCCCGGTGCCAGCGCTCTCCAAGCCTTTTTCGCCTTTGCCGAACAGTTCCGCCTTTTGAGAGTCCGGGATGCCGGGGCCATTGTCGACGACTGTGATCTTGACCCACCCGTCGCGTTCGGTCGCCGAGACGGTTACCTGTGGCTCGTCGCTTCGGTTGTGCTGGATCGCGTTGGTCAGCAGGTTCCGCACGACTGAGCCCAAAAGTGAGTTAGCCACGACCGCCGTCTCCGGCAGCGGTCCGTCGACCGTGATCATCGCCTCAGGAGAGACCGCCCGTACCTCCGCGATCTGCGTCTCGAGAACCTCGCTTACGACGACCGAGGTTGGCTCAGTCTGCCGACTGCGCATCACATCGGCCAGATCACGGGTGCTCTCGGTGAGCCCGATTGCGTTGTCAGCGCTCTCGACGATCCGCTTGCGGTGGGCCTCGCCCGCCTCGTCGACGTGGGGAGCGAGCATCTCGGCGTAGGCGGTCACCAACTGGAGGTCGTTGCGGATGTCGTGGCGCAGGACCTGATTGAGCACTTCGAGGTCGTCACGCTGGGCCGCCAGCCGCTGTTGGGAGCGCTTGAGCTCGGTAATGTCGGTGTAGTGTTCGATCCGCCCGCCAGCCAACGGGCCCGACCGAATGGGCCTGCTCTGGTGGAGTAGCCACCGCTCTGTTCGCTCCTCGCCGGGAAGGACATGGCACTCGAACTCCTCGACGTAGCTGTTGTCCGCGTAGGTGTCGATCACCGTCTCGGCGAACCGCTCGGGCTGCTCGAAGATCGACGAGATCGTCGACTCGATCAGCGCCTGTTTGTCCTGGCCGATCACGTCCGCACGCGAGAGACCGAAATACGCCGCCGCAGTCTGGTTGATCCACTCGACGGTAAACTCCGGGTCAAGGACGAAGATCCCGAGGTCGACCGTCTCCAAGGTCGGGAGGAGACCACCCAAACTGTCGGTGAACCCCGAAGAAGGAGTGGCCGTCCCGTCCTGTTCTGTCATATTATATCACACTCAGTACGAAATAAAAACACTGTCGATTATCCAGAATTTGTAATTGTATGTGTTTATTTATGGATTGTTTAGGCACATTCGTGCAAATATACCGGACATTCGGTTGTAAGTATTTGATCCCTCACGTCAGTATCACGCCGATTGTGAGTGCTATATATAAATATATGACCGGATGAGTGCGGCGTTTTATACAGAACGTGTGACGCCGGGACCGCCAGATAGGTTAGTCCGACTCGACGACTCCTTCGAGGACCTGCTGACTTGGACCGGACTCCACGAGCACGCCGTGTGCGCTCTCCCGTTCCTTCGCGCCCTCGGAGACTTCCACAAACACTGCGTTCTCGCGGGCCGCGGGGATCGTGTGGCCGCCGCAGTAGCTCAGCCCCGAGCGGATCCCGGCACAGAACTCCTCGGTGAGCGGCCCGAGAGGGCCTTTGTACGGCGTGAGAGCTTCGACGCCCTCACCGGCGTCGACATCGATCGCTTTGTCCTCGCGGTCGTCGTTGGCGGCCGTCGAAGCCATCCCGCGGGAGCGTTTGAACCGGTCGCCGCCGCGGGTGACAACGCGGCCGGGAGCCTCGTCGGTCCCGGCGAAAAAGCCACCCATCATCACCGTCTCCGCACCGGCCATCAGCGCCTTGGCGGCGTCGCCGGAGTGCTGGATCCCGCCGTCGGCCATGACTGTAATGCCGAGTTCGTCGGCGCGGGCGGCACACTCGTCGACCGCCGACAGCTGTGGGTAGCCCGCCCCGGCGACCTCGCGGGTGGTGCAGTGGGAGCCGGGGCCGACGCCGACTTTCACGCAGTCGGCACCCGCGTCGTAGAGGTCTTCGACGGCCTGCGGCGTGACGACGTTCCCGGCGATCAGTTCCGGATCGTACTCTGCATGAATCTCCGCGACCGCATCAAGGGCGCGCTCCATATGGCCGTGGGCGACATCGAGGACGACCGCGTCGCCGCCAGCCTCCAGGATCGCTGCGGTGCGGTCGAGGTAGTCCTCGTCGATGCCGACCGCCGCGGCGACCGGCCCACCCCGTTCGGCGACCGCCCGGACCTCGGCGGCCTGCTCCTCGATCGAGAGGAAGCGGTGGATAACGCCCAGCCCGCCGAGGTCGGCCAGTGCGGCCGCGGTTTCGGCTTCGGTGACGGTGTCCATCGCGGCGCTGACGATCGGGACGTCGAGCGTGAGCGACGGCGTTAGCTGTGCGGTGAGGTCGACGTCGCTGCGACTGTCGACACCTGACCGCTGTGGAACCAGCAATGCATCTCCGTACGAGAGCCCAGTTCGGACCTCCATGTGTAACCCTCACAGCCAAGGGGACACCCGATAATAACCCTATCCCTCTCGGCCCCTGCTACCGCGTCACAAAGAATTTAGTGGGAGGTTCGTGTATGTACAGGGAACACACGTCACGACGTCGGGACTCCATGTGTAACCACCCGTTTCTGTGACGTGTGTCTCCACCTTCCAGCGACGGTGCTGAACGGCAGTACTACGACCCGACAAGTCACAAAAGTCGATCAGACGGCAACGGGAGTCAGCAGCAGATGGGAGAGGCACGACAGTCTCTCGGCCCGCACGAAGCATACGTTGCACCGACTACCGTCCCCACTCGATCCGGTAGACTTCGGTGTCGATGGCTCGCTGCTCGTCTGTATGATGATCGAACTGCCGGTCGACGTCGAACTCGGCAGCGAAGGCGTGGGTGACCTCGCCGCCGTTGTCGGCGGCGAACGCCTCGATGAATTCTTGACTTCCGGTGTTGTGCACCGAGTAGGAGACACCCGCGATCGCTGCGGCCGTTTGGAGGAACTCCCGGTCGGCCCCTTCGTGGCCGTTCTGTGCGCCGAACGGGGGGTTCATCACGACCGTCGCGGGCTCGTCGAGACGGAGCGGTGGCCGGGTGGCATCGGCCTGGATCCAATGGATCGGCGTTGTCGTGCCGACCCGGCGGCGGTTCTCGACGGCCGTCCGCAGCGGCCCGCTGTCGATCTCCAGTGCGACGACCCGGCGGGGGCCGCGGAGCGCCGCCCCCAGTGCGAACATCCCCGTCCCCGCCCCGAGGTCGACGACCGTTCGGCCCTCGATGTCATCCTGTAGGTCCGCCAGATGGATCACATGGGCCGCCAGCTCCGGCGGTGTCGGGTACTGTTCGAGCGACGCCTGTGGGTTCTCGAAGCCTGCGACGACCGCCAGCTGGCCTTCGAGTTCGCGTTTGGTCGCCATCTCACTGCCTCCCGACTGGCCACCAGTCGTGGGCACGCCCACTCGGTGCTCCGGTACTCATCATACGGGGGGTACTCGCCGTCGACTCAAAAGTGTTGCAACGACAACCACCTGATAATACAACCGGCGACAGCAGCCGCTCGGAGACTAACGGAACGCATAGGAAACGAGTTAACGATCCAACTCGATTGACCGATCGGCCGAGCCGACCAGGACGCCCGACCGCCCGCTGGCGGTTCGGCTCTCGGTGCCGATACCGGCCGACTCAGGCGATTTTATCGACTTGTCGACCGTCGTGTCTGACGTTTATTACAAGAGACAGGTCCGATTGATTTCAAAAACTTTTAAATAAGGTCCGAACCACAAACCTTATAATGGAACGTCCGAGCAGGCAGCGCCAACAGGAGCGAGAATCGGAACAACAGTCGGACGAAACCTTAGAGTGTCCGGAGTGTGGGTCGGACGAGATCGTCACCGACGCCGATCAGGGTGAGTTGGTGTGTGACGACTGTGGGTTGGTGCTTGACGAACAGCAGATCGACCGTGGGCCGGAGTGGCGGGCGTTCAATCACTCCGAGCGGCAGAACAAGTCCCGTGTCGGTGCCCCCATCACCGAGACGATGCACGACCGCGGGCTGACGACGACGATCGACTGGAAGGACAAAGACGCCTACGGCCGGTCGCTGTCGTCGGAAAAGCGGAGCCAGATGCACCGGCTGCGCAAGTGGCAGGAGCGCATCCGCACCAAGGACGCGGGCGAACGGAACCTGCAGTTCGCCCTCAGCGAGATCGACCGGATGGCCTCGGCGCTCGGCGTCCCCCGATCGGTCCGGGAGGTCGCCTCGGTGATCTACCGCCGGGCGCTCAACGAGGACCTCATTCGCGGCCGATCCATCGAGGGCGTCGCGACCGCCGCACTGTACGCCGCCTGTCGACAGGAGGGCATTCCGCGCTCGCTCGACGAGGTCGCCGAGGTATCGCGGGTCCCCCAGAAGGAGATCGGCCGCACCTATCGGTACATCTCCCAAGAACTCGGCCTCGAACTCCGACCAGTCGACCCCAAACAGTTCGTTCCGCGCTTCGCCTCCTCGCTCGGCCTCAGCGAGGAAGTACAGGCCAAGGCGACAGAAATCATCGACGTCTCGGCCGAACAGGGCCTGCTGTCGGGGAAATCACCGACGGGCTTCGCCGCGGCGGCGATCTATGCGGCCTCGCTGCTCTGCAACGAAAAGAAAACGCAGCGAGAGGTCGCCGACGTGGCCCAAGTCACCGAGGTCACCATCCGGAACCGCTACCAGGAGCAGATCGAAGCGATGGGCTTCCGCTAAGTCCGCCGACTCCTGGAGGTTTCCTGTTGGTACGTTTCCGCCGAGTGGCAAAACGGTCGACAGCCGTGTCGAAACTTTGTTCCACAAAATAGCTGTTTAATTGTTCTTTGATAGTTTCACGTTGCTTCAACGATAGTTATCAAGAAGCGGGACAAAAGAGTAGCCGTCATGTACACACGAAGACGGGCATTAGTGGTCGGTGCGACCGGGATCGCGGCACTCAGCGGCTGCATGGAGGCGGCGACAGGGAGTGGGCCAATCACTCGCGAAGCCTCTCCGGCGGTAGTCGAGCCGTCGGTGCTCGACGAGACGGGCCACGAGCTCGAAGACGAGCGCGAAGAGACGATCGAGCGGGAAGTCGAGACCTCCGGTCAGACGCGGGAGGTCGAGGCAACCAACTACGCGAGGGTGTATACGAAGACGATCGGCGATACCGATACCGACGGCAGCCTGTTCGCACTGGTGTCCACGCCCGCATTCAAATTCGCGGGCCAGTCGTTCAATCCGGTTGCGGACTTCAGTAACAAGGAGATCCTCGAGTTCGTCGCCGGTGAGTTCGGACAAGTGAGCGTCACCGAACAGGTCTCCGAGAGTACGCTCACCATGGTGGGAAGCGAGACGGCCGTGACCAAATTCAATGCCGAGGCGGAGTTCAACGGTGAGCGGATTCCGGTTTACGTCCACGTCACGTCGGTCGAAGACGGCGACGACATCATCATCGCTGCGGGGGCGTATCCACAGGAACTCGACAGCCAAGAGGAAGAGGCCGTCACGACACTGTTCGGCGGCGTCGACCATCCGGACGAGTAGCAAGCTATCAGTACAGTCGTTGGTACCCATAAATATATGTGTGTGTGAATCGTTCTCTCGTCTGGAGTAATTGCGAATGGCACAAGGTACGGTTGCGTTCTTCAACGACACAGGCGGTTACGGATTCATCGAAACGGACGACGCGGACGACGACGTGTTCTTCCACATGGAGGATGTCGGCGGTCCTGACCTCGAAGAGGGTGAGGACGTCGAGTTCGACATCGTCGAGGCGGAGAAAGGCCCCCGAGCCAAGAACCTCCAGCGCGTCTAAATCAACAGCCTTCCGGCTGTCGTTCCTCCATTTTTTACCACCCGCGAGTCACGGCTCACAGCAGCCGCGACGATCAGCCCAGCGTAATCAGCCGAGTGCGTGGAGCTGCACGTCGAGCGTTCCGGCCGGATGGTCGACCGAGATTCGTTCCCGAAGCCGGTCGCGGACGGTCTCGCGCCACGCCTCGACGCGCTCGGTGTGTCGCTTGCGGCGTGTTTCGAGGTCCGCCTCGCTCGTCGGTGGTTCGGCGGCCGTCTCGTCGGCGGTCGGATAAGTGGGCACTTCCTCAACGAGTGCGGCCGGATCGAGATGGATCGGCTCAGCCTCGCCCTCGTAGCTTCCGTCGACGGTGGCAACGTGAATCCGGGCGCGCATCCGCCCCGAGAAGGGTGGTGTAACCCGAAGGACCGCGCCACGGTCGGCGCTTGCGTTGGCTTCGAGGGCGGTGACGACGTCGTCGACGGTGACGGCGATCGAGCGAATTGCGTGTGGATCGGAAGACTCCCGGTCGGAACGGCGGTCGGCCATACGTTCTCTTGGATCGAAGGCGGGAAACCGTTTGGGCAGTGGGCAAGCGGTTAAAAGACAATCGTTAAAAGCCGCGCTCCGGTCTGTAGGTGTATGAGCGAATCCGCACAAGACTCCGAGCGACAGTGCGTCTCCTGTGGCATCAACGTCGCAGGGATGAACGCTGCCGCGTTCGATTGCCCGGACTGCGGCACCGAGATCCACCGCTGTGCCAAATGCCGCAAGCAGAGCAACCTCTATGAGTGTCCCGACTGTGGGTTCCGGGGGCCATAAGATGGGGAAAGTCGCCGCCAAACTCAAAGTCATGCCGCAGAGCCCGGACGTCGATCTCGACGACCTCCAGGAGCGACTCGAAGCCTCCCTCCCCGAGGGCGCACAGATCAACGGTTTCGAACGTGACGACGTGGCCTTCGGCCTCGTCGCCCTGCTGCCGACGGTGATCGTCGCCGACGGTGCCGGTGGCACCGAAGTCGTCGAAGAGGCCTTCGGCGAAGTCGACGGCGTCGAAAGCATCTCGGTCGAAAACGTCGGCCGCGTTTAAGCCGCCACGGTTCTTGCTGACTTGTTTCGGAGCGCCTGATCGAACAGTAGCAACAGTATAACACGGAACGGGGCCGCGCAGTTACCAGACGCCGACGATTTCGATATCGAAGACGAGCGTCGTATCGGCGAGCTCGTGGTTGAAGTCCACCTCGACGACGTCCTCCTGGACCGCAGTCACGTCGCCGTGAAGCCCGTTTTCGGCGTGGACGTGCATTCCAACCTCGGGTGGGTTGCCAACCATCCCCTCGAACGTCTCGGGGTGGTACTCCCGGACCCAGTCGGGGTTGAACTCGCCGTACCCCTTTTCAGGGGGAATCGTGACCGACGCCTCCTCGCCCTCACTCATTCCGACGACCGCCTCGTCGAGCCCCTCGATCACGTCGCCCTCGCCGACGGTGAACGACAGCGGCCCGTAGTCGTCTTCCTCGTTTTCCTGCGCCTCAACCAGTCCGTGTTCGTCAGCGACCTCGTAGCGGGAGGTATCGAAGACGCTGCCATCCTCGAACCGCCCGATATACTCGATCGTGACACTGTCGCCCTCGACGATACTCATATCGAAGAGTCAGGTAACCCCGATACTAAAACGGGTCGTGTCGACGTCGCCAGCGATACGGCAGCAGCAAGCGGTGGCGACACCTACTCGCTACCGTCGGCCAGCGGCTCGTCGATCTCCAGGAGTTCGGCGCTCCGCTCCCAGAGCCGACGCTGGGTGGCTCGGTCGCGGGCCGCCGAAGACGGCTCTGTGGGCTCACAGTCAGCAAAGTACCGGCCTGACACGTCGTCGACCCGCGGCGAAGCAGCGAGATAGACCGCGGTGGCGGCCCCCTCGGCGACCGTGGTGGTCATCGGCAGCCGATCGAGGGCGGCAAACAGTCGCGGGAGCGGACCAGGAAGGAACCGCGAAAAGCCGCTGCCGGGGATCGCTCCTGGATGAAAGGAGTTGGAGGTGATTGACCGCTCGGTGCGGTCGAGTCGGTGTGCTAACGCAGTCGAAAACAGGACGTTGGCGAGCTTCGAGCGCTGGTAGGCCCGGAACCCCGAGTAGGAGTCGACCGACTCGATCGCCTCGAAATCCAGTTCCACGCCCCGATGGGCACCCGAGGAGGTGGTGACGATCCGGGCGTCGTCGGCCAGCGTCTCCAGGAGTTCGGTGGTCAGCAGATACGGCGCGAGATGGTTGACGTGAAAGGTGTACTCGACGCCGAGGTCGGTCAGTCGGCCGTCTCGAAAGAGGCCACCGGCGTTGTTGCAGAGCACGTCGAGGTCATCGGTCCACTCCTGGACGGCCGCTGCGAGGTCACGAACGTCCTCGACGCTGGCGAAATCTGCCTTTTGAAAGGTCGCTTTGCGACCCATCGCGGTGAGTTCGTCGACGACCGCCGCTCCGGCCGCAGCGTCGCGACCGTGAACCATCACGTCAGCGCCGAGTCGACCGAGGGCGAGGGCCGTCTCGCGGCCGATCCCGCTGGTCGATCCGGTGATGAGGGCTCGACTGTCGGAAAGGTCGACCTGCTCCACACCAGCGATATGTTCCGGTCGGTCTCCCATTTGGTAGACGGAGGGGCTGGACGGACAAAGGCGCTCGGTCGAGGCTGCCTACTCGGTGCCTTCGACCAGCCGCTGGAGCTGTTCCGGTGGGACCGCCCCGCGGGCGGCGTAGCCGTCGTAGGCGAACGTCGGCACGCCGGTGATTCCCTGCTGTTGGGCCGTGGTCCACTCGGCTTCGATCTCCTCGCGGAGCGTCTCGTCGTCGAGTGCCGACCGGACCTCCTCAGCGTCGACGCCCACCGAAGAGGCGAGGTCGGCCAGCACGTCCGCGTCGCCGATATCCCGGCCCTCCTGCCAGAGGGCCTCGAAGATCGCCTCGTCGAAGTCGAGCCACGTTTCGTAGGGGTAGCCTTCGGCGACGTAGTAGGCGGCGATCTGGGCGTTGAAGGAGTCGACCTCGGTCGCGAGATCGAGTTCCATCTCGACGTCGTACTTCTCCTGGAGGTTGCGGACGGACTCCTTGGCCTGCTCGTAGTAGTCGTCGTCCTTGCCGTCGTCGACGGAATGGTCGATACTCCCATCGGGGTTGCGTTTGCCGCTTCGGAGGTCGAACGGCTGCCAGTTGATTTCGAGTTCCTCGTCGCGTCCCTCCTGGTACCGCGACAGCGACTCGCGGCCGAGATAGCAGAACGGACAGACGTAATCCGAGAAGACGGTGATCTGCTCGGTGGATTGTGTACTCATCGTCCCATCGAAGGGGCTTCGGTGGGAAAAGCAAGGCGGTGGTGTGGGCCGACGCTGCACAGCCGATGGGTTGAGAGAACGAATACCCTCTTATAAATCGCGTCACAACACCCGTCTATGTTCCAACAGCTCCGAGAGAGCGGTCCGGGCCTGCTCGTCCCGCTGGCGTGGCTGTTCGTCGCGGCCGCACAACTCGATATCGTCGCCTCGCGGTCGATTTTCATCGCCCATCTCGTCATGGCGGCGTTTATTACGTTCTTCCTCACGACCGGCTGGGCCGATATGTCGACCGGCGCGCTCGCTGGCTGGCGGGCGGTGATGGTCGTCGGCCTCGGGGTGACGCTCGCTGGCATCGCAGGCTTCGTCGTCGAGTCGACCCCGCTGCTCACAACGAGCCTCGTCGGCTGGATGCTCCTGCCAGCCGCCGGGTTGGCCTACACGGGTCGACTGGTCGATGAGGCGGCCGGGGTTTATATAACGAGTGCCGCCATCAGCGGGCTCGGCGCGATGATTTATATCTTCTCGCTGGTCGGCTACGGCGAGTCGATCGGCTTCGTCGGCTTGGGCGGGCTTGCGCTAGTCGGTTTGGGGCAGACGGTGGGGATCGTCGACGCTGTCGTTCGGTTTTAAAAGTCAAATTAGACAGCAACCGCTCGCGGTTGTTGTTCGACGGAAAACGCGGTGGGACAGGGATTCGAACTCACTCACAGATCGGAAATCTGTTCGCTGCTCGAATCCCCTCCGCCACAGCAGCCGCTCACGATAATTGTTCGCGGCAGAATGCGGTGGGACAGGGATTCGAACCCTGGAGGCCGAAGGCCACCTGCTTTCAAGGCAGGCGCAATAGTCCACTCTGCCATCCCACCCTCGCCCGATTCTGGGCGACCGACCATCAAAACGGTTCTGGTCGACGCTCCACTGCCGGATCATCCACCACTGTCGACCACAGTCAGATACGCCACGTACACCAGTGCCGCCGCCACCATCGCCCCCGCGAGCACCGTCAAGCCGACGTAGTCGTCGAGGGCCACCTCAGGGTTCGCCCAGAGGTAGGCACCGCCTTCGACGCCAATCACGAACAACGCCCCGTAGATGACCGTCACCGCGACCGCCCGCCCCAGCGCATACAGCCCGAGCAGGCGGCTGTTCAGCAGTTCGATCACGAACAGCAGCGCGAAGACGAAGACGTAGATCGGCTCGGGCAGCGTCTCGCCGACCTCGCGGCCCGCCTCGATCGCCTGCAGGCCGTAATAGCCAAGCGCCAACAACACCGCGCCGACGAGCGTCAATGTCACTCCGTAGCCGGTCGCCGCCGAGGCCGACGGCACGGCCGAGCCGCCGGTCGTCGACTGATCACCCATAGTCCGAGGCTACCCGACGGCCCTGCTTAGTTAGCCAGTATAAAACAGCCGCGCGGCGCTGGCGGCCACCGACCGCCAGCCGTCCCCCGAGTAAGGAAGGCCTACTCGGCGTCGACGACGAGCTCCGGGCCATCGTCGCCGGGAGCCACGTCCAGCCCACGCTCGTGGACGAAGGCCGCGGTGTACTCGGGGACGATCCGCTCGGCGGTGAACCGCGCCCGCAACATTGGCAGCAGCGACAGCAGATCCTGCTTGGCGTCGACACGCGGGCTCATCGGCAGGAACTCGGTGTCGAGATCGGCGTCACCGGCGCGGTTGGTCAGCCGCTGGAGTTCGATTCCTTCGAAACTCTCGGTAAAGTCGACCGGCTCGGTGAAGCCGGCGTAGTAGACTCGCCCGTCGGCGGCCGGGCCGAGGACGACCTCGTTGGTTCGGAGCTTCATCGCCGCCGAGTCGACCTGCAGGCGGCTCAACAGCGGCGCGGTCCCGAAGACCACGGCCGCGGAGGCGACCTCCTCATTGTCGAGAAGATGGGTGAGCGTGTTCCCGGCCCGCGCCGAGACCGTCGAGCCGACCTGGGGCTCGAACCGCACTTCCGAGACGTCTTCAAGGGTGTCGGCCGCGATCGACCGGAGTTCGGCGACCGGATCGATATCGGTGTGGTAGGCCTCGTCGAACTCGTCTTCGGGCAGATAGTTGACCAGCAGTTCGCCGCCCGAGCGGTCGGCCGCCAGGAAGGTGTCCCGAAGCATCGCTTCGTAGAACTCGGCGACAGCAGCCTCACTCAGCGGGGTGGTTTCGGCCAGTTCCGGCAGGACCAGTCCCTCACGCGGTGGCTTTGCGAGAACAGCAATAACAGTCATATCTCACTATGCGGGTGGCGGCGTCTTGAACGCGATGATACGGAGCGAGGGATTAGCGGCTCTGTCGACCTTTCGTCTGGCGGTAATCCCGCGAGAAGACGTTGTTTTTCACATGGTCGACGAACACCTCGCTGTCGGCGTCGTCCTGTCGATCCAATTCGAGCATCGGCACCAACTCGAAGCCACGGCCGCGGATTGTCGTGGCGTGTTCGGCCTCGATATCGAAGCTCTCGGGCTTGCGGGTGGTATACTCCATCGCCAGCGACTCCAGGACGCGCTGGCCGATGGGGACGATGATCTGGGGGTTGATCATCCGGATCTCGGCATTCAAATAGGGTTCGCAGGTGTCGATCTCGCTATCAGTCGGCGGCCGCTCGGGATCTCGACACCGCGTCAGATACGTACAGTAGGCGTTCTGAATGTCCGGCTCCGCCGCGTCGGGGTCGGAGCGGACGAAGCCGAGTTCGCCCAGGATCTCCTGGAGCCGCTGGCCGTGTTCGTCGCCCGTAAACGGAATCCCCGTTTCGTCGGCTCCCTCGTGTGGCCGCTCGGCCAGAAAGAGGAACTCACCGCCCACGTCGCCGTAGCCGTGGACGACGTTCTGGCGGTTCTCACAGAGGTCGCAGTTCGTACACTGCTCGTCCATACCGAAGGGGTTCTCGAACTCGGGCTGATGTGCGTCCACACACTCACCAAGCGACCCGAAAATAAAACCGTACGGGTGGGTGGTCGACGGAGCCGACGGCGTCGCGCTCTTTAAATACCAAGCAGCACGGCCGCCGTCTCGGCATCGGCCGCCAGCGCCTCCATCTCGGGACCGTAGACGGTGACGATGTACAGCAAGGTCAGCAGGATGCCATTATAAATACCGTGGACGAGCGCGACGACGGTCAGGTTCCCGGTCCACTCGTAGATGCCGCCAAAAACGAGCGAACCGCCGAACAGCGCGGTCAACGAGGCAGCCGTCGACGCGAGTCCGGCCGACCCGAACCCGTGGGCGGGGAGGTGGATGGACGCGAAAATCAGGCTGGCCAGCACGATCGCGCCGACCGGGCCGAACGACTCCCGAAGGCGGCTCTGGACGACACCGCGGTACAGCAGTTCCTCGAAGGGGCCGACGATGAGGATCATCAGCGGCACCAAATAGAGGTAGAAGCTCGGGTCGACGCCGGTCAGCCCGCCGAGGGCGTGCTGTGAGGGTTCGATCCCGGCCAGCAGGCTCAGCTGTGTGACGATCGCGGTGACGAAGATGATGCCGAACGGCGCGGCGACGACGATTAGCGACTCGACGAGTGTGGGTCGACGGATCGAAACGTAGGACAGCCCGCGCCCCGTCCACAGGAGGTACAGTACCGACACGCCGCCCATTACGAGCAGCTGGCCGATGACCAACTCGGCGGTCGTGAGGACCAGCGGCGAATCGGGAAGCGGGATCTCGAACTGCGTGAGCAGGAACACGAGCGGGAGGATGATGACGTAGGTGAGGGCGACCGCACCGAGGCCAAGGCCCGTCGCAACGCCTGCGGTCGTGAGCTTCTCACGGGTCGACTCGCTGTCGTCAGTCGAGGGTGAATTGACTGGCGTACTCATACTGATGGACGTGGGGGCGATTCCGTCGACCGGTCGAGGAGACGGAGCGAATCGATCACTGGCTGTTCGGGTGGGAGGAACATCTCTGGAGTGCTGTAGGGCTGCGACGAGCAAAAGCCTCCGGTCTCACAGGTGGAACGTATCGCCACGCCGACCCGTTGGTTTGGCTCGTGCGGCACACTCCGCACAGAACGCCAGTTCGGCATCGTAATGCATCCGACAGACGATGGTCCCACAGCGTTCGCAGACGGCCCCATCAGTCGGCCGGGAACAGAGCTCGCAGTGGGTGTCGTCGATCATACGGTTCCTTGGGCCTGCTGCGGATTGAGTCTTGAGGCCTTAGATAACTCCAGCCGCCACAGCGACCCAGCCAGCAGTCACCAGCAGACCGAGGCCGAACAGCCCGCTGTTGGCCCACGGGTTGCTGGCTCTCGCCAACGAGACAGAAAACGTCCGCGAGGAGAGCGGCCACAGGTAGTTCACGCCCGCAGGGGTGAGTGTGTCGCCGATCAGGTGGGCGATCACGGTCAGCGCGCCGATAGCGAAGCCCACCGCCGGGAGCGCGAGTCCCACGCCGACCGACTCGATGGCTCCCCCGAAGAGCAACTCCGCGCCGACGCCGAGAGCCGCACCCACACCACCGATGAGCGCCGCGAACGCCAGCGAGTGGGTCGGCCCACGGTGTTCGATCATCGGCAGGCGGTGGTCGACGTCCGGGAGCATCACGAACCAGAGCATGACGCCCCCAGTGAGTGCGGCGAGTTCGGGAGCCCCGAGGCCAACCAGTGTGTGGCCGATTGGCGCGAAGACGAGCAGCGAGACGCCGAGATGGCCCTTCCGGTACATACGGTCGACTGTCAGGCTCGCAGGAAAAACAGTTCGACTCCATCGGGTGGGGTGGTCGAATCACCCGCCGACAGCGCGCTGTGTGGACAGTCGACGTGCGAGTTGGTGGCAGGATGCTACGGTTTAACTGTCGGCAGCGCGTACTGGGAGTGTGTCAAACGAATCAGGGAGGAAAAACCTCCGCATGCCGAACGACGACGAAATGTTCGCGGTCGTGACCAATATGCTCGGTGGCGGCCGAGTCAGACTCCGCTGTAACGACGGCAAAGAGCGAATGGGCCGGATTCCCGGTCGAATGCGGTTCCGCACGTGGATCAACGAGGACGACGTCGTCCTCATCGAGCCGTGGGACTGGCAAGACGAGAAGGCCGACGTCGAGTGGCGCTACGACAGCCAGGACGCCCAGCAGCTCCGCGAAGAAGGTCACATCGACTAATACCGCCGCTATTTTGTCGCACCGACGCACCCCAAATCGCCTGAAGATACATCACCCGTCGCTGCGTGTCGTCGTCTGAATCGGCGCGCCCGTCCGTCGTGAGCCGACGGTATCGGTGAACTGGTCGGTCGACCTGTCGGCATCCGATGTCGACTCCGGGACCGAACGGTCGGGGTCGGTGGTGGCCTGCTCGACCGACGGGAACGAGAGCGTGACCACCGAGCCACGGGGATCGGTGTTTTCGATCTCCAGGTCGCCGTCCATCCCCTCGACGATCCATTTGACGAGCCACAGCCCGAGCCCGCTGATGTGTTCGAGCGGCGTCTCGATCCCGGCGGTGATGACGCGCTGTTCGGCTTCGGGAATCCCCGGCCCGTTGTCGCTGACCGCGAGTTCGACCCGGCCGGTCTCCGGGTGGGTCGAGACGCTGACGTCGACCTCGGGGTGGTCGCTGTCGTTGTGTTCGATCGCGTTCTCGATGAGGTTGGCGACCGCCGCCCGGATCAGCGTATCGCCGAGGATCGACGCCGCCTCGATCCGGGTCCGGATGGCCGTCTCGGGATACGTCTCGTGGAGCGACCCCACCTCGTCTTCGACGATCCGCGAGAGGTCGACCCGCTTGAGGGCCCGATCGCGGCCATGGAGTCGCTGGTCGATCTTGCGGACTTTCTCGCCCAACCGCACGAGGTTGCTCGCCTTCTGCTGGATCGTCTCGGCGTGGCGGGCGTGGTCGGCGTCGAGGGCGTCGACGAGGATCTCGGCGTGGCCGACGACGACGTTCATGTCGTTTCGCAGGTCGTGGCGGAGCACGCGATTCATCACCCGGCGACGCTGTTGGTGACGGTAGCGGTCAGTGATGTCGCGGGTCGTCAGAATGACGCCGTCGGTGACCGGCGTCGAGCGGCCGCCACGGATCGTGGTTTCGACCATTCGCCACTCGCCGTCGCCGGTCTGGATTCGGTACTGAGAGTGGATCACCTGGTCGGTGTCTTCGACGGTCGACATCTCGGCTTCGACCGCCTCGGTGTCGTCGGGGTGGAACAGTTCGGAGACGTCGGTGCCGATGAGTTCGACCGGGGTATAGGAGAGTTCGGGGTCGACCGACGGGCTCACGTAGGTGATCCGGCCCTGGGGGTCAGCGATCGTCACCACGTCGGTCGTATGCTCGATGACGGCCTGAAACTCCAGTTCCTGGTCCCGCTGGGCAGTCACGTCCCGGAACACCAGCAGTTGGCCCTCGACGGTCGTCTCGGCGGGGGCCGGTTCGGTGCTCACGATGAAGTGGCGTTCGCTCCCCGCGGTCTGGAAAAACAGTTCCAGGCCGGAGGGATGCGGTCTGAGTTGGGCCGTTCCCCCATCAGTTCGGTGATCCGTCTCCGAGCCGACAGCGTGTAGCGCGGCCCCGGAGGAGTCATCCCGACTGGCGAACTGGAGCAACTGTTCGCCGCAGGGCAACACAGCCGCGGCATCACAGCCGATCACCGGCTCGGGGAGTGCGAGCTGGCGGCGGGCGGCCGCGTTGGCGATTCGAATCCGGTCGTCGTCGTCGACCAACACCACACCGTCCTCCATCGTCGAGAGGATGTGGCCGCGAGCGGTCGGCAGCACATCGAACAGCCGATACCGGAGTCCGCCGAGCAGGATCATCCCGCTGAACAGACTCAACACAAGCGGTGTGCCGTGGATAGCCGCCGTCATCAGGCTCGACGGCTGCTGGAGCGGTCCGATCAGCGGGAGACTCCCGGCTGCCACCAACACCAGGAGCTGTGGATGGTAGGCCGGATCGGTGTCGCCGAGCGTTCGGATGAGCAGCAGGAGCGAGAACACCCCGAGCAGAAAGGTATACGTCTGGTGGAAGACGAACAGTGGCCCGATCGTCGGCAGTACCACCTCATAGCCGCCGATCGTCCCGGTCGACTGGCCATATAAAAACAGATCGTGGGCGGGCGTCGTCAGCGCGGCCGCCAGCACGACGGCCGGTTCGATGGCCAACAGCCCCAAGATGTGTCGCTTGAACAGCGCCGTCTGGTCGGTGTAGACGATCACGAACACGGCCCACAGCGTGACGAACGGAACCGATCCGAGCCAGAGCCACCGCAGTGCGGCGTAGCTCCGCGAGGGGTCGGCGAGGAGATAGTTCGCGTAGCCAGCCGCCCACAGGAGCCCGGCAAGCCCGACGCCGACGAACGAGGCACGCACCAAGCGTGACTGACTTGCGGCCTCCCGGTAGGCAACCACCGCGAGAACCGACGCCGAGATCCCCGAAAGAACAGCGAGTTCGAACCCGGGGAGCATCGAATACATGAATATGGTTTCTCTTCACTGTATCTTACTTTTCTACTATTAATGTATTGGTTTCAGATATCTCATTTGATAATCAGAACCGCCCCGGATCGGAGCGTCCCGTCGCAGTCCCTTTATCAGTGCTCCGGCCATTGATATGGAGTAATGCGTCTGCGCCGCCTGGTCCGCGGCCGGATCGACTGGCCCGAACTGGAGACTGTCGTCAGCCGGATCGCCGAGCGGTACGACCGTGAGACGGTTCGGGCTCGGTTCCTGGAGGCCGACAACTGGCTCTCGACGCCGATGGTGGTCGACGACGACCTGTTCGTGAAAGTAATCAGCAGACAGAACACCATCGTTCACGCGCTGTTCACGACCGGCCGAAACCTCGGGGCCGTTTCGACTGGCACCGAGGGATTTTTCGAGTCGTTCCAAACGCCCTACGAGATGGCCCGCCACGAGCTGGAGGCCACCGAGCGAATGCGGGAGCTGGGTGTCAACGCACCCGAGCCGATCGAGGCTTTCGAGGTCGACGGCTTTGGAGTCGTCGTGCTCGAATACCTGCCGGAGTTCCGGGCGTTCGACGAGCTGGATGTCGAGACCGAAACCGAACTGGCAGTCGACCTTTTTGACTCACTGAAAACGCTCCACGACGCCGGGATGGCTCACGGCGACCTGCGGGCCGAAAACGTCCTTATTCTCGACGACGAACTCTACTTCATCGATGCGACCAACGTCAGCACCGAGGGCCGAGGGTCGATCCAGTCGTACGATCTGGCCTGCGGGCTAGCCGCGCTGGAACCGCTGATCGGGGCCCGGGAGGCCGTCGCTGCGGCGCTGGCAGTCTACTCGGTCGAGGAGCTCCTGGAGGCGATGGACTTCCTGAGCTTTGTGAAGATTCGACCGGACCACGATTTCGAGGCCGCCGCGCTCAGAAGCGAGATCGAAAAGCGGGCGACCGATAGTCGACGGGTTTGATCGACAACACCAGTCGTACCGACAGCCGAGGCTCGGATCTGTGGTGTCCTGTCAGCGTGGTGTCTTATAAAAGAGATTTTTGACAGTTTCGAGGCAGCTCTCGTCGTTTACAGCGATACTGCGCTACGGCTGACCAACGAGTCAGGCACTCGGAGTTCCGTCACTGTCGAGGCACCGGCTGCGGTCGTGAGTGTTACCGAGACTTTGTCGCCACCGTCGAGATCGCCACCGAGCGTGTCCTCAGCGACGAAAGAGAGCACGTAACGGTCGTTCCGCGATGTAATCACGTTATCATCGGTTTCGGCCGTTATTTGGCTGATGCTGCTGCCGTTACCGAGATCGTCCGGCTCCATCACGTTGGTCGTGACTTGATCGTCCGTCACGAACTCGTAGGTAACGTTCGCTAGCTGGATGTCGTCTGCACCGGGTGCTTTGGTGACGGTGAGATTCACCCGTGTGACGTTCTCATCGCCCACGACACCGGTCGCACTCTGGATCTGGATACGGTCGCTCACCTGTTGTGCGGACTCTTCGCCGGTTGCTTCGGCCTGTGTCTGGAGGAGCCCGGCGGTGTTGATCAGTACGCCTGCCGCAATCGCCGCGACCAGGACCATGGCAATGAACACGATGAGTGTTCCAATGCCGACCTGGCCTCGATCTGTATCGTTGAACATGGTTGATTAGATTTGCCCAGTTTGTGGAGTAACTTCGGACATCACGTACAGCAGTAGAGGAATCATAAATGCCTACGCACCTGAATATCGCAGTTGATAACTAAGTGTTCAACAGGATGACCGGATAGACTAGTCGAAGAACACGGGCCGTGAAACGAATATCCTAATACGGTTCCAGTTACCATGGTATGGTTTGACAAAGATACTTCACCGAGCCGACCCAATTCCGTGGATATGTTCCACGACACCGACAGCGTCGATGGCCACTTCATTGCTGGCGAATGGGTCACCGGCGAGGGGCCGGAATTTAAAAGCGAGAACCCCGCAACCGGCGAGACGCTGGGGCGGTTCACTCGCGGGACCGACCGCGAGGTGACGGCTGCAATCGACGCCGCCGAGGCAGCCTTCCAGGAGTGGCGCGAACTGTCGTATATCGACCGGGCGGAGTATCTCTGGGAGATCTACCACGAACTCCGCGAGCGGACCGAGGAACTCGGCCGCGTAGTCACCAAAGAGTGCGGCAAGGAGATCAGCGAGGGGCGGGCGGACGTGGTCGAGGCCGCCCACATGGTCGAGTGGGCCGCCGGGGACGCCCGTCATCCGAAAGGCGACGTGGTGCCGAGCGAAATCGCCGCCAAAGACGCCTATATGCGGCGCAAGCCACGGGGCGTTGTCGGCTGTATCACGCCGTGGAACTTCCCCGTCGCGATCCCGTTTTGGCATATGGCGGTCGCGCTGGTCGAGGGCAACACGGTTGTCTGGAAGCCTGCCGAACAGACCCCGCTCTGCGGACGAATTGTCGCCGAGATGTTCAACGCCACCGGCATCCCGGATGGCGTTTTCAATATGGTTCAGGGGTTCGGCGACGCCGGAAGCGCGATCGTCGACCACGAGGCGGTCGACACCGTCCTGTTTACCGGGTCGGCCGAAGTCGGCCACGAGATCGCCCGCGAGGTCGCCACCCAGTCGGGAACCCGGGCAGCCTGCGAGATGGGCGGCAAGAACAATATCGTGATCACTGCCAACGCCGACATCGAAACCGCAGTCGGGTCGGCGGTCCTGTCGAGTTTTAAAACCACGGGCCAGCGCTGTGTCTCCAGCGAGCGGCTCGTGGTTCACGAGGCGGTCTACGAGGAATTCAAAAGGCGGTTCGTCGAGATGGCCCGCTCCGTCTCGGTCGGTGACCCTCTCGACGAGGGGACGTTCATGGGACCGTTAATCGAGGCCGAGCACAAGGAGAAGGTGGCGAAATACAACGAGGTAGCTCGGGAGGAGGGCGTCGACGTGTTGGTCGACCGGACCGACCTCGACAGCGAGGAGATCCCGGAGGGCCACGAGGCAGGTCACTGGGTCGGCCCGTTCGTTTACGAGGCCGACCCCGACGCCGACCTCCGGTGTATTTCAGAGGAGGTCTTCGGCCCCCACGTCGCTTTGCTACCGTACAGTGGCGACATCGAACGGGCCGTCGAGATCCACAACGACACCGACTACGGCCTCGCAGGGGCAATCATCTCCGAGGACTACCGCGAGATCAACTACTACCGGGACCACGCCGAGGTCGGGCTGGCCTACGGTAATCTCCCCTGTATCGGTGCGGAGGTCCAACTCCCCTTCGGCGGCGTCAAGCAGTCGGGCAATGGCTATCCATCGGCGCGTGAGGTAATCGAAGCCGTTACCGACCGGACGGCGTGGACGCTCAACAACGCCGAGGGGATCGAGTTGGCACAGGGGTTGTCGGCGGAGATCACCACCGGCGAGGAGGACAGTTAGACGTTGTCGGCGATGTAGCGCTCGATCCGGTCGACGAGGTCGGGACGGAACGTCCAAAACCCCTCCCAGACGTTGGGTTCGTCTTCCAGCGCCAGCAGCGCAGCGTGGTCGGCAGTGTCGCTGTCCGCGGGCGGTCGATAGACGACAAACCACGAGCGTCGGTAGGGGTAGGAGGTCCCGGTGTGAACCGTCGCTAGTAGTGATTCGGCGGGATTGGCGTCGCCGACACCGTAGAGATGGACGTCGACGCCGCTGTTGCTGAGTGTCTCGTAGACTTCGTAAGTGCCGCGTTCGTCTCGGAGCCGCGAGAGTCGCTGGAACGACGACCGAAGCATTCCGCCACCGGTTTCGGCCGCGATCCGCTCGATCACCCGCGAGATGATGATCAACAGCAGTTTCTCCTTGTTGGATTCGGGATAGCCGCGGAGCCGAAACGGTACCTCGTCGAGCCCCTGTAGCACGTCAGGGATTTCGACCTCGCCGAGGTCTATCCCACCGGTTTTGTAGAGATCCGAGTTGATCAACAGAACGGATTCGAGCAGTTCGTCCAGCGTCGACCGGGCGAGGATCTCGTCGTCCTCGACCAGCGCGACGGTGTCGGTGTCTTCGTCAGCGTCATCGATATCCGCGATCGCCACTGGCTGGCCGTCGAGTATCGAATCGAGGAGCTTTCGGACCGGATACGGTGAGCCTTGATTGAGAACGACGAGGTGGCGGTCCGGGGCCTCGATCTCGTCAAAGAACGCCCGCAGCGAGTCAGCCATTAGTTCGAATACGGGTCGACAATGCAAAATCCTTACTCATCGCTGCAGTTTGTGGAAACAGTATCACAGCAGCCGATCTACTCGCTGCTGGGAAGGTGTGTAAAAATTACATTATTAAATAGGAGAAATTATATTCTTTGGCACAGTATATCACACAGATGAGTCAGACAGATTCCCGGGCAGGAACACGACTCACACTTGATCTGTGGCACCCGAACTGCTGGGCTATCGAGGCAACACGTGAAGTCAGTGGTGGCGTCCTAGCCCATGCCATTTATAATAGCCCGACGACGGAGCTACAGTCAGCGTCAGTCAACGGGCTGTTCACCGCGTTTGGCGACACCGTCGACGAAGTCGAGACGTTGCTCGACGAGATCGACGCCTCACCACACAGTGGCGAACTACTGGAACTCCAGGAACGGTTCGGCGCGGGACATGCTGCACCGGGCAACGTCGTCCGTGAGTTCTTTCTCGAATACAAACCCGGAGATATGGTCTGTCCCGTCCTGTTAGAACACGGGTTCGTCCACAGCGCACCCGTCCGCATCGAAAGCGGCCGCGAAATCTGGGAGGTGTGTTTCGCCGGCGAGCGACCCAGTATCGAGCCCTCGCTCGACGGCGTCCGCGAGGACGCGGGTGCCGATATCGAGGTCAAACGGATTACAACCGCCGGAGACGTTCGGCAGCCCGAACGACAGCGTCGGCTCGATCTGCTCACTCCAACCCAGCGGGACGTGTTCGATTTAGCACGCGAGGAGGGGTATTACGAATGGCCCCGCGGCACGTCGACCCGGGAGCTTGCGGAGCTCTCAGACGTCTCGAAAACCACACTGCTAGAACATCTCCGGAAAGCCGAGGCGAAACTGCTCAACCCACAAAACGAGTCGTAACCGGCGCTACTGGCCGATGATGGCTCTGAGCGCGAACAGTGCGTTTTCCTTCCGTTCGCGGAGTCGACGGTAGAAGTACGACATCCATTTGCCACCGTACGGAATGTACTGATAGGTCGGCACGCCGTCGGCTGCAAGCTCACGCTGGGCCGCTTCTCGGACTCCCATGAGCATCTGGACCTCGTAGTCGGTGCCGTACTCCACATGGAGGTCCGCGGCGTAGTCGATCATGGCCGGATCGTGACTGCCGACCGCGATCCCGTCGTCGAACTCCGCGAACGCGTATTCGAGCAGTTCCCTGTAGGCAGCGTCGACCGCCGCCTTGTCTTTGTGGGCGATGTCGGCAGGCTCGTCGTAGGCCCCCTTGACGAATCGGACTTTGCCCGGCAGATCCGCGAGCCGTTCGATATCCTCGCGCGTCCGTTTGAGATTCGCCTGCGTGCAGAGGCCGACACCGCCGTCAGTCTCGACGGCGTGTTTCTCGAAGGCATCGAGTGTCACGTCGGTTGTCGTATGGTCCTCCATATCGATCCAGACGAATCGGTCGTGTCGTTGGCCCGCCTCGACGATCGACACGAGGTTTTCCTCGAAGACGCCGACGCCGACATCGAGCCCGATCTGTGAGGGTTTGACCGAGACACAGCCTGCAACGTCGGCCTCGGCAAGCGCGGCAATGAGATCGACATACGCCTGCGTATCAGCGTCCGCAGGCGGCCGATCGCTGTAGTGTTCGCCGAGTAGATTCAGAATGCCGCCGACGCCGTCGCGGTTGCACGATTTGACGTGCTCGATTGCCGTCGGCGGATCCTCTCCGGCAACGAAATTGTTGGCAATTGGTGGGATCATTAGTGGTCTATTGTAGCGATCAGGCCTCAATACCGACCCTACCATACTATTCTGATGTTTTGTGTCTGAAACGAACGGCCCCCACCGGCCAACCGACCATGGGAGGGTGACCGTTGATACAGATACTACTATAGAGAAATACCATGGTAGATGATATCAAACGGAAGCTGAATCGGCGGAACCTCATCAAAGCCTCTGGTGTAGCTGGCATCACGGCGTTTGCGGGCTGTATCAGCACATCGGACGATGACAGCGGTGATGGGGACGGCGGCGAGGGCAGTGACGGTAGCGATAGTGGCGGCGACGAGAGCGGTCCATACTCCATCGGGATGGTCGACTCGCTGACCGGCTCGCTGTCGGCGTTCGGTGAGCGCAACCAGCGTGGGAAAGACCTCGCCCTCGGGCGTGTGAACGAACTGGGAATCAATGGGCAAGACCTCGACATCATCGTTGAGGACTCGGGCAGCGAGAATCAGGGCGGTATCTCCGCGGCCCAGAAGCTCGTCAACCAGGATTCGGTGCCGTTTCTCATCGGCGCAGTCGGCTCCGGTGTCTCGATTGCGATCTACGAGAGCGTGATCCAGGAGACCGACGTCGTCCAACTGAGTCAGAACTCAACGGGACTGAACCTGACTGACTTCCCTGGACTGCTCCGGATGTCACCCACTGGCCGGGCCCAATCGCTCGCATTAGCCAACATCATCGCCGACGATGGCTACGACAGCGTCGCGCTCACGTACGTCAACAACGATTTCGGGCAGAGTCTGACCGATGCCTTTGTCGATGCGTGGGACGGCGAGATCGCCTACAACAGCGCTCACGACCAAGAACAGTCCTCCTATTCGAGCGTAATGTCGGAGATGAACAACTCCGGCGCGGATGCATGGCTGTTTATCACCTACCAGGCGGAGTTCACCACGATGGTCAACGAGGCCTTCTCCAGCGGCTACGAAGCCCAGTTCTACGGCGCGGACTCCGCCCAGGGCAGCGGCGTGCTCGAGGGAACCCCGGAGGGAAGCATGGAGGGGATGAAGATCACGCTGCCCTCGGCACCCATCGAACAGGAGAACTACCAGGCGTTCGCGAGTGCCTTCGAGGAAGAGTACGGCCAAGAACCGACCTCGTGGGCGGCCTACGCCTACGACTGTGTGATCAATGCCGCCCTGGCGATCCAGGCGGCCGACGAGTTCACCGGCGCGGCGCTCCAGGAGACCGTGCGGGAGGTCTCACGACCATCGGGCGAGCAAGTGTCGACCTTCGAGGATGCGCATGCGATCCTCGCCGACGGCGGGGGGGCCTCGGACGTCGACTACCAGGGCGTCAGTGGCCCGATCGACTTCGATGAGAATGGCGATCCGGTCGGCTTCCTACAGGTCGTGACCGTCGAAGACCACGAGTACGTCGACGCTGGCTTCATCGAGGGTTAGTCGAGGAATGTCCGTCCTCGAACTCGTCGCCAACGGGCTGATCTTCAGCAGCATCCTCGTCCTCGGGAGCATCGGGCTGTCGTTGATCTACAGCATTGCGAACTTCGCGAACTTCGCACACGGCGATACGATGACGGTCGGGGCGTACTCGGCACTGGTGACGTTCGGCGCGGTCGGCGGACTCGGCGGCTCGGTGTTGGGACTCCCGTACGGCTTTTTCGTGGCGCTGCTCGTCGGGGCCGCGATGGCGGCGGTCGTCGCCATCGTTACCGAAAAGGTCGTCTACGAGTCCCTCGACATCGGATCGATTGGCCTCCTCATTACGTCGATCGGGATCGCGTTCATCTATCGCGGGCTCATCCAGATCGGCTTCGGGGCCGACTTCACGCGGTTCGATATCGTGGCACTGCGACCGATCGAGTGGCTGATCCCCTACGGGATTCGAGTCACCCACCACGACGTCGCCATCGTGATTTCGGCGGCCGTCCTCGTCGGTGGACTGCACGTGCTCCTGCAGTACACCGACCTCGGCCGAAAGATGCGGGCGATGGCCGACAACCCGGATCTCGCCCGCATCAGCGGGATTCGGACCAAACGAATCACGCTCTGGACGTGGGTCATCGGGGCTGGCCTCGCCGGTGCTGGGGGTGTCTTCCTGGGGCTGTTCAATCAGCTCGCGCCACGGATGGGGTTCAATCTCCTGTTGTTGATTTTCGCGGCGGTCATCCTCGGCGGCATCGGCTCGATCTACGGCGCGATGCTCGGCGGCTTCCTGATCGGGATGATCAGCCAACTGACGCCCGTCCTGGAGATGGTCGGCATCCCGATCGGCATCGAGTACTCCAACGCGATTGCATTCGTGATCATGGTGGTCGTCCTGCTCGTCCGTCCGACTGGGATCGCCGGGGAGGCGACCTGATGTCGCGTCTCGACAACTGGGTCGACTACTGGAGCGACCTCACACGGGCCGAACAGGGCGTCACCGGGAGTATCGCTCTGTTCGCAGCGGTGCTGCTGGTCGGGCTCGTCACTGGCGGGCTCAATCCGACCTACTTCCTGTTCCTCGTCGGGCTGGCCGGGATGTACGCCCTCATGTCGCTGGGGCTCAACTCCCAGTGGGGCTTTTCCGGTCTGATCAACTTCAGCGTGGCCGCCTTCTTCGGCATCGGTGCCTACGGGGCGGCGTTGATGACCTCGGATTCCGCGCCGATCCTCGGCGGCTTCGATCCGATCTTGGGGCTCGTCGTCGCGCTGTCGCTCGCCGCCGTCATGGCGGTGTTGATCGGCGTACCGACGCTCCGGCTCCGGGCAGACTACCTTGCGATTGCGTCGCTGGGGCTGGCAGAGGTCGTCCGACTGCTGGTGCTCAACGAGCGACAGTGGACCAACGGCAGCGGTGGGGTGCGTGGCATCCCGCGCTTTTTCGACGGCTGGCCGGTTCTGTCGACGTTCCCCCAAGCGATGCCGGGGCTCGAAATCGTCATCATTCTGGGGTCGCCGATCGAGTTGGGCACGCCGTTCTACCAGATGCTGCTCAACATCTCCCTCGTCGCAATCTTCGTGGGAGCCAGCTACCTCGTCTTGCGCCGCGCCCACCGCTCGCCGTGGGGGCGTGTGCTCCGGACGATCCGCTCGGACGAGGACCTCGCCCGCGCACTCGGCAAAAACACCTACTCGTTCAAGATGCAGTCGTTCGTCCTCGGCAGCGTCATCATGGCGCTGGCCGGCGTCTTCTACGCGCATCTCAACCTCTTCGTGAGTCCAGGAGACCTCAATCCGATCACGACGTTCTACGTCTGGGTGGCGGTCATCCTCGGCGGCAGTGGCTCGAACCGAGGGGCCCTGTTCGGCGGAATCGTCGTCGTCACGATCCGAGAGGGAACGCGGTTCCTCAACGAGTTCGCGTGGATTCCGTTCGATACCGCGCCGCTCAGACTGCTCATGATCGGGGTCTTGATCGTCCTCGTCATGAAGTTCCGCCCACAGGGGATCTTGCCACCGCAGCGGGAACTCATCTGGCCGGACGCCATCGAGGGGTCGGAGACGGAACCGGAGCGCCACACGAATCAGCAGCCCGGCGGTGATACCAATGAGTGAGATAGACACGACAGCCGATACGCAGACAGCCGAACAGTCGACTGCCGAGGAAGCGACCACTGAGCAGTCCGACGAACCGGAGATCGTCCTCGAGGTCCAGGACCTCCAGAAATCCTTCGGTGGCCTGGTCGCCACCGACCACGCGACCTTCGAGGTCGAGCGGGGAACGATCACCGGGCTGATCGGCCCCAACGGGGCCGGGAAGTCGACGATCTTCAACCTCATCTCTGGGTTTTATGAGTCCGACGGCGGCAGCGTCATCGTCAACGGAACTGGCGTGACGAACATGGAACCCTACGAGGTAGCCGAGCAGGGGTTGATTCGGACGTTCCAGACACCCCGAAAGCTAGAGGGGATGACCGTCCGGGAGGCGATGCTCATCGGGCCACGGAACCAGCCCGGCGAGTCGTTTCTGACACTCTTCACGAACCCGGATGCGGTCAACGAAGCCGAATCAGCAAATCTGGCTGATGCCCAACGGATCCTCGAAGAGTTCGAAATCGACCATCTCGCCACCCAGCCAGCGACCGACATCTCCGGCGGCCAGATGAAACTCGTCGAGTTGGCCCGTGCGATGCTCGCCGAGCCCGAGATCCTGCTGCTCGACGAGCCGGTCGCGGGTGTCAATCCGACGCTCAGAAAGACGCTGGCCGAACAGATCCGGCGGCTCAACGATCAGGGAACGACATTCCTGCTGATCGAACACGACATGGAGTTCGTGATGAGCCTCGCCGATCCGGTCGTCGTCCTCAATCAGGGCAGCGTGCTGATGGAGGGGACGCCCGACGAGATCCAGACCGACGACCGTGTCATCTCGGCGTATCTTGGAGGAGGCACATGAGCGAGCCCGTTCTCGCCTTAGATGGCGTCGACAGCGGCTACGGCGAGGCGCAGGTACTCGACGACCTCACACTCCAGCTCAATCGGGGCGAGATCGTCTGTCTGGTTGGTCCGAACGGGGCCGGGAAGTCGACCGTCCTCAAGACCGCCTTCGGGATGCTGACACCGTGGGAGGGGACCGTGGAGTACCACGGCAACAACATCGGCGGGATGGCACCCGAGGAGATCGTCCGCGAGGGGATCGGCTTCGTCCCGCAGACCGACAACGTCTTCGGCTCGCTGAGCATCGACGAGAACCTCCGGATGGGCGGCGTCGCTCGCACGGACGACCGCCTCAACGAGGTCATCGACGAACTCTACGAGCGGTTTCCGCTGCTCGACGAGAAGCGGTCGGCCAACGCCCGGACGCTCTCGGGCGGCCAGCGCCAAGTGCTGGCCTTTGCCCGCGCGCTCGTAATGGAGCCGGATGTGCTGCTGATCGACGAGCCGTCGGCCGGACTCGCACCGAACACGGCCGACGATGTGTTCGCCGACGTGCAGGCAGTCAACGAGATGGACACCTCGATCCTCATGGTCGAGCAGAACGCGACGAAGGGGCTGAACATCTCAGATCGTGGTTACGTGCTCGATCAGGGGACGGTCGCCTACGCGGACGAGGCCAGCGGGCTGTTTGATAATCCCGAGGTCTCGAAACTATACCTCGGCGGGTAGCTGTCGCGGGCTTTTGTTTTCGTGGCTCTCGCCTACTCTGGTGTAACAACAGAATTCTGATATTGCTACTAATTGGCGTGCAAGATATAGAAGATGGGTACAACAAAGCAGTCTTTATTTCGCCGACTTGACTGGACAGTCGATGAAAATTGTGACTCTGGCCGAGAGACTGCTATCATCTGACCGTCCGAATTGTATTTTAAATGTACTTTTACTTCCTATGTCAACTAGATGTATATGGCACTTCCAACGTACAATGTTGAGGCCTATTTTATCAAATTTTAAATACTATATTAACAATATGCCCTTTCATTCACACCAGTGGTGTCGTCACCTCCTGCAGAATTATCAAGTGATATGGTTTTCTCCTCTAAAACTTCTCCACCATCTTCAGTAAAGGTTCGTACAGTAAATGTATCCCCATCGAAATATGCAGATGTACTAGCGAAACTCAATGTTTCATCACCTGTACTAGTCGTGCTTCTTATTTCACCATCACTCTCATGTTCGATAGAGACATACACATTATCATCTGGTGTGTTCTTTACCGTACCAATATCTACTTCAACATCATCGGCACCAACTCGCAATCCATTCAAATATATTCTACATATTCTACCGACGGTTGCTGTATCACTGACATCAAGAGAAGCTAATTGGCTACTACTATCTTCGTTTCCTCCTTCCCAGATGATTTCCATCTCTCCTTGGGTGGTCTCAACGATTGCTGAATCACCAGCTGAAACGGTTTCTCCCTCCCATTCAGAAATTGTTTCCGTTGTTGCGGCACCGGCGAGTCTGATCTGATCACCGTCGATTGAATCATCATTAGTGTGTGTGATTTTCATTCCACTATCAGTTTCTTCTACATCGAACTTCACTTGTGGTGTAGGGTCAGAAACACCGTCTGCTGTGTCCAGTACGGTCACACCGATGGATGCCGCAATGATAACGACTGCTGCAACCATGAAAATAACACCAATGACAGGTGACACACCTCGATCTCTGTTCGAATTGAATAGATATTCGAATAACATTGTTATCTATCAATAGATTCACCGAATATAAAGATTCGGTACTTTACAAAAAGAGTGTAGACCTTAGGATAAAGAAAGCAACCGAGAGAGAGTAAATTAGTCAATCAGATATACTCAATCGGATGATTGAGAAAGCTCATCTGCAGAAAATATTTTTATGAACACACGGCGAAACAGCGTGTCCTCGCGGCATTTTAAATCATTCTGAGATCTCATTTCGACAGATTGAACCGTTGATTGACCGGTCTCACGAATCAATCAAAAACTGATACCATTGGCTGAAATATTTCTTCGAGCCAGACTGCCGGGCTCCGTATGAAGCGACCGACGATGAGACAAAAATTGAGATTAATAACAAGGAGCACCACGTATGAGCGGCAGTCAACTGTGAAACACTTGAAACACTTACTGTTGAAATCACTTTTTGCGAGATACGCGCATTGTATCTTGCAAGGTACGTCCTCACAGAATACAGAGAAGACTGCTTTGCTATCTTCGGCAAGAGACACTGTCGTAATCGAGTCGACCGTTGACACTGCGACGCAATCAGTCGACACACTCGCGAAGCGGTCGACGGTGACAGTGACCTGGTCTCGGACTACACCCCGCCGGTGACTGTGGTGGGACGGTCGGTACTGAGGAGGACCTCCTGTGTGACCGAGCCGAAGAGGATCTTGCCGGCGGGCGAGCGTTTGCGACCCCCGAGGACGATGAGGTCCACGTCGAGGGCCTCCGCCTCGTCGATAATGTCGTCGGCCACCTCGCCGCTGTCTTCGAGGAGTTGGTAGTCGACACCGGCATCTTCGAGGAGGTCTTCCGCGCGGCGGACCGACGCGACGCGCTCGGCGGAGTTGAATCGCTGCAACTCTGCGGGCAGCTCCGTCGCACCTGCCCCCTCGGTAAAGACGAACAGGAGGTATGCTTCGACGTCCTTGGCAGCGTTGGGAAGGGCGGCAACGAACGATGCCTGTCTGCGAGCACGATCTTCATTGTCGTCGATCGGAACGAGTACGCGGTACATATGTTGTTGGTTGTAATTCAGAAGTGATCGTCAGTCCGTCTCAGTCGTCGTCAGTCTTCACGTCGGCCGACAGTCCCTGCGCCAACTCGATCTCGGGGGCATTGTTGAGCGTCCACGCAGTCCGCTCGGTGACGGCCTCGATGACTTCCCGGGCCGAGGGGTAGCCGTTGCCGGATTTCTTGACGCCGCCGAACGGTAACTGGACCTCTGCACCAATACACGGGAGGTTGCCGTAAGCCAACCCGAGGTCAGCGTGGTCGCGGTAGTAGTTGATCTGCCGGTAGTCCTCCGAGATGATCGAGCCCGCGAGCCCGTAGGGCGTCGCGTTCTGGAGGTCGACCGCGCGCTCGATGTCACCCTCGTACTCGATGAGCGCGACATGGGGGCCGAAGACCTCCTCACGGATACACTCCAGCGACTCGTCGTACTCGATCTCGTAGACGAACGGCCCGGTCCAGTGCCCATCCTCGTGGCCATCGGGGATCTCGTCGGCATCGAGTTCGCCGCGGTCGACTAAGACGTTCGCGCCCTCCTCGCGGGCCTGCTCGTTGCCAGCCAGCACCTTCTCCTTGTGTTCGGCCTCGATCAGCGGGCCCATGAAGGTCCCCTCGTCGAGCGGATCGCCGACTGCAACGCGTTCGGCGGCCTCGACGTAGCGTTCTTTGAATTCCTCGTAGACGTCCGTGTGGACGATGAGCCGCTCGGCCGACACACAGCGCTGGCCGGTGGTTTTGAATCCGGAGAGGACAGCCGCCGGAACCGCGAGATCGAGATCCGCCTCGTCAGTGATGACGACTGCGTTTTTACCGCCCATCTCGCAGGCCGCGAGTTTGCCGGGCGTGCCACCGACCTGGTCGGCGATGTGGTGGCCGACTTCGGCACTGCCCGTAAAGAGGACTGTCGCCACGTCGTCATGGTCGACGATGGCGGCTCCGGCGTTGCCGTACCCCTGAACCATGTTGAAAACGCCATCCGGAATACCCGAGTCGACCATGAGTTCGGCGATGGCTTGGGCACACCGGGGGGTCTGTTCGGCAGGCTTCCAGACAACCGTGTTGCCCTCGACCAGCGCGACCGCCATGTGCCAGAACGGAATCGCGATGGGGAAATTCCACGGCGTGATACAGCCGACGACACCCCGGGGTTTGCGCCGCATATAGGCGTCTTTCGAGCCGATTTCGCTGGGAACCACGTCGCCGTGGGGATGTCGACCGTTGCCGGCGGCCCACTCGACCATATGAGCGGCCTCGACGATGTCGGCTCGGCCCTCGTTGATCTCCTTGCCACACTCGCGGGTGACGAGTTCGCCGAACTCGTCGGTTCGGGCTTTCAGTTCCTCGTAGACATCCCAGAGATACTCCGCGCGGTTCGGATACGAGAGGTTGCCCCACTCGTCGGCTGCTTCGTCGGCGGCCCCGATTGCGCGGTTGACATCGGCCTCGGTGCCCCGTGGGAACTCGCCCAACGCTTCGCCCGTTGCGGGATTGCTACTCACAAACGTCTCCTCGCCGTCGACCCACTCGCCGTCGATATAGTGTGCGAACGTCTCCATACACAGTCTAGATGCGATATGGTTGAATAGGTCACACCGACCATGGAAGGGAGTCAACGTCGGCCTGTAGGACTCAGTCGACGGCGGGTTCGGCAACGTTGAGTTCGTCGAGTGCGACCTCGATCACCGTTGCCTCGACGAGGTCCCGGGTCTCGGTCATGGGGTCGTCGGCCGAATCGAGCACCTCGCGGCTCCGCTCGCTGAGCCGGGTTTCGAGTTCGGTCTGATTGGGTTCCTTGGTCTCGTTGAGCATGGCCTCGAAATCCTCGCGGAGGTCGAAGGAGGCGTAGGCGACGTTACACCGCGAGAGGGGATGGTGGCCCATATCGAGGGCAAGATCGGCGACGAGCTCCCAGTCGTCGGCACAAAACTGGATCGTCACCGGGCTGACGATGTCCTGCCACGCGATCGGCCCGCTGTTTTTCATCAGCGTGACCGCCCGCGGCGGCACTTCGATCCGACTGGAGGTTTTGGCCTGCCCGCAGAGACAACATGGGGTATCGGTTCGCCCGGTGAACATACCCGACGTAGGCGGTGGTTCCCTATGGGTTTTGCGTCGACCTACTTGCTGGCGTGGGCCTTCTCGAAGCGATCTGGCGGCAGCCGGAGGTCGTCGAGATCTGGCCGGTGTTTGACGTTATACACGACCTGCATCTCGTCGGTCGTCGGCCGCCCGTTGCAGGAGAGGCGAATTCCCTGCTCCAGGAGGTCCTCCGAGAGGATGTGGTCGACTAACTGCGAGAGTTCCCCATCCAGAAGCGAGACGGCGCAGTTCGCACACGCCCCGCCGCGGCAGGCATACGGCCACGCGAGGCCGTTTTCCTCGGCGGCCTCCAGCAGAGTATCGTCGCCTTCGACCTCGAAGGAGCCGTAGTCGGCCGGATCGAGATCGGCCGCCGCGGCCTTCTCGAAGAGGTCGTCGTCCGCAAGACTCCAGCCGTAATCGTCGAGCACTTCATAGTTGAGGAAGTCGACCCGTGCTGGCTGGTCCTCGGGCTCGGGCTGAATATCTTGGTCGGAGACGACCGTCTCGCCGTCGAGTTGCTCCTCGGCTTCGGCGTCCGACAGCCGCTGGTAGGCCCGCTCGACGCGTTTGAATTCCGCCTCGCTCCCGCCGAGATCCGGATGCGTCTCCTTGACCCGGTCGCGGTAGGCCTGTTTAATCTCGTCTTCGTCGGCATCAGAGTCGATGCGAAGAATATCGTACGGAGACGCCATAGATCGATAGTTGAACTACCTAAACGATGGGGCCGCCGTAACCTTAACCCGTCGACTTCCGCCGTCGAGACGGCAGTCACATCTTTTAGGCACACCCGCCGCGAGGGTGGGGTATGAGCTACGCAGACGCCGGTGGCTGTGACATCTACTACGAGGTTTCGGAGGGCGACCCCGAGGCCGGTACTGTCGTCCTCATCGGCAACCTCGCACTTGGCGCGTGGCAGTGGGGCTGGCAGTACACCGCCCTCGCCGGACTGTTCGAAACCATCGTCTACGACCCCCGTGGCTGTGGTCGCTCCGACGCGCCGCCAGGACCCTACGAGATGCGAGATCTGGTCGACGATCTGGATGCCGTCCTCCAGGAGACCAACACTCGCCGGGCTCACCTGGTCGGCTGTGGCCTCGGTGGCTGTGTCGCGCTCGCGGCAGCCCGCCACACGAGCCGTGCCGAGAGCCTGACGCTGATCGGCACGCCCGCCTCCGGCGAGGCGTTCGACGCCTCCGATCTTCGGGCAGATCCTGCCGCTACCGAGGCGCTTCGGGCCTCGACGACTGCGCTGCTGTCGACCGACTTCTGTGCGGCCCAGCCCGATGTCGTCGACCGAATCGTCGAGTGGCGGAGCAAAGAGGACGCTTCCCCCGCGGCCCAGCAGGCCCAACTGGCCGCCATCGAAGGGTTCGACGCCGAACCGTTGTACGAACTGACGACCCCGGCGTTCGTTGTTGCTGGCGGTGGGGATTCGGTCGTCGACGTCGCCGAGAGCAGGCGGCTAGCAGAGGAGTTGCCGCGCGGGGAGGTCCAGGAGTTCCCCGATTCGGGCCACTTGCCCACCGTCGAGCGGTCAGCTGCGCTCAACGACGAACTGGTGGGCTGGTTGGAGGCCTAGTCGACGAGACCGGCAGCACCCGCAGGCGACGCAAGGCACTTAGTGCCGCCTCGTCCACGAACTGGTAATGAAACGGCTCCGATTCGGGCTCCTGCAGGCCGCAGAGAGCGATACGAACACGACGCGCAACTTCAGACGTGAACTCGACGCCGACCTCGTCGAGTTCGACGTGAACAACGGCGAGCTTCCGCCCCACACCGAGTTCGACGCCCTCGTCGTCACGGGGTCGCGGGCCTCGGTCTACTGGGACGACGACTGGATCGATCCGCTGGTCGACTACGTGGGCGAGGCCGCCGCCGACGGGGTGCCGATTCTCGGCGTCTGTTACGGCCACCAGGTGCTCGCGGAAGCCCTCGGCGGCCGCGTGGCCGGGATGGACGACTTCGAGTTGGGCTACAATACCATCGAGCAGGTCGATGACGGCCCCCTATTTAACGGCATCAGCAACCGGTTTACGGTCTTTACGAGCCACGGCGATACCGTCGCCGAACTACCGCCGGGGGCGGAGCTCATCGCGCGCAACGACCACGGCGTCCACGGCTTCCGGCGCGGCGACTGCTGGGGCGTCCAGTTCCACCCCGAGTACGACATCGAGACTGCCCGCGAGATCGCCGAGAGCAAACGCGAGCGACTCGGTGACGAACAGGTCGACCGCGTCCTCGCGGACATCTCGCCTGAACAGTACGACGCCGCCTGCGAGGCCAAACAGCTCTTCGAGAACTTCACCGCGTACGTCCGACAGCAGGTCGACGGGCGCGAAGCTCCGGAAGCGACCGCCTGACTGACGTGTTTTTAATAGGTGGTGACGAGCCACACCTGTCAAGAACGCCCTTAAGTAGCCGCCTGTCGGACCAATGAGTAATGGCTATCGACCCGAACTTCGATGTGAACCGCGAGAAGGTGGGTGAAGAAAACGGCGTCGACGTCTGGGGGCCCGTCGATCCACCCGAGAAACAGGGTATCCACGGTACCCACGTCGCCGTCGACTACGACATCTGTGTTGCCGACGGTGCCTGCCTCGAAAACTGCCCCGTCGACGTCTTCACGTGGGTCGACACGCCCGGCCACCCCGCCAGCGACGAGAAGGTCGAACCCACCCGCGAGGACCAGTGTATCGACTGCATGCTCTGTGTGGATATCTGTCCCGTCGACGCGATCGACGTCGACGGCAGCCGTAAATAGCTCCCTCAGAACTGCTGACACTCACTGTGATGGCATTGACAACTAGTCACATGGTTTTATTTTTACCGGACGAATAGTTCCGCGTACTGTCAACGGGCAGACCAGGAGGCACCCATGAAAGTTCGAGATATCATGCGATCCGGGATGGTAACAGTGCCAGCGAGGACCGACCTCCGAACGGCGACGCGGAAGCTGCTCAAAGAGGCCGAAACGGGCAGCTCCGAGCTCGAATCGGCGTGGAAAAGCGACGACCAGCGCATCGAGTTCGAGAACTGACTCACTGCTGTGAGAGAAACACAAACTGATACTTTTTGTCGGATGAGTGGTAACTGTGGTACATGTCCGAATGGTCTCGTCCACGGTTGTCTCGCCCGGTAGTCGTCGGCATCGGTATCTGCTACCTGCTCGTGTTCGCCTACGCGTTCGTCATCGCTGGGCAGATCCTCTTTGCGGTCTGGATTGGCGTTTTCTGTGGCGTGGTGTATCTCGGCTGGCGGTTCGTCGCCGCCTTCGAGGCGATCGCCGACGCGCTCCAGCGGATCGCCCGACAGCGCGAGGGAGAGTAGACTACCGAACCTCCGGCGGCTCGGCGTCGTCCGACAGAAAGATACTGTCTTGGGTCGGATCGAAGTAGACCTCTAGGGCGCGCAGTGTCCCGGCATAGGCAGCGATCATGACGAACGTAAACCCGATCAGGGCCGGCAAGACGAGTCCAAGAACCATTGTCGACTGATATCAAGGCTCTTAAAAAGGGTTGCTGTCAGTTAAAAAAGCGGCGAGAGCCCCACGAGCCGCGCCGCTGCCGCACTCAGCAACAGCACCGACAGCCCCACGACCGGAACGTCGACCCACCCGAATCCCAATGGCGGCAGCGTCGGGTTCCAGGAGAGACACCGCGCCTGCATCGCCATCGAGAGCCGGTCGGCCCGCCGGAAGGCACGATTCAACCCAGCCGTCGCCACCGTGGCGATCCGCTCGCGGAGCGGCCGGTCGGTGCCGAGCCGGGCGGCCTCGGCGTCCAGGATCGCCAGCAGATCCCGCCGGAGCACCGGCAAAAAGCGGGCGACGAGTTCGATCCCAAGGCCGAGAAACTGGCCCGGTCGGCCGGGCACCGTTCGCTGGATCGCCGCCCGCGAGGCACCGATCGAGGTGGTCCGAACGTACCCCCCGCAGACGACCAGCACGATGAGGTTCCGAACGCTCGCTAGTGCGGGGTCGACCCCCTGACTGGGGACGAGCCACGGCGAGCCGAGCGTGAGCATGGCGACCAGCGGCGCGGCCAGGAGGAACGGCACAACGAACCGGTAGGCCCAGACTACTCGGAGGGGGTTGGTATGGGCTCCGGACAGGGCGAGAACGCCGAGCACGCCGAACGCAAGGAGACCCTGCGGCGTCGTATAAGCGAAGGCTGTCGCGGCGAACGCGATCTGGAACAGGAGTTTGGTCCGCGGATCGAGTCGGTGGGCCAGCGAGTCGCCCGGCTGGTAGTGGAGCATCTTATTTCGGTTCGAGTGTCGATTGGGGTGTCGGCGGTGTTGTCTCGGGCGGGACGTACACGTCCAGCGCCACCAACTCCTTGCGGGCGGCCTCGGCGTCCGTATCGAAGGCGACCGTTCCTTCGGTCATCCCGATCACGCGGTCGGCAGCCTCTAGGACACCGCGGAGGTCGTGGGTGACGACGATCACGCTGGTCCCGTCTTCGTGGAGCGCTTCGAGCCGCGAAAGCACCGCTCGCCGGGCGGGTTCGTCGAGGCCGGTCAGCGGCTCGTCCAACACGAGGTGGTCGGGCTCCATCGCCAGCGCACCCGCGATGGCGACCCGCTCGCGCTCGCCGCCCGACAGCCGGTCGATCCGCTCGTCCGCTCGATCTTCGAGATTGACCGCCGCGAGCGCTGACTCGACGCGGTGGTCGACTTCGGCGTGCGACAGTCCGAGGTTGCGCGGGCCGAACGCCACGTCGGCCCCGACCGTCGCGGCGACGAAGCTATCGCGTGGCTCCTGGAACACCATGCCGACGGCCTGCCGTGCGGCCACCAGATCCGCCTCGACCGGCGTCCCGTTGACCAGCAGCTCGCCCTCGTCAGTCGTTTCGAGCCCGTTGAACGTCCGGACGAGCGTCGTCTTTCCCGAGCCGTTGGGGCCGACAATGGCGACGTACTCGCCGTCGCCGATGTCGATCGAAACCCCGTCGACGGCGGTCGTCTCGCCGTAGCGGACGACGAGGTCGCGTGCCCGGATCATTAGACCGCAGCGATCGAATCACGGCGGAGGATGCCGACGACGGCGGCGATCTTGACGGCCTCGAAGGGAACGAACGCGACCGCCGAGACAGCGAACGATTCGACGAGCCCGAGGTCCTGGCTGACCGCGAAGCCGACTGTTCCCATCGCATAAATGACGAGCGTTCCGGCGACCATCGCCCCGACGAGCAGTGGCACGCCGACCTCGGTGTAATCCCGGAGGTCGGTGCCGCGGTGGACGATGAGACCGACGACGCCCGCCGCGACCGGATACGACCAGAGGTAGCCGAGGGTCGGACTCCCGATGAGAACGCCGAGTCCCGCCGAGCCATTGGCGAAGACGGGGACGCCGACCGCTCCCGCGGCGAGATAGAGGCTGATTGCGCCGGTGCCCCACAGCGGACCGAGCATGATCCCCGCGAGGAAGACGCCGACGACCTGCAAGGTCACGGGGATGTTCGGCACGAGTGGATTCGGAAACGAGACGTAGGAAAAGCCCGCCACGAGCGCCGCAAACAGCGCCGCGCGGGCGATGTTACCGACGACCTCGCCGTCGACGAGGTCGACTGAGTCGGTCGAAGTTGCCATACAGGACGACCGGCGTAAACCGTATTCAAAGGTTCGGTTTACGGCGTCTCCCCCGTCGGTACTGATATATCATCGGTGAAGTCCGGCGAAGTGACGCTCCGCAGCCGGTGAGAATGCAGACAGGTTTTTATATGCCGACACTGTGATGGTTCCATCCATGGACGACAAGACCGCCGAACTACGGGATATCTTCATCGACGCGACCGGGTCGGATTCGGTCACCGAGAGCCAGTCGGAGTCGCCGGGGTCGCTGACCGACACCGACACCGACGTGACCGAACGACTGCTCGAACTCATCGGCCGAATGCGGGAGCGCTACGACTTCGCAACCGAGTTCGACGACGAGACGTTGTCTCGGATCGTGCAATGGTACTACACCGATTGCACCGACCGAGAGATCGCCGCCGAACTCGAAGCCGACCCCGAGGCCGTCTTCGCGGCGCGGCTCGACCTCCATCTCGTCGACGAGGCCGACCGCGAAGCCCCCTTCGACCCCGATGATCTCCGGCGACTGGTCGTCGACGACGTACCGCTTACCGAGCGCGCCGAGCGGCTCGATGTCACCGAGGAGACGGCCCGCCACTACAGTCGGGTCGTAGCGGCGGATATCCGTTCGACGCGGGCCAACGACCGGTTCCGCGACGAGTTCGCCGAACTGCTGACCGACTCGGACCTCACTGGGCAACTCGCCCGCGATGCTCGTGAAGACGGGCTTCGAGAGGCAACCGAAGACATCGAAACCGACGTTTCTTTTTAGATTTTTCTCTCCGTTCTGTGGCGTAATTTCAAATACGAACAGCGGGCCACAGCCCGTATGCCGACGTTCAGTGACCTGAGTCGGGCCGCCTACTGCCCCCGACAGCTCTACTACGCCCGGCGTGACGACGACCGAGGGCCGCCACCCGAATCCGAAGCCCGGCAGGCACTCGCCTTCCGATACGACGAACTCCGCAAGGCCGACGATGCGACACTCGCCGATCTCCCGATCGAATGCTCGCCAGCCGCCTACCGAGAGGGTCTCAAAGCGCTGTCGACCCGCACCGAGTGGCAACAACTCTGCGAACCGGCCGCACGAGACTACCACGTCGAGGGAAAAGACTGCCATGGACGGATTCACAAACTGCTGGCTGGCGATCCGCCGACACCGACGGTGATCTCGCCTGGCACGCCGCCCGACCAGGGAGTCTGGGAGCCGCAGTCGGTCCGGGCGGTGGCGGTCGCCAACGCGCTGGCGTGGGAGCGCCAGCGAGAGATCCCCCGCGCGCTTGTCGAGTACCCGGCAGTCGGGGTCGTCCGCGAGGTCGAGTTGACCTGTCGGCGAACCGCCGCCTACCGCCGGGTGCTGCGAACCGTGCAGTCGATGGATGGCCCGCCGCCACGGGTCAACGACAGTCGGTGTGAGAGCTGCGACTACCGCACCGAGTGTGGCGTGAAAACACGGTCGCTGCGCTCGCTGCTCGGACTCTGAGATTAGCCGGTAAACTCCGCAAGTGCCGCTTCGCAGGCCTCGATACTGATTTCATCGCCGTCGGGGTCGACGAGCGTCCGGCGGGCGGCGTCGGTGACGATCTTCGTCAGATCGCGGGCGGAGTAGCCCTCTGTCGAGGCGGCGAGGTCGGCGATCTCGTCGTCGGTCACCGAGTGGGCCCGATCCGAGAGATGGGTGGCGATGATCTCCCGGCGGGTCTGCTCCTCTGGGAGGCCAACGAACAGCTCCTTATCAAAACGGCTGAGCGCTGCCGAATCGAGCTCCTCGTGGACGTTCGTCGCCCCCATGAACAGGATGTTCTCCTCGCCGACATTCTCGATCTGTGTGAGGAACTCGTTGACGACCTTCTGGTCTTCGGCGTGTTGGTTGGTCGACTGACGCGTTTTTAAGACGGAGTCGATCTCGTCGATGAAGATCAACGCCCCGCCCGCGTGGTCGGCGATGGCTCGGGCCTCGGCGAACAGTTCGTTGACGTTCTCGGTGCTGGCGTTGATGTAGCGCGACAGCATATCGCCGCCGCTGAGGGTCACGTAGGGGTAGCCGATCTCCCCAGCGAGCGTCTCTGCGAGATAGGTCTTCCCGGTCCCCGGCGGGCCGTATAAAAGCAGACTCGGAACGGGAACCCCGAGCTGTTTGGCCTGTTCGGGGCGGTCCCGGAACGGAACGATCACGCTGTTGCGGATGGTTTCGGTCAGCTCCGGCCGTCCGCCGTAGTCGGCCATGGTGACCTCGGATTCCTTGGTCCAGGAGTGCGAAAGCTCCATCTCCAACCCCTCGGCCCACGGCGGCTGGTCGTCGGTCGACTCGTCGGGCCCCTCACCTTCGGTCGACTCCGTATCGGCGGCGGCCTCGTCGGAGGCGACCGTATCCGACGACGGGTCGGCGTCGGCTGCCGAGCCGTTCCCGTTTACCGACTCCGAGCCGTTTCGCTGGGGGGACTGAGGGCGATCCAGGGGCAGCCCCTCGACCCGCGACTCGCGGGGGAACGGATTCGTATCGGACGCCAAGACGGCTTTTGTGGGTACACCGTCCGAGAGATCGGGTCTGAACTGCCGGTACTCCGGATACAGTAACTCGGCCTTGTATCGGTCGCCGGTATCGGTTTCGGCGTCGTACTCGTCGAGATAGAGCCGGTAGATCTCTTCGAGCGTCTCGGTGATGTCTGTGTGATAGAGGATCGTGACGTAGTCGGTTGTTTCGTTGTTGAAAATCAGGACGTCGGTCGGATGCTCGTCACCGAATTTTCGGTTTTTGAACTGCGATTCGAAGTCGATCAACCCGTTCCAGAACATCGTCAGCAGCTCGGTCGACTCGGGTTCGAGAATGATATCGGCCGTATATGCCCCGTCGTCGTTCTGGAAGCCGCCAGTGGTGGTCTCGCCGTCGCTGTTCGCCCAGAGGTCCGCAAACGGTTCGGGGGTCGGTGCGGGCCGCGAAAAGAGTCGGATCGCCCGCCGGTCGATGATCTTCACGGCTTCGAAGCGCCCGATGGTTCGGGCGTCGTGAATCCCCTTGGCTTTCAGTTTGAGGCCGTCGCCCTGCTGGATTTTGTCGACGATCGACTGGAGTTTCGCGTCGTACCCCTGTGTCCCGACGGTGGCGGGCTCACCATCCGCGGAGTACATGACGAGATACCCCGGCTCACGCCGGATGACGCGGTATTTTCCAGTGCTGGTGAGGGGAGGATTCGTCGACATGATGCGGTTGGAGACTGATTGGGTACTAGTATCGTGACTGTCTTAATGTTTTGTACGGGTGGTTGACAGCGCCGCCCGAGCCTGTTGGGAATCGTCAGTGGTCGACAAGCCACGCCTCGATCTCATCGACCAGCGCGCCGCGGCGAATGATTGCGTCGGTTTCGACGTCGACGACCGTGCTCTCGGTGCCGAGTGTCCGACCGGTATCGATGATCGTCCCCACTTCATCCCTGACCGAGGCCGAGAGTTCGGTCGGGAGTCGCACGCTCGGCTCGCCGCTTCGGTTGGCGCTGGTGGCAGTGATCGGTCCGGCGGCTCCGCAGAGAGCCAGCGCGACCTCGTTGTCAGCGATCCGGACACCGACCCGAGGGCGGCCGTCAGTGAGGGTATCGGGCAGCGTGGGGTCACGGTCGACGACAGCTGTCACCGGTCCTGGAAGGAACTCCTTCATAAAGGCCAGTTCGCGGTCGGTCGGATTCGTGTACTGGCGGGCGTGGTCGCGGTCGGCGAACGCCACCGACAGCGGCTTGTCCCGCGGGCGGTCCTTGATTGCGAAGACGCGGTCGACGGCCGCGGCGTCGGTGGCGTCCGCGCCCAGCCCGTAGACGGTCTCGGTCGGGTAGACGACCGCCTCACCAGCCGCGATGGCCGCGGCCGCCTCGTCGACGGCCGTCCGTGTTTCGTCGGCCAGAGTCATACTGAGAGGGTCGGTTAGCGGCGCGAAAAGGATACTGTTCTGGGGTGGGCGGAGCGATCAGCCGAACAGTTCGACCAGCGGGGCGAACAGCCCCGCGTTGAACGTGTCTTCGGCGCGGTAGCCGTCGATATCGGCATCGTACTCGTGGTAGGGCCGCAGACAGTCGCGGTTCATACACCGGACCATCATGTGGTCAGTTCCGGGGCCGAGGACGCGGTAGTCGGCTGGCGGCTCCGCGCCGCGGGCGAGATAGCAGTCCCGGAGTTGGCAGCGGAGGTGGTAGTCGACGAAGCGGTCGAACTGCTCCCACGGGATATCCAGCGGGACGTGTTCGAGTCGACCATCCGGCCTGCGGTTGGGATAGGGATCAGAGCTCTCGACGAGTCGCTCGTCGCCGACCCCAGCGTAGTACATGGTGTGGACGCCCGAGGTGACGTCGACTCCGCCGTCGTCGGTGAGGTAGAGGTCGAGTTTGTACTCGCGGTAGCGGTTCATCGCCTCGCCAGCGGCCACCGGATCAGGGTGTGGCCGCGTGATCTCGTCGTCGTATTTCCCAGCGAGTTGGCGGTAGTACTCATCGAAGTGGTCTTTTAAGATGTCATCGGAGAGTCCAGCAATGGCTGTGCGGACGGCCTCGATTCGGTCACAGTTGAGATACCACGGACAGGTATCGTGGTCGGTCTCTTGGTCGACGTACCATTTGGCGTAGTCGCGGGCTTGGTCGACCATTTCGTTGCCTTTGTCCATTCGGTTGTCCGGATCATCTGAGTAGCCGTCTTGTTGATGGGCATTTATTTCACCATCTTTTTCCATCTCAATAATATGCTCTGCCCCTTGGTTGTCCCGTAGGTTAATTCCGACCAGTCTATCGTTTTCACCCGTAATTACAGCCTTCATACTACACCTGACCTCCTTGACCAACGCCTTCCAATTCAGATCCAGTCACTGATTCATTACCAGCCGCACTCTCCGATTTGAGGCCGAGGAATTCGAGCACCTTGTTCCGGTTCTCGTAGATCGCTTGCAGTGCGGCCCCACTGAGACTACCGAGCATCCCACCGAACGGAACACCGGACTGTTTGCCGATTTCGGTCGCTCCGATCTTGATCCCCTCAGCCGTCCCTGCATTGGACATCTGCGAGAGGATTCCCTCTTGTCCGACTTTCTCGTAGAGCGTTTGGATATCGTCGGTGACGGCTTGCTGGAACTCGGCGATGGTGCCGCTGCCGAGGTCGACATCCGCCACTGACGGCGTTGGATCGTCGGCGGTCGCTCCGTTCAGTTGTTCGAGGATCGACGGCGATCCGTCGCTACCAGCCCGGTTGCCGGAGAGATACGACGATTCCGTGTCGACGCTCGGAATCCGCTGGACGTGGACCTCGCTATCGGCCAATCGCTGAATCCCGAGATCACCGCCCGCCATGACACGCTGGGCCGTCTCCTCGGCTTCGCGTTCGAGCGCCGGATCAGGGTCGACCTCCAGTTCCACATCGTCCTGCGGCAACATCGAGACTGCGCCGCCAGTCTGCTGTCTCACGTGTGCGAGTTCGTGGGCTAACACGTGCTGGCCCTCCGGCGATCCTGGATCGTACTCACCGGAGTTGAACGCGACGTGATTGCCGACCGTGAACGCTCGCGCGTTGATCGCTTCGCAGGCCGCCGCAGCCTGGGGGTCAGTGTGAATCCGCACGTCGCCGAGCGAATAGCCCATCCGATCTTCCATCGCCTCCTGGATCGATGCGTCGAGCGACCGGCCGGTCGACGAGATTACCTCCCGAACCGGTTCCGGCACACCAGTCTCGCCAGTCACGCCAGTATCAGCGGCGGCCTGCTCGCTGCGCTGGACTGACCGCTTGTTCCGGCGTTCGATATTCGTCGGCACCTCCGGCGGGCGGTCGGCCTGCCGCTGGCGGAAGGCATCCATATCCCGCGTTTTACCCATGATCTCGGTCGGCATCCCCTCCGCGATCCAGTCGTGGACCTCCGCTCCGAAGGTCGACTCGTGCATCTGCAACCGTTGGAGAGTCCTATCGTCGGGGATGGACATCCCGAAATGCTGTTCGCCCTGCTCGACGTCGTGCGTCCAGACGGTCCCGGTCGACTGCTCGCGGTGGGCGGCCTGCTGGCTCGCGACCCCACCCGAGGAGTCAGTCGACTCGTGGGTCGTGGACCGACGTGCTGATCGGAATCCCATTGGAGAGGCTCTTGGTGCCGTTCGTGTCGTCTTCGTATAAATACTCTCGGAGCGATATTTTAAGCCGGAGAACGAACCTCAGTGTCAGTCGACATGGCTACCGACTGGTTTGCGGTCCCGACCCATCGCCGATGAGCTACGCCAATACGCAGGACCACCTCCTCGACGAGTGTGATCGCGTCGAGGCCATCCTCGCGGCCTACGAGTCCGACGAGCGGAAAGCGTCGGCCGAGACGCCAACGCCAGCAGACGATACGGGATCGACGGCCGCCGCTGAGCGGCTGATTCGTGAGCCCGCGGCGCTCCCGCTCGCGCTGCCTGCGGCGGCTCGTGAGGGTATCGCCCAGCGGACCGAAGCGATCAGTGAGCAGTGCCGGGAAACCGACGAGACGCGGCTGCGCTTGCGTGTGCTTGCCGAGACGTGTGGGTTGTCGCGCCGACAGCTGGACGTGCTCATGTTAGCGGTGGCCCCGGAGCTCGAGGAGTCGTTTGCGAGGTGGTTCCAGGAGCTCCAGAACCACCAGTCACTCGACCGCCCAACCCCGCTGTTCGTCGAGAACTTGTTCGCTCGCACACGGGCCGAACAGATCGCTGCGGGAGTCCTCATCAGCAGCGACTCGCCGCTCCGTCGACACGACCTCATCGAACTCCAGCCGAGCCCTGCGCTCGCGGTCAGCAACCGCCGTCAGCGTATCACCGTTACCGACCGGATCGTCGAGTATCTCAAAGGCTACGACAGCGTCGACACCGATCTCGACGCAACGCTGTCCGAGCACGCTCGGGGAAGCCACGGCCAGCGAGGAGTGGCCGACTGCGAGGCCACAACGACGCTCTCGGAACTTGCTGTCGACGACGCGCTCGGCGAGCGGCTCACGTCGCTTTCGGCGGCCGACGGCGGCCACCGCTGCTACTGGTATGGCCCCGGCAGCGAGAAACATCGTGCCGTCGAGGCCGTTTGTCCCACCGATCAGTATTTAAAATCCGACCTCGCGGCCGTGCTCAACACTGATGTGCTTGACTGGGTGGGTCGGGAGGCCGCCCTGCTCGGTCGACCGCTCCACCTTTATAATGCGACCGCGGCGACGAACAGTCCGGAGACACCGACGCTGGAAGCCGTCTTCGACGCGCTTGCGAATCTCGATACTCCGGTTATTGTCACCGGAAGCGAGGAATGGACCCCCACGGAAACGATGGTGGCCGAGGTAGACGCCATCGTCGAGTTTCCCTACCCCTCGGTCGACCTCCGGCGGGAGTTCTGGCGGGGGCACGCTGCCGAACTTCCTGACACCGTCGATCCCGAGGTACTCGCGGGGACGTTTCGACTCACCCACGAGCAGCTCCGGGCGGCGCTGTCGACGGCCCGATCGCTCGCTGACGGCGAGGCGTTGACTGCCGAGGACATTTATGACGGCTGTAGTGCACAATCGGCCGACGAACTAGGAGATCTCGCCGACCGAATCGAACCCGACAGCGAGTGGGGCGAAATCCAGTTGCGGCCGGAGACGAGGCGGAAGCTCCGGCTTGTGCGAACACACATTACACAGCAGGCCCAGATCTACAGCGACTGGGGCTTTGCCGAGCAGTTCAGCCGCGGCACCGGCGTCGTCGCGCTGTTCGAAGGTCCCTCTGGGACTGGTAAGACGATGGCCGCCGAGATCCTCGCGGGCGATGTCGGGATGGACCTCTACCGGATCGACCTCTCGTCGGTCGTCTCGAAATACATCGGCGAGACAGAGGAGAATTTAGAGGAGATTTTCGAGGCGGCGACCAACGCGAACGCCATTTTGCTGTTCGACGAGGCCGACGCGGTCTTCGGCGACCGGACAGAGGTCTCGGATTCGACCGACCGGTATGCCAACGCCGAGGTGAACTACCTCCTCCAGCGGATCGAAAACTACGACGGCGTGGTGTTGCTGACGACCAACTACGCCTCGGCGATCGATTCGGCCTTCCAGCGCCGACTCGATCACACGGTGTCGTTCAAACAGCCACAACAGTCGACCCGGAGTGCGATCTGGCAGGATATTTTCCCCGAAGACGCTCCGCTCGGCGAGATCGACTACGAGTTACTGTCCTCGTTCGAGTTCACTGGCGGCCGGATTAAACAGATTGCCCAGACGGCCGCGATTTTGACGGCCGACGAGGGGCAGTCCGATGGGGCGAAATCTGACGAGCCGACTATCGAGATGCGGCATCTCGTGAGAGCTATCCAACAGGCCTTCGAGTCCAGCGGTCGGATGGTCGACCAATCAACGTACGAGCCGTACCAACACCTGCTGTACGACGCCCCGTCGACTGTAGCCGACGAGTTCGATGACGACCGGCCCGGTGACGCAGAGTCGGCGTCGGCTGACCGAAGCCCGAAGTCCATCGTCCGGACGTTCGTCGACCGCCTCGACAGCGGCGATCCGGCAGTTCACGAACTCTACCACTCACGGGCGGTCGCCGACCCGGTTTCGCGGAAAGGACTCCGCCGGGCGAAGACGGTCGACCGCTCGATCATAGGCGAGATCGACCGGGTTGAGGCGGCATCGGATCGGGTCGTCATCGCGTTTACCCAACAGCGAGACGGGTCGACGACCGAGATGACGGCCGAACTCCGACCCGAAGACGGCTCCTGGAGACTGTTCGATCTACAGCGTGGGGCAGCGACAGGGCGTATTGACAGCCGCTAATACTGTGAGAACGCATAAGGCCCCGACGTGAGTATCACCTGCAAATGAGTGTCGTTTATAAAAGGGGTGGAAGATGACGCTCCAGTTGCCCAGCGAGATCGTCGTCGACCGGTTTCTGCCGACCGTCCGCTCGATGCTGGCGGTCGAACTCGACGAGCGGGGGCTGGCCCAACAGGAGATCGCCGCCAAGCTCGGGATCTCACAGGCCGCCGTCAGTAAATACCTCAGCGGCAAGCAGACGGGTGAACCGCGGTTCGCCGAGGATCCCCGGATGGTCGAGGCGGTCGAGTACATCGCCGAGGGGTTCGCCACGGGGACGCTCGACGACTACGAGGCGCTGTCGGAACTCCTGGATCTAATCGAGGCCTTCGAGGACCGCGGCCCCATCTGTGCAGTCCACGAGGAGGAGATGCCCGTCCTGGAGGGGATGGGCTGTGATCTCTGTGTCCGCGGCCAGGACCACCGACTGCAGGCCGAACGCGATGTCCTGCGGAACGTCCGCCACGCAGTCCGGCAGTTTGCCAACACGCCAGCGGTCGTCGACCACATCCCGAACGTCGGCTCGAACATCGGGATGGCGCTGCCCGAGGCCGACGAGGAGACCGACATCGCGGCCGTTCCGGGTCGCGCCCACGCCATGCGTGGCCGGGTGAACGTCCCCTCGAACCCCGAGTTCGGAGCCTCCCAGCACGTCGCCCGAACGATTCTGGCCGTGATGGCCGCCGACCCGTCGGTTCGCGGCGCGGTCAACCTCGCGACCTCCAAGACGCTGCTTGACGGAGCCGCCGAGCAGGGCCTCGATACGGTCGCCTTCGATGCGAGCTACGAGAACCGAACCGAACGGATTCGGTCGCTCCTGGAGGATCGGGAGCGTATCCCGTCGGTGCTCTACCACGAGGGAGCCTTCGGCATCGAGCCGATTAGCTACGTTCTCGGCACGAGCGCGGTCGAGGCGGTCGAAACCGCGATCGACTGTCTGCGGATCGCGTAGGCGATGTCTTTATTTTCCACGGTGTGGCTAGATATAGCATGGACGAAACAGCGACGAGCGAGGCCGAGGAACCGGAGCTCGACGACGAGGAGTCGCTTGATGAGTTGGTGAACTACCTGACGCCCCGTCGGGACAACGAGATGATGGCGACCTACCAGAACACGACCTCGATCGCCTGTCCGGCCTGCGGCGACCCCTTCGACTACCTGGTGGTCTGTAAACAGGACCAAACCAGCCTCTCGCTGTCGGACGTGATGGACCTCTGTGTGAGCGCCGACCACGACGGTCGCCCATTCCTGTTTACCCACGAGTAGCCAGCGCAGTGACAGCAATGGGGGTATTCCCCATGGCTATAGAGCCCAATAGAGCCGTGGCGACGACACAAAGGCTTTGTCGGCCGCCACGAAGAAGCTGATAATGGTGATCGCAGCACCGGTCGTCGCAACCTTCGGGCTGATTCTTTTATATGGCGTCCTCCAACCGACCCATCGCGGCCCGACAGCGACCTTCTGGAACCGGGGGCGAGCGGCGGTGTTGCCGGGACTCGACCGGTTGGCCACGCGGCTCGGAGCGGGGTATGCAGCCTACGAACTCCAGCCGCGAGAGTACGCGGGCCGGATCGATGTGCCCGTCGAGGACGTCGACCGGCTGCTGGCGGCCCACGGCTTCGAACGAATGCCGCTGTCGGCGTGGAAAACCCTTCCCGACGGCCGCAGCGAGGCCGGGTCGTGGGCCCGGCGTGACGGGCTGTTGGCCGACCGACAGCTCCACGTCATGCTGTTTCGAACCGAGGATGGAGCAACGGACATCTACGCTCACGACGAGTTCAACGCGTTTCATCCACGCTACGCTTCCGAACACTACCACGGGGTCGATTACTGTCCACAGACGGGTTGCCAACAGCTCCAGGAGCTCATCGGCGAGTATCTCACTCAACCCACACAGCAAGCAGGCGAACCCGATCAGCGAGACACTGATAGAGAGCCGCCGGGGCTTGCGTAGCGTCGGCCAGCAGGGGTGGCCACGGAGCCACAAGCACGAAACCCTATCAGACCGGACACAGTAGCAGCAGGTATGGACTCCGTGGTGGCGACCGTTCGGCGGGCGCTCGACCCCGATACGCAGTCAACGTTCGACCGGCGGGTCGCCGACCAGGCCGACCGGCTCCGGGCCGAACTCGACGGGGGAGCCTTCGACAGCAGCGGCTTTGCGGTCGGATTGGAACTCGAACTGTACGCAGTCGACGAAACGGACGCACTCGCACGGATCGACGAGACGATCTTCGCTGATGAGACGTACGCACGGGAGATCGGCCTCCACAACGTCGAACTCAACGCCAGCCCACAACGGTTCGATCCTGTGGGCGTCGACGCCCAGTCGACCGAACTCCGAGCGGCAGTCGACGATCTTCAAAAAAGGCTGTCCAAGCGCCGTCAGCAGGCAATCCTCGATGGGATGTGGACGATCCCGCCCGCCGAGGGGAGTCGCTCCTATCTCGGCTCGGTCGACCACCACGGCGGCATCAAGACGGCGACGAATATGCCGACCAAGCCGCGCTACTGTGCGATGGACACCACGCTCCGCCGGGCGGCCGACGGCGAAATCGAGATTTCGGTGCCGGGTGCACACCACGAGTTTCCGACGATCCTCGTCGAGTCACTGACGACCTCGATCCAACCCCACCTTCAGATCCCCGACACCGACCGGTTTCCGACCTATTTCAACGCCGCCATCAGAACGCTGGGGCCGCTGCTCGCGCTGTCGACCAACTCGCCGTTTCTGCCCGGTGATCTCTACAACTCTGTCGAGGACGCCCACCAGCTCGTCGAGTCGACACCACACGAACTCCGGATTCCGATCTTCGAGGAGACGGTCAACGTCGGCGACCACACGAAGGCCTGCTGTCCACGGGATATCGAGACGCCGACCGATATCGTCGACCGCGTCGTCGACGACTGGACCTGCGGGCCGTTCCTCAGCGAGTGGACCGAAACGCCGACCGCCGAGACGGCCGCCGCGGTCGAAGCCTACTGGGAGTTCACCCACAAGTACGGCACCTACTGGCGCTGGGTGCGGCCGATCCTCGGCGGCGATGCGGTGGGCGACGGCGGCTCGCTCCGCATCGAGTACCGCCCGCTGCCGACACAGCCGACCGTCCAGGACGTGTTGAGTCTCCACTGGCTTACGACGGGACTCATCTGCGGCATCGTCGCTGCCGATCACCCGCTCGTCGAGTTGGCGTGGGCCGACGCCGAACGGGGTTTCTACAACGTAGTCGAAAACGGCCTCGATGCCGAACTGTATTGGATCACCGACGACGGCGAGCCGACGAGCGATCCCGAGGATATCTACCCCGAACTGTTCGCTCTCGCCCGTCGCGGCCTCCGAGAACAGGGCCTCGGTGACGGCGAGATCGGGCGGCTGCTCGCACCGATGGTCGACCGCTGGGAGCGGAGGGAGACGCCGAGCCAGTGGAAAAAAGCCCGTGTGCGCGAAGAACTCGACGGTGGTGCCTCGCTCACCGAGGCAATCACCGCGATGCAGACTGACTACATTCGACACAGCCAGCGTGGCGAGCCGTTTGCCAACTGGTAGGCTGTGGCTACTGCAATTGTTTAGCCATTAGGCTGTGGCTACGGCGATTATTCAGCCGATAAGAGTGGGTCGGGGAGATAGTCTGCGACCCGGTCGACCGTTTCACGAGCCGTCAGATCGCTGGCGACAGCCGGAATCTCCACGAGCCGACGGTCGGGAAACTGGGCTTCGAGTTGCTCGATCTGCTCGCGGTGGGCCCGTTCGGTCGCCCGACACCGCTGGCAGTCGGGATCGGCATCGGTCAGTACGCGATTGATGACGATCGTGTCGGCCGGAATTCCGGCCTCGGTCAGTTGGTCGACCAGCCGCGTTGTTTCGGCGACCGCCATCGACTCGGGGAGACAGACCACCCGGAAGTCGACCCGTTCGGGATCGGTGAGGAGGTCTCGAACGTGTTCCATTCGGCCAGCCATCGCCGCGAACTCGTCGTCCTCATTGCGCCGGCGGCCGAACAGATAGGCTGGCCCGAAGACGGCGCTCCGGGCGGTGTCGACCGTCCGTCTGAGCTGTCCCCGCAGGGAGTCCGCAGCCGCCACGGTCTCCTGGAGCACTGCAGGGAGCTCCAGGAGCCGGAGCGTGTGGCCGGTCGGCGCGGTGTCGACGACGATCCGATCGAACTCCGAGCCCTGGCTGTGGGCCGCCAGCGCCTCGATCGCCGCCAGCTCGTCGCTACCGGGGACCACGCCTGCAGTAAACAGCCGTTCGACCGCCTCGTCGTCGAGTCGGATTCCAGCCGACCGGAGTTCGGCCGCCAGCGAGTCGACGATCGCACGGTAGGCCGCCTGGCCAGCCTCGGGCGACAGCTCCTCGATCCAGAGGTTCTCGTCGACCGCCACCTGTCCGGATGCGGGCTCGATCCCGAACGCATCGGCCAACGAATGGGCCGGATCGGTCGAGATAACGAGCGTCGTTGCGTCCCGGTCGGCGGCCGCAACCCCCGTCGCCGCCGCGAGTGTCGTTTTCCCGACCCCGCCTTTGCCGCCGTAGCAGACGAACTGCGTCATCGCTCCAAACGAGGGTCGCCGCTCGCAAAAGTAATCGTATTGTCATTTTCTCACTAAATTCCACGATTCCAGGGAGTAGCTGACAGCGTCTCGACACAGTTGACGCCTACTCGGTGTTATGAGACGGCTAGACCGCAGTTCGGACACTGTTCGGGGTACCGGCGGCCGTCGACCGCCGGAATCCCGTACTCCCCGTTGTCCGGTTTTTGCCGCCGAAGTCGATGGCCGCAGTCGGCACAGTGTTTCATCTCGGTAGGGCTCCGCGTGCGGATAAATGAATCCTCGTATAAATAGTTTTCATCTGATACAAACCGTATATAAATGGCAGAGTAGCGGAGGTATCTATGTTTAAAAACCGCGTTCGAGGTCCAGAGACGGCCTGTCGGCCGGAGTTAGATCGGCAGTCGCTTGCGGGCCTGATCGATCATCGCGTCGACGCGGTCCTGGAACTCTTCGACCGAGCGTTCGACGTAGTGGACTCGCTGGCGGGGGATTCGACGGATGACGTCGTTGCCCTTGTCGTCGGTGCCGGTTTTGAGCTGCCAATGATCTTGGAAGTAGACGATGTGTTCGTTGTCGACCTCCCGGGTTGTCGTCTCGCCGTCGGGCTCGTCGTAGACGATCGTCGCCCGACCCAACTCGGGGTCGGGGAGATCGAGGTCCGAACGATCCTCGTCTTCGATCTCCTCGTCGACGCCGGGCTCGGCTTCGAGTTCCGGTTCGGACTCGGACTCCGGTTCGGGATCTGACTCGGACATACGCTCGAAGTGGGGTGCCACGTGCAAAACGCTGCGGGCCGAAATAGGGCAATAGAACGAATTTAACAGGCGATTAGAAGAACTATCGGACGGTATGAGTCAGTCGACAGTCAGTCCGCACCGAGCGGTTGTGGTCCGTCAAGGAAGGCTTTGACCGCGGTGTCGTGGCGGCGCTTCCGTTCGTCGAACGCGCCGTGTTTTGCGCCCGCGATCGGGAACACTTCGGCATGGGGAATTCGGTCGGCAGTCTCCCGGAGGACCGATTCGGGGAAAAACGGGTCACTGCCGCCGCCGATGACGAACGTGTTAGCCTCGATCTCTGGGAGAACCTCTGTGGCGTCGTAGTCGAGAATCGCTGTGAGCGACCGCGAGACATCGGTTGGAACTGCCGGTCGCGGAAGGAAGAGCTGGCTGGCGGTCCCGAACGTCGACGCGAGGAGATACCGCCGCCAGTCGCGTGGACTGTACAATTCAGTAGCGGCCTCCGATTGGAGCCGGTACCAGCGTTGCTGGTCGGCGTACTGCAGCCAGCGTTTGATGATCGGTCGGCCACCCTCGGCGACCTGCCAGCCGGAAACGGTGAGGACCAACTGCGCGACGAGTTCGGGGTAGCGGGCGGCCAGTTCCTGACCGATGAACCCACCCATCGAGATGCCCAGCACGTCGACCGGCGTCGGGAGCTGATCGAGGATCTGGCCGTACTGTTCGGTAGCGTCGTCGATGCTGTAGTTCTCGGGGATACCGCGTGGTCGACTGATCACGTGGACCGTGTACTCATCAGTGAACCGGTGGAAGTAGCCCTGCAGTGCCCACGCGGCTGCCGGGGGATACTGGCCGCCGAACATCGCATCGCCGAAGCCGGGGATCACCACCAGTTGCTTGTCGCCATCGCCGACCCGGACGTAGGGAAACGAATCGAGCAGGTGGCCGGTCGCTGGTGTACGCATTACAGCATCGTTCAACGGTCGGCATCAAAAGAGCGCGTTTAGATACGATTTCCGATAAGAGAAAATCCACCGAATCCGACGGGTGCTAATAGTTACCCTCACAGCGCCGACAGTGTTCTGTATGAGTGCCGCCGATCCCAGTCGACCGGCAGTGAGCTTTCCCGAGGCGTTGTCGAGCCGCGAGCGCTGGCTCGAACCCTTTGGCTGGTACCGAGAGATGCGGGCCGACTCGCCGGTTCGGTACGACGCCGATCGCGAACTCTGGGACGTGTTCCGGTACGACGACGTCAAATACGTCCTCGATACTGACGGTGTCTTTTCGGCAGACCCGACGAACATGCCCGGCTTCGAGAGGGAGGTCGCCGAGGCCGAAGGCGAGCCACCGCCGGTGTTCGATACGATGCTGTTCGCGGATCCGCCGGAACACGGTCGACTCCGGGGTGTCGTCGAAGAGTTCTTCCGACCGCGAGCGATCGGCGAGCAGACAGACCGAATCCAGGAGCTGACCGAAGGCTATCTCGACAGCCTCGACGGCGAGTTCGATCTCGTCTCCGAGCTGGCGTATCCGATGCCCGTTGACGTGATCGCCGAGATGCTTGGCGTCCCGACCGACGACCGCGCGATGTTCAAGAAGTGGTCCGACACGCTCATCGAACGGCCGGAGGCGACCACCGAAGCCGAGATGGAGGCCTTCCAGCAGCGCCAACAGCAAACCCAACGCGAGATGAGCGAGTACTTTGCGGAGTTGATCGAGGCGCGGCGAGCCGACCCGCAGGACGATCTGGTCACGGCGATCATCGACGCGGAGGTCGACGGCCACCGCCTTTCGGAGCGGGAGCTGATCGGCTTCTGTACCCTGCTGTTGGTCGCGGGCAACATCACCACGACGAACCTGATCACCAACGCCATGCGGTGTTTTACTTCGCAGCCGGGGCTGCTCGACGAGCTACGGGCTGGCGAAACAGAAGTGTCGACCGCCATCGAGGAAGCCCTCCGTTACCGCTCGCCCGTCCAGGCGCTGTTCCGAGTAACGACCGAGCCGGTCGACCTCCGCGGTCGGGAGATCCCGGCGGGCGAGGGAGTGGTGGCGTGGCTCGGCTCGGCCAACCGCGACGAGCGGCTGTTCGATCATGCCGATGAGTTCGTTCCGGATCGGCAGCCGAATCAACACCTCTCGTTCGGCTACGGCACCCACTACTGTCTGGGCGCGCCGCTGGCTCGGCTGGAGGCCAAGATCGCCATCAAGTCGCTACTCGAACGGTTCGAGACGATTGAGCCGATCGCATCTGACCTCCGGCCGATCCGGAGTTCGTTCATCTACGGTGTCGAAGAGTATCCGCTTCGGATCGAGTGAACGGACCGTGGCGACTGCCTACTCGTCGTCGACCAGTCCAGGATTGGTCACCGCGCCCTTCGCAGCCGAACCGAAGTCGCGGGCGTACTTCGCCAGTACGCCGCTGGTGTAGTTCGGCGGCCGTGGCTCCCACGCCTCGCGGCGCTCGTCGAGTTGCGCCTCGGAAAGATCGACCGAGAGTTCCCGGTCGGGGATGTCGACGGTGACCGTATCGCCGTCTTCGATGAGTGCGATCGGGCCGCCATCGGCGGCTTCGGGCGCAACGTGGCCGATCATTGGCCCGCGCGTGGCCCCTGAGAACCGCCCGTCGGTCAGCAGTGCCACGTCGTCCTCGTGGCCCGCGCCGACGACTGCGGCGGTGACCCCGAGCATTTCCCGCATTCCAGGACCGCCGCTCGGTCCCTCGTTGCGGATCACGAGCACATCGCCCGATTCGATGTGGCCCTCCTGGACGTAGGCCATCGCGTCCTCCTCGGTTTCGAAGACCCGCGCCGGACCCTCGTGGTGGAACTTGTCGTCGCCGGTCACCTTCAGGACGCCGCCGTCGGGTGCGAGGTTGCCGGTCAGGATCTTGATCGCGCCCTCCTCCGAGTAGGGCTCGTCGATCATATAGAGGTAGTCGGCCTCGATGGAATCGTCGTCGGGGATCAGCCCCTCGTCTTCGAGATGCGCCAGTTCCTCGGCGATGGTGCGACCGGTGACGGTCATCGCGTCGCCGTGGATCAGGTCCGCATTTAACAGGCGGCGCAGGACGACCGGCACGCCGCCGATCTCGAAGAGATCGTTCATCACGCGGGTCCCGCCGGGCTGGAGATTGGCGATTTTGGGCGTCTTTCGTGAGATCTCGTCGAACTCCGTGATGTCGAGGTCGATTCCGGCTTCGGCGGCCATCGCGAGGATGTGAAGCACGGCGTTGGTCGACCCACCGGTGGCGACCTGGAGGGCAATGGCGTTTTCGAAGCTCTTCTTCGAGAGGATATCGGACGGTTTGCGGTCGTTCTTGATGGCGTCGACGGCGATCTCACCGGCCCGTTGGGCGATCTCGTAGCGCTCGTCGTGTTCGGCCGGTGCGGCCGCCGAGCCGAGTGGGGCGAGACCGAGTGCCTCCGAAACCGAGGCCATCGTGTTGGCGGTGAACATCCCGCCACAGGAGCCCGCGCCGGGGCAGGCGTGGCGTTCCATCTCGTCGAGTTCGTCTTCCTCCATTTCGCCCTGCGCGACTGCGCCGACGCCCTCGAAGACGTTCTGGATGGTGATCTCGCGGCCGTCGTGCTCGCCGGGCATGATCGAACCGCCGTAAAGGAAGACGCTCGGCAAGTCGGTGCGGATCGAGGCCATCATCATCCCCGGCATGTTCTTGTCACAGCCGCCGATGGTCACGAGGCCGTCCATCCGCTCGCCGAAGGAAACGAGTTCAACAGAGTCGGCGATCATCTCACGGGAGATCAGCGAGGCTTTCATCCCCTCGGTCCCCATCGAAACGGCATCCGAGATGGTGATGGTGCCGAACTCGATCGGCATGCCGCCGAACTCGTCGACGCCCTCGTAGGCCGCCTCGGCGACATCGTCGAGGTGGACGTTACAGGGTGTGATGTCGGCTGCCGGGTTGGCGACGCCGACCATCGGCGAGGAGAGGTCGTCGTCGTCGTAGCCCATCGCCCGAAACATCGCCCGGGATGGGGCCTGATCGGTTCCCTCGGTGACTTCGCTGCTCCGCAGATTCGGGTCCTTGCCCGACTGTTCGCGTTCTTCCTGCTTGCTCATGGTAGTCGGTTACATCCAGCGGCTTAAAAGTCCTCGAATACCGACGAGCCGACCGCAGGCAGCCGAAACCGTGAGGGCTTTGGCCCGCGGGCGACGAACGCCGATAGTGAGTTCCGATGCCAGCGATCCGGGCGACGCCGACAGCGACAGTGGGTACGTTCATCGGCCCGAGGACGGCGACGACGCCGGGGCGACCGGCGGCTCCGAACCCTACACCGGCGAGTCGGAGGGCGAGGGGTTCGGCAGGCAGGGCTGGCTGCTCGTGGCTGGTGTCGTCGTCTGTTTTTTGGTGATCCCCGGCTCGATCTACCTGTATCCGACCGCCCCGGCCCAACTCGGCTGGACCTTCTTTGCAACGTTCCTCGCCCTGCCGCTGGTTCCGGCCGTCCTGCTCGGCCTGCTGGCGGTGTGGTCGATGCAGGCCGCCTCCTAAAAGAGTCGACACGTCCGCCGCAACTGCGACCCCGCGATGTCGGTCAGTCCGCAGTGACGATCCCGATCTCTTCGTCGGAGAGGTAACACTGTGGATCCGGTGCGAACAGATCGTCGTTGACGGTCTCCGAGCGAAGCGGCGAGCCACCACGACAGATTGCCTTGTACTGACAGTCGGCACACCGGCCGGTGAGGTGGTCGGTGCGGTTGCGGAGCTTTCGGAGCACCGGATCGGATTCGTCGGTCCAGATATCGCCGAACGTCCGCTCCCGGACGTTGCCGACCGTATAGTTCTGCCAGAACTGGTTGAGATGCACGTCGCCTGTGGGGTCGACGTCGGCCACACGCTCGCCGGTGGGGTCGCCGCCGTTCTGCCGGAGGTAGGCCTCGACTTCTTTCGCCTGGGCCTCACCCATCTCCCGGCGGGCGTACTCGACGAGGAACCCGGCGTCGGCGTAGTTGCCGACCAGCAGCGTCTCGATCTCCTCGCCGCGGTCGTGGTACTCGCGGGTTAGCTCACACAGCGTCTCGACGGCCTCGCGTTTCTCTTCGGGCGTCAGGTCTGCGTCGACGATCTCCGCGCCACGACCACCGTAGTCGAGATGGTAGAAACAGAAGCGGTCGACGCCCACGTCGGTCAGGAGGTCGATGATTCCCTCCAGATCGGCGTCGTTGTACTTGGTGATCGTATACCGGAGCCCGGTTTTGAGACCGACATCGAGACAGGCCTCGATGCCGCGGATGGCCGCCTGAAACGCCCCTTCCTCGCCGCGGAACTCGTCGTTGCGAGCTTCGAGTCCATCGACCGAGACGCCCGCGTATTTGAGGCCCGCCTCTTTCAGCTCGCGGGCTCGCTCGCGGGTCAGTAGTGTGCCGTTGGTCGACAGCACGGGGCGAATGCCGAGATCGGTAGCATATTCGACCAGTTCGGCGAGATCCTCGCGGACGAGCGGCTCGCCACCCGAAAACAGGACGACCGGCACGCCGAAATCCGCGAGCTGTTCGAGGAGATATTTCCCCTCGTCGGTCGACAGTTCATCGGGAGCGGCTTCGTTGCACGCTCCCGCATAACAGTGGCTACAGTAGAGGTTACACTGTTGGGTCATGTTCCAGACGACGACCGGGCGGCGCTGCTTGGACTCGGTGATCTGGGGTTTGGTCGACTCCTCGGCGGCGGCATACCGGAGCCCGTCGCTTTCGGCATCGAGGTCACAGAGCAGTTTGCTTATCGAGATCATCCCAACAGTCGACCCATTCGATCAAACGCACATAACCGTCCGGCGGATTCCCAGTTCGCGGGAGAGCCACGCAGAGCACCACGAAGGCGGGATGGCGAAAAGAAAAGGAGCGGAGTCTACGACTGACGTCTTAGAGCAGCATCCCGCTCGTCTGGATATAGAAGTAGACCGTCAGCGTTGCCGCCATCGTCCAGTGGCCGACGCTCACGTCGCTGGGACCGTCGACCATGGTCTTGATGATCGGATAGCTGATGATGCCGACGGCGATCCCGTTGGCGATCGAGTAGGTCAACGGGATCACGGTCACGGTGAGTGCCGCGGGCACCGACCACGCCGGATCGTTCCAGTTGATATCGGCAACGCCTTTGAACATGATGATCCCAACGACGACCAGCGCGGTGAACGACGCGTAGGTCGGGATCGCGGCGGCGATCGAGACGAACGGGAGCATAAGCAGGAATAGCCCGGCAATTGTCAGGGCTGTCAGTCCCGTTCTGCCACCGGCCTCGACACCGGCCGAAGATTCGATGAACGTCGTGATCGTCGACGTCCCGAGCATGGCCCCGACAGTCGTGCCGATTCCGTCTGCCATCAGCGGTTTGTCGATGTCGGGGAGTTTGCCGTCCTCGTCGAGGAAATCACCGTACTGGCCGACACCAATCAGCGCGCCAGCGGTGTCGAAGAAGTCGACGAAAAAGAAGGTGAGCACGACGAGCCCGAAGGTCAGCGGCTCAATGTTCGAAAAGCCGTCGAGAAAGGCCCCGGCCAGCGGCGTGATATCGTACTGGACTCCAGTGACCAGCGAGACGGCACCGTCCTCGCTCAGTCGGGTGAGGACGCTTTCGTCGACCAGCACGCCCGGGGCGACGAGCCCAGCAAACGTCGCCGCATACCCTGCGAGGGCGGTTGTGATGACGCCGATCAGGATCGCGCCGGTCATGCCGCGGGCCCACAGGATCAGGATCAACGCCGCCCCGAGTGCGCCGAGGAGTGCGACCGGGTTCGAGCCGATATCACCGAGGGTGACGAGGGTTGCCTCGTCGGCGACGACGACCTGGAGTTCCTGGAGACCGATCATCAGCAGAAAGACACCAATACCCGCGCCGACAGCGAATTTGACCGGTTCGGGAAACAGATTGATGATGTACTCCCGCGCGCCGGTGATTGTGAGGAGGATGAAGATCACTCCCTCGACGAAGACGGCCGCGAGCGCGGTTTCCCACGGAATACCGAGCCCCAACACGACGGTGAACGCGAAGTAGGCGTTCAACCCGAGTCCAGGAGCCAAGCCGAACGGGCGGTTCGCATACAGCCCCATCACGACCATCGCAATCGCGGAGGTGATGATCGTGACGATCGCGAGCATCTGGAATACTTCCGGATCGCTGTACCCCTCGATGCTGATCGCCGCAGACAGTATAGCCGGATTAACGACGATAATATACGACATCGCGAAAAACGTCGTCAGCCCGGCGACCAGTTCTGTTCTGACTGTTGTCTCGTGTTCACTGAGACCGAAGTAGGATTGTAAGCCCATCGATAGTGCATAGAACTGGCAGGGACCCCTACTTAAGCTATTTGATACATTCTTTAATAAAATCAACAGATACGGAACATCGATACCGATTGTTCAAGATAGATGGTCGAAAGGCAGCTATTCGGACCACCAGCGCCGTCTCAGTATCGTCGAACGTCTTCAGCGCAATAAAAAAGACGCCCCGCGCGGCCCCGTCAACTACTCGGTTATCTGATGAATGTTGCCGTTCCGGCTGAGATGCATATCGCGGCCGACCTCGTAGCCGAAGGCGTTGGCGGTGTCGACGTAGCCCGACAACCCTTTGAGGTTCTGGTGGGCCGGAATCAGCTCTTTGGGCTGGAGCGCATCAAGCATCTGGTAGTGGCCCTCCTGACGGAGGTGCCCCGAGACGTGGATGTCGTCGTAGATGCGTGCGCCCTGCATTTTGAGGAGGCGCTCGGACTGGTACCGGTTACCCTCGTTGGTCGGCTCGGGGATGATCCCCGCCGAGAAGATGACCTTGTCGCCGTTGTCGAAGTCGTAGTTGGTCTCGCCGCGACCCATCCGCGTGAGGAGTGCGCGGGGCTCGCCCTGATGGCCGGTGACGATCGGCAGGAAGTTCTCCTTGCCGTCCTTCATGATGCGGTTGAGGCTCTGGTCGATGGCCCGTCGATGACCGTACATTTCGATATCGTCCGGCAGGTCGACGTCCAGGTGGGAGGCCGTCCCGGTGTACTTCTCCATCGACCGACCGAGCAGGATCGGTTTGCGGCCGATCTCCTTGGAGAACTCAAGCAGGCTCGACACACGAGCGATGTGGCTTGCGAAGGTGGTCGCCACCATCCCGCCGTCGTAGTCTTCGAGGCTCAACATGGTGTCGTGGAGTTCCTTCCGGGCGACCGACTCGGAGGGGGTCCGACCCTTCTTGTTCGCGTTGGTACAGTCCTCGATGTAACAGAGGACACCCTCGCCCTCGCGGCCGATCTCGCGGAAGCGTTTCATGTCGAAGGGATCGCCCAGCACGGGGTTGTGGTCGATGCGTTTGTCGAGGCCGTAGACGATCGATCCCTCGGGCGTGTGGAGCACCGGATTGATCGCGTCGATCGTCGAGTGGGTGACGTTGACGAACTCCATGTCGACCTGGTCGCCGATGCGCATGGTTTCGCCCGCGTTCATGACCTGCAGGTCGTTGCCGACATCGAACTTGTCCTCGTCGCGGATCTGCTCACGGACGAGTTCGATGGTGAACGGCGTGGCGACGACGGGAGCGTCGTAGCGGTGGGCGAGTTTCGGGATCGCGCCGATGTGGTCGAGGTGGCCGTGGGTGGGGACGATGGCCTTAATCTCGCCGTCGAGTTCGCTCATCACGCGATCGTCGGGGATCGCGCCCATGTCGATGAGGTCCAGACTGTGCATGCGCTCGGTCTGGACGTTGTCGTGAATCAATACCTGCGAGAGGTTGAGGCCCATATCGAAGACGACGATATCGTCGTCCATACGGACTGCCGTCATCTGCCGTCCAACCTCTTCGTAGCCGCCAACTGTTGCGATTTCGATTTCCATAGGTATGCCGAACGGAAGCGGTTCACGCGTACACAGCGGCGGAAAATCGAGAGGATCAATGCAGGCCGAAAGCGAACCGCAGGAGGTCGCCGGAGCCGAGGACCCGATTCGATATCCCGCTGCTACTGTCCGGGAACCGCGCGTTGGTTACCTTCATAGCTGACCCCGAGACGTAAATAGCCGGTGACTCGTGGCGACCGGCCGGATCGGCGTCGACTACTCGTCGATGTCGACTACTCGTCGAACGGCATGAACCGGCCGTTGATATCCCACTCGTGGATACAGTAGACGCTGCCCGGCTCGTCATCGGCGATCTCCCACGAGTCGGTTGTCGGGTTCCACTGCTCGGCTCTCCCACACCGTTCACATGTCCTGTCTGTCGGTCGACGAAGCGCTGCGCTCATGTAAACACGGGAGGCCGTCCGTGAATTTAAAGATGTCCAGTCGAGAGCCAGCACGATTACGGAGCCGCCACGGCCGGTTACTGGGGTTCCCCTCACCACAAGAGAACGAGAATTTTCATAAATACTCCTCAGAATTCGAATATCAAACCTTAAATAGGTTTAAATAAATAAGATACATTGAGTCTGGGTGACGAAAGAGATTATATGTTTGGTAGCTTCTAGGCTGTCGTATGATACCAAACAACGCAGCAGTCGACCCCTACTCGCCGGAGACGAACTACTTCGAGTGCATCAGTTGCAGCCGTCGAACGACGAGCGACAAGCGGCTGGCGACCTGCAGCGAGTGCGGTGGCCAACTCCGGAACATCGCCGTCCCGCGGGAGTGATGTAGTCGGCCGTCACTCCGCCCAACTACGCAGGCTGTGAGCTACTCGGCTCGATCCCGCCAGCCAACCGGTCGACGACGAGGACCGCCGCCGCACCGCCGACCGCAAACAGCAGAAAGAGACCGACCGTTTCGGTGGTCCAGACTGCACCCGCCTCGGACAGTTCGATCGTCGTCTGTTCGACCGGGGCCCGCAGCGCGCCGACGATGAGACTTACCAGGAACACCAGCGTTGCCTCCCGATAGCGGTCGAGGGCCCAGCGCACGCTATGGGCGATCGTCAGCAGGCCGACGACGCCGCCAGCCATGAACATCACCACGGGCGTTGCGGTGTCGACGACTGCAGCGATGCCCCCGCCATTGAGAACGCCAGCCAGCGCGTCAGTAAACTGGCTCAGTGCGTTCGACATGTACTCGTACTGGCCGAGCATGAGCAACAGTAGCGACCCGGAGACACCGGGGAGGATCATCGCGCTCACCGCCAGCCCGCCAGCGACAAAGATCACCGGCAGCGACGATCCCAGCGCCCCGGCCGCGTAGCCCGACAGCAGAAACGCCAGCAGAAACCCCCCGGCGGCGGCGGCCTGCCGACCGCGTGTCGCCAGTGAGACGTGGTTATAAAGGACCGCAGCCGAAGCCCCGATCAGGCCGAAAAAGAAGCCGTAGGTTTCGACCGGATTCGTTTCGAGGAGGACCGCGATAACCCGGAGGACGGTCACGACCGCCGTTGCGATGCCGGCACCCAACGCGAGGAGGAACGGCGTGTCGATCTCCCTGAGGGCTGCGATCGCCTCTGGCCGCCCCTCGGCCCGCAGCCCACCGAGAAGGGTGCGGAGCCGACCGGGGTCGACGGCAGTGATCGCTCCGATCAGTCGTTCGTAAATCCCCGTTATCAGCGCGATCGTCCCGCCGGAGACGCCGGGAACTGCGTCCGCCGCCCCCATGCCGAGGCCGCGGAGGTAGATACCAACCAGATCGCGGAGTGTCGTCATTACCAACCGGTGGGGGACCAAAGGCATTGGTAGTTCGGGTTTATCAGCATCCGAACGA
>Ga0306867_1000037_pt1 | contig 130053 bp, 139 predicted proteins | sample AntRauTorckE6831_FD_190432 | JGI IMG/M metagenome (GOLD analysis project Ga0306867, IMG submission 190432) | Saline lake microbial communities from Rauer Islands, Antarctica - Metagenome Torckler E6 #831 (v2) (version 2) | ecosystem: Environmental > Aquatic > Non-marine Saline and Alkaline >...
TCTGGCCCCCATCGGCAATACGAAATCATTGATAACCAGATCGAGTCGAATACAGATGAAAGCAAAGAGACAGTCGTTGAAGCGGACTATAGTTCACTTGAGCCACTAATCCACACAGTTGCGGCATTTACTGAGAAAATCAGGGATGACAAACAGCTGTCTAAGGAAGTAACAAAAGAAGCACTACACAAGCTTCAATCACTGCAAACACCGTTGATTGAAGCTTATAGTGTGCTCTGTGATCCAGAATCGGATGCTACATCGATACCATCGGCTCAACAAGCAGACGTCGACACAATAGATTATCCAACAATTCTTGAACAGATCCAAGCTGAACTCAAACAATTAACAGACACAGTATGTGACGAACCAAATATGGATGTAAGGAGTCAACAAATGTATTCATTTATTCCTGCACAACGAACTATTGACGATCTTTTTTCACTATTGACACCTCCAATACCTGATGTAGATGACTATGATGGAGGTTCCTACATACCGCCTCGCGAATACACGGAGGGACGTGGTAACGGTGATGGAAGATGGCTAGAGTACCAACTCAGCAACGCGTTAGTTCGGTGGGGATACCATACAGACATGCGGGAAAACGTCTACTGCGTTGAGATTGATGTTGTAGCTGGTCGCCGCAAAAAACAGAATGACCCAACAGACTGGATTGTTGCTGAATGTAAAGACTGGGAGAGTCGACCAATCACGCCGGATGTAATTTTCCGACTGTGTATGTTGGCATACACGTGCAGAGCAATGCCGTTACTGTGCCATACAACACATCTCACCGAACGGGCTATGGAAATTGCACGCACATGGGAAGTCCGAGTACTCAAACTCGAAGACCTCTATAGAGGATCACTACCAGCCCCAGATGCGCTTGATATACAGTATGATATAGATACGTACAGATATGCAGGGGCACTCCGAGAGTCACGGAGTATGCTACCTATAATATTCTCCAATAGACCAAACAACCACTTCACGTATATGCCCGGATACAAACCAGATGGGCCACTCTATCGATACAAACCAGTCGAAGAAGAAGATACAGCCGAAAATGACTGACAATCAATAATTCAGAGTTTGAATTCCGACCGAAGGTCATCCTTCCAGACTTTCCAGAGTTACTTGCTGCGGATAACACTTACTCTTAACTGCTGTTCTCGCATCTCTATAAGATCGTCAAAAGCGTGACCGTCGAATAACCGTTAATTATCAGCAGATGCTACTTCTTTGGACTCTCTTTTTTCCTGTAGCCGTCGCTCAGCCTCATCTCGATCCTCTGGATAGCCGATATCCATCCGCCAGCCATCGAGTCCGATTGCATCGATTGTTCGCCCGGAGCGAATCAGCAGATCGATCGCCTCACTGATCTCGTACTCATTGCGGTTCGAGGGCTGGACCAGATGACACGCGTGGAAGATCGCGGGGGTGAACGTATAGAAGCCAGTCATCACGAGATTCGATGGTGGTTCTTCGGGTTTCTCGACGACATCCGTGATTTCGCCATACTTGTTGGTATCACAAACACCGTACCGGGAGGCATCCTCCCAGTCGACTTCCTCGACCAAGAACGCCGCATCCGCACGGTCTTCTCGCTGGCGACGAACGACGTCCTCCAAGTTAGCCTCGAAGATGTTGTCGCCGAGAATCAACATAAAGTCGTCGTCGATGTGTTCTTCGACGCTCAGCAGAGCGTGAGCGAGACCCTTTTGCTCGCGCTGATGGGCGTAGGTGATCGGGATTCCGTCGTACTCATCGCCGTAATGATCAATGATCACTTCTTTGAGATAGCCGACAACGACGACGAGTTCGTCCGCCCCGAGGTCGACGAGTTGGTCGAAACAGTGGGTGAGGATCGGTTTCCCGTCGACTTCGACCATCCCTTTCGGTTTGTCCTCGGTGAGTGGGCGCAGCCGCGTGCCCTTCCCGGCAGCGAGTACAACTGCTTGCATACACGTAGGAAACAAATCAGAGTACAAAGACTTTCTCATCAACCCTACAAATCATTATAGAATCAGAACGTTCATACTCACCTCCCCAAAGACCTCATACAATGCATATCACCGTCATCGGGAGCGGCTATGTCGGAACGACGATTTCGGCGTGTTTTGCCGAAATGGGTCACACAGTGACGGCGATTGATATCGATCAAGAGATCGTCGACACGCTCAACGCTGGCGAGGCACCGATCAGCGAGCCGGGCCTCGAAGAACTCATCGCCAAACACGCTGGCGGTCGATTCACTGCCTCGACGAGCTACGATGCGGTCCCCGAATCGGATGTCACCTTCTTGGCGATCGGCACGCCCTCGAACGCCGACGGCAGTATCGACCTCGCAGGCCTCGAAGCAGCGGCCAAAGCGACCGGCGAAGCACTCGCCGAAAAGACTGACCGGCATCTTGTCGTCATCAAAAGTACCGTTACCCCGCCGAGCATCCGAAAGATCCTCGAACCGGCGATCCGTGCGGGCTCTGACGACAACGCAGCCATCGAGGTTGCAACGAACCCCGAGTTCCTCAGGGAGGGGACAGCGGTCTCGGACTTCCAGGACCCCGACAAGCTTGTCGTCGGCACGGACTCCGAGTGGGCGACCGACCGTCTCACAGCCGTCTATGAACCACTCCTCAGCCCTGAGATGCCGATCGTCGACACTGATCCCGAGACCGCAGCGATGATCAAGTACGCCAACAACGCGTTTCTTGCCTCGAAAATCAGCCTCATCAACGATCTGGGGAACGTCTGCAAGGAGTTCGGCCTCGACGCCTACGAGGTCGCCGACGCCATCGGCCTCGACGACCGGATCTCCGAGCAGTTCCTCCGCAGCGGTGTCGGCTGGGGGGGCTCCTGTTTCCCGAAAGATGTCAACGCACTCATCGCCGCCGCCAAACGCGAAGGATACGAACCAGCCATGCTCGAAGCCGCCGTGACGGTCAACGACCGACAGCCCGACCGACTGGTAGCCGCCCTCCAGGAGCACGTCGACCTTGAGGGAGCCCGAATTGCCGTGCTCGGGCTTGCATTCAAACCGGACACCGACGACATTCGGAACTCGCGGGCGATTCCCGTGATCGACGCGCTGCAAGCAGGTGGTGCCGATGTCGTCGCGTACGATCCCGTTGCAGCCAAACAGATGGCCGACCGGTTCCCCGACATCGAGTACGCCGAGACGGCCGCTGAGGCGCTCACGGGAGCTGATGGCGTGGCAGTAGTCACCGACTGGGAGGAGTTCAGCCAGCTCGACGAGGAGTTCGATACGATGTCGACACCAGTCGTGGTGGATGGTCGACGGTGTATCGACCGTCGCGACGGACTCGTGTATGAAGGATTAACGTGGTGAGCTTGGTCACTTTGAGGATTCTCAAGACACTGGGCGAGTAAGCCTCTGAAAACAAGTGAACCGGCTCGGGGTCACGCCCCGAGGCACTCGCCTTGCTTATTTGTAGAGCAGGACAGTTACTCCGTATTCATTGAGGAGATCTCCACCCACCCGAGCAAAGCAATTATAATCGTTCCCACACTACGTGGGAATATGACCAAAGTGGACTCGAAAGGTCGGATCGTGCTTCCGCAGAGCGTTCGGAAACGACTCGGGATCGAGCCAGGCACAGAGGTAGCGGTTCACGAAGAAGACGGGAAAGCAGTCGTCGAACCGGAAGACGATCCCCAGGAGATCATTGAACGAATGGAACAACTCATCACGGAAACATCGCCAGCGAGCGAAAAGACGGTGCCGCTTGATGCTGAGATTGATCCGATCGCCCGGAAACACAGGGATGCTGTTCGGAGCGGTACAAAGCAAACCGATGCTGAGTGAGACGGATGGTCCGTATCTATTCGACGTAGGGGTAATCGCACTCGCCCACACCGACACGCCCGTTCGTGAGACCGCACTTGAGTATGTGCAAGCAGGTATTGCTGGTGAGATCGACGCCGTCGTTCCGTATCCTGCAGTGATCGGCGCTCACAACGTACTGACGGCGTACTACGGACGCTCGAACGCGGCGGCGTCTCGGCTTCTGCAGAACTTTTTGGATGCCAAACGAATTCATTGGTATGACGAAATTTCTCAGGACATCGTCCGGGATGGATTCACACAGGCGAGCGAGACCAATGTCGGAGGATGGGATGGCTACTACGCAGAGGTCGCAACAACAGAAGGTGTGAACACGGTGCTGACAATTGATAACGATTTCGAGCGGTTCGATGCGTTCGATACAGAGATCATTCTCTCACCTGAACAATTCCGCGAACTAAATCAGTATCTCAGTAGTTGATGTCCAGTCCCGAATCCGAATACGCTTTCCCACAAAACCGCACAGTAGCCGTTGTTTTACCTGTATGTCGGCCGTATGAATCCTGTGATGCACGGTTGATCGCCATTTAATATCGTATCTGAACGCCGCCGAACGAGACGGAAGATGGTTTCGTTCCGCAGTCGTTTTACATACGCTACTGTAGCCACTGGTAATGACCGACAGCACCGACCACGCAGATCTCACGTGGGGCGAGAAGTTGGCAGCCCTCCGACGAGTTGCCAGCTACCAGCCAGCGTTTACTGCGGGCCTCATCATACTTGGCGGCTTCGTTGCTGCACTCGAAGGCGTCGGCCTGGGGTTTATTCATCCGATCATCGAAGTCGCGCAGGCCGAGGGACCGGTCGACAGCGGCGGCCCGGTGTTGGAGACGTTCCTCCGGATCTACAACGTCCTCGGTATCCCGTTCGATCTCGGGTTTTTGCTCGTCGGTGTCACCCTTGTGATGGTCGTCAGGTACACGCTATCGTTTCTCGTCGCGTGGCTGAAGGCGTATCTCGCTACGGCCTACGAGGCAACGTTGCGGACCCGCGCCTTCGAGGACGCGCTGGGTGCTCGTATCGGTTACTTCGATGCAGAGGGATCCGACGACATCCTCAACGCGATTATCACCGAGACCCGGTTCTCCGGACAAGTGATCGAGAAGGGTGTCATGACCATGGAGCGACTGTTCTTGGTTGGGATGTATCTCGCCATCATGCTGTACATCACACCGTTGATGACCGGGCTGGCGGTCGGACTGCTCGGGACGATCACGGTCGTCCTACGGGTCGGCATTGAACCCGCAGTCACCGTCGGCACGCGCGTTGCGGAGGCCAACGAGCGCGTCCAGACCGCGGTACAGGCTGGCACGCAGGGCATCCGTGACGTCAAGCTCTTCAGGATGTCCGGAGAGCTTTTCGAGAACTTCCAAGCCGCAATTGACCAGTATCGGAGCTCAGAGGTCGCCATCTCGCGAAACGAGGCGGCGATCACGAACTTCTATCAGCTCGCGGCCGCGGTCACGATCTTCGTGTTGATCTACGTCGGGTTCGTATTCTCGGGGCTCGAACTCGGCGAGCTCGGCATCTTCCTCATCGCCATGTTCCAGCTAGCCCCGCGGGTGAGCACACTCAACAGCCAACTGTACAGCCTCGAAGGCGCGCTGTCGCATCTCGTCCGGACCCACGAGTTTCTGGACAACCTCGACGACCGGCAAGAATCTGGCGGCGACCAGCCAGTCTCGTCAGTCGACGGGATCACTTTCGATGACGTCGCCTTCGGGTACACCGACGACGAGCGCGTTCTCGATGGGATCTCTTTCGAGGTCGGACGCGGCGAGTTCGTCGCCTTTGTCGGCCAGTCGGGGGCGGGGAAGTCGACCATCGTCTCGCTGCTGGCTCGGCTCTACGAGCCCGACGGCGGCGAGATCCGCGCCGACGGCACCCCCATCGAGGAGTTCGATCTCACAGAGTGGCGCGAACGGATCGCGGTCGTCCGCCAGCAGCCGTTCATTTTCGACGACACGCTCGCACGCAACGTGACGATCGGCAACCGCGAGGCCACCCGCCGCGAGGTCGAAGCAGTCTGTGAGATTGCCATGGTCGACGAGTTCGTCGACGATCTCCCGAACGGCTACGACTCCGAACTCGGCGACGACGGCGTGCGGCTCTCGGGCGGCCAGCGCCAGCGGATTGCGGTCGCTCGCGCACTACTGACCGACGCTGATTACCTCGTCCTGGATGAGGCGACCAGCGATCTCGATTCCGGCCTGGAGCGTGACCTCCAGGCGTCGATCGAGTCGATGGACCGCGAGGTCGGCATGATTGCGATTGCCCACCGGCTGTCGACCGTGCGCAACGCAAACCGAATCCACACCCTTGAGGACGGTCGGATCGTCGAATCCGGCTCTCACGAGGAGCTCTTGGAGCAAACGGGCTCCTACGCCAAGCTCTACGAAATGCAGTCGCGTCAGTAACTGAAATAGATAATAAAGCAATCGACACACAAGCCTGAACCGGCCCGGAATTCCGGAGCCGATCAGGATTAGAGGTACTCTGAGTCGACCTGCACGCTGAACTCGACGTCCTCGCGTCGCCGCCCTTCGACATCGGCCACTGCGCGCTGGACGACGCGCTCGGCCTCGTTTTTGATCAGCGGGATCACCTTCTTGAGCACCCAGCTCCAGGAGACGAGCGTCGGGAGGTTCACCGCGCTACTGTTGGCCGACTCCGGGTCGAAATCGATTCGTAGATCGACGTCACAGGCGACCGTGGCATCGTCGGGTGCGTCCGCGGGTAGCTCTTGGCGTTCCTCGACGCGCCAGTGGCCGTTGGCGTTGAGATCCTTGATCACCCGCCAGTCGATCTTTTCCGGTGGGTCGACGTCGACGACCTCCGAGTGAGCCGTGTATTTCAGTTTCCACCACGCGAAGTTGAGCGCGTACTGGGTGCCGACCCCGCCGTCACCTTGGAGGGTGTCGACGCCGGTGAGGTACTCCGAATACCTCGCGTATCGCGGGAAATCCAGCAGCACCTCGTAGACCGTCTCGGGGGCCTCGTAAATCACCGTACTGACGACGATCGTATCCACGCCAACGGCTTCGGACGGGGGGCTCTTATATATATTCAACGAGGATACTGGTAGCTTAAGCCACCAGATGAATCCAACAATACAAGTGACAAGCTGCTGAATAGGATCTTGTGCATGGGCAACTGGCAGTTGACTCGGTGTTTGCCACGGTCTTCGGCCGAAATCAAAACGTGAGCCGACCATGCCGACAGTCATTAAACAATCAGGTAACTCGAAGCCTCTTACGGGGTACGAGTAGCGGCTTCGTGGCAGAGCCACTGGCTGACTGTCCAGCAAACCTTAGACTCCCAACGTTCAGGATTGACCTGCTCGGCTAACACCGGGTGGGAGGCCCGCATCTTTGGTGCGGGAGGATGTCACAGCTTCAGCAGCAGTCGCGCGGTGGAATACCACAGTCACTTATGGCTGTACGGCAACCGAGGGGTATGGTCGAGACAGAAACTTACACCATCGAAGGACCGAACGGCAATACCGAAGACGTCGAACTGCCCGCGGGCTTGGTCGACACCCTCGCCGAACAGGGCGAAGAGCCGACACAGGTCATCAGCGACATCGTCGTCCAGGCGCTCGCCCAGCACTCCCACGCGCTGGTCCACCACTCGCAGGGCGAGACGCCGTCGGATCTCGCCGAGATCAACGAGACGATGGAAGAGCTGTTCGAGGACCGCTTCGGGATGCCGCTGTCCGAAGCGATGGGCCACAGCCACTAGTTCGGCTCAGCAACCCACAGACGTTTAAAAACAGTCGCATACAGACTCAGCGCGTCGACAGCGCGGTAATCCCGTTTTTCGAGACTGCAATCGAACCAAGGTAGAGCACGATCGCCGCCATCACGATCGAGCCACCCGACGGCAGGCTCATCGCAATCGAGAAGGCGAATCCTGCGAGGATCGCCACCTCTCCGAGGATGACCGAGAGATACATCGTCTCCCGGAAGGAGACAGCGATCTGGGAGGCTGCGGCCACCGGGACGACGAGCATCGCCGCGACCAGAATGATCCCCAGCACCTGCATCGCACCGACGACGACGACCGCCGTCATCACGACCAACAGCGTGTTGTAGCTGTTGACCGGCAGTTGGGCAACTCGGGCGGCCTGCTCGTCGAACGTGATAAAGAGCAACTGCTTGTAATTGAACAGCACGCCGGCGACGACGAGAACGCTCAAGATTGCCATCATGCGTGCACCGTCGACGGTCACCACTGCAAGACTGCCGAACAGATAGCCCTCGATGCTGATACCCGTCAGCCCGCGACCGTAGCTGATCAGCAGCGTCCCCAGTGCAAAACTCCCGCTGAGCATGATCGCGATCGGCACGTCGCCGTAGGTGTCGGTGCGGTCGGCGAGCCACTGGACGCCCAGCGCGCCGATGACCCCGACGATGAGCGCACCGAACAGCAGCGAGCCGTCCCACCCCGTCACGGCATTAAACAGGAGGCTCACTGCGACGCCCGCGAAGGCAGCGTGGGCCAGCGTTTCGCCGATCAGCGCCATTTCGCGGTGGACGAGGAAGGAGCCGACGAGGGGGGCGACGATCCCGATGAGAACGCCTGTCGACAGCGACTGCCACATGAAGGGATGTTTGAAGACGTTCGTGCCGAGATAGAAGTCCAGGAGTCGACCGGCGATCCGGAACTGCTCGTAGGCGGTTGACGCATACGGCAGATCGCGGAGCCAGTAGAGCCCGATAAAGCCGAGCATCACGACCGCAAGGAGGGAGATCACGCCGAGGGCAGCGAGTTCGACGGTTTCGCGGGTCGTCCCTCGGGTTCGGAGCCGACCGAGCGGCCCCCGGTTGGTGCTGTCGGCGGCGGTGCTATCAGTGGGTTGGGTGTCGGTGCTCATCAGTGATCGTGGTGGACGACCCGACCCGAGACGCCGTAGGCCTCGGTGAGGGCCTCGCTGTCGACGAAGGATTCGGTGTCGCCGTGGTGGAAGAGTTCGGTGTTGATACAGGCGATGCGGTTGGCGCGGTCGGTGACGACGCCGATATCGTGTTCGATCAGGATGATCGTGATCCCGTCAGCGTTGAGATCGTCCAGGAGTTGATAAAACGCGTCCCGTGATTCGGCGTCGACGCCGACGGTCGGCTCGTCGAGCGCCAGCAGGTCGGCCTCCGAGGCGAGCGCGCGGGCGATGTAGGCCCGCTGGCGCTGCCCGCCGGAGAGGTCGCTCATCCGGCGGTCGGCCAGATCGGCGATACCGACGGTTTCGAGGGCTTCGTCGACCGTTTCGTAGTCGTGGGGCGACAGCCGCGAATGGCCGACGTGGGCGAACCGGCCCATGGTAACGTTCTCCTGGACGGTGACGGGCATCGAGCCCGATTGGGCGGTCGACTGCTGGGAGACGTAGCCGATGCGGTGGCCGTCGTCGAACTCGCCTACTGGCTCGCCGAACAGTTCGACGCTCCCGCTGTCGGGTTCGTGGAGCCCCAACATGAGGTGCAGTAGCGTCGTCTTGCCCGAGCCGTTGGGCCCGATAAGGCCGAGGAACTCCCCGGCCTCGACGTCGAGGGAGATGTCGCTGACGGCGGGGGTCTCGCCGTAGGCGAACGTCACCGAATCGAGACTGATGACCGGATTCACGGTGTGTACTGTGACGGGTGGGCCAGCAGCGTGTTTAGTATGTTCATTTCTTACTCCGCACCGAGGGCTTGGCGGAACGCCGGGAGGGTGACCTGTTCCATCTGGTCGACGAAGCCCCAGTCGTTGTCGGCCCACTCTCTGAGCGTTCCAGCCCCGGCGGTGACCGGTGCGGTCGCGGTCGCAGTGCTGTTCTCGACGATGGTCTCGGCCAAACGGTCGGACTCGAAGCGGTCGTAGAGAATCACGTCGATTCCGGCCTCGTCGACGAGGTCGACCGTCCCGGCGATCTCCGAGGAATCCGGTGTCGCATCCGGCGAGATCCCGGCGACAGTGTGGATGTCGAAGTCGTACCGAGATTCGACATAGGCGAACGACGAGTGCGTAGCGAGGACGACCGTCGACCGCTCGGCGTCGTCGACGAGGGTTTGGAACTGCGTATCGAGCTCGGCGAGCCGTTCGTTGTAGGCGACGGCGTTGGCCTCGTAGGTCTCAGCGTTGTCAAGATCGATATCGGCGAAGCCTGCGGCGATGGTGTCGACCATCTCCTGGGCGAACACGGGATCGACCCAAACGTGGGGATCGAGTTGGCCGCGGTCGACCTCGTCGTCGCCCTCATGATCTTCTTCATCCTCGTGACCGTGTTCGTCCTCTGTCTCGTTGTGCTGTTGTTCTTCGGGACCGTGTTCGTCCCCGGTTTCGTTGTGCTGTTCTTCTTTCTCGTGAGTGTCCTCTTCGTGTTGGTCGTCTTCGCTCTCGTGGTCGTGGCCGCTTTCGATCATCCGCGATTCGAGGCCGTCGAGGGCGTCGATGGCTGCAACACTCTCGTAGTCGTTTTCGAGCGTCGACGCGAGATCCTGGGCCCACGAGAACTCCGGCGTATCGAGATACACGAAGGCATTGGTCGAAGCGACCTCTCGCGGCAGATCGCCGTCGGGCTCCCAGCCGTGGCCCAACTGGCCGAAGTCGACCGGATTTTCGATCGTCGCCTCGTCTCCAGCGACTGCCTGGGACCAGTCCCAGAGCGCAAAGAAGGCTGCGTATGCCGAGTCGAACTCCCCTTGGCCACCGGCCACGTCGTCGAGACAGCCAGCCAGACTCCCGAGTGCCAGTGTGCCAGCCCCACTCTTGATCGCGGTCCGCCGAGTCAGGTTCATACCCGGTCCAATAGCTCTACCAATAAAAATACTATTATCTAGTCTACTAATATTATTAATTTGGCTCAAATAAGGAGGTCGAGTTATTACTATGTGCGGCTGTTGGTCGGAGAATGACCCTCAGAAACTCATCATCCCAGTGGTAGCGATCGATTTTGTGCAGTCGCGCGTTCCGATATTCCAGCTCGCGGGCGAGTTCCGAATGGCCTGTCGACTACTCCCTCTAGGTCCACAGCTGCACCGAACTCAGCGGCAAAATATAACGAATAATCACGGGTGAGATGATATATCAATCACCATGTCAGGTCCGGCACACCGTAGTTTAAGAACGTCGGCAGGGTATATACGGATGATGGGAACCCTAACCGAGCTATTCGCGCCGGAACGCATCGCAGTTGTCGGTGCGACCGCACGCGAGGGGTCGATCGGGCGGGCCGTCACCAGCAATCTGGTGTCGGAGTACGATGGGACGGTCGTCCCGGTCAACCCCAACTATGATGAGGTGTTGGATCTCCCCTGTGTCGACGAGATCGGCGATGCCGAGGCCGACATGGCCGTGATCGTCGTCCCGCCGAAGATCGTCATTCCTGCCCTCGAACAGACGGGCGAGGCGGGCGTGACGAACGTCGTGGTCATCACTGCCGGGTTCGGCGAGACCGGCGGCGACGGCGCGAGCCGCGAACAGGAACTCAAGGAGATCGCCGCGGAGTACGACCTGGATCTCGTCGGGCCCAACAGTTTGGGCATCATGTCGACCTCCAACGGAATGAACGCCTCGTTCGGCCCCGAAAGCCCCGAACCCGGCTCGATGTCTTTTATGAGCCAGTCGGGCGCGTTCATCACGGCGGTCCTCGACTGGGCCAACGACGAGGACGTCGGTTTCAAGGACGTCGCCTCGCTGGGCAACAAGGCCGTCCTCGACGAGACCGACTTCGTCGACCACTGGGGCCAGGATCCGGAAACCGACGTGATCATCGGCTATCTGGAGGGTATCTCCGAAGGTCGTGACTTCATCGACACCGCCCGCGAGGTCACCCAAGACACCCCGATCGTCCTCGTCAAATCCGGGCGGACCGACGCTGGCGCACAGGCCGCGTCCTCACACACCGGAACTATTGCTGGCTCCGAGCAGGCCTACGAGGCCGGCCTCGATCAGGCGGGCGTCCTCCGGGCCGAATCGGTCCAGGAGCTGTTCGATGCCGCCCAGATGCTGGCGAACCAGCCCGTCCCCGACAACAACGACATCGCAGTCATCACCAACGCGGGTGGCCCGGGTGTGATGTCGACCGACGCCATCGGCGACTCCGACCTGGAGATGGCCACCTTCAGCCAGGAGACGCTCGACGAGTTCTCCGAGCAGTTGCCACCTGAAGGGAATATCTATAACCCGGTCGACATCGTCGGCGACGCCGATGTCGAGCGGTTCCGCGACGCCCTCGATATCGCGCTGGCCGACGACAACGTCGGCTCGGCGATGGTGTTGTCGTGTCCGACGGCGGTCCTCGACTACGAGCAGTTGGCCGAGGAGACCGTCAAGATGCGGGAGAAACACGGCAAACCCGTGGCGGCCTGTTTCATGGGTGGCGAAAGCGTCGACGCCTCCGCGGAGATCCTCAGCGACGCCGGGATTCCGAACTACTTCGACCCCTCACGGGCCATCGGCGCGCTCGACTCGCTGTGGGAGTACCGCGGCATCCAGAACCGGGAGTACGAGGAACCGGCCGACTTCGATGTCGACCGCGAGGCCGCCCGCGAGATCCTCGAACGCGTCAAACAGCGCTCCGACAACCGCCTCGGCGTCGAAGCGATGGGCCTGTTGGAGGCCTACGGCATCCCGATGCCCGACAGCGAAATCGTCGACTCGCCCGAAGACGCCCGCGAGGTGGCCGAACGGATCGACGGCGACGTCGTGATGAAGATCGTCAGTCCCGATATCCTCCACAAATCCGATATCGGCGGCGTCAAAGTCGGTGTGGCCGACGACGAGGTCCCGGACGCCTTCGAGGACCTGATCACCCGGGCGCGGAACTACCAGCCCGACGCGGATCTGCTCGGCGTGCAGGTCCAGGAGATGTCCGATCTGGACGCCGGGACCGAAACCATCGTCGGGATGAACCGTGATCCGCAGTTCGGCCCGCTGATGATGTTCGGCCTCGGCGGCATCTTCGTGGAGGTCCTGGAGGACACGACCTTCCGGGTCGCACCGCTCTCGGAGTCGGAAGCCCGTGAAATGACAGAAGAAATCAAGACGGCGCCGCTCCTACGTGGTGCACGAGGACGGGACCCGGCCGATGTCGACGGGATCGTCGAGACCATCCAGCGGCTCTCGCAGTTGGTCGCGGACTTCCCGGCGATCATGGAGTTCGACATCAACCCGCTGGTCGCAACGCCCGACGGCGTCGACGCCGTCGATATCAGACTCACCGTCGACCCTGAAGAACTATGAACACGCTACTCATCACCGCAACCGAAGAAAGCACCGGCAAGACCGCCATCGCCCTCGCGCTGGCGACGATCGCCCACGACCGCGGCCAATCGGTTGGCTACATGAAGCCGAAAGGCACCCGCCTGCAGAGCAACGTCGGCAAAACGCTCGACGAGGACCCCATGCTGGCACGCGAGCTGCTGGACCTCGATGCCGAGATGCACGAACTCGAACCCGTCGTCTACTCGCCGACGTTCATCGACGGCGCGATGCGCGGCCGCGAGGACCCCGCCGAGCTCCGCGAGCAGATCCGCACCCAGTTCGACGGCCTCGCCGAGGGACGGGACCTGATGGTCGTCGAGGGCGGCGGCTCGCTCACCACGGGCGGCATCGTCGACCTCACCGACAGCGACATCGCCGAGCTGCTCGATGCCAACGTCGTGCTGGTCGCCGACTACACCCAGCCAGCCGACATCGACGGCATCCTCGCGGCGGTCGACGACATCGGCGAGGATCTCGCAGGCATCGTGTTCAACCGGATCGCCGACACCGCCTTCGAAGAGCTCAACAGCGACGTGATCCCGTTCCTCGAGAGCCGCGGGATCGAGGTCTTCGGCGCGGTGCCACAGGAGACCGATCTCGCAGGCGTCAGCATCGCCGACCTCGCCGACGAACTCGGCGCGGACACCCTGACCGACGTCGAGACCGACGCGGTCGTCGAGCGGTTCCTCGTCGGCGCGATGGGTGGCGACGAGGCGCTCCGCTACTTCCGGCGGGCCCGCAACGCGGCAGTTATCACTGGCGGAGACCGCTCGGACATCCACACCGCCGCCCTGGAAGCCAGCGGCGTCAAATGTCTCATTCTGACCGGCGGTCACCGACCGTCACCCGCCATCCTCGGGCGGGCCGCCGAGGCCAACACGCCGGTGCTCCAGATCAACACCGACACGCTCACCGCGGTCGAACGCGCCGAGTCGGTCGTCCGAAGCGGTCGTACCCGCGACCGACGCACGGTCGAGACGATGGCCGACCTCCTCGGCGAACGTGTCGACGTCGACGCGCTGATCGGCAGCGACACCGACGAGTAATCGGCTCCTCTCGGTACAATCTTATAACCGGCGAGAACGACACTTCTGTTAGCTGCTGTATACGTACTGATGGTCGACCGTCCACGACTGCAGAACAGCATCGGACGATAATTCTTACTGGACTGGGTGGGTCGTCACCGAGTGAGACGGGCGTAAATCAGTGGTCTTCGTAGGGCAGATTCATCAGCCACTGCGAGAAGGAGTCGCTCTGGGGATTGACTTCCTCTTCGCCGATAAACGGCGAGAGCATATCCCCGGCCATCAGCAGTCGGAAGTCGAGATCCCGCGCGGCGGGTTCGAGATAATAGGTGTTGTGGCCATTGTAGACGGTGTCCTCTCGCTTGATAAGCCCCGAGTCGACCAGTGCTTCGGCGATCCGGCTCCCCTTCCTGGAGGAGACATCGAGTTCCTTCCAGAAGTCGCTCTGATGAATCCCACCCGTCTCACGAATCAGTTCCAGCCCACGATACTCGTCTTCGGAGAGACTGTCTTCGATCTCGGCGGCACTCATATGTTTGTACTCCGAACGCGAATCGTTTAACAGTTTAGGAAACGACCGGGGCGGCCCATCGATACGTCGGTCGAGCCCCGATCACGGGAAGATCGTTCTGGGCGGATAATAGGACACACAACGAGTAATTAAAGTATTCTCCAGTGAAACCACCGAAGTATGAAGCGACGGTCGTTCCTCACACACGGCGCTGGGAGTGTAGCGGGACTCTCTGCACTGTCGGGTTGTATCGGTGAAACCGGCGATTCGGGCCAAACACTAACCGTTGCAGCCTACTCCTCGTTCACCGGCGAGGACACCGCGGGCAACTGGCTCAAATCCGCATTCGAATCCGAAAACCCTGATACGACCGTCGAATTCCAGACGACCGAAAACGGCGTCAACGAGTTTATCCAGCGGCAATCCGAGGATGCACCGATCGACGCGGATCTGTTTGTCGGCCTCAACACGGGCGAGCTCGTCCGGGCTGACGAACAGCTCGACGACTCACTTTTCGCCGCTACGGGCGACCAAGTCGATGGCATCGACACGGTCAAACCCGCACTGGACTTCGACCCCGAGGGTCGTGTGGTGCCGTACGACACGGGCTACATCAGTCTCGTCTATGATGAGGGCGAAGTCGACGAACCGGCCACCTTCGATGCGCTGTTGGAACCCGAGTACGAAGACGCGCTGATCGCCCAGAACGCCCAACAATCCGACCCTGGTCGGGCGTTCCTGCTGTGGACGATCAACGAGAAAGGCCCCGACGGCTATCTCGACTACTGGAGCCAACTGGCCGACAACGGCGTCCAGATCCTCTCGGATTGGGGGACCGCCTACGAGGCCTACCAAGACGAGGAGGCTCCGATGGTCGTCTCCTACTCTACCGATCAGGTGTACTACAACGGTCCGGACGTCGATGTGTCCCGCCACCAGGTCGGCTTCCTCAACGACCAAGGCTATGCCAATCCCGAAGGAATGGCCCAGTTCGCCGACGCTGACAACCCCGAGTTGGCCCGCGAGTTCATGTCGTTCATGTTGACCGACGAAGCTCAAGCCGAGATCGCCACACGGAACGTCCAGTTCCCCGCCGTCGAGGGCGTCGACCCCGGCGGCGATTTCAGCGAATTTGCCCTTGAACCGCCCGAGGCCGTCACCTACAGCTACGACGAGTTGGTCGGCAACGTCAGCGGTTGGATCGACGACTGGGCCCGCCAAATCGTGAGCAACTGACCATGTGGCCCAAGGCGTCCCGGCTGCTCCCGGTCGGGATCGCCGCCATGTTCGCAACGCTCGTCGTGGTGTTTTATTACCCCGTCGGCAGCGTCCTCAGCAGTGCCATCTACACCGGTGGCCGACTCACTGTCGACCCTCTCACCTCCGTCCTTGGCGATCCGTTTTATACCGGTGCAGCACACTCGCTGGTGACCGACCCGGCGAGCGTGCCGAGTGGAATCCGAGACTGGGTCGACGCCGGGATGCCCGCAGTCGGCTTCGGCCTGTTCGGGTTTACGGCCTATCAGGCGCTGCTGTCGACGGTCGTCAGCGTCGCCGTTGGCCTGCCGGGGGCCTACCTGTTGGCGCGCTTCGAGTTTCCGGGGCGAGAGTTCCTCCGGTCGGTGACGATTTTGCCTTTCGTTATGCCCTCTATAATGGTCGCGGTCGGCTTTCTGGCGATGTTCGGCCGCACCGGCGTCGTCAACGATCTGCTGGCGGTCGTGGGGCTCGGACCGATCAGACTGGTGTTCACACTGGAGATCATCGTCCTCGCACACGCCTTTTATAATGCGCCGCTGGTGACACGGCTGGTGACCGCTGCCTGGGAGTCGGTCGACACTCGGCGCGTCGAGACCGCCCGCACGCTGGGTGCGTCGCCACTGAGAGCGTTCCGTGACGTGACGCTCCCGCAGCTCGTTCCCGCCGTCCTGACCTCGGCAGTGCTCACGTTCATTTTTACGTTCATGTCGTTCCCGATCGTCCTCGCCCTCGGCGGGCTTCAACTGGCGACTGTGGAGGTGTGGCTGTTTTCCCGCGTCCAAAATCTCGCACTGGCCGAGGCGGCGACGCTGGGAGCCATCGAGACAGCGCTGTCGCTGGGGTTGATCTACGTCTATCTACGGTTCGAGGCCGCCCAAATCAGTGCCCACGGAGATCGCGGCGAGCGATCGCGGCTGCCGCTTTTCGTCGGCTGGCGATCACTGATCGACCCCCGACGGCTGGGGCTGTTGGCCTACAGCCTCGTGGCTGGTGTCCTCTTCGTCGGCCCGCTGGCGAGCCTCGTTATAGAGAGCCTAACGACGCCGGACGGGGGGTTTACCCTCGACTACTACGCCTTTTTACTCGCCCAGCAGGCCTCGGCAGCCGTCGGAACGGTCCAACCACTGGCAGCGATCACCAACTCCCTGTTGTTCGGGGTGGGAGCGTTGATATTAGCGCTCCCGATGGGTGTGCTCGTCTCGGTGGTAGCGACCCGCGAGAGTCGTGGGTCGCGGCTCGCCGAGGCGCTGTTGACAGCGCCGCTGGCGGTCAGCGGGATCGTCCTCGGGTTAGGGATGCTTCGGACGCTCGTCTTCGGGACGACGGTGTTCGGCCACCGACTCACGATCATGGGGCCGGTCGCAATCGTCGCGGCCCACGCGATCGCGGCCTATCCATTTGTGACACGAAACGTCACCCCGGCACTGAGTGGGATCGATAACCGGCTCGTCGACGCCGCTCGTGCGCTGGGTGCCGATCGGCCGACAGCGCTGGTCGATATCGAACTCCCGCTGATCGCGCCGGCACTGGTCGCCGGGGCGGCGTTCGCCTTCGCGATCAGTATCGGCGAGTTCGACTCGACAGTGTTGTTAGCCGAGGGCGTCGACAGTGCGACGATGCCGGTCGCACTCGAACGGTACACGGCCAACCGCTCGTTGGGGCCGAACCTCGGACCAGCGACCGCGATGGGGACAGTGCTGCTGGCCGTCACGACAGGTAGCTTCGTCCTAATCGACCGTGCCGGAAGGCGGTGGGAGCGATGACGACCGCCGACAGCGACATCGAGAAGGCCGACAGCACGGCGGTCGACGTCATCGATCTCGGCGTCGACTTCGGGAGCGTGACCGCCCTCGATGACGTCTCGCTGTCGATCACCGACGGGGAGTTTTTCACGCTCGTCGGCCCCTCGGGCTGTGGGAAAACAACACTGTTGCGCTCGATTGCCGGTCTGGAGAGCCCCTCGCGTGGCAGTGTGGCTCTCGGCGGGCAAGATGTGACCGACGAGCCGCCGGAGGCACGAAATGTCGGGATCGTCTTCCAGGACTACTCGCTGTTTCCCCACATGAGCGTCGCCGAAAACGTCGCCTACGGCCTGCGGTTCCACGAGTTGTCGGATGGCCGCAATCCTGAGGCGCGTGTGACGGAGCTCCTGGAGCTAGTCGACCTCGCGGGATTCGGCGACCGGGAGCCGGGCCAACTGTCGGGGGGTCAAAAACAACGCGTTGCATTGGCGCGGGCACTGGCTCCCGAACCGGACGTGCTGCTGTTGGACGAACCGCTGTCGGCCCTCGACGCCCGGCTTCGCAAAGAGCTCCGCGTCCAGATCAAAACCATCCAGCGGGAACTCGGGATTACGACGGTGTACGTGACCCACGACCAGGCCGAGGCGCTGGCGATCAGCGACCGAATCGCCGTCATGCAGAACGGGCGGCTCCAGCAGGTCGACACACCGGAGATGGTGTACCGCCAGCCCGCCTCCCGCGCGGTCGCCGCGTTCATTGGCGACAACAACGTTTTCGAGGGAAGCGTTGCCGACGACAGCCGACACCTCGACGTCGACAGAGCGCTACTGCCGCTGCCCGAGGAAGCCGACCGAGCAGCCGGTGCATCGCTGACCGTCTCGATCCGCCCGGAAGCGCTGTCAGTGGCCGACGGCCAGCGGGCCGAAGCGCCGACGCTTTCGGCGAGGGTCGAAACCGTCGAGTTCCTCGGGGACGCCTACCGCGTTCACTGCCGGTGGAACGGTCGACCGGTCGTCGTGAAGACGGCCGCGACGACGCCACCAGAGGGTGCGGTCGACCTGCAGTTCGACGCTGAGGACGTCCACGTCCTGGAGCCTCAACGCTCGGGGTCGACCCGTTCGAATTCGGTCCGACAGGGCGGCCCATCCGCGAACCAGTAGCGGCCGACCATCTCCTCGCTGTCTTCGAGTTGGATCAGCGATGCCGACCGAGTGCCGAAGCCGTCGCCGTGGACGCAGACGCCGTACTCATGATCGCCGAGTGCTTCGCCCGCCCGGTCGAGCCAGTCGCTGGCTGTCTCGCCGTCCGCGGGTTCGAGTGCCGCCCGGAGGGCAGTCGCATTGGCGGCCTGCTGTCGGCCCACCTCGGGACGGGCCTCGGGTTCGAAGAACGCACCATCCGCACCGACGTTGACGACGACGTGGACGCCGGGGTCGAATTCCGTGACCGCGAGCTCGCCGTCCCACTCCAGGAGCACCGCGCAGTCAGCGTCTGCGACGACGAGGTTGAAGCCCGCATACGTCGCCTCGTTGGTCGACGCCCGCACGTGGTCGACTGCCGCGGTGGCCGACGACAGTTCGAGACAGTCGGCGACCAACTGCCCCCGCGAGCGGCTGCCCTCGCGGTCGACCCAGCGGTTGGTTACGCCGACGAACAGCCCCGCGTCGTTGTAGCCGATCCAGGTCCCGCCCGCGGTGCCGTCTCTGGGTGCGATGGCGGTCGGCTCCTTGTGGAACCGAGCGGGAGGCTCCGAGGGTCGTCCCAACGCCTCGTCACGATTGGCGGCAGCGACGACCGGCGAGTCGGGAAACAGTTGCCACGCGACGAGGAGTGTACACACGGCCGACAGTAGCACACCATAATATAAAAGGATAGGTCCGGGCGGAAGCATCCTGTTTTGGTACGCCGATACGTCCGGACAGCCGACGAGTGAAGCCGTGTTGCTGCGGTTCTGGATCGATCTGGCCGAACCAGTTGCGAACTGAAGCCGTTCGAGGTGCTGTTTTTCGAGGGACCTGCGGACGGGGAAGTTGACAAAACTAAAGTCCGTCTACCTCCGTTCGTCTCCAAGGAGCCCACAGAATGACACAGATAAGCGTTGTTGGCTGCGGAAACATGGGGGGCGCATTTATTAAGGGCCTCCATAAGTCGGGCGAACACACGGTGACTGCCTGCGATGTCGACCCGGCTGTTCTCGACGCCATCGCACCCTACTGCGAGGCAACCACCACCGAGCTATCGGTCGCCGCTGAGGCTGACGTGGTCGTCCTCGCGGTGAAGCCGGATCTCGTCGGCGCGATCCTTCCGGATCTCGAACTCGGCGCCGACCAGACCCTGCTGTCGATCGCCGCGGGCGTCCCGACCGACCTGCTCGAATCCGAGACCGACGCGAGGGTCGTTCGAATCATGCCGAACCTCGCCGCCGAATACGGGATGATGGCTGCCGCCGTCACCGAGGCAACCGTCACCGACGAGATTCGGGCGATCCTGGATGTGGTCGGCGAGTTCGTCGAGGTCCCGGAGTCACAGATGGACATCGCGACCGCGGTCAACGGCAGCGGCCCCGCCTTCGTCTTCTATCTTATCAATGCGATGGCGACAGCCGGTGTCGACGGCGGGCTGAGCGAGGATGATGCCCGGACGCTCGCCGCACAGACGTTTAAAGGCGCGGCCGAGACCGTCCTCCAGTCCGAGAAATCCATCGAGGACCTGATCGATGCGGTCTGTTCGCCCAACGGGACGACCATCGAGGGGATGGAGGTCCTGTGGGATAGCGATGTCGAGGCGGAGGTCGGGGAGGCCGTCGCCGCCGCCGAGGAGCGCTCGAAGGAGCTGGCGCGGGACGCCGACGATGAGTGAGGCGGTCGACCGATGAGTGAAGCAGTCGACGACGAGCACGCAGTCGACCGCGAGGCCGTCGACCGCACCCGAGCGCTGGCGGCCACCGCCGAGCGGGTCATCGTCAAAGCCGGGACCAACTCCCTGACTGACGCCGAGTCGAACCTCGACGACGACAAACTCGACAAACTGGTCGACGATCTGGTCGACCTCCTGGACCGTGGCAAGGAGGTCATCCTCGTCTCCTCCGGGGCAGTCGGGGCCGGAAAAGGCCGCGTGGGGAACGGCGACGAGACCCTCGAAGAGCTCCAGGCGCTGTCGACGGTGGGCCAATCCCACCTCATGAGACGCTACACCGAGAGCTTCGAGCGTCACGGCTACACAGTCTCCCAGATCCTGCTCACACAGGACGACCTAGAGAACCCCGACCGCTTTACGAACTTCCACAACACCATCGAGACTCTGCTGGAGTGGGGTGTCGTGCCCATCATCAACGAGAACGACGCGATCGGCACCGAAGAACTTCGGATCGGCGACAACGACATGATCTCCGCATCCATCGCAATGGGTGTCGGTGTCGACCTGCTGGTCACGCTCACCGACGTTGGTGGGGTGTATACCGGCAATCCCAAGGAAAACAACGACGCCGAGCTGATCGACGCGGTCGGCGAGAACTACAGCTACGTCCAGGACGTGATCGACAAGAGCGCCGCCGAGAGTTTCGGCGGCATCCAAACCAAAGTCTCGGGGGCCCGGACAGTAAGCGAACACGGGATTCCCGCCGTGATTGCCCAGTCGACCGAGCCCGAGGTCTTAGAACAGATCGCCACGCAAAAAGCCGTAGGAACCATATTCGTTCCCATCAACGGTGGACACAATGAGTGAACCAACAACCGAAGAGAAAGTAGCGGAGGCCGAACAGGCCGCACTGAAACTCGGCCAGCTGTCGGAAGCCGAGCGGAACGCGGCGCTCGAAGCGATCGCCGACGCGATCGAGGCCCACAGCGACGAGATCCTCGCGGCCAACGAGACAGACGTCGAAGAGGCCGAAGAGTTACTTAAAAAGGGCGAGTACACACAGGCGCTCGTCGACCGGCTCGCCTTATCGCACTCGAAACTCGAGTCGATCGCCGAGATGGTCCGCAGCGTCGCTGGCCAGGACGATCCTCTCGGCGAAACCCTGGAGGCTCGGCGGCTCGACGAGGATCTCGAACTGTACAAGCAGTCGGTGCCGATCGGTGTCATCGGGACGGTCTTCGAGTCCCGGCCCGACGCGCTGGTCCAGATCGCCGCACTGAGCCTCAAATCCGGCAACGCAGTTATTCTGAAAGGCGGCAGCGAGGCCAGCGAGTCGAACCGCATCCTCTATGAAATCATCGAGGAGGCCACAAGCGACCTGCCGACCGGCTGGGCCCAACTGATCGAAGCCCGGGCCGACGTCAATGCGCTCCTGGAGATGGACGACTCGGTCGACTTGCTCATGCCGCGCGGGAGTTCCGAGTTCGTGAGCTACATCCAGGACAACACCTCGATCCCCGTCTTGGGCCACACCGAGGGCGTCTGTCACGTTTATGTCGACGAGGCGGCGGATCTCGATATGGCCGCCGAGGTCGCCCACGACGCGAAAGTCCAGTACCCCGCCGCGTGCAACGCCGCGGAAACACTGCTGATCCACGAGTCGGTCGCCGCCGAGTTCCTGCCGGAGATCACCGACCGCTACGCGGAGTCAGGCGTCGAGATGCGCGGCGACGACCGCGTGCGCGACATCGTCGAGATGGACGCCGCCACCGACGCCGACTGGTCGACCGAGTACGGCGATCTCGAAATCTCGCTGAAGATCGTCGACTCGATGACCGAGGCGGTCGACCATATCAACGAGTTCGGCTCGAAACACACCGACTCGATCATCACCCAAGATGGCGACACCGCGAGCGTCTTCATGCAGGGGATCGACTCGGCGAGCGTCTTCCACAACGCCTCGACGCGCTTCAGCGACGGCTACCGCTACGGCCTCGGCGCGGAGGTCGGCATCTCGACGGGCAAAACCCACGCCCGCGGGCCGGTCGGCCTCGGCGGGCTGACGACCTACCAGTACTTCATCGAGGGCGACGGCCAGATCGTCGCCAGCTACTCCGGAGCCAACCCGCGGGCGTTCGTCCACGAGGAGTTCGACGGCGAGTGGACGCCAGGTCGACTCAGCGGATCGAAAATCGAACAGTAGTTACCTCGACTCCGCTGTCGAGTCGATAGGCTAGTGGCCGAGGTCATTTATCCGTTCGACGCCAACAGTCCCCATGCTACGACTGCGGTTTTTCGTTTGCCAGCAGTGTGAGACCGTGTTTGCCGACCCCGAAAGACCACCACCGTGTTCCTGTGGCACCGATGTACCGATGAGAGAGATCACCAACGACGTGCAGACTGAACCGTACTTTACAGAGTTACGTGACGCCGACACGTGATATCACGCCGAATTCAGTCGACCGTCAACGACCGAGGATTTAATCGAATTCATCTCGTGGAATACATTGTCATGTGCCACCACGTCGATATGGCCATCGATTGGGACGAGGTCGTCACCAACACCGAGCCAACAGCTGACGAACATGAGGAGGCCCCAGAGGTCGACGAACTGTCTGTCGACACCGAGGAGTCAACGCCCGAACTGACGCCCCCTGCCGACGACTGATCGGCCAACCGCCCCGTCGATATGGATGGGGCCGTCCACACATATCGTGCTCGACTACAGAGCGAACGAACCCGACCGAGCGGTCGCTATCGCTCGTCGGGGTCGAGCTGCCTGACTTCACCGCCGTAGATGATGCCACGTTCGGCATCGAGAGTCACCGTCTCGCCGTCACCAATGTCGTCGGTCAGATCCGCACCGGTAATCATTGGAATATCGCCGTCGCGTGCCACTGTCGTCGCATTGCCTGTCGGCTCTCCGTGGCAGTCGACGATTCCGGCGATGTGGTCCGGCTCACCGGTCAGCTCCCCGTCGAACGCCCGTGGGATGCCGACAATAGCTCCTGCAGGTACCGTCGAAAGGTCACCGGACTCGATCCAGTGGAACGCCCCGACTGCGACGCCGTCGACGACCGATTCGCCCGAGCCGACCGTCTCGGTGGCGACGTGGATCTTGAGGGTGTTCGAGGAGTTCGTCCCGTCGAGTTCGGACATCATCCCCGAGAGGACGACGACCGTATCGCCGCTGTCGACGGCCTCCGTTTGGAGTCCCGTCCGGACCGCGTTTTCGATGATAGCGCTCGCACCCTCGGAGGTGTAGGGTGTGGTTTCGGAAATGATTCCCCACGAGAGCGCCAGCCGACGGCGGACCTCGTCGCTCGGCGTCGAGCCCACAATCGGAATCGATGGCCGGAATTTTGATACTTTTTGGGCCGTGTACCCAGACTCGCTGGCCGCAATGATCGCGGTCGCATCGATGTCGCGGGCGAGATATCTGGCCGCCCGAGCCAGCGCATCCGTCTGTGGAACATCTGCCTCCGGAACAGTCTGTTCGACGGTTTCGGCGTACTCCTTACTTCGTTCGACATCTCGAACGATCCGGTCCATCGTCTCGACGACGAGCGGGGGGTGGGCTCCCATCGCCGTCTCACCCGAGAGCATGACGGCATCGGTACCATCGAGGACGGCGTTGGCCACGTCGGAGGCTTCCGCTCGGGTGGGTCGACGGGTCTCGATCATCGAATCCAGCATCTCCGTCGCCGTGATGACCGGGACCCCGGCATTCCGACATTTGTTGATGATCCGTTTCTGGGTCATCGGCACGTCTTCGAGCGGCATCTCGACGCCAAGATCGCCGCGGGCGACCATCACCCCATAGGCGGCGTCGATGATGCTGTCGATGTTGTCGACGGCGACATCGCGTTCGATTTTGGCGATGACGGGGATGTCCGCGCCCAGCTCTTCGAGGGTGTCGCTGATCTCGTGGACGAACGCGCCGTCCCTGACAAAACTGGCTGCAACGAAGTCGACGCCCTTGTCGGCAGCGACTTCGAGTTCGCGCCGGTCCTGGTCGGTGACCGTCGGAAGGCCGAGTTCGACACCCGGTACGTTGACGCCCTTTCGCGCCCCGAGTTCGCCGCCGTTTGTGACGGTGACGGTGACGCCCTCGTCGTCGACAGCCTCGACGGTCGTCTCGATGCGGCCGTCGTCGAGCAGGATTCGGTCACCAGGATCAACGGCAGTGAGGCCGTGTGATACCCCGACTTCCTCGGGAGTCGCCTCCCCTCCCTCAACGAACCGGACCGTCGAGTCGGCGTCGAGGTGGATTTTCCCCTCGATCGGAGCGGTTCGGATCTCGGGGCCCGGAAGGTCGTGCATCACCGCGACCGGGCGGTCGGTTTTCTCGTCGACCGCCCGGACTCGGTCGATCACCGTCCGGCGGTCCTCGGGCGTCCCGTGGCTCGCGTTCATCCGTGCGACCGACATCCCAGCCTCCGCGAGGGCTTCGAGCGTTTCGGGTGAGTCCGAGGCCGGACCGATCGTACAGACGATCTTTGCGTTTCGCATTAGTGTGTCACTCCCGATACGTTCTCGAATGTGGATTGGTGTCTATTCACATACTGACATTTGATTGGCAAATATAAAAATCGATTCCCCGATTGCGCTACTGTAGCGGTGTCACTTGTTGAGAACGTTGTTTCTTCAATACTTCCGCAACGTACTTTTTAGCCTTCGACATGCCAGTCGTCACCATCCACGACACATCCCAATTTTTTGAGTTGTGTGACAGCGGTATCAAGGTCACTTTGTCTGACAAACAGGTGGTCGGTCGAGTACGACGAGAGGACGAACACGGAGACATCCGCGTCCGCAAGTGCGGTCGCAACCGTCGCTAGGAACCCGACGAGTTCGAACGGTAGTTCGATCTCGAAGGTGAGGCGTTTCCACCCGGACACCACGTCGCTGGCATCAAGGCTGTCGACGTCGGTTTCGTCGATGACAACCGTGGTCTCGGTCCCGTCCCGAACGGTTGCAAACGCATTGGGGTGACCCCGGTCGGCTCGACAGATCGCGTATGTTTCAGTCAAAATCCGGACGACGCTGTCTTGGAGAAAGTCGGTTGAATCCATATCGACTGTACTGCGTGCTACTGGATGTATGTCGCCCACGTCACTGAGACGTTTCGAGAGCTCTCAGAACCGGTACCGTGTGCTCCATCAATCGGCAGGATCTCTAAGACACGCCTCCCGACAGGCGGATGTTGTAGTCACCCACCGGCGTTGCAGCCCGCGCTCCGTCACTGCGACTCCATTTGCTCATACACCGTCGCCATGCCAGCGTGATAACTGAGCAAGGAGAGCCCGATTATGATGAGGAGTAACGACGACTCGGCGGTCGAGTTCGTCGAGAGCGCAGCGAGCGAAGCAACGAACACAGCCCCGCCATTGACGAGTACCCACTTCGACCGCGCTGCCGCGTAGGTTTGTTGGACGTGCCAAGTGGTCGCACCAGCAACAGCCCAGACGATCCCAACGGGAGCTACTACAATGAGTTGGGCTCCTGACAACCAAGCAATACCGGCAAAGACAACACCCATCGCCATCCCCACCAGACTGCTGCGGAGTGTACTGTGCGATTCCATTCGCAACTCGGATTTACGTCGACTACGTGTTAGTATTTTTCAAATTTAGAATTGCCATAACGAGATTCGTGTTCTTGCTGCAGCACAGTCGACCCGACAGAGACGCAGGACTTTTTAAATGACTACTCCACTGGCCGAATCGTCGACTCGACTGGGCCACCCGGTCGCAGCGTCGGGGTTGCACGTAGATCGTCGAGCGCCCCGTCTTCGACGTCGACATCGAACGACTGGACGATTGTCGCCAACGCCAGCCGCGCGCCCGTGATCGAGAACTGTCGACCGATGCAGGCGTGGGGCCCACTGCTGAACGGGAAGTAGGCCTCGACCGACTGCGGCGAGCGATCCTCCCACCGGTCGGGATCGAACGTCTCGGGGTCGTCGAAGAACCGTGAGTCGCGGTGGATCGACCACTGGGGCATGATGATCGCCGCCCCCTCCGGCACGCGGTAGTTGCCGAGTCGCACGTCCGCCGAGGCCTGCCGGAAGACCGCCCAGGCGGCGGGGTACAGTCGGAGGGCTTCCTGGAAGACCCGACCAGTATATTCGAGTTCCGAGACGTGCTCATACGTCGGCGTCTCCTCGCCGATGACTTCGTTGGCCTCCTCACGGACCCGCTGTCGAACATCAGGGTGCTGCGACAACAGACACTGCGTGTAGGTCAGCGACAGCGCAGTTGTCTCGTGGCCCGCGATCAGGAACGTCGCGACCTCGTCGCGGATCTGGTTTTCGGGGTACTCCACGTCGGGATCGTCTTCGGCCTGCAACAGCATCGTCAGCATATCCTTCGGCCGCTCGTCGTCATCCGGATCGCGGGCCGCGAGGTCGTCCCGGCGGCGCTCGATCAGTTCCTCAGCCAGCCCGAGAATTCCCTCGGCGGCCGCCTCGAACTCCGGATCGGTTCGGGTCGGGACCCACTCCGGGGTGACGGCATCGAGGCCGAACTCGAACTCGTCGCCTGCAGTCTGCATCCAGGAGTGGAACTGCTCGGCTCGTTCGAGGCCGATGTCTTCGCCGAGCAGAATCTCGCTTGCGACCCGCACGGTTAGCGCGGTCATCTCGCCGTGGAGGTTACGACTGATCGAGTCGCCGGAGCCGATGGCGGTCGACCACTCGTCGACCAGCGTCTCGACGCGTCGACCGACCGTGTTGGCGTAGGCCCGTACCTGTGGGCCCATGAACGCGGGCCCCATGATGCCACGCTGCTGTTCCCACAGCTCGCCCTCGCTTTGGACCAACCCCTGAGTGGCGATCAGCGCCGCCGGGCCGCTGGCTGGAACGCGACTGAACTCCGCCGGGCGGGACAGCGCGTCGTGGACGAGTTCCGGATTTGTCACGACCACCAGCGGCGCGCGACCCGGGATGGGCACCGCCGCAGCGTCGTCGAACCGTGCTTGCATCGTCTCGATAAAGCGGAAGGTGTCATCGCCGAACCGGAGCGCGTTAACGAGCCCTGACTCCGGTGGATTCGGCAGTTCGCGTCCCATACCCCCTGTAGGGGACGCTGGGGCTTGTAGGTTCGGCCCTGACTGTCCGAGGGATGGAATTAAGCAACGGGGCAACCAGTATTAAATCATGTACGATACGGTCCTCGTTCCGACCGACGGCAGCGATACGGTTGCACAGACGCTCCCCCACGCCCTCCGACTCGCAGCCGACACCAATGCGACGATTCAGGCCCTCTACGTCGTCGACACACGGGCAATCCACGCCGCCGACGCCGATGATCGCGAGGGCGTCGAGGCCGACCTCGAAGCGGCGGGCCAGCAAGCCGTCGAAACGATCGCCGATCGCGCCGCCGCGGAAGGAATCGAGTTCGAAACCGAGGTCAGGCGCGGGACCCCCGACAAGGAGATCGTCCGCCATGCCGAGGAGACGGACAGCGACGTCATCGTTATCGGCACCGACGGGAAAACGCCCCGCGAGAAGCTCCAGGCCCTCGGCAGCGTCTCCGAGCGGGTCGTCGACAGCGCACCGATCCCGGTGTTCGTTATCAAAGGCAAGGACGTCGCCTGAGTGCCCAGAGGAGTGAACGACACGCTTAACCGCGAAACGGCGTGAAGGGAGAGTAATGATTACCGCCCCGGAGGTGTCGGCGTGAGCTCCGAGACCGCCAGCGAAGCCGATCCGTTCCGGCAGGCCTGCGAGGCGCTCGTCGCAAAGATCATCGACGGCGAGGTCGACCGCGACGATCTCGAATCGGCTAAGCTCGACGTCTGTTCGGAGTACTCCGCGCCGAAGGTGCCGAAAAACACCGAACTCCTGGAGTTCGCACCCACCGAACACCGCGAAGACGTCAAAGCGGTCGTCAAGCGCAAACCCGTCCGCACCGCCTCGGGTGTCTCGCCGGTCGCCATCATGACCTCGCCGCACATGTGTCCCCACGGCAAGTGTCTCTACTGTCCCGGCGGCCCCGCCAGCGAGTTCGACTCCTCCCAGAGCTACACGGGCCACGAGCCCGCCGCCGCCCGCGGCGTCCAGAACGACTACGACCCTTACGGCCAAGTCACCCTCCGACTCCACCAGCTGCGAACGATTGGCCACCCGGTCGACAAGGTCGAGTTGATCCTGATGGGCGGGACGATGACCGCCCGGAGCCACGACTACCAGGAGTGGTTCGTCAAACGCGCCCTCCAGGCGATGAACGACTACGACCTCGACAGCGAACCCGAAGCCGCCGAGGGTGTGAGCTTCGCCGAGGACCCCGCCGATTACGAGTTCGAATACCTCGAAGACGTGATCGCCGAAAACGAGACCAACGAGATCCGCAACATCGGCACCACCTTCGAGACGAAACCCGACTGGTGTGACCCCGAGCAGATCGACCGCATGCTCGATTTGGGCGGCACCAAAGTCGAGGTCGGCGTCCAAACGACCTACGAGCGAATTAATCGGGAAATGCACCGCGGCCACGGCAGTCAGGCGTCTATCGATGCCAACCGCAGGCTCCGCGATTCGGGGTTCAAAGTCGGCTTTCACATGATGCCCGGCCAGCCTGGCATGACCGAGGAGATGTGCCTGGAGGACTTCCGCCAGCTCTTCTCCAATTCGGATTACAAACCCGACTATCTCAAAATCTACCCCACGCTCGTCGTTCGGGACACCCTCACCTACGATATGTGGCGGCGCGGCGAGTACGAACCCCTCGACAACGAGCAGGCCGCCGAAGTGATCAGCGAGATCATGGGGATGATCCCGAAGTACACCCGGCTCCAGCGCGTCCAGCGTGACATCCCCGCGGACTTCATCGACGCCGGGGTCTGGAAGTCGAACCTCCGACAGCTCGCCAGCCAGCGGGCCGAGGAGAAAGGCATTGAGATTCGAGACATCCGCGCCCGCGAAGTCGGGATGAACGAAGCCGATCCCAACGCAGAGGATATCGAACTCGACATCATGACCTACGAGGTCTGCGGCGGCACCGAACACTTCATCAGTTTCGAAGATCCCGTCCAGGACCTCCTGATCGGGTTCTGTCGACTCCGCTTCCCGAACGATCCGGTCCGACGCGAACTCCAGGACGCCGCCATCGTCCGCGAACTCCACGTCTACGGTAGCGAGGCCGGTATTGGTAAGGAGGCGGGCGACCGGGACTGGCAGCACCGCGGCTACGGCCGGAAGCTACTGCAGACGGCCGAAGAACTGGCTGTCGACGCGGGCTTCGACAAACTCAGCGTGATCTCAGGAATTGGCGTTCGGCAATACTACCGCGAGAAACTGGGCTACACACAGGATGGCCCCTACGTCAGCAAGTGGCTGTAGGCCGTAGGTAGTCGCTACGGGTCGTTAGTCGTCTTTTAACACAGCAACAACGCGGAGTCGACGGTAGTCGGCGGTCCACGACCCATCGGCGAAATACTCCTCACGGAGTCGGTCTTCGACACCTTCGATAACCACCTCCTGGTCGGCCTCGGGAAGGCCCGCCAGTAGGCTGTCGCCGAACCCCTCTAGCCACGTGGCGAGTCCGTCCTCACCGTCGAGTTCGGTCGGCCGGTCGAACAGCGTTGCATACTGGACCTCGAAGCCGTGGCTTTCGAGCCTGCTTGCGTACTCCCCGATTGTCGGGAAGTACCACGGCATTGGCGTCTCGTAGCCGCGGGCGGCCAGTTCAGCGTGGGTCGCCGAGACGATGGCCGCGATGTTGCCGTGGCCGCCGAGTTCGGCGACCAAGCGGCCACCCGGCCGCAGGGCGTCGCCGACCGATTCGAGCACGGCGTCCTGATTTTCGATCCAGTGGAGTGCGGCGTTCGAGAAGACGGCGTCGAAGGGGTCCTCGAACGAGAAGTCCCGGGCGTCCGCATGGACGAACTCGCAGTCGGAGTAGCGCTCACGGGCGGCCTCGATCATCTGTGCGGACTGATCCAGCCCGACAACGGTTGCGCCCGCCTCGGCAATCTGATCTGTGAGATGGCCCGTTCCACAGCCGAGGTCCAGGATTCGCTTGCCCGCTTGGGGGTCCAGGAGGTCGACAACATCCTCGCCGTACTCGTAGACGAACGAATGAGCGTCGTCGTAGGTCGACGTGTTCCACTGGTTCCGAGCCTCGTCCGGTAGCTGACTCATCGTATACTGTCACTGTATCCAACAGTTATAAGAACAGCTACCCGCCGAGGGCAGCGAGCAGCCCCCGAAGTTGGGTGGCACCATGTTCTCGCAGCGCACGCGGGAGCCGACGCCGTGCGCCAGCCAGCGCGTCGTCGAGTACGGCTTCGGCATCGGTGAATACCCCTTCGCCGTGACCAACGAGCACGCGGTCGGGATCGAACTGCCTGAAGAAGGATCGCGGCGGAACCAGCCGGATCACGCCGTAGCAGGCGAGTCGCTCGTCGTCAACCGTATAAAAGGGAGCCGTGCCGAGGGCATCCGGTACGTAGAGCGTCCCGTCCCGCTGGCGGTAGGCAACCGCTTCGTCGTACCCCGGCAGGGGACTGTATCGCGACAGCTCGAAATCCGACGCGCCGAGCGTCGCCTCGCATCGTTCCACCGTCGACGAGAACCGCCCGTCGAGCCGACTCAACCACGTCGGGACGTGGATCGACACGTCGTGTCGACGGGCGATGGCGTCGGCATCCCGGGCGTGGTAGTTCGAGCAGATCGCCACCCCTGCCAGCTCGCCGTAGTCGGCGATCAGCTCATCGAGATCCGGGATGTCGAGCGGATCGAACGGCCAGACGCCATCCGATCCGGCGATCAGATGGCTCGCCCGCCTGCACGTCTCGTCGGGATGGGCGATCCACTCAGCACCCTCGTCCCCCCGGTCGACGATCGTTGGGTCGGTGGGTCGACCGCGGTCGTACATCACCATACGGCCCACTTAAATTGATGATTCAAAAACACTAGTGAATTGGAAGTAGTCGACGGCGGCATGATCCATACGTAAGTAGCCACCGCCTACCGGAGTCAGCTACCGGACGTAACCGCTTTGCCTCGGCGGCCGCTGGCTCTCCGTATGTCCGACTCCGCCGACCGCGGGTGGCGACTCATCCGCCAGCAAGCCCGCCCTGGCCCGATGCAGATGGCCCTCGACGAGATCGCCGCCGAGACCGCGGCTGCGGGCGGGCCACGAACCGTCCGGGTCTATCAGTGGGACCCCAGCTGTCTCTCCGTTGGCTACCACCAGGACCCCGAAACGGTCGACTGGGACGCCTGCGAGGCCGCCGGCATCGACGTGACCCGCCGACAGACTGGCGGTGGCGGGATCTACCACGACACCCACGGCGACATTTCTTACTCGATCACCGCCCCGGCCGCGGAGTTTCCGAGCGATCTCCTGGAAGCCTACCACGAACTGTGTGAGCCGGTCCTGGACGCGTTCGACCGGATGGGCGTCAACGCGACGTTCGTCGACAGCGAGGCTGAGGCGCTCTACACCCCATCGTGCTACCTGCGGGGACTCCATCCCGCACATGATATCGTCGCCGGTGGCAAGAAGATCAGCGGCAACGCCCAGTATCGCCGGAAGGACGCGGTGATCCAGCACGGCTCGCTGACGTACAGCGTCGAAGCCGAGCGGCATCTGTCGACGTTCGTCGACCCACCGACCGACGCCGACGCGTTCAGGAATCGGGTGACGGCAATCGACGAGCAAAGCCGAATCAGCCGAGCGGACGCAGTCGACGCCCTCGAATCTGCGCTTTCGGAGTGGTCGGGGGCCAGCGAAGGATCCTGGACCGACGAGGAACTCCGTCAGGCCCGCGAACGGGCGGCTGACAAATACGACGCCGAAGCGTGGGTTCGGCGTACCCCGGGCCAGCGGTAGTTAAGTTATAATTTGCGTAGCCGGTTCCTACTACTCGTCTGTCTTCCCGATCGGCGCGCCACAGTCTGGACACCGGTCTTCGAGGAGCGACAGGTGGGCGTCACAGTCGGGGCAGAACCGTCGGTAGCAGGCTGGATCGCCCATACGAATACTAGTGGCTGCTCGGTGATAACGGTGGTGTCGGCGGTGGGATCAACCGTGCATCGAAGTCGCTTTGAGGCCCGTCGACCTACCAGTGGTTATGAACGTCGGTGCACACGTTTCGATCTCGGGGTCCCGCGTCTCCTCGGACAGCGAGACACCCGCATACAGCGATATTCGCAACGCAGTCGACCGCCAACTCGCCTTCGGCGGCAACTGTGGACAGGTTTTCACCACCTCGCCGCAGGTCTGGCAACAGCCCGAAATCAGCGACGAGGCCGCCCAAGGCTTTCGCGAGCTCACCACCGACAAACTGGAGGGGCCGTGGGTGATCCACTCGGCGTACCTCGTCAACCTCTGTACGCCGAAAGACGACCTCCGACAGAAGTCGATCGACAGTATGCAGGCCGAACTCGACGCCGCCGAGCGGTTAGCCATTCCCTACGTCAACGTCCATCTCGGTGCCCACACTGGCGCGGGCGTCGAGGGGGGCCTCGACAACGCAGCCGAGGTCATCGACACCCTCGACGTGCCCGAGGACGTGCAGATCCTCATCGAGAGCGATGCTGGCAGCGGCACCAAACTCGGCGGCGAGTTCGAGCATCTCGCGGGCATCATTGACCGCACCGACGAGGAGATCGGCATCTGTATCGACACCGCCCACACGCTCGTGGCGGGCAACGACCTGACGACACCCGACGCGGTCGACGAGACAGTCGAACGATTCGACGATGTCGTGGGGCTCGAACACCTCGAATACATCCACCTCAACGACTCGAAACACGACGTCGGCACCCACAAGGATGAACACGCCCTGATCGGCGAAGGCTACATCGGCCAGGACGGCATTGCGGCAATTGTCAACCATCCAGAACTCCGAGACCTCCCGTACGCACTCGAAACCCCGACCGAGGACGGCAAAGGCTTCGAGTGGAACATCGCCAAGGTCAAAGAACTCCGCGAGAACTGATCGGCCGTGCGCCGGTTTTCCGCCGAGTACCTCGAACGAACCCGCGAGGGGATGTGGGCCGACTCTCGTGAGGCACTGGTCGACCTCTCGCTCGACAGCCGGAGCCGCATCCTGGATGTCGGCTGCGGGACCGGCGAACTCACGCGCGTGCTGGCCGACGAGTCGACCGCCGAGGTCGTCGGCTCTGACGCCGATCGAGATCTTTTAAAAGTCGCCAGCGAGCATGTGCCAGCCGTCGCTGGTGACGCACTGCGGTTGCCTTTTAGATCCTGTAGCTTCGACCTCGTCGTCTGTCAGGCACTTCTTATAAACCTCCCCGATCCAGCGGCTGCCCTCCAGGAGTTCGCCCGCGTCTCGTCGGATCTCGTGGCCGCCGTCGAGCCGAACAACGCTGCAGTCGACGTGGACTCCACCGTGAGCGTGGAGGTCGACCTCGAGGCTCGTGTGCGCGAAGCCTTTCTCAGCGGCGTCGAAACGGACGTAGCTCTCGGCGACCGCGTCGAAGCGTTGTTCGAGGAAGTCGGCATCGAGGTCGTCTCGACCAACCGCTACCGTCACAAAAAGCGGACCGAGCCGCCGTACAGCGAGACCGCGCTCACGGATGCGGCCCGGAAGGCCAGCGGTGCGGGGCTCGCGGATCACGAAACGGAGCTCCGCCGTGGAATGGAGGGTCGGGAGTCGACCTACGACGACCTCCGCCGCGAGTGGCGCGAGATGGGTCGGCACGTCGTCGACGAGATGCAGGCGGGCGACTACCGGCGCGTCGAACACGTTCCGTTCGACGTGACTGTCGGCCGGGTCGAAACGAGTACAGCTGCGTCGACCGGCAAGGATGCATAGCGAAAGCGGCGAAACCCTGCGGCTATGGTCTCTCCATTCGTAACTGGGGGCAACTCCTTTTTTGATTGCGAGAGAACAACGTTCTATGTCGGAACCAACCGAGTCGCAGGCTCCGCCAGAGTACGAACGCGAGCCGCCGACCCACGACGGGCTGCCGGTGATCGGCAACACCCACCAGCTCGTCGCCGAGCAGGGTGGGCTGTTCGAGGCCGCCGCCGAAAACGGGGATCTCGTCCGGCTCCGACTGCTCGGGATGGGCGATCTGTATCAGGTGAGCAGCCCCGACCTCGCCGAGGAAATCCTCGTCGACAGACACGACGAGTTCCGCAAGGCCACCCAGAGCAAGGAAGATCTCGGGACACTGATCGGACAGGGACTCATCCTCAGCGAGGGCGAACTGTGGGAGCGGCAACGGGAGCGGATCGAACCGGCATTCTACATGGACCGCATCAAGCAGTATACCGACACGATGGCCGACGAAATCGGGCAGGCCGCCGCCGACTGGGAGGGTGAGCCGACCGTCGACATCGAAGACGAGATGAAGGCGCTCACGCTCCGTATCCTCGTCAAATCGATCTTCGGCACCGAGATCGACTACGAGGCACGCGGGATCCGAGAGACAGTCAAACAGTTGCAGGAGCCGGGGGAGCCGGCCAAACAGCCCATCGCTCGGATGGTCCCCCAGTGGGTGCCGATCCCGATGTGGCGACGCTACACGGAGGGGATCGAGGAGATGGAGTCGGTCATCGAGACGTTCGTCGACGCCCGCCGAGGGGAAGCCGAGGAGCACGACGACTTGCTGTCGATGCTACTGGCCGGAACCGACGACGAGGACGAGACGATGTCCGAGAAACTCGTCCGCGACGAGCTGATGACGTTCCTGTTTGCCGGCCACGAGACGACCGCGACTGCCCTGACGTTTGCGTGGTTCCTGCTGGCCCAGCATCCCGAGGTCGAGCAGCGGCTGACCGACGAACTCGATGCGGTGCTCGACGGTCGAGGACCGACCTTCAGCGACCTCCCGGAACTCGACTACACCGAACAGGTACTCAAAGAGGCGATGCGGATCTACCCGCCGGTGCCCACGATCCCGCGGGAACCCACCGAGGACGTCACACTCGGCGGCTACCGGATTCCGGAAGGGTCGACAGTCGCGCCCTCACAGTGGGTGCTCCACCGCGACGACCGATTTTGGGACGAGCCAAGCGAGTTCCGGCCCGAACGGTTCGCCGACGAGAGCGACCGACCCGACTTCGCCTACTTCCCGTTCGGTGGCGGTCCGCGGCGGTGTATCGGCCAGCAGTTCGCCATGGTCGAAGGCAAACTCATCCTTGCGACGCTCGCCCAACAGTACCACCTCGAACTCGTTTCCGATCCCGATGTCGACCTCTCGGTGAGCATTACGACCCGGCCGCTCGACCCGATCGAGATGCGGGTCACGCCGCGCGAGTAGGCTAGTCGACGTACGGTTTCTCGATCTCGGAATCGGCGCTCAGCAGCGCGTTGAGGCGGCTGGTGATCACCTCCAGGGCCGTAATGATCGGCGAAAGCGCACGCTCGACGAGCTGGACCGGGCGGGCGACCCGCAGCGACCACGTTTCGGCGTTGCCGAGACCGAATGCTTTGGGAACGATCTCGCCGAAGATGAGGATCACGAGACTCGTCAGCAGCGTCGTGACGACGACGGCTGTCCCGGCGGGCAGATAGCTTACGACGAGAATAGTGATGATGCTCGAAATGGCGATGTTGACGATGTTGTTACCCACCAGCAGTGTCACCAGTAGACGGTGGGGATTGCTGTACAACTCCTGGAGGAGCCGTGCGTCGGCGTCTCCGGTGGCTGCCAGCTGGTCGACCTGGTCGGTCGACAGCGAGAAAATGGCGATTTCGGAGCTCGAAAAGAAGGCACTCAACAGGAGCAAAACGAGCGTCGCACCGATTCCGGCCAGTGTAACCGTCGACGAGATCATACCGACAGTCCGTACAGAGGACCTAAGAGCCCATTGACGTCGACAGGATATCCGGCCGCGTGGACGGCCATCTGCCTCACGGAGTTCCGTCGACGGCGTTGCCATCCGGGTTAGCAACACGATTTACGTTCGCGCCGGTCCGACGATAGCTATGGCACGAACACTCCTCGCAGGTCTCGGCATCGTCATGGCACTGTTTCCGGACCGCGTTACTGACTGGTATCAGCGAATCGCCTTCGAGAACCCCGAGGCAGCCGTCGGTAAATCGTGGCTCGGCTCGGCAGTCCGGGCTGAAGGGCTACTGATCGCCCTCTGCAGCCTCTGTGGCGGCCGGGGCTACGCGTGGCTGCTGAATCTGATGGGACTCGCGGGTGGAGTCGTTGTACTGTTCCCGAGGCAGTATCTCGATTGGGGAGCACGGGTCGCCTACCGAAACCCCGACGAGATCGAGTGGACCGGCTGGTTCTCAACCATCGCCCGCGGTCTTGGCGTGCTCTACATCGTGGGAAGTCTGCGCGAATATCGGGGTCGACACAGTGCCGAATAGCCGAGCCACACTGTGAGACGGTCCGCCGACCGATTCACTCTCGTGTTAGCTCGCTGTTCAGCCCCAACTACTCTTTTTGCCCCGCCCGGCCGCATTATTCGAGACCGTTCTCAGAAAACTCGCCGCACGAAACGTTCTCGATGAAACTTGCCAGTTCCTCGGAGATGGTTATACAGCAATAGCCACGACCAGCTCCAAACTATGCTGTGTTCGGCTATTTGTTATCGCAGTATTTAGTTTATCAGCCGGTATCAGGCGGCAATCAGCAACCCATATTTAAATAACGTCGCCGCGGACAGTCGCGCCGGTCTGTTCGGTCCGGTAACGGCTCACGCGTTCTGCAGCCGCCTCGGCCGTCTCGCTTTCGACGCCCATCTGTTCGAGCGCGCCCGCGAGCGTCGGAAACGGGAGTTCACCGCCGCGAAGCTTGCCGAGGAGGTCGTCGTCCCACTGGCCGTCGACCCACAGGCAGACACCGCGCGGATCGAGGATCTGTTCGTAGTTCTCCCGGGCAAGCGCACCCTTGAGCCGCTGGGTGACGTTCTCGTCGAAACTCGCGTTGCAGACTTCGAGGTGGATCGGCTCGTCGCCCAGAAGGTGGGCGGCCAAACATTTCTCGGGAGCGGCGTGGCTGTTGTCGTTGGCCCGGACGTACTCCGGAAACGCTTCGGCCCACTCGGCAGAGACGCTCTGGCCGACGCCCTTGACCCCGTGTTTCTCGTGGTAGGCTTCGGCCGTCTCGCTGTCCCCGCGGAGCCGGATGTCCTTTTTCAGATAGATATCAAGCCGTTCGATCGGATCAAGGCCGAGAGCCACGTCGCCGTAGACCCAGATCTCCCGTACTGGAACGGGCATCGGTTCGTCGTCGACCGTCTCGATGAACTGCTCGACACGATCGAGGGCGGCATCCCTGTCGAGTCGCTGGCTGTCAGTCATTGCCGGGGGGAGGCGCGCCGGAGGCAAACGGGTTTCGACCCCGCAGTTCGTACAGTGAACAACAGTGTATCAACCCCGATCAGCGAGACGACCCGATCTGGGTCGTTGTGGACGGCGGCCTCGTAGGCGTTGTAGGCTCCCTCGATGTTCGGCCCGACAACGGACCCCCAATCGGCATACGGCGAGAGGTTGGCCGCCAAATGAATGAGGATATCGTGACCCGACACGAGGTCGACGAACCGCTCGCGGTCGGCGACATCCAGGAGTTGGGTATCGATGTCCTCGTACTCGGTCCGGGAGAACGTGAGCTCGTGGTCGGCTCGAATGCCGTGCGCACCTCACGGCCGACGTTGCCGGTCGCGCCGGTGACTGCGATTCGTGCCATACAGGCGGGTCGAGGGCCACGCCGATGGTTGATGTGACTTGATGAATTGTCTAGCGCGATATAGAATGAGTCCAATAGCTGCAACCCGCTGTTTCGGAGGGGACGATGGAACTCCGCGTGCTGGCTGGATTGCCATGAGAACCGATCAGTCTCCAGTCGACTCGGTCTCAACGTCGATACTCCCCATTTCGGGAGTCGACTCTTCGCCCATCGGGGTCTGGAGCTTACCGACCATCACGGCGACGACGTAGATCCCGACCGCGATCAGAACGATGACGCCGCCGGCGGTCGCCTCGCCGTAGTAGGAAACTCCGATACCGAGGATAACCGCCAGCTCGGCGAGGACGATCGACACGAGCAGCGATTCGTTGAAACTCCGCGACACCTGTGCGGCTCCGGCCACCGGGACGACGAGCATCGCAGCAACAAGGATGACACCCATAATCTGCATCGCACCGACGACGACCATCGCCGTTAGCATGACCATTATCCGATTGTACCAGCTCACCGAGAGCCCCGACACCGCCGCGGCGGTCTCGTCGAACGTCACATACAGGAGCTGGTTGCGCGTGAGCCCGATGACACCGATAACGAGGGCGAACAGTACCAGCAGTATCGAGGCACTGTCGGACGAGACCGTCGACAGGTTCCCGAAGAGGAACTGATTGACGCCGACTGCGAGGCCACCCGCGTTGATGCTAATCAGTGTCGTCCCCAGTGCGAAGCCGGTCGACAACACGATCGCCATCGAGACGTCGTTGTAGGCGTCGGTTGCCTCGGAAATCAGTTCGATGAACAACGCCGCAATCATAGCGACGACGACGGCTGTCAGATACGGTGAGACGCCAAGGTCGAAAACGGCGTTGACGAACAGCCCGATGGCGACGCCCGCAAAGCCGGTGTGGGCAAGCGCGTCGCCGATGAGCGCGAGCTGGCGGTGAACGAGAAACGTCCCGATGAGCGGGGCCATGACGCCGATACAGAGGCCGACGAGGATCGCCCGGTGCATGAAACTGTACTGGAGCAGTTCAAGACCGGTTGCGCCCGCGAGCCACGACATGAACCACGACCAGAGATCGAGAACCCAGTAGAGCGGCGTGAAAACGCCCGCCTGAAGGAGTAATACAGACGACATCAGTCACCCCTCAGGAAGTTTGCCGCGGTACCGAACGCCCGCGCCAGGGCGTCGCTCTCGACGAACTCGTCGGTCGGGCCGTCGAAGTAGATCTCACGGTTGAGACAGACGACGCGGTCGGCATGTTCGGTGACCGCGCTCAGGTCGTGTTCGATCAGCAGCACGGTGATCCCCTCGCTGTTCAGCGAATCCAAGAGGTCGTAGAAGGCTTCGACGGACTCGATGTCGACACCCACAGTCGGCTCGTCAAGGACGAGCAGATCGGCCTCGCTCGCAAGCGCGCGGGCGATGAACGCCCGTTGGCGCTGGCCGCCCGACAGCTGTGTCACCCGCCGATTGGCGAAAGCGGCCATCCCGACAGTGTCGAGAGCACGGTCGACGATTGCCCAATCACTCTCCGAGAGCCGCCCGAAGCCGACGTGCGGGAACCGGCCCATCTTGACGACCTCCCGGACAGTGATCGGCATCTCCTTGGAGGCGCTGGCCTGCTGGGCGACGTAGCCGATCCGCGAGCCGTCGTCGAACGTGTGGGATGGCTCGCCGAACAGTTTGGCAGTACCCTCGTCGGGCTGTAGCAACCCTAACATGAGCTTCATCAGCGTCGACTTCCCCGAGCCATTGGGTCCGACAACTGCGGCGTACTCGCCGGGAGCGATCCGGAGCGAGACGTCCTCGATGACCGGAGCCGACGTGTAGCCGAAGTCGACGCCAGCCAACTCGATGACCGCGTCGTTGGCCTCCGTTCTGCGTGCCGCTGTAGCGTGTTGTGTGCTCATTCGAAGTTACTCCACTCGTCGCCCCAGCCGTCAGGCCCGGCTTCCGCGGGCGTCTTGTTGCCGAGCACGACCTCGAAGGTGGGCATGTTGATGTTGTAGGCGATCTCCTCGTACCCCCAGTTTGCTTCGACCCACGCCTCGCGGACGCCTGCGTATGGCGTCACCGGGAAGTAGGCTTCCACTTGGGTCTCGTTGAGCAACTGGACCGCTGGCCGTCTGGACTCGAAGACGCCGTTTGCGATGTATTCGATGTCGTTGTTTTCGATGACTCGCTTTGCGTCGGCGATATCGGAGGGTTTGACGTCACCGCTGGCAGCGAGGTTCGTCACCAGTGGACGCATCCTAACGCCATACTTTTCGCCGATGTACTGGAACGCGTTGTGTGCGGCCAACTGGACCACATCGCGGTCGGCAGCATCAAAGATCGCCTGGTAATCTCGGTCGATCTGTTCGATCGTCTCGGCGGTGTAAGTCTCGGCGTTGTCCATGAGTGTGGCCTCGTGGTCCGGAGCAATCTCGCTCAGCCCGGCCGCGATATTGTTGACTGACGTCTTGGCGCGGTCGGGGTCAAGCCAGAAATGAGGATCTTTGCCTTGCTGTGAACCGACACCCTCCTCGTCGGGGTCGAGCGTCGCTGCGAGGTCGACCAGTTCGACACCCTCGCGGGCGTTGATCAGGTGTGTGTCGACGGTGTCGTCTTTCAGCGTCTGGATAGCCCGGTCGGCCCACGGTTGGAAGTCCTCACCGACGTGGATGAACGCGTCCGACTCGATGATGTCCTTCGTGATACTGGCATTTGGCTCCCAGCCGTGGCCGTGTAGGCCGGTCGGAACGAGGTTTTGTACCTCAATGGGCGTCCCGTCGGCGACATTCCGGGCGAAATCGTAGAAGCTAAAAAAGGATGCGGAGACGGTCGGCCCATCCCCGGACGCTCCCTGGGTGTTGGCCGACTCGCTGCCGTCAGTCGTACAGCCAGCGAGGCCGGTAGCGAGAACGCTCCCACCGGCGGCGAGAGCCGCCCTCCGTGAGAGCTGTTTGTGTTGGGAACTACGGTTCGTGTCGTCAGTCATTACCTGAAAGAGAGGCCACCAATAATATAATGCTGTTGGTCAAAATTCAAAATTAGAGGTGTCTAATTCACTGCCGAGGCCGTGGACTCCAATCAATACGGCACAGCATACTCAGGGATTAGTTCTACGCGAGAGGCGACAAGCGAGCGTCGAGTAGCGGTCCAGGAGACGAAACCGGTATCCCCACCCATCAGCAAAGAACTGGTAATGGAGTGCGACAAGTGCGACAAGGAGGCGGTGATGCACGCTTCGTATTCGGGGGCCCACCTCTGTGGGAAACATCTCTGCCTCTCGGTCGACAAACGCGTCCGTCGCCGGATTCGGGAGGACGCACTGCTCTCGTCAGAGAGCACGCCCGAGGACCCCGAAAAGTGGGTTATCGGCCTCTCGGGCGGCAAGGACAGCGTGGTGTTGACTCACATTCTCGACGAGACGTTCGGTAAGGACCCCCGTGTCGAGATGATGGCACTGACCATTCACGAGGGGATCGAGGGCTACCGCGACGAGAGCGTTGAAGCCTGTGTCGAACTCTCCGACGACATCGACATGCGCCACGAGATGGTCACCTACGAGGAGGAGTTCGACGTGCGAATGGACGACGTCGTCGAGGACGATCCCGAAAACATGGCCGCCTGTGCCTATTGCGGGGTGTTTCGCCGGGACCTTCTCGAACAGTACGCCGACGAGTTCGGCGCGGATAAACTGCTGACGGGCCACAACCTCGACGACGAGGCCCAGACAGCGCTGATGAACATCCTGGAGGGTGATGTCAAACAGATCGCCAAACACTTCGACGCCAGCCTCGGGAGTTTCGAGGACCGAAACGAGGGAACGGACTTCATTCCCCGGGCCAAACCGCTGCGAGACATCCCCGAAAAGGAGGTCGCGCTCTATGCACATATCAAGGACTTGCCCGCCCACATCACCGAGTGTCCCCATTCCAGCGAGGCCTACCGCGGTGAGATCCAGAAGTTGTTGTGGGATCTCGAAGAAAATCACCCCGGCACTCGCCATTCGATCATGTCCGGCTACGAGGAGCTCGCCGAGCTGACCGCCGACCGCTACCGCGGCGACGAGGGCGCGGATCTCAACGACTGCGAGCAGTGCGGCTCGAAAACCGGGAGCCGCGTCTGCCGGAAGTGTCGGCTGATCGAATCCATCAACGCAGTGTAGCGGTCGGGCGACACGACACAACCGGCGTTTCGGCCACTGTAACCGCTGTTTGAGCCAGGCGTGCTTTTATACTCTCGCCGACGGACCAGTCAGTAGGGTCACCCGTAGGCCCGGATACATCATGGAACTCAACGATTTCGTCGCAGCAAACGAACCCGGAGAGACCGCCGAACGCTTCGAGTTGGAGAACAGCAAACTCCTGGATATCGATGTCGACGGCACGGTCATCGCCAAGGTCGGCTCGATGATCGCCTACGACGGCGACCTCTCGTTTACTGGGAAATCCTCCGCCGAGGGAGGATTAACAGGGATGATCAAAAGCAAGGTCTCCAGCGAGGGGACGCCCGTCATGGAGATCGAGGGCCAGGGCCACGTCTATCTCGCCGATCAAGAAAAGAAGATCCAGATCCTGGAACTCGATGCCGGGGAATCGATCTCGGTCAACGGCAACGATGTCCTCGCGTTTGAGGATCGCGTCGACTACAAGATCAGCACGATCGGCAGCATCGGCGGCGCGTCAGCTGGCGGACTGCTGAACGTCTTTCTGACAGGGCCCGGGACCATTGCAATCACGACTCACGGCGATCCGCTGGTGTTGGAGCCACCGATCCGCACGGACCCGGATGCCACCGTCGCGTGGTCGAGCAACCTCTCGCCGAGCCTCAAAGCCGACCGTAGCCTGAAGGACTCGATCGGACAGTCGTCGGGCGAAACCTACCAGATGAGCTTCGAAGGATCGAGTGGCTTCGTGGTCGTCCAGCCCTACGAAGAAGGCACGCCACAAGCCTAAGCCAGCGGCTCGGCGGTAGAGTCTTAAAAAAAGCGGGAACCAACTGTTGGAGTCGACCTAGCGGATGACGTCAAGTCCGTTGGACTTTTCGAGTTCGTCGGTACCGCCGTCGGACTCCCAGGAGGTTTTGTTCTGGTTCGAGACGTTCGCACTCGCGTCGAACGACTGGTTCTGCTGTTGATCGAGGCTCTGCCGGGATTTGTCGGCCTGTTTCTGCGTCGTCGGACCGAGGACCTGCGCGCTCTGGACGCCGGTCATGATCGCCATGACACGGACTTTGCCCTTGTAGTTGTCCTGGATACGAGCTCCCCAGATCACGTTCGCGCTCGCTTCGAGTCGCTCGGTGATGTTGTCGGCGATCCCTTCGGCCTCCTTGAGTGTGAGGTCCGGGCCGCCAGTGATGTGGACGAGTCCGCCGGATGCACCGCGGTAGTCGACATCCAACAGCGGATGATTCATCGCCTCGTTGACAACTTCCTGGGTCTTGTTTTTGTCCTGTGTCTCGCCGACCAACATTACGGCGACGCCGCCCTGATTCATAATCGTCGACATATCCGCGTAGTCGAGATTGATGAGGGAGGGCTGGGTGATCGTCTCAGAGATCCCTTTGACAGTCTCGGCGATGATCTGGTCCATCACCGAGAAGGCCTTGCCGATCGGGAGGTTCGGGACGTAGTCGAGCAGGCGGTTGTTATCCAGCACGATGATCGAGTCGGCGGTGTTTCGGAGCCGTTCGAGCCCCTCTTCGGCCTTCACCGTGCGGGCGCGTTCGACGTTGAACGGCGTCGACACCATGCCGACGACGATCGCGCCCTGGTCTTTGGCGATCTGCGAGACGACGGGTGCTGCACCGGTACCGGTGCCGCCACCCATCCCCGCGGTGACGAATACGAGGTCGGCCTCGCCGAGGACCTCCTTGATCGTCCCCTGGGCCATCTCGGTTGCGCGCTCGCCCATCTCGGGGTCGCCACCGGCACCGAGCCCGTTGGTCAGGGATTTCCCGACCAGGATCTTGGTGTCGGCTTCGATCATCTTCAGGTGCTGTTTGTCCGTGTTGATCGCGATCGTATCGGCACCGTCGACGCCGATGTTGTACAGTCGGTTGATGGTGTTGTTCCCGGCACCACCGGCACCGACGATCACGATCCGTGGCTCGCCGAACTCGTCGTCGTCATCGAGTGCGGCGTCCATGTCTCGCTGCTCGGCCTCGGCGTTTTCAAGCGCGTCCTGGACGATGTCTTGCATTATGCTTTCACCCAGTTGCGCTCGGTGTTCGATCGTCGCGTCTCTGCCTCGTCGTGTTCATTGAGCATATCGCGGACAGCCGACCGGATCGCCTCGCTCCGGTTCGGAAATTGGCCGGTGTCGACCATTTCCTCGACTTCCTCGATCTGCTGCTTTGGAATTCGTAGTGTCACACGCTCCATGCTTACATTCCCCGGTAAGACAGTCGACAGTATCACGCCAGTGAGGCGTGCTACCGTCGGCGGGGACCGTTTCCGTCCGACCGACGTACACTGTAAGACGACTGTCTTACGCAACCGAACAGTATCCTTGAATGTATATAAAAGTGTCGGCGATTGTAAGACGCCAACCGTAAGACAGCGTTTCGGGGCCTGAGGAGCCCGTTTTCGCGTGCTATGCGTTGTCTAACACGTCAGCTGCCGGTGTCCGACGCCCGCAGCTGGGACAGAACCCCCAGTCGGACTGGATCTCGTCGCCGCACTCACAGAACAGTCTGTGGGTGGCTTTCTCGCCACAGTTCGGACAGTAGACGTGGTCGTCGTCGACCGTCTCGCCGCACTGGGCGCAGTTGGTGGCGGTCGGCTCCGGGGGGGCTGTTCGACCGGATGTCTTACGATCTGTCGGCTCGGCGTTCCGATCGACAGCGACGTTGTCGGCGGAGAGTCCCTCTAGTGAGACGTTGATGTTGATGTCGGGCACGCGAGGCTCCGGGCGGCGCTCTGGTCGGCTCGACTCTCGTTCGGTCAGCAGTTGGTCGAGTCGGTCGGTCACTAGTTCGTCGATCGTCACGTCGCCAGTCTCGGACCGATCGTCCGACGGCGTCGACGCACGCTCCAGAGAGTCGAGGTGGGTGCGGAGTGCCTCCCGCATTACCTCGCTTTTCGAGGCCTCAAGGGCCTCCAGCCGACTGACGAGGTCGTCGTCGGCACGGAACGTGATCTTGCTCATCGGGTGTGTCTAACACAGTACAGGTATTTGAACGTTCGCTTGTGGCAGACATTTGTCAGACACGCCCCGAACAGTAACCCTTAATTACGGCAATGGGGTACGATTCGGTGACCGCCCTTAGCTCAGCCTGGTAGAGCAGTCGACTGTAGATCGACTTGTCCCCCGTTCAATTCGGGGAGGGCGGACTGAACCTCAACACAGTGAGCGACAGCGAACGGTTGTGTTGAGCGTGAAGGACAACCGAGCCGATTTGAGCAGCGAACGACCATCAGGGAGTGAGTGAGTTCAATTCGGGGAGGGCGGACTGCGAGATTTGAACGAAGTGAAAATCTCAATAGCGAGTAGCAAGGGACTCGGAGAGTCCCTCGGACCGTGCGAACGGGTGCTCCGAACCCGTGAGCAGACGGCGCAGCCGCGAGCATCTTTCAATCGACACCGCACCGGCAGGATGCGGATCGCTCTCTCACAAGCCATTTAGCCCCTGCTCACGTCGATCCGATATGGACTACGAATCGAACCTCGATCGAGCAATCGAGGAGCTGCCGGATCTCGGCGGCTCCGACGAGCGACTGGACGTCCCGGACGCCGAGGTACAGAAGGACGGCGCGTTTACACGGTTTACGAACCTCTCGACGATCGCCGACGCCCTGGACCGCGATCCCGAACACCTCCACAGTACGATCCAGCGGGAACTCGGGACCGCCGGACAGTACGAGGACGGTCGGGCCCGCTACAACGGCTCGTTTTCGTCAACAGAACTGAACGCGGCGATCGAATCCTACATCGCCGAGTACGTCACCTGCTCGGAGTGTGGCCTACCGGACACCAAGCTCGTCACCGAAAACCGAACCCAGATGCTGCGGTGTGAGGCCTGTGGTGCGTTCCGGCCGGTCGCCAAACGCCGCCGGACCGACGATCAGACCGACACCCCCGACATCGAGGAGGGCGAAACCTACGACGTCGAGATCACGGGCACGGGCCGCAAGGGCGACGGCGTCGCCGAGCGCGGCAAGTACACGATCTTCGTCCCCGGTGCCGAGGAGGGCGACCAGGTCGAGATCTACATCAACAACGTCAGCGGCACCCTCGCGTTCGCGCGGCTGGCCTGATCGGGGCCACCACGGGGATCGGTGTTTTCAAGCCCGTCGTGTCGTAGTTCTCCACAGTGAGTTCCGTCGCCATCTGTTTCGATCTGTTCGGTACACTCGTCGACGCCGAGCGGCCGGACGATCCCGCGGCCGCGGTCGCCGACGCGCTTCGTGACCGCGGGGTTGCGGTCCCCGACGACTGGACGGCGGCCTACAGCGAGCCCCATATCGATGCCCCGGAGGGTGCGGAAGTCCCGCTGCCAGCCCACATCAGCGCCGCCCTCGCCAGCCGCGGCGTCGACGCGCCGAACAACGCCCCGCGTCGGGCGGTTGTCTCGGCGTTCGATCCTCGCGTCGACACCCGCGAGGGCGCGGTCGAGGCGGTCGCGGCCGCCCACGAATACGGTCTGGTCGGGCTGCTATCGAACTGTTCGGTCCCCGAGTTGGTCGGTCGAACGCTGATCCGGTCGGCGCTCTCCCGCGATTCCTTCGATCAGATCGTCTCCAGTGTCGCCTGCGGCTGGCGCAAACCCGACCGCCGGGCCTTCGAGACGGTTGCCCGCCAGCTAGCAGTGCCCGTCGACCGGCTCGTCTACGTCGGCGACACACCTGCGACCGATGGCGGCATTGAGGCCTGCGGCGGGACGTTCATCGACGTAACCGACACCCCACTGTCGCGGCTCCCCGACTGTCTCAACGAGGTGTGTCGGACAGTATGAGGGTAGAGTCCGACAAGACGAGGAGCCGTGTATGCCAGTAACCCTCGCTGCGGTGGTGCTAGTCGTCGCGCTCCTGGACCGCCTGATCGGTGAACCACCGGCCCGGCTGCATCCGGTCGTCTGGTTCGGTCGGCTCGTCGAGTCCGTCGACCGGCCGTGGAGGTCGCCGCGAGCGATCGGCACAGTCGCGGCGGTGGTGCTGCCGCTCGTGGCGTCAGCGGCGGTCGCCGGTGCGGTCTGGCTCGCCGGGATCGTCCATCCGGTGGCCGGGGGTAGCGTTGCCGTTTTCGTGCTGTTTTCATCGACCAGCCTCCGGCTCCTGTCGTCGACCGCCCGCGAGGTAGTTGCTCTCTCCGAGACCGACCTGTCGCGTGCGCGGGACGAACTCAGAGCGCTGGCGGGCCGGGATGCGAGCGAGCTGTCGCCCGAACTGGTTCGGAGCGCCGCCGTCGAGAGTGCCGCCGAGAACCTCGCCGACGGGCTCGTCGCCCCGCTGTCAGCGGTCGGGCTGGCCGTGGTCGCCGTCGCGCTGTCCGGCTGGGCCGGGCCGGTACTGCCGGTCGCGGCTGCCGCCGCCGCATGGGTGAAGGCGGTCAACACAGTGGACTCGATGGTCGGCTACCACTCGAAGCCGGTCGGCTGGGCGGGTGCGCGGCTCGACGACGTAGTCATGTGGCTCCCCGCTCGGCTGACCGCGCTCCTCATCGCGGCTGCAACGCCGAGTCCCGACCCGCTTTTGAGCGGTCGACGCTGGGCCCGAATTCCAGCCTCCCCGAATTCGGGGTGGCCGATGGCGACGCTGGCGGCGGCACTGCAGGTCCAACTGACAAAGCCCGACACCTACACGCTCAACGCCGTGGCAGAACTGCCGACGACCGCCGCGGCTGAACGGGGCGTCGACCTCGTCGACCGGGCTGGCTGGCTCGCCTTTGGCACAACGGCGGTGATCAGCCTTGTCTAACGGGCCACTGGCAGCGATCCGTGGCGCGGTCGCCTTTTTAACCCGGCTACCGGTCGGCGGCGGCGAGGCGGCGTGGGACGCGTTCCGCGAGCGCCCCCACACGATCCCGCTGGTCGGCTATCTTATCGGTGGGATCGCCGGGCTGGCCTTTTTCCTGCCGGTCCAGCCGACGACCGTCGTCGCGGCCTATCTCGTCGTCCTCTACGGAGTAACGGGCATCACCCACGCCGACGGGCTGGCCGATGTCGGTGACGCGATGGCGGTCCACGGCGACCGGGAGCGTCGACGCGAGGTGCTGAAGGACTCGGCGACCGGGGTCGGCGGGACGGTCCTGTTGGGGCTGACGCTGATCGTCCTCACGCTCGGTGCGCTCGGCTTCGCGGGGACGGACGCGATGACGTCCTTTCGGCTCGTGATCGCCGCGGAGGTCGGCGCGAAACTCGGGATGGTGCTGGTGATCTGTTACGGACGGGCGGCCCACGAGGGACTCGGTTCCCAGCTCGTCGACCGGCTCGACCGCGCCGACTACGGCCCGGCGGTGCTGGTGGTAGCCCCTGCCATCCTCCTGGCACCGGGCGGATCGACCCCCGCACTGCTCGGGGCTGTCGTCGCCGGGCCACTGGTCGGCGCGGTGATGCTCACGTGGGGCTACCGTGCGCTCGGCGGCGTCAACGGCGACGTGATCGGTGCGACCAACGAACTCGCCCGCGCGGTCGGGCTCCATCTGGGGGTGGCCGTATGGATCGTGTTCTGAGCGGAGGCCGGTAGTATGGAGGGCCTACTTATGTGCGGTGGCGAGGGGATGCGACTCCGACCGGCGGTCGGCAACACCGAAAAACCACTGGTGGCGGTCGACGGTAAGCCGATGGTCGTCCACGTCGTTGAGGCCCTGCAGGCGAGTCGAGTCGAGAGCGTCGTCGCCGCCGTCTCGCCCGCAACGCCGGAGACGGCCGCCCGATTGGCCGACCGAGAAGGGGTTCGGCTCGTCGAGACGCCAGGCGAGGGGTACGTCGCGGACCTCGCCACGGCGCTCGATACCGTCGAGACGCCGGCTGTCACCGTCACGTCGGATCTCCCACTGCTGACCGGAGGGCTCGTCGACCGTGCCATTGAGGCGGCCGATGGGGAGTCACTGGCAGTCTGTGTGCCCCGGTCGCTGGTCGAACAAGTAGGGGCCAGCGTCGATACAACGGTCGACCACGACGGGGAACGGGTGGTGCCGACGGGGCTGAATGTCGTCGGTCCCGGCCCGGACCGGCGTGTCGTCTGGACCGCCGAGCGGCTGGCGATCAATGTGAATCGGCCCTCGGATCTCCGGCGTGCCAAAGCGCTGTTTACTGATATATAAAAATCGGTTTTCGAATAGCCTGATTTGACTTTGGAAACGGCAGATTTCGCGGTTAATAGAAATATAATTTAGGGGGATACCCCTGTTTACGTTCGTATGGACCCCCAGAGTCTCGATACACTCGACCGCGTACCACACGGTGGTGCGTCGGACCCGCAGCTACTCGACTTCAGTGCAAACACGAACCCTGTCTCTCCCACAGGGGCCGCAACAGTCTACGAGTCGGCGTTTTCGGCGGCTCGGCAGTACCCGGTCGACGACTACTGTGAGTTCCGCGCCGCCGCCGCCGAATACATCGGTGTCAGTGGTAAACAGATCATCCCAACCCCCGGTGGGCTGGCCGGAATGCGGCTCCTGTTTTCGGCCGTCATCGACGACGGCGACAGCGTCGCGATTCCAGCACCGAGTTTCGGCGAGTATGCCAAAGAAGTACAGCTCCAGGGCGGCGAGCCGACGTTCGTCGACCACGACGAGATCCAGACGATCGACCCCGAACCGCACGAACTGGTGATCGTCTGTAATCCGAACAACCCAACCGGCACCGCCTACTGCCCGATGGGGCTTCGAGCACTGGCCGACCGGTGTCGGGACGCCGGGACGACGCTGCTCGTCGACGAGGCCTTTCTGGACTTCACCGACGAGCCGTCGCTGGCTGGCACCGAGGGCGTCGTCGTCGCCCGCTCGCTGACCAAGATCTTCGGGCTCCCGGGGCTCCGGGCGGGCTTTCTGGTGGCGACTGGCCAGCTCAGAGAGCGGCTCGACGTGGCGCGGCTCTCCTGGACGCTGAGCACGCCCGCCGCAGCGGTCGGCGCCCACTGTCTGGCTGACATCGAGTTCGTCGAGGAGACCCGCCAACGCGTCGACGCCGAACGCCAGCGAATGGCCGAGCGACTGTCCGAGCGGTTCACAGTCACACCCTCGGAGGCACCGTTTCTGCTACTGGAGACCGAGGAGCCGGTCGGGGAGGTCATCGATGAGGCCCGCTCGGCGGGGATCGTCATCCGGGATGCGACGACCTTCCGCGGGCTCGACTCACACGTTCGGGTCGCAGTCAAACGGGAACACGAAAACGAGCAGTTGCTCGAAGCCTTCGGCGTTTAGTCGGAGCGGCCCGCGACGGTTCCGGAGCGGTCGACACCGCCCAGATCGGCAAGCTCGTTGAGGTAGTCGACCATGTCGTCGATCGCATCCCGCTGTTCGGCCGTGCCGTCGGTGATCTCGCCGATGCTAGCTTCGATCTCCTCGGCCTGTTTGGCGACTGCTTCGGCAGTTGAAGTGATCTCTTCGAGCGACGCCGCCTGATCGTCGTTGGTGTCGGCGACTTCCGAGATCCCGTGGGCAGCCTCCTGCGAGGCTGACACGATGTCCGACAGCGAGTCGAGGACACCCGAAATCTCGGCGTTGGCGCTGCGGACTTGGCTGTTGGTCGTCTCCGAGACATCAGCCGTCTCCTGGGTACGTTCCTGAATCTCGCCGATCAGTTCGGAAATCTCGTCGGCGTTCTCCTTGGTTTCCTCGGCGAGACTTTTCACCTCGTCGGCGACAACTGCGAAGCCGTCGCCCGACTCGTCGGCGCGGGCGGCCTCGATATTCGCGTTGAGCGCGAGGATGTTGGTCTGGTCGGCGATGTCGGCGATCACCTCGACGACCTCGTTGATCGCGTCCATCCAGCCTTCGAGCTGTTCGACCGTCTCGACGAGTTCCTCGGTCGACTCGACGACCTCGGTCATCTGGTCTTGGGCGCTTTCGCCAGCCTGTGCGCCCTCCTCGGCGGCCTGCTCGGCGCGGTGGGCTGCCGAGTCGACCTGATCGGAGGTGGCGGCGACCTCCTCCATGGTCGCACTCAGGTTCTGCATCTCGTCGCTGACCTCCCGGAGCGACTGGTTTTGATCACTGACCTCCTCGTCGATCTCGACGGCTTCGGTGGCGATCTGGTCGGCCGCCGCCGACAGCTCCTCGACTTGGTCGACGAGTCCCTGAATCATCGTCTGCGTCGAGTCGGCAACGCCGTTGATCGCATCGGAAATCTCCATGACATCCTCGTCGAGCAGATCGCGACCGTCGGTGTAGTCGACACGGGCCCCGAGCTGGCCGTCTTCGATATCTTGGGCCGTCGTAGCGACCTCATCGACCAACCCGGCCATCGCCTCCCGGCGGCGGATGACCTCGGTGTTGTCCTGGATGAGTTGGATAACACCCTGTAGCTCTCCGGCCTGGGTGATCGGCGTTGCAACCGAATGGACGTACAGGGTCTTGCCGTCGGCGTTGTCGAGTTCCTGTTCGACCTCGTAGGCCCGCTGGTCGCGACCCGAGCGTTCGGCTCCGAACGTCTCGTCGGCCCGGTCGGGGTTGTCGACGACGGCGTTCGCGAGTGTCTGTGTCCGGTCGTCCCGGAAGAACCGCGCTGTGTCGTCGTCGCCCAACACGGCCTCGCGGTCGATGCCGGTCAACACCTCCATCTCCCGGTTCCAGCCGATGATCCGATGGTGGGTGTCAATCATGAACGCCGGCTGTGGGAGCGTATCCAACAGCGCGTCGGTTGAAATATCGATATCCTCGTCGGCCGACTGTCGACCGCCGAGCGTGTCGTCATCCTCACCAGTCGAACGCTGGGCCCCCTCAGGGTTACCCTGTGGCATAGCAACCAATAGGGGACACTGAATGTTATTGGTTTCCGTACTATTATCAGATATTATATTTTGATTGAGGAGGGGTTATATTGTAAACCGAATCACAAATGTAGCTATCTGATTTGGACCACAGTCACGGCTACTCAGTGAAGAGTCCCCTCACGATGCTCGACGTCGTAGGCGAACAGCGCATAGCCCACGTCTTCGGTCGAGTAGCCGGTCTCGGCGGCGATCTCGCGGATCGGCTCGATCATCGTCACGTAGTCGGCGGCGTCGAACGACTCCTTGCGGCCCTCGACGTAGTCGAACCGTTCGAGCGTGGCCCAGACGCGGGTGTCGACGATCGCGTGCCGCGAGGGATCGAGCGCGGTGAGTACACAGGAGGCCGTCGGAGCCTTGAACCCGCTGAGGCCGCCAATGAGGTGAATCTTCGAGAAGTCGCCATCGACGCGCCGGACGTTGGCGGTGACTTCCTCACAGCGTGCCTCGGGGTTCCGGTCGACGTGGTAGGCGCTGCGGGTCGAGGATTCGTAGGCGATCTCGTACAGTTGCTCGCGAGTGAGATACCCCTGCTGGCGGTACTGCTGGCCGAACTCGGCGATCCGATCCGGGAGGACGCCCTGTGTCTCGGCGTACGACTCGAGATACTCGGCAATGAGTGGGTCGTCGATCCCAGCCATACTGGAAGGAGACAGGACATCGCCGAAAACGTTCCTATTCGAGCGGGTCGTCGTGGCCGCTTTCGCTGCCGTGGCCAGTTAGTCGACGACTAACTCGATGGGATACTCGGTGATGTTTTCGTAGCCGTCGTCGGTGACGATTACGATGTCTTCGATTCGGACGCCGCCGACCGCCGGATCGTACAATCCCGGCTCGACGGTGATCACCTGTCCGGCCACGAGATCGCCGCCGTCGGTCGAGAGCCGCGGTCGCTCGTGGACATCCAGGCCGACGCCGTGGCCGGTGCTGTGGATGAACCCGGTCTCGGTCGAGGGGTCGGCCCGCAGCGTCGGGTGTCCGGCGTCCTCGTAGACCTCACACGCTGCTGCGTGGACGTCCTCGCCCGTGTTTCCGGCTTCGACCGCATCGAGGGCCGCCGCCAGCGCCCGCTCGGTGAGGTCGTACCACTCGGCGAGCGTCTCGTCCGGCTCGCCTTTGCAGAACGTCCGGGTCATATCCGCGTGGTACTTCGTCGACTTGTTCCGGGGGAAGATGTCGACGATGATCGGTTCGTTCGCATAGAGCGGCCCGCTGCCGCGGTCGTGGGGATCGGCTGCACTCTCGCCGCAAGCGACGATGGTCTCGTCGAGCCCACAGCCGTGTTCTAACAGCGTGATCTCGATGGCCTCTTTAATGCGCTCGCTGGTCAGCACCTCACCATCGACGAGCAACTGCCCGTTGGCTCCGGTAGTCGACTGTTCGATCAACCCCTCGGCGGCCGCCATCGCGGCCTCGTTGGCCCGTTGGGCCTCCCGGACGTGATCGAGTTCGCTCGGCGTCTTGACCGCGCGAATGTCGACCAGGACGTCGTCGGTGTCGACGACGACCTCGATGCCCTGCTCGCGGAGACCGTCAGCTCTGCCTACGGGAAACCGTTCGGGGACTGCGACCGATTCGACACCGCCCGCCGACAGGAAGGCCGCCGCAACCCGATGACCCGCCTCGACCGGCCCGTAGTCGCCGACTAACTCCCGTTTGTCGTAGGCTACCGGTCGCTCGACGCGGTCGGCACGGCTCTCCTTTCGTGCCCGGCCGTACTCCAGCCCGGAAACGAGTACCGAGAGCTCTTCCGGCGTGTAACACGTAAAAAACGGGTCGGGGGCGTCGAACCCCGAGAGATACCGCTGGTTCGAGTCGGTACTGGCGGCGTCGATGGCGTAGGCATCCACCCCAAGCGAGTCGAGATGGGCATCAAGGCGACTGAAATCCGGATCCATGCCCAGTTCTTGTCGACAGAAGGGTAAGATCGTTGGCCCTCACAGCGCCTGCCAACGAGTGTTCGGTCCGGCTGTCACTCACACAGAACTGAAAAATCAAATAGAGTATATATAAAGCCGGGATCGCCGCAGAGCGTGTCGGCTTCGCGTCCTGCCTCCGTCAGACACATATCAGTTTGAATTATATTTTCTGCAATGGGTTAATATGCGTGGCTATCATACGCAGGTGTAGCTTATGCTCTTACCTCTTCGTGACCAGATCGGTACAAGCCAGGGAGAATCAGCCGGGCAACTGCCCCGTCATCGCCGTCTCGACAGGGTCCGACAATGAAACTCGCAACCATTGGCGTCGGCAACGCCGGTAGCAAGCTCATCGACCGGATGCTCGAATTCGAACAGGAAACCGGGCGGGACCTCTGTCGACACGTTCTCGTGATCAACACCGCCCGCACGGACCTCGCCAAACCGGACCACGTCCCGGAGGACCGCCGGGTGCTGATCGGCGACACTCACCAGAAGGCTAAGGGCCACGGCGTCGGCGGCGACGGCGAGGTTGGCGCGGAGGTCGCCAAAAACGATATCGACGAGATCCGCCGGGTGTTCGACGACGTGGAGATCCACGAGGTCGACGCGATCCTCGTCGCCGCCGGACTGGGCGGCGGCACCGGCAGCGGAGCCGGACCCGTGGTTATTGACGAACTCCAGAAGATGTACGACGAACCCGTTTACGGGCTTGGCGTCCTGCCGGGCGAGTACGAGGGCGGTCGACCCGCCCTGAACGCCGCTCGCTCGCTGCAATCGTTCGTCACGAAGGTCGACAACTTCATCGCCTTCGACAACGACGCCTGGCGCTCCCGCGGCCAGACCGTCGAGGAGGGCTACGAGCAGATGAACCGCGAACTCGCCACCCGGATCGTCACCCTGCTCGCAGCGGGCGAGGTCGACGACAGCGAGGTCGGCGAGAACGCGATGGACTCCAGCGACATCATGCGCACCCTCGATACCGGCGGGGTCTCCTCGATCGGGTATGCGTCAACAGATCTCGACAAGCCGGGGGGGCTGCTCTCGAAATATAAAAAGAAAGAGGACGACGAAATCAACTCGATGGACGCGGCCAAGATCAAGGGGCTCGTCCGTCGGGCGGTTAACTCCCGCCTCACAATTCCGTGTGAGGTATCGAGCGCCGACCGGGCGTTGATCATCTTCGCCGGCCCCTCCTCGATGATCTCCAGGAAGGGAATCGAATCCGCCCGTGAGTGGCTCGAACAGGAGGCCGACACCGTCGAAGTGCTCGCGGGTGACGATCCCCGCGAGGATTCGGATACGCTCGCGGCAGTCGTCCTGCTGTCGAACGTCACCGAGACACCGCGGATCAAGGAAATCCAGAACCAGGCCGTCGACGCCCAGAACAAGATCCAGGAGCTCGATGCCGTCCGGGAGGAGGAAATTACGTCGCTGATCACCGACGATGACAATGAACTCGACCCGATCGTCTAGTGGCCGCCGACCGATGCCGCCGACGATGGGGACCGAGCGATGAAGCTCGCACTGCTCGGCGTCGGCAACGCGGGCACCCGGATCGTCGACCAGCTGCTCGACGCCGAGTCAGAAACCGACCGGCCGCTGACCGACGGCAACGTCCTCGCGTTCAACACGACCCCCTCCGCGTTCGCTGACACCACCCACATCGACGACGAGCGACAGGTCGTCATCGGCGACATCCATCCGGACGTGACCCGTCCCAAAGATATCGACGACGAGAGTGGGGAGGATCGTCGGGAGGGTGTCGCTGGCGATCCGGAACTCGGCGTTGAAGTCGCTCGCGACGACCTCCCGGAGATCCGGCGCGCGCTCGATCAGGTCGACGACACCGAAGTCGATGCGGCGATGATCGTCGCCGGGCTGGGCGGCGGCACGGGCTGTGGCCTCGGGGCAGTGCTGCTCGAAGAGCTGGCGTCGATCTACGAGATCCCGATCTACGTCCTCGGCGTGCTGCCGACCAGCGAGGAGTCCGACCGGCGGGCGTGGACCGCCGCGCGTGCGGTGCGGACGTTCGTCCCATTGGCCGATGCCGTGTTTCCGGTCGACACCGAGTCGTGGCTCGCCAGCGCAGAGAGCGACGAGACGTACGACGAGCTCAACAGGGCGATCGCGACCCGGCTCGTCTCGCTTTTCGGGGCCGGAGAGAGCGACACTGCGGCCATCTCGGAGCTCCGAATGGACCCCAACGACCTCAAGCGGACTCTCGATGTCGGCGGGCTGGCCACCGTCGGCTACGCCGAGACCGAACTCGACGAGGTCTCGGAGGGGTGGTACCAGCGGCTCCGCCGACTGCTCGGCTTCGAGGTGCTGGACCCCGAGCCCCAGACCGACGCGGTGTCGATCAAGAACCTCGTCCAGCGGGCCGCCGACTCGAAGCTCACCCTGCAGTGTGACATCGAGACAGCCGACCGCGTCCTGCTGGTGTTGTCAGGACCACCCAAAGAGCTCTCACGCAAAGGGTTCGAAAGCGGCCGCTATCTGCTCGAAGACAAAACCGGGACCGTCGAGATTCTGGCCGGGGACGAACCGCTGCCGGAAGCCTCGCGAATCACGGCCACGATCCTACTGTCGAACGTGACCGGCGTGCCGCGGATCGAGGCACTCCAACGGCGAGCGGTCGAGTTCCAGCGCGAGCAGGACGATCTGCCAGCGACCGATCCGGATGAGCTGTCGGCTGACACTACCCTCTCGGCAGGGGACAACCGGCCGTCAGCAGACGGCCAATCGTCAGCAAACGACCAGTCGGCAGGAGACGATCAACCGACGGGAGACGAACAGCCGCCCAGCGACGACCACGGCTTCGACTTCCAGGACGCCGAATTGGTCGACCAGCCGGACGCCGAACAGGAGTCCGCACCCTCGGAAGCCGAACCCGATGAACCCACGGCCGCGGGCGACGACACTGCCGACGACGACACAGCCAGCGACGACACTGCCGACGACGACACAGCCAGCGACGATACTGCCGACGACGAATCCGAGTCCACCGCAGACGAGTCGGCTGCCGAAAGCGAGCCACAAAAACAGTAACCAACCGCTGCAGGCGATCCGACTCCGGTATTCTGATAGCCTTTCGCTGGGACCACAGGGTATGGACGTTCACATCTCGACCTCGACAGTGCAGGGTACTACTCGGGCACCGCCATCGAAGAGCTACACCCACCGGGCGATCCTCGCGGCAGGCTACAGCGACGGCGCGACCGTCTACGACCCCCTCGACAGCGCCGACCCCCGAGCGACGATGCGCGCGGTCGAAGGGTTCGGCGGAACAGTCGACCGCCCCGACGCCGAGGGCCCCCTCGAAATCACGGGGTTCGACGGCACACCGGTGGTCCCCGACGACGTGATCGACTGCGCCAACAGCGGAACGACAATGCGACTCGTCACGGCGGCCGCGGCCCTCGCCGACGGGGGAACAGTCCTGACCGGCGACGACTCGCTCCGCTCGCGGCCGCAGGGCCCGCTCCTGGAGGCCCTCGACTCGCTCGGCGTGGGCGCCACGAGCACCCGCGGCAACGGCCAGGCCCCGCTGGTCATCGAGGGACCGCTCGCGGGCGGCGAGGTCGACATCCCCGGCGACGTCTCCTCGCAATACATCTCCGCGCTGCTGATGGCCGGAGCTGTCACGGAGGAGGGGATCGAACTGAACCTGACGACCGAACTTAAAAGCGCACCCTACGTCGACATCACCCTGGAAGTCCTCGACGACTTCGGCGTCACCGCCGAGCCAGTCGGTGCGACGGGCGCGGGCGGCGTCCGATCGGCCGGAGCCGAGGGGTTCGTCGTCGACGGCGGCCAGCAGTACAGCCCCGAGGGCGGCGCATACCACGTCCCCGGCGACTTCTCGTCGATGTCCTACCTCCTCGCGGCGGGCGCAATTGCCGCCGCCGACGGCCAGTCGGTCGTCGTCGAGGGAGCCCAGCCGAGCGCGCAGGGCGACAGCGCGATCGTCGGTATCCTGGAGGCGATGGACGCCGACATCGAGTGGGACCGGGAGGCTGGCGAGATCACCGTTGCACAGTCAGAGCTCACGGGGACGACCGTCGACGTCGGCGACACCCCCGATCTGCTGCCGACGATCGCAGTGCTCGGCGCGGTCGCCGAGGGCGATACCGTCATCGAGAACTGCGAGCACGTCCGGTACAAGGAGACCGACCGAGTGAGCGCGATGGCCACCGAACTGGAGAAACTGGGCGCGTCAGTCACCGAGAAACACGACGTACTGACGATCCACGGCAGCGACTCGACGCTGTCGGGAGCCGCAGTCGACGGCTACCACGACCACCGCGTCATCATGTCGCTGTCGGTCGCCGGACTCGTCGCCGAGGGGACGACTACAGTGACGGGGGCCGATCACGTCGATATTTCGTTCCCGGACTTCTTCGATGTGCTCGACGACCTGGGTGGCGCGGTCGACCGAACCGAGTAGCCGGAGACGCTACGCGAGACGGTTGGCAACGTCGAGCAGTCCATCCGACTCGGTGCTGTCTGATTCGTCGCTGGTCGACTCGTTTTCTCCGGTCGAACTGTCGTCGGCCGATTCTTTTTCGTCCGATTCATCGTCAGTGTCCGACTCGTTGGCGGCCGCTGCGGCCGTCGCCTCGGCTGTGATCGACTCGGCGAGCGTCCGTGCGTTCTCGCCTTCGACGATCCGGAACTGTCGGGGATAGACGCCGAGCGAGACGAGGAAGTCATCACCCCGTTCGACGGCCTCGGTCACGTGAATGTCGAGTTCCAGCGGGAGCCCGAAGAAACTGGCCTCGGCGATGAACCGAGATCTCGTGGTCGACTGATCGAGGATCGTCACCGTCTCTTCAGAATCGGCTTCGATGTTGCTAATCTCGTCGTAGCTGTCCGCCAGCAGGTCGACCACCTCGCGGGCCGACATCTCGCCAATCGGGTTGAACGTCTCTCCGGCAACCTCCAGTTGCGGCGTCGAGAGCACTGCAAACGTCGCGGTCGCCTGCTCGGCGAGCCCTTCGATGCCAACCTGTTTTTCGTAGTTGGAGAGATAGCTCGTGACGGCAATCGTCTCCGACTGTCCGGCGGCCTCGACTGTCTCCTCGGTGACGATCTCCTGGATACCGACGGCCTCGTAGCCAGTCGAGTCGAGCGACGACTCGCTCACACCGGCTGGTGTCGACTCCAGACTGGTCACCGTTCCCAAGACACCACTAAGACAGCCCGAGACGCTGAGGACGCCAGCGGCTGCGGTTCCTGCGAGGAGGGCTCGTCGGTTCATTCACCAGAGACAGACCACCTGTTGATAAGTGTTTGTTGAAAACTGGTCAGTACGGTTAGACAGTTCGCTACCGAGCCCCTCAGTCCTGGCTCCCATCCCCCGGCGAGCCGCCGTCTGCGTGTGGATCTCTCGTTGCGTCACCGCTGTTGTCGGCGGGCGCAGTCGAGGACGCCTCGCGCTTGTCGGCGAGTCGCTGCTCGAACCACCGCCACTCGACGGAGAACTGATCGGTCTCTTTGAGGTTCCAGACATCGGCGTCCGTTACTTTCGGCCCCACCCGGAACGACTGGAACATATTCAGTGCCCAGATGCCCAGCCCAATGATCAGCAGGACCGCGCCGAAGGTGGCCAACTGCTGGAGGACCTCGAACTCGGCGGGGTAGGCCGCCCGGCGGCGCGGGAGACCGAGATAGCCCAGCGCGAGCAGCGGCGTAAACGTCGTAAACACGCCGACGATGGTGAGGTAGGCGTGTATCTTCGCTACCTTTTGATTGTACATCCGGCCGGTGAGCAGGGGGAACCAGAAGTAGCCCGCCGCGAACGCCATGAACGTGATGATGCCGACGACGATGAAATGGAAGTGGCCGACGACGTAGTAGGTATCGTGGAGGACGAGGTCGACCGGGATCGACGCGAGGAAGACGCCGGTGACGCCGCCGATGATGAACGTGCCGACCGAGCCGATCGAGAAGATCATCGGCGCGGTCAGTCGGATCGAGCCGCCCCACAAGGTGGTGATCCAGTTGAAGACCTTGACCGCCGAGGGAATGGCGATCGCGATCGAGATGGCCATAAACGCCGCCCGGAGCCGGGGGTCGATCCCGGTGGCGAACATATGGTGAGCCCAGACGCCAAAGGAGAGCACGCCGATTGCGAGCGTCGAGTAAACGATGAATCTGAATCCGAACAACTGGCGACCCGCGAACTTCGGGAGGATGTAGCTCACGAGCCCGAAGGCCGGAAGAACGAGGATGTAGACCTCCGGATGGCCGAAGAACCAAAACAGGTGTTGCCAGAGGATCGGCCCGCCCTCGGCAGAAAAAAAGGCGGTGCCGATGTTTCGGTCGGCCAGCAGCATCAGGAGGGCACTACCGAGCAGCGGAAACGCAAAGAGGACGATCCCGCTGGTGGTGAGGAGTGTCCAGGAGAAGATATCGAGGCTCGACCACGTCACTCGCTCGCCGCGCATGGTAAAGATGGTCACGATGATGTTGATCGCCCCCATCACGGTGGCGAGACCGCTGAGGTGTAAGCCCAAGAGTAGCAGGTCCATCTGGGGGTTTTGCAGCGTCGTCGACAGCGGGGCGTAGAGCGTCCAGCCGCTGGCTGGCGGTTCGAGGATCAGTAAGACGGGGATATCGATCCCGAAGGACAGCAGCATCTTGCCAAGTACTTCGGTGAGCAGGCCAGCCCGCGCCAGCAGGAAAGCCATTGGGATGAGCCAGAAGGCGATGGCGTTGATCCGGGGGAACGCCATGTCCTCGGCGTCAAGCAAGATCGGGATGAAGTAGTTGGCAAAGCCGAAGAAGACGGGCGTCACGAAGAAAAACAGCATCGTCAGCCCGTGCATCGTGAAGACCGCGTTGTACGTCTGGGGATCCCAGATCGTCGGGTTTGCGGTGAACAGTTCGGCCCGCATCATCATCCCGTCGGTCGCCCCCCAGGTCCCGGCGGCGATCCCGAAGAGGATGTAGAGGATGCCGATGTCCTTGTGATCGACGGTGGTCAGCCACCGGAGCAGGCCGTCGGGCTTGTGGGCAAAGCCGGACTGCTGGCCCGGAAGCCAGGCCGAAAACCCGCCGTCAGAGACGAGTCGCGTGTCAGTCGACCCGGAAGCGGTCGCCTGACGGGCCAGCAGCACCGCCACCCCGACGAACGCGACCGCAAAGAAGGCCAGCAACGCGAGATCTACCGGCACTGTCGACCACTCCCGCGGTCCTGTGAACACATATCATGCCGCTACTGTCTCGGGGTTGTTAGATGTGTTTGGGTGTTGTCATGAATGTCGGTCGACCTGATAGCCATGGGGGCAGACCAGTCAGGGGGAATTACGGCCGACATCAGGCTCCGGTCGGTCGGGGGTTGGCTCAGGGGAGTCGCCGAACCGGTCATAGAACGCTCCCAGCAGGAAGCCGTAGACGAGGTGGGCCAACAGCGTGAACCCGGCGAACACCGCCAGCAGCGGGCCGGTGATGTCACCGCGACCGAGGATGAAGAAGGCGATCCAGAGGACTGCGCCGAGGATCATCCCGTTGGAAGGCGAGTCATCGAACGGGAAGTAGGGCTCGATGGCGACGAACAGCAGCGGCCAGATGACCGTGCCGACGAACGCGAAGGTAATGAAGCCAATAAAGGTGTTGCCGGGCATTCCAACGTAGCGGGCGACCGCGTCGAAGGCCCGGACCTGTTCTCTCGTTTCGACCTCCAACATGAGAAAGACGACCGACATCACCGAGATACCAGTCGCCCCGCCGAGAATGCCGCCTGCGATCCGGTTCACGCCAACTCACCCAGAGTCCTCATATACCTCCATCAGCACCGCAGTCGACATAAAACTCGGTTTGCGTCGGATAGGGAGACACTCGGACGAAGCCACCAGTCACGAGGTCGATCTGCCCGACGTTTCCTGGACTGCGATCACGGCAGCCGCGAGAGCCCCGATCACGACCGGAAGCCGGAGGTTCTACACGAGCCCGTCTAGCGACAGGCCCGCGAGGAGCATGACGATACTACAAATCAGTAGTATTTCGTGACGGCCACTACTGTATTGCATCGTTTGGCTAGTCGTGTAAACAGAATATAACATACGCCACAGACGCCAGGAAACGTCCCGCAGTCGACCAGTTACTACTACGTAGCTCCCTCGACAAGAGCGAGTATCCATGAGCAGTCCGAATCGAAGTCAGATCCGGGTCGACGAGACGGGAGGCATCGGCCAATGACACGCAACTATGCACCCGTCTCGCCGCCAGTCGCGCTGACGATCGCTGGCAGCGACTCCGGCGGTGGCGCGGGTATTCAGGCCGATTTAAAAACGATGGAGGCCCACGACGCCTTCGGAACCTCGGTCGTCACCGCGACAACCGCCCAGAATACTACTGGCGTCCAGGACGTGAACGTCCTCCCCACAGACCACATCGAAGCCCAGTACCGCGCGGTCGTCGACGATTTCGCCGTCGAAGCGATCAAAACCGGGATGTTGGCGAGCGAAGGGGTGATCGAGACCGTCGCCGACTGCATCGACCGTTACGGGGGGCCACTCGTCGTCGACCCCGTGATGGTCGCCGCCACTGGTGACCGCCTGCTGAGTGAGGATGCAGAGGACGCGTATAAACAACTCATTGCCCGGTCGACGCTAGTCACGCCCAACGTCGACGAGGCCGAGATTCTGACTGGAATGGAAATCAACGAGCAGGCCGATGCCGAGCGGGCAGCTCACCAGTTGGTTGAGCACGGTGCGGACGCCGCCCTGGTCAAGGGTGGCCATCTCGATGGCGAGGCGGTCGTCGACACCCTCGTCGTCGGAACGGGTGACGGCAGCCGCACCGAACGGTTCAGCCACCCCCGAATCGAGACCGCCGCGACCCACGGCTCGGGCTGTACCCTGTCGAGTGCGATCGCCGCCCGGCTGGCCGCCGGCGAATCGCTGTCGGAAGCGGTCGCTGGCGGCGTCGCATTCATGGAGCGGGCCGTCCGCTACGGGATCGACGTCGGCTCGGGGGCGGGATCGGTCCACCACATGGTCGACATTCGCGAGCGGGCCGACCGTGTGGCAGTGAGCGAGGCCGTCGAGTCGGTCGTCGCCCGGCTGGTCGATCGGAACGTCGAGACGCTCGTCCCCGACATCGGGATGGGTGTCGTCGGCGCGACGCGCTACGCCGAGACGCCAGCGGAGGTCGTCGGCGTCGACGGTCGGCTCAGTCGAACCCGGAGCGGAATCCGACCGACAGCAGGGGTTCGCTCCGGTGGTTCGCGGGGGCTCGCCCGACAGCTCGTGGCGGCCCGCGAGACGTATCCCGAGCTTCGGTTCGCGGTCAACTGCCGATTCGATGGCGGCGTCGAAAGCGCGCTGGCGGCGGTCGACGGGCCGGTAGTCGAAGCAGTGACCGACGACGAAGGCGACGCGCGTATCGAACGGGTCGACCACACGGCTCCAGTGGTGGGGATCAATGAGGAGAGCCTGCCGAACGGCGACCCCCCAGCGGCCGTGGTCGACCGCGGTGGCGAAGGTCGGGAGCCCGGCGTCGTGCTGTTCGCTTCGGATTCGGAGACGCTCCTGGAACGAACGCTGACGCTGTACGAGGCACTGATTACGGAGTAGTCGCTCGGCATCTGTTCGGGTAATAAATAAAAATCGAACCGAAGCGTCCGGCAGTCTAAAGCGAGACGGCCGATTTGCTGACGAGCGAGTCAGGCACGCGGAGTTCAGTGACCGTCGAGGCACCGGGTGCGGTGGTGAGCGTCAGTGTTACCCGGTCGCCGCCGTTGAGTTTACCGCCAATGGCATTTGTAGCGTTGAATTCGATTTTGTAACGGTCACTACGATCCGTGATTACGTTGTCGTTGGTCGCCGATGTGATGTTACTGATCGAAGCATCACTGGTCCCAACGACACCGGTCGAGACCGAGTCGGATGTGACGAACTCGTAAGTGACGTTTTCGAGCTGTATATCCTCGGCTCCTGCTGCCTTCGTTAGGGTGACGTTTACTTTGTCAATATCATCGTTGTCAGTCACGTTCCCGGTTGCCGACAGGATGTTGATGCGGTCGCTGACCTGCTGTGTCGACTCTTGTCCGGTTGCTTCCGCCTGTGTCTGGAGGAGCCCGGCCGTGTTAATCAGTACACCTGCGGCGATTGCGGCGACCAGAACCATCGCAATGAAGACGATGAGGGTGCCGATTCCGACTTGACCTCTGTTTTCTGTAAACATTGTATTCGTATAGTCTGTAGTAGTTGCGTGCTACAGACGCTGTGTAACCGAAAAAGGTGGTTGTAATTAAACTCGTCTCTCCAAATATTTATTTTGATACCGAATAGTAAATTGGATGACGCATCGGGGATCGATTGCTAAACCAACAGCCTCGATCAGTGGCTGCGGATACTCAAACAGTCGGTGAGATCGAATCACAGGAACCGTGGCCGACAGGCCGTCGTAGCGTCTCAGCGAACGAGTCGGCTACAGGAGCCACAGAGGTTCTCTTCTTTGACATCGACCTCGCGGACGGTCGGCGAGAAACTCATCACGCATTTGGAGTTGTCGCAGTGTTCTAAGCCGAGGGTGTGGCCGATCTCGTGGACGACCTCCTTACGGACGCGGTCGGAAAAGACGGCAGTTTCGGGTTTCGTCGAGATCCCGCCGTCGGAGGAAGTCTGGAGGCGGTACGTCGAGATGACAGAGCCGTTGCCGTTGAGGTAGGCAAGACCGAAGACGTAGTTGCGGCGGCGGTAGTAGAGATCCTCGGCAGTGACGCCGATGTTTTTATCGCCCGATCCCACGCGGCTGACGAGTTCGATCAGGTCCTCGGCGCGGTGTTGGTTCCGGTTGGGGTCGAACGCGCCGTCGGGGATGGGTTGGCTATCCTGGACGGTCACGTCACAGCCGTAGACCGACCGCAGGCTAGCCGAGGATTCCCGCTTGACCTGCGCGGGGACATCCCCGATCGGCACGATGTCGACAAGCATGGAAAGCGGTATGGAGGGGTTGTTATTAAGTCTCACGCCAGACCGGCGTTCCGTCCCACGATTGGCGGCGGCCAGCACCGCGTTCGGCATCTCGGTACGTTTTTTTCAGTGCCACGTTTCGGTTCGCCTGATGGACGTAGATACGGTCGTACTCGATATCGACGGCGTACTGCTCGACGTGGCCGACTCCTACCGGCAGGCGGTCGTCGACAGCGTCGACCGCGTGTACGGCACAACGGTCGACCGCGAGGCCATCCAGGCGTTCAAAGACGCTGGGGGATTCAACAACGACTGGCTGGTGACCGACGCCGTCGCCCTGTTCGTGCTGGCCCAACAGGCAGGCTACGAGGCCGATATCGAGACCTTTACCGACGCCATCGCTGCCCACGGCGGCGGGCTGGAGGGCGCGGAGGCCACACTGGCGGCCGAACTGCCGAATTCGACGTTTGAGGAGGTCGTCGACAAGTGGGACCCCGACCGACTCCGCGAGGTGTTCCAGGCACTTTATCTCGGTGACAATCTCTACCGTGAACTGGAGGACGGCGAGCCACCATTCGAGACAGAGGGCTACATCCACGACGAGCCGGTAGTGATCGATCCAGAGACACTGGAGACGCTAACCGACCGCTACAACGTCGGCGTGGTGACGGGGCGACCCGCTGCCGAGGCGACGATCGCGCTGGATCGCGTGGGGCTAGATGTCGACGACAGCCACCGGTTTACGATGGACAACTGGGAACAGGGCAAACCGCATCCCTACGCTCTCCTGACGTTGGCCGACCGTTTCGATTCTCAATCGCTTGTCTTCGTCGGTGACACACTGGACGACATCGAGACGGCCGTCAACGCAGCCGCCGAAGACGACGAGACAGTTTATAAAGGAGTCGGCGTGCTCACAGGTGGGCTGACTGGCGAATCGGGCCACGAAAAGTTCACCGCTGCTGGGGCCGCCGCGGTGCTCGAATCGATCAACGAGCTGCCGGGCTATTTAAATTAGCCACTGACTAACAGCCGCATCGATACCGGGCTGGTTCGCCGCACACGCAAGTCTTAGGGTCGAACCGTCCCCACTGTTTGCCATGCGAATCGCACTCCTAGGCGGCACTGGCGATATCGGTGAAGGGCTCGCGCTCCGGTGGGCGTTCCACTCCGACCACGAGGTCGTGATCGGCTCCCGTGATCCCGAAAAGGCACGGGCGAAAGCCGACGAGTATCAAGAAGAAATCGAGAGTCGGGGCGTCGACACCAAGCTCACGGGCTTTGAAAACGGGATGGCTGCCGACCGCGCCGACGTGATCGTGCTGGCAGTCCCGGCCTACCACATCGCCGACACCATCGAAGCCGTTGAGGGGTCGCTCCACGAGGGCGACATCCTCATCACCCCAGCGACGGGGATGAAACGCGACGAGGACGGCTTCCACTACCACAAACCCGGTGCGGGCAGCGTGACCAAGATCGCAGTTGAGGCCGCCCCCGATGGCGTGCCGGTCGTCGGCGCGTTCCACAACCTCGCCGCAGGGCGGCTGACCGATCTGGACGCCGACTTAGGTATCGACACCCTGCTTATCGGCGACGACGAGTCGGCGAAGTCGACAGTTGGCTCGCTCGCCGAGGATATCGACGGGCTGCGGGCGCTGGATGCGGGCGGTATCGCCAACGCCGCCGAGGTGGAGTCGGTGACGCCACTGCTGATCAACGTCGCGATGAACAACGACGGACTGCACGATCTGGGCGTCCGGTTCGACTAAATTAGGTAAAAATAGTCGGCGGCTATTTATATTCAATTACGGCTACTCCGCGCAGAGGTCAACGAAGTTCCGCAGGATCCGCAGGCCGGTCTCACCGCTCTTTTCTGGGTGGAACTGGGTGCCGAAGACGGTTCCCTCGTCGTTGGCAATCACCGCAGGGAAGTCGACGCCGTAGTCGGCGGTGGCGACGACCGACTCCTCGTCGTCGGGGTCGGCGTAGTAGGAGTGGACGAAGTAGGCGTACTCGCCATCAACGCCCTCGACAATGGGGTGCTCGCGCTGGACATCGAGTTCGTTCCAGCCCATGTGCGGGACCTTGCGGTCGACGTCGAATCGGACGTTCGTGCCGGGGACGAAGTTCAACCCCTCGACGTCGCCCTCGCCCGCGTGTTCGGCCTCCTCGCTCGATCCGAGGAGCATCTGCATCCCGAGACAGATCCCGAAGATGGGCTGGCCGCGGTCGGCCGCGTCGGCGAGGGCCTCGCGGTAGGGACCGGCGTTGTCCATCCCCTCGCGGAACGCGCCGACGCCGGGCAGGACGATGCCGTCAGCATCGGCGAACGTCTCGGGGTCTTCGGAGATCGTGACGCTCGCGCCAGCGCGTTCAAGGCCGCGGGTGACGCTGCGAAGGTTGCCGAGACCGTAGTCGACGACGACGATCTCGGCAGCCGTTTGTTCGGGTGGGGTCGCGCTCATACAGGCTCTCTGGTGGGGAGGTGCAAGTGGTTTTCCGTTCGCACAATAGGCTCAGATAATCGCCGAGACGCCGCCGAACAGGCCGACAGTGACCAGCAGCCGACCCAGACTCCCGACGAACGTGGCGATGGCGAACTTCAGGTAGTCCTTTTCGAGGATCGAAAACGCGTAGATCGAGATCGTATCGGGAAAAAACGGGACCGACAGCGCCATTGCAAGGCCGGCGTAGCCGTACTGCCGGGCCAGCTGGACCGACTGCTTTTCGGACCACGCCAGGATGTTCCACCGCGAATCCCGGAGCCAGCGGACGATCGGCCCGGCCTGTTTGACCTCCTGGCCGATATGGAAGGCAAACAGGCTGCCAGCGGCCTTGCCGGTCGCGCTTACCAGCATGATACTGGCGAGTCGGCCTCCTGGACCGAGACCCAGATCGATCGGTGCGACCAACACGACCTCGCTCGGCCCTGGCAGGATGAACGCGATCAGAAACGAGTAGACGAAGATGATGCCAATGCCGGGCCACCCTGTCGCCGATTCGACGAGGGGTTCGACACCCTCGGCGACCGAAATCAGCGGCATCTCGGCGGCATGTGGGAGAGACAACACACCCATGTTAGCGGTCGCCTCTCATCCCACTACTGGCCCGTCGGTGGTCGATATCGACACGATAGTCCAAGACGACATGAGGAGGCAATATTGTTAGTAACTCACTAATTGACGGGCAAGAACGTACCGATACCGTCGACCCATCGGCGTCCGGTCGAAGCAAAACCCTACCGTGATATGTTGTCACCATCTCCGCCGTGTGTGGTGTGAACGGTCACTGCAGGAGTCCGACCGCGAAGAGAAGGGCGACGAGGAAACGCGAATCGATAGACTGGCCAAGTTCCGCCGGCGACTCAACAAGGCAGACGAGACATGGACGAGGCAGCCGGTCGACGCCAGCGAGCAGGGTGAGTTAGAAGTGACCGGCCGACTCGTTGGAGTACTGCAGATCGCCGCCGCGGCCGCCCTCGACCGTGTCAGCACCGGTATCGCCAGTAGAGGGAACTTTGACTTCGACGTCTTCGACTTCCTCGAACTCCATATACATATCCCGCATGATGTTTTCGGCGGTGACGTTCGAAATCCCACAGCCCGAACAGGTGCCGCCGAGTTCAATGACGACTTGGCCGCTTTCGGGGTCACACTCCCGGACCATGCTCGTCCCGCCGTGCATCTGGATGATCGGCATCTGTTTGACCATCCACGTCTCGACTCGTGATTTCAGGCTCTCATCGCTCATTGGTACCTATTGGGACTGCAGCTATGGGTAAGTTGTGGTTCGAATGCGAGTCAGTCACAAACGATCATCCGACTTAGAGCCGCGAGCGGTCGCCGGTGCCGTCGGTCAGCGCGCTGGCGACCGCCCCCTTGACGACGACATCGTCGCCGTGGTCGGTCAGCATGACCTCGGGGATGTTCGACATCACCATGTCGTCGAGGCGTTCCCGGAGCGGGTCGACCACCAGCTCGGGGTTGTTGAGCGCGACCGCGCCGCCGACGCTGATCACGAGCGGGGCGAAGGCGTGGACGATGTTGGCCACCCCCATCGCGTTCCAGTGGGTGACCTGCTCGATGACGTGGTCGGCGAACTTGTCCTCGCCAGCGTGCTCGAAGACGTCGACTGCCGAGAAATCGGGATCTTCGAGCGGCAGGGCGGTGTCGATCGGGTCGTCGTCGTGGAGGCGGCGGGCGTACTCGGGGATGTTGTTGCCCGAGCAGTAGGCCTCCCAGTGGCCGTCGTGGCCACAGCCGCAGGTCATGATTCCCTGCGGGTCGAGCGTCATGTGCCCGACCTCGCCGACGTTGCCGTCCCAGCCGCCGATGACGTGGCCGTCGACACAGACGCCCGCGCCGATTCCCGACGACATCGTCAGATACACCATGTCGTCGGGGTTGCGCTCGGAGTGGAACCGCTCGCCGATGACGCCCGCGATCGTGTCGTTGTGGAGGTAGACATCATCGGTTGCCAGGAGTTTCGAAATCGGTCCCGTAAGCGGGATGCGGTCGATCCGGTCGGGAAGGTTGGCAGGGTCTTCGACCGCACCAGCGGCGAGATCCAGGGGGCCGATCGAGCCGATACCACAGGCAGTCGCAGCCGAGGGGGCGATCCCGGCCTCGTCGCAGGCCTCACGAATGAGGTCCAGGATCGCTTCGGTAACCGCGATGCCGGTCGGTCCGCGCGGCGTCGACCCACGGGCGGAGCCGAGGATCGTCGCCGATTCGTCCGCGACGACCGCCCGCACGTTCGTTGCCCCGAGGTCGACGCCCACGTAGTAGGCCATCACGCGAATAGGGAGGGCGGTAGCACTTAATTGAGCCGCTTTTGTTCACGCGTGAAGACCCTTCGCACGGGAGATGCCGACACGTCGGTAGGTCGACAGCAGGTGGAGGGAACAGGCGGCGGTTCAGTAGTCCGGAGTGTCGTCCTCGACAGTCCGTTTCATCGACTTGCGGCGGGATTTCGCGTCCCGGCCGGTCGCTTCGAGCAGAAACTCGTTTTTCAGCGAAACCGCCTCGGCGGCGGCGTCGGCCTCGCCCGCGGCGATGACCTCCTCGGCGGGTCGCTCCTCGAAGTGAACCATGAGTTTGTCCTTCTTACCGCTGTACTCGGCTGCTCCGGCGAGGATCCGGTTGAAGACCGGATTATCGGGATCTTCGACCACGTACAGCTCGTGGCCGTTTGCCTCCTCAGTACCGGCGACAGTGCCAAAGTACGATTCGATCGTCGACTCGAGGTCGGGGACGCGGTCGTCGAGATGCTCGCCGCGACGCATCTTGTACTCCTTCATCGGCCATCCGTTTGCGAGGCGACGGTTTACCTGTTTCGTCGTTCCGATCTGACAGCACCCCGAAAATTAGGTCGGCTGCTCGGAAATGTAGCCGCGTTTGCACTCCGGACAGATGTCACCGGCCCGCATCGAGGAGTTGCCCGCGAGCCGCGAGAGGCCGCATTCGGGGCAATAAAATTCGGTTTCGATATCGTCGACGGTCGGCTCGTACTCGACGGTCGACTCCTCGGCGCGGGTAAAGGAGAGTTTGGGCTCCTCGCCGTCGGCCGCCGGTTCGGCCTCGGATTCGGTGATCTCCGGGGTGAAGCCGCCGCCGAAGGTCATATCCTCGGGCTCGCCTTCGGGCGGCTCCTCGGCGGAGTAGCCCTCGTCGTCACCCTCGACATCGGGCCACTCGGCGTCGGCCTCGCCCTCCTCGCCGGTGTCGTACTCGGGCCACTCGCCGGGTTCGCGCTCGGCCGACGGCTCGTCGGCGTCTTCGTCCTCGTCGTCATCGGTGAGAATGACGCCGTCGTCTTCCGCAGTCTCGACGGCATCCGTCGGCTCGTCGGCTGCCGGTTCGGCGGGAGCAGCGGCTTCGGCCGCGGCGGCCTCCACGTCGTCGACGGTCATGTTGGCGGGTTCGGCCGCGCCGAGGTCCTCGGGTTCGTCACTGTCGCCAGGCTCGTCGTCTTCGTCGGTCCAGACCTCCGCATCCTCGGTCGTCGACACCGAGTCGTCGATCGTCACGCCGAGGTCATCACCAGCGTTGTTCCCCGTCGACTCCGCAGGCGTAGTGGAGGCAGCCTGCTGCGGGGCTGGCTGTCCGGCGGCGTCGGCCGTCTCGGCGTCGGGCGCGTCGGCTTCGGCCGCGGTTGCGGTGAGCTGTTCCATCGAGGTGACCTCGGTGTTCTCGCTGACGATCCGCCGCTCACCACACCGACTGCAGGTTTTGACCTCGTTGACGGTGATGACCACTTCGTTTCCCTGTTCTTCGCGTTCGCGTTCGAGTTCGGGCTCGCCAAAATCGTGGCTGAGCAGACACCGGAGTCCCATTAGACGACATATCGAAGTAGACGACTAAAAGCTACTCCCTCTTGTCCGCCGCCTGTCTGACGCTCGGTGCCATTCGCGCCGGTAGACGTAAATCAGTACCCGTCGTTAGTTATGGGTATGGGAGCGAAGCCCGAGTATCGGGACCGCCCGGCCGTCGAGGTCGACATCCTGGATGCGCTCGTCGAGCACGCCGACGAGGGAATGACCGTCCTCGAACTCCGGGCGGTCGTCGACAGCGATATCGATCGGATCGAAACCGGGCTGTCGACGCTGAAAGACGACGGCCTCATTACCGTCGACAGGCAGGACGGCACCGTTCGCATCCAGCCCGCCGACCACGTCATCAACACCGATCCGACACCCGACGACGACCAGACGCTGGTCGACGTGCTTCGGGACCGACTCGGATTGTAACGAGGTGCGGCGACCGCCGAGGCGTCGCTGTTTTACTCTATCGGGACCTTGGATCAGTAATGACGCTTGTCGGAGACAGTCACACCGATCTCGGTGCGACGTTCGTGAGCCGGAGCGGCCGCGAGGTCGTCGACCACTACGGCCGCCCGGCGGTCGCCCATCGGGCGGTCCGCAACGGAGTCGGCGTGATCGAGATGGCCTACGGTATCGTCGCTATCGAGGGCGAGGACCGCGTGGAGTACGTCGATAACATCGTCTCTAATCGGGTCCCCGAAAAAAACGGCGAGGGCTGCTACGCACTGCTTTTGAACCCCCAGGGCAGGATCCAGTCGGATCTCTACATTTATAATGCCGGTGAGCGGCTCCTGCTGTTCACGCCGCCCGCCGAGGCCGCGCCGCTGGTCGAGGCGTGGCGCGAGAAGGTATTTATCCAGGATGTCGAGATCAGCGATATGTCCGATGAGTTCGGAGTCTTCGGTGTCCACGGGCCGATGTCGACCGAGAAGATCGCCTCGGTGCTCAACCACGCGGGCGCACCCGAACCCGAACTCACCTTCGAGCGCGGCTCGATGGGCGACGCCGGGGTCACGGTCGTCGCCAGCGACAACCCGACCGGCGAGGAGGGCTACGAGGTGATCTGTGGGGCCGCCGACGCCGAAACCGTCCTGGATACCCTCCTGAATCACGGGCTCAACGCGGCCCCCTTTGGCTACCGAACGTTCGACTCACTGACCCTTGAAGCGGGCACGCCGCTGTTCGAGACCGAGCTCCAAGATCGGGTTCCAAACACCCTCGGGCTCCGCCACGGCCTCGACTTCGAGAAGGGCTGTTACGTCGGCCAGGAGCTCGTCTCGAAGGTCGCAAACCGCGGCCAGCCGAGTTCGCGACTCGTTGGGCTGCGGACCGACACGGTCGTCGACGCGGGGGCGACAGTAACCGACGCTGGCGAGGCGGTCGGCGAGGTTACGCGCGCCGTCGAGAGCCCCTCGCTCGACGAGCCGATCGCCGTTGCGTTCGTCTCCTTCGACGCCGAACTCGACAGTGGCGCTGTCGAGACCGAGGAAGTGTCGGTCAAAATTGAGGAATTCGACCTTCCGTTCGTGACCGGCAGCAGGGATTCCCTTCGGTTGCCGACATATCCGCCTGCAAATACGACAGATCAGGGATAGGTTAATGTCCTGCCGTTGTATATAAGCAACTATGGGCAGATCAGATCGGTTCTCCACCGGGCACCTCCAGACTGATGAGGCGAACCGATGAGCGACGAGCCTCCCGCGGTGGGCTCTCGGCTTGTCGGCCACGGCGACCGAGAGCAGCCGACGCCGCTGCGAGTGGGCTGTTCGCTTCGGTCCGACCGTGATCAGGAGCTCGTCATCGACTGTCTGGGCTCGTTCGATGCAGTCACAGTCACGACGTATCCCGCCGAGTCGTTGGCGACGGCCCCCGTCGACCTCTATGTCATCGATCAGCCAGCACTGGAGTCAGTCGGCCAACAGCTGATCGACCGCCATGGTCCCGACGATCCCGTCCCCTGTCTCCTTGTGACGGAGTCGTGGGAGACGGTCCTCGCGGGCGAGTCGACGGCGATTCCGGAGTCGCTGCAGCCGCTGGTCACCGATGTTATCGCGCCGCCGCTACAGGAGCCCGAACTTCGCCGCCGACTCCACGTGCTGGTGAAGATGCGCCGACAGTCCAAGCGGTTAGCACACTCGATGGCCCACCATCAGGAGCTGTTGGAACTGCTTCCCGAGGCCGTGCTGCTGGTGACCGGTGACACGATCCGGTACGCCAACACGGCCGCCGAATCGCTGTTGGGGGCCGACGAGTCGGCGCTGTTGGACCGCCCGTTCGAGGAGTTCGTTGCCGGGGCCGACCGGTCGACGGTGACCGAACTGCTCGAGACCACCCGGCGAAGCCAGACGGCCGAGTTCGTTAGCTTCGAACTCGACATCGACGGCGAGACGGTCACGATCGAGGCTGCGGGGACGGCAGTCGGTCTCGACGGCGACACGGTCGAACTCGTCTGTCGGGATCAGACCGGCCGGAAACAGCGCGAGGCCCGGCTAGAGCTCTACGAGACGGTGATGGACGAGGCAACGGTCGGGATCACGATCACCGACGCCAGAGAGACCGACAATCCGCTGATTTACGCTAACGACGAGTTCAAGCGGCTAACCGGAGTGGACCACGAGTGGATGCTGGGGCGGAACCCTCGGTTCGCCCAGACGGAACGGACCGACCCGGATACAGTCGCCGAGATACGGGAGGCCGTCGACAACGGCGAGGCGATCTCCGTCGAACTGCTCAACCAGCGTGCCGACGGCACCGAGTGGCACAACGCCCTCGATATTTTCCCGATCTATCAGGACGGCGAGCTGACCCATTTCCTCGGCTTTCAGCGGGATGTAACCGCCAGCCACACACAGCGAAACCAGCTGGCCGTTCTCGACCGCGTGCTGCGACACAACCTCAGAAACCGGCTCAACGTCGTGTTGGGACACGCCGAAACGCTCGCCAACGGGACCAGCACCGAGGCGGTCCCGCTGCACGCGAGTACGATCTGCGAGACTGCCGAGGAACTGTTGGCACTCAGCGAGAAGACCAGACGGTTCCGGACCGCCGTCGAAACGGATTCCAAGACGGCCAAAGCAAGAGATCTCGCACCGATCCTCGAAAACTGTCTGGCGACGATCAGCGAGGAGTACCCGGGGGCGACGATCTCGTGTGATATCCCCGAACGAGTCGACGTCCAGTCGAGCGGGGTCATCAGGTTTGCACTCTCGGAACTGCTGTCGAACGCGGTCGACCACTCCGATCAGAACGAGCCGTACGTCGATGTGAGCGTCACGGAGACCGCCACCGGGGTTCGGGTTCGCATCGCCGACGGCGGGCCGGGTATCCCGAAAGACGAACAGCAGGCATTCACGGACACGACCGAGACGCCGACCGACCACGCCATTGGCATGGGTTTGTGGCTCGTCCGCTGGGCGATCGATAGCGCAGGTGGCGAACTCGACTACGAGGAGGCCGACCCACGGGGCAGCATCGTCACGGTCCGGCTCCCGTCGAACGGGAGCCCGTAAACGAACCACACCGCCGGACTACTGCCCGCGGCGTCGGCGGTTCGAGAAACGGATGACCCGGGCGAGTCGACCTGAGCTTCAGGACAACAGTCGTCTGAGATGGGCCTTCGAGAAGAACGACGAGGGTTTGTCCATGTGAACCCCGATCTCACCGGCGAGGACTCGTAGCCCGAACTGCTGGACCGGCTCGGGGAGGCTGTAGGCTCGGCGGATGAGATGGCCCATTCGGATCTCGGTCGACAGCGTCTCGCGCCACGCCGACTCGTAGATCCCCAGCGACGCAGGGCGGTCGGGCCGGATATGGCGAGCCGCACAGTCGGCAGCGGTCATCCCATACAGGATGCCACCGCCGGTGAACGGCTTGGTCTGACCCGCCGCATCGCCGATCAGGAAGATCCGGTCGGTCGTCACCGAGTCGGGCGGGCCGATCGGGATCGCTCCCGAGCAGAACCGGTCGGTGTCGACGCCGTACTGCGCAGTGAGGCGGTCGAACAGTGCCGTCACGTCGTCGCCCGGCGGGGCAGCCAGCCCGTACTCGACACCCGCCTCGCCGCGGGGGATGCGCCACGCGAAGAATCGCGGCACGGTAAGGTGGACATCGACGTGGTCCGAGTGGTCGACCTCGTCGGTAAACGCCAAGACGCCGTGGAGTTTTTCGCCCGGTTCGGGGAGTCCCGCAGCCTGCCGAACGCGGGAAACGGGGCCGTCGCAGCCAGCGACCATCTTCGCCTTGAACTCGGTGGTCCCCTCCTCACCAGCGACGCTCGCAGTGACGTCGACGTGGTCGGAATGCTCCTGGATACCGGTGACGGTGTGGCCCTCCCGCACGTCGGCTCCGGCCCGGCGGGCACAGTCGGCCAGCGTCTGGTCGAGGCCGACGCGGTCGATAACGTTCGAGATCTCCTCGGTTTTATAAAAGAGATGGGCGTCGGAGTCCGGTCCCCCAGTATAAAAATTCGCGCCGTAGATCCGGTTCTGGAAGAGTTCGTCGCGGGCGTCGTCGGGGACGTAGTCCCAGATGTCGGTGCTGACGTGGCCCGAGCAGGCCAGCGGCTCGCCGACCGTCCCCTTTTCAAGGGCGAGCACGTCGTAGCCCGACTCGGCGGCCCGGCGGGCGAACCGCGCGCCTGCGGGGCCGACGCCAACGACGACGAAATCGTACATACTCGTCTGTTGGGGCCGATTTGCATATAGTTTGTTAGTTCGTAGACTGCCATCGGGGGAGGGTTGGTCGGCGCCCTGACGAGAGTGGATCGAGTAGGCGGTGGCTACTGGGGCTAAAACGCGTGTTTTACTCTTTTTCGAGTTCGTCGACGCGCCGTTCGAGTGCCTCGATTCGCTCGCTCGATTCGGTTTCATCGCCGGACTGTCGGCGTCTGACCCCTACGAGAACCACGACAGCGACTCCGAGCAAGATCACGAACAGAGAGAGGGTCACGAGCAGTATCACGAACACTTCCGGCCCGACAGGGATCTGAAGGAGAGTGACTGGCATAGATCGGTGTATGGAGTCCTCTTAAAAAGTAAACCCGATCACTCAAAAACAACAGCCAGCCCACGCGGTGTCTGGTCTGTCAGCGACTCGTCCCATGGGATGTCGACCCGGTGCCATGACTCGCCCTGATCGGCCGTTCGATACAACTCTTTGTTAGTCGCCGCATAAAACACGCCAGCCGACCGACCACGGGCGAGGACAGCACGGACAACGCCCTCGCCCATCGGCAGACCACGGCCGTCGAGCCGCTGCCATCGCTGGCCGTCGCGTCGACGGTACACGTAGCTGTCAGCGTGCTCCGGGGTGTGAGCAGACCGTGAGCCGTGGGCGGCCGACAGCAGGACGCAGGACGGATCGGCGGCGTCGACCGCGAGGCTCCAACAGTACCGATGGTCGAGCCCGCCCTGTGGCTTGGCCCAGCTCGTGCCGCCGTCGCGGGTTTCGGCATAGCCGTCACCGGCGGCGACCCACGCGTGGCCCGGGAGTTCCGGGTGGGTCGTCATCGAGTGAACATCTCGCCGAGCAGTGGGTCGACGGTCCTCCCATGTCTCGCCGCCGTCGTGTGTCCCGACCAGCGCGCCCGCCTCGATGCTGACGTACAGGTGGTCGGCGTCGTAGGGGTCGGGTTCGATCCATCGAACGTGGTGGGTGTGGGGTCGCGGCGGAAACGACCACTCCGCCGCCGAGGGGAGATCCGTCAGGCCGGGTTTTTCAGACCACGTCCCACCGGCGTCGGTCGACCGATACACACGACTCGGCTCGGTGCCGACCCAAACCTCGTCGGGACTCCGGGTACCGATCGCGACGGCCGTGATCCGGTCGGGACCGATCCCGTCGGCCCCGACTCGATCAAAGGTGGTACCGCCGTCGACGCTCCGGAGCAGCCCCGAGTCGGAGGTACCGACGAACACCCGGTCGGGAACGGCGGCGTCGACCGCGAGAGAGGTCAGCGAGTGACCCGCCAGCCGCGTGTCAGCTGTCGATGCATCACCTCCGTCGGAGACGACGCGGAGGGCGTCCCGCATCGCCAGATAGCAGGTGACCATAGCGACCCGTTCGGTGTGAGGCATAGAAAATGCCGTGGCGGTCGGTCGGGCCAGTATACAATCATCGAGACAATCAGTCTCTTGAATAGCATTGGAACTAATATGTGAAATCAGTTACAGAGTACTGTAATACCCCACAATGAAAACACACCCAAACACCGATCTCGACAAAATAGTCAAAATATTAATTATTGTAGCAATTGTTGTTCTGTGTATTAATGTAGCTATATACGCATTTTACGGACTCTATTGAACGAAATCAGTGGTTTTGTGTTTCGTATCGTCTCACTCCACACGTACGTTTCCGGTCGCTCTCAGTCGTCGCTCGGGACTGTCGCGGGTTTCCGACGATCCGAGCGGGGACCCTCTAAGTCGACCTCCGGCAGGTGGTCACGAAGGTACTCGCCCGTATACGAGCCCTCGGTCCGGGCGACGTCTTCGGGGGTTCCGCTGGCGACGACCTCGCCGCCGCCCTCGCCGCCTTCCGGCCCGAGGTCGACGATGTGGTCGGCGTTCTTCACGAGGTCGAGTTCGTGCTCGACGACGACCACGCTGTTGCCGTTGTCGACCAGCCGCTGGAGCACCTCGATCAGTTTGCGTTCGTCCTCCTTGTGGAGGCCGGTCGTTGGTTCGTCGAGCAGGTAGAGCGTGTCGCCAGTCTGCTTTTTGCCTAATTCCTCGGCGAGTTTGACCCGCTGGGCCTCCCCACCCGACAAGGTGGTCGACGGCTGGCCAAGCGACATATAGCCGAGCCCGACGTCCTTCAGGAGTTTGAGCCGCCGGCGGAGTTGGGAGCTAGCCTCGAAGAAGTCGTAGGCTTCGGCGACCTCCATCTCCAAGATGTCGGCGATCGTTTTGTCCTTGTAGGTCACATCGAGTGTCTCGTCGTTGTACCGCGCGCCGCCGCACTCCTCACAGGGGACATGAACATCCGAGAGGAAGTTCATCTCGATTTTGACCGTCCCTTGGCCGCCACAGGCCTCACACCGGCCGCCTTTGACATTAAAGGAAAAACGGCCCTTCTTGTAGCCGCGCTGTTTCGAGAGCTTCGTCTCGGCGAACATCTCACGGATGTAGTCGAACACACCCGTATACGTGGCGGGGTTCGACCGCGGCGTCCGACCGATCGGACTTTGATCGATCAGGCGGACGGTTTCGATGTTGTCGAGACCCTCCAGACTATCGTGGTCGCCGGGGTCGACGCTGGTGTTGTCGTTCATCTGCCACGCGAGGCTTTTATAAAGAATGTCGTGCATGAGCGTCGACTTCCCCGAACCCGAGACACCGGTTACAGCCGTAAACACGCCCAGCGGGATCGGCACGTCGAGATCCGAGAGGTTGTGCTGACGTGCGCCACGAATCGTGAGTTCGCCGTCAGCCTCGCGGCGTTCTTCGGGAACGGGGATCTCCTTGCGACCCGACAGATAGTCGCCGGTCACCGACTCGTCGGCCGCACAGATGTCGTCGAACTCGCCCTGGACGACGATCTCGCCGCCACGCTTGCCGGGTCCTGGACCCATGTCGATGACGTTGTCGGCCCGCCGCATCGTCTCCTCGTCGTGTTCGACGACGATGAGGGTGTTACCGAGATCGCGCAGCCCTTCCAGCGTATTCAGTAGGCGGTCGTTATCCCGCTGGTGAAGGCCGATCGACGGCTCGTCGAGCACGTAGAGCACACCGACGAGCCCGGAGCCGACCTGCGTTGCGAGTCGAATGCGCTGGCTCTCGCCGCCCGAGAGCGTTGAGGCTTCGCGGTCGAGGGTGAGATATTCGAGCCCCACTTCTTCCATGAAGCCGAGCCGCGCGCGGATCTCCTTGAGGATCTCAGTGGCAATGGTCCGGTCGCGCTCCGAGAGGTTCGATTCGAGCCCCTCGAAGTGGCGGCGTGCATCGCCGATACTCATCTTGTTGACTTCGGTGATCGAAGTGTCGTCGACAAGGACATGCCGGGACTGTTCTTTGAGTCGGGTGCCGTCGCAGGCCGGACAGTCGGTGACGGCCATGTAGTCCTCAATGTGTTCGCGAGTACCCTTCGACTCGGTTTCGACGTGGCGGCGTTCGAGGTTGGGGATGACGCCCTCGAACCGCTTTTCCTTCCGCCGGGTGCCGTTCTTTGTCGTTCGCTGGAAGACGACCTGCCGGTCGGTGCCGTAGAGGAACTGTCGCTGGATGTCGTCGTCGATCTCCTCCCATGGCGTGTCGACACTCAGGCCGAAATGCGCGGCCACCGAGTCGATCCGGGTCCGGTAGTAGGATCGGTTGTAGCTCCAGGCCTCGAAGACATCCTTGAGTGGTTTGGAGGGATCCTGGACAACGAGGTCCTCGTCTACCTCCTTGGCCTGGCCGATACCTTCACACTCGGGGCAGGCTCCGTGTGGGCTGTTGAACGAGAACGAGCGGGTCTCGATTTCGGAGAACTGAAAGTCGCTGTTGGGGTTACCCAGCGCCTCGGAGAGTTCGACGACGAGTCGGTCGTCACCGTCGCCCGCGAGATCGCCGGTCGACCGGGAGTTCGATCCCAGCGGTGGGTCCTCTGGGGGATCGGGGACGATCAGTTTGAGATTGCCGTCGGCCTCTTCCAGTGCCGTCTCGACGCTGTCGGTGATTCGAGAGCGGGAATCGGCCGAGAGCTTCACCCGGTCGACGATCACGTCGATCGTGTGATCGAAGTTTTTGTCGAGCTCCGGCTTGTCGATGGTGAGATCGAACCCCTCGCCGTCGACCTCGACCCGTGAGTAGCCCTCCGCGACGAGTTCGTCGAACAGGTCCTCGAAGGCCCCCTTCTGGTCGCGGACAACGGGGGCAGCGATCATCGCCCGGGTACCCTCGGGGAACGTTAGGAGCTGCCTAACCATCTCCTGGGCGCTTTGCTCGCCGACTTCTTCGCCGGTGATCGGGTCGTATTGCGTACCGATCCGGGCATACAGCAGCCGGAGGTAGTCGTGGAGTTCGGTGACCGTCCCGACCGTCGACCGTGGATTGTTGGCGGCGTTCTTCTGGTCGATCGAGATCGCGGGCGACAGCCCCTCGACAGCCTCGACTTTCGGCTTGTCCATCTGCCCGAGGAAGTTGCGGGCGTAGGCCGACAGCGACTCGATATAGCGTCGCTGTCCCTCGGCGTAGATCGTGTCGAACGCCAGTGAGGATTTGCCTGATCCCGACAGCCCGGTGACGACCGTGAACTCCTCGCGGGGGATCTCGACATCGAGGTCCTTGAGGTTGTGTTCTTCCGCGCCACGGACGGTTATATACTCTTTACTCATGCTGATCCGGTCGGCGTCGGTCGTTCGTCAGCGACTGCCCAGTACATACAGACGGATGGGTGGCGAGGAACTTAACCCGCCCGCTCCGTGATACTGTTTGCCGCCAGATCGGCGTCTCGGCCCTTCCAGTGCCGGTCCTGGCTTCTCAAATACACTGGTAGTCAGTGCCTACGATCCGTTCTGATACCCATCGAGCATGTTCTCGACGTATTTAGCGATCACGTCGACCTCGACGTGGGCCGGATCACCAGCCGACTTCTCTCGGAGCGTCGTCAGCTCGTAGGTCGTCGGGATGATCGCAACCTCGAAGCACCCGGCCTCGCGGTCGATAGCGGCCACAGTCAACGAGATCCCGTCGAGACAGATCGATCCCTTGTCGACGATGTACTGGCCGTAGCCGTCGGGAAGTTCGAACGTGAACCGCCAGTCGTCGCCGACCTGTTCGATATCGGAGACGGTAGTGACGGTGTCGACGTGGCCCTGGACGACGTGGCCGTCGAAGCGGCCGTCGGCGGCCATCGCGCGCTCGATGTTGACCGCATCGCCGACCGAGACGTCGCCAAGGTAGGTTTTGTCGACGGTCTCGCCTGCGAGAAACACCTCGAACCAGCGGTCGTCGTCCGCTTTGGAGCCGGATTCGAAGGCCTCGACGGTGAGACAGACGCCACTCACGCTGATCGACTGGCCGTGGTGGAGGTCGTCGAGTCCCGACGCCCGAACCCGAAGCCGACGGCCACCCGCGTCGTCCTCGACAGCAACCACTCTGCCCGCGGTTTCGACGATTCCAGTGAACATACGTATTGCAGGCGACACACACACAAAAAGCGATTGTGACGACGGTGGCGGCGTGTTTTTATTCAGCCGGACGGAAGCCACCGGTAATGAGACTTGGAATCATCGATATGATTGGCCTCGCGGCAACTCTCATTTTTGCCCTCCCCGTCGCGAACTTCGGCGTGACCCGACTGCTGGCTGGTGAGACCGTCATGGGAGCGACGCTGCTCATCGTCGCAGTGGCGATGGTCGCTGTCCCGCACTACTTCATGGATCCCAGAACCATCCTCACGAAGCTTTTCAAAGGCCTACTCCCCGGCCGGTTTCGCGACGACGGGTCGACAGCCGAGAGTGAGAACACGCCGGAACAGGAGAGTTAGTCGGGGGTTACTGTAGATAACAAACGTAATAACTTTATTAGACAAAAACATTTCACCGCGCATGAGTCCCCAACTCGAAGAGAAAGGCGTCGAAGAGTCCCTCCAGGAGGCTCTTGCAGCTGCGGAGAACCAAAATACGAGGTATCACATCCGCGAAGCCCTCCAGATGACCCAGTTGGACAGCTGAGCGGCTCCCAAAGGATCAATCGTCGGCCGCGAGCCGGTTCGCTGGTGTCACCGAGTACGGATACTCGACCACCGTCTCTGTCCCCTCCTCGGAGACGACGAGCAGCGACCCGAGTCGGATCGCACCGCGCGTGGGATCATCGACGCCAGTTTTGACGGCGATCACCGACCCAGAGCGGAGTTCGCTTTCAGTACCGGCCGCTGGCGGTTCGTATGCCGACAGCCCGACGCCGTGGACGGCTGCGATTGCCTGCGCCCGTGTCGACTCTGCATCGGAAGCCACGGCAAAGCCGTAGGCACCGACCTCGGCGACCGCCTCTCCTTCGACGGTAGAAACGCCGACGCCCGGTTCGATCTGTCGGCGAGCGGCCTGTAGGCCAGCCTCGGCCGCGATGAACGCCCGCCGCTCCCAGCCGCCCTCGGTGTCGACGGCGACGGTTCGTGTGAGCCAGCCATGGTAGCCATGTGGCCCACGCGGGGCGACGTGGAGCCGAATCGGCTCGCCCGCCGGAAGCGGGTCAGCCGTGGCTGTCGGAGCCTCGACCCGGGTGTTAGCAGCCGGTGAGACACCAGCCGACACGAGTTCAGTGTCGATCCGACGACGCAGTGCCTCGGCGGAGAGTGGTCGACCGTCAACGGTGAGTCCCCCGTTAGCAGGTTCGCTGGCCACCAAGACGGCCTCAGCACGAGCCATCCCGGCAGTCGCGGCCGCCTGCACGCTCCGGAGACAGTTGCGTTCGGCCGGAGTTTTGGTCGCGCGTGCGGTCGTGATGGCGGGCGTCGACTGCAGTTCGTAGCCCGCCTCCTGGAGATAGACGGCCGTATCGTGGGGGAGCTGCCGGGGAACGAGGACCGTCCGGTCGCCGCCAGTGGCTTGGTGACGCTCAGCGAGGATCGCCCGGACCTGTTGGCCGGTCGCAGTGGTGGGACTGCGACCGACAACACGGCGACTGATGTCGGGGTGGTCGATAGACGGTTTAAAATCGCTGGCCGCAGCGACCACATCGCTCGGGACACAGTAGATAGCCTCCGGCTCGCGGTCGGCGTCGCCCGGCAGGAAGACAACTGCCGTCTCGCGGTCGGGGCCGTCGGCGCGTGTGAGATACCGCAGATCTGGATCGGCTCGGCCGCCAGCATGGACGAAGCCCGCGGCTCCAGTCTCCTCGACGGCCGCCTGGATGGCCGGAAGACCCGATGAAGGCCGAGAGGAGTCAGCTGACGGGTCCGTGTTGGTCACGGCTCGGGTTCGGGGGCGTCCTCGGAGGGGGCTTGGACGGCATCGAGCAGCTCGTCGGCGGGCTCCTCACGGAGTTCGTTGTGGAGCAGGACGCTGATCGGCACCGTTGGCGCGCCGTCGATCAGGTTCTCCAGGAGGACGAGCCGCTCGCGGGCCCGGCTCATCCCGACGTAGAAGACGCGGCGTTCGTTGTCGGTCAAAAGCGGCACCGGATTCGTGTGTTTGGTGAACTCCTCTTCGCCCGGAAGCTCGTCGTCCGATGGCTCGGTGTCGCTCTCCTCGCGGCCGGTGACGGTCGCGGCCATCTGCTCGACGACCTTCTCGGTGAGATCCGTCCCGACGAAGACGTGGTCGGCCTCACGACCCTTCGCGGAGTGGATCGTCCCCACCCGGACGAGGTTGGGATCTTGGCCGTGGTAGTTGCCGCCGAAGTAGGCGGCGATCGATTTGCGCTGGAAGCTCGTCACCTTCCGGACCATGTCGTCCGCGGAGGCCGGGTCGGGGATGAACGGCGCGAAGTTCTTGACGTCCGCGGGTTCGAGCGGTACCTCGGCGAGATCCTCGGTGTCGGCCTCCTCTTCGCGCTCTTCGAGGAACTCGTAGAACTCGTCGCGCTCGTTCGAGCCGAACGCGGAGGTCTGGAGCATATCCGCCAGCCGTCGACCCTGGAGAAGCGTGAGATCCTCGTCGGCGTCATAGGCCTCGATCGCCCGGACGTAGTCGACCAGCCGGTCGGTCCAGAGCCGCTGGTCCGTGAGGGCCTTGAACGGAATCCCCTCGTCGATGAACTCTTCGATGAACTGGAACAGCTGATAGCGGGCCCGGAACAGCACCATCACGCTGCCGTCGTCCTCCTGGACCGTATAGCGGACGTTCCGGACGAGTTCGAGCATCGAAGCGTTGGGGACACCCTCGACAACCCCACCCTCTTTGCGGGGTTTGAGGTCCTTTGCTTGGCGTTTGTCGATATGCTGGATCTCCTTGTTGACGACATCCAGGATCCGAGAGGGGAGTCGGTAGGAGTTCGGCAGGATCTCGTCGGTATCGCGTTCGGCATCGAGCAGGAGGTTCGGATCCGCACCCTGCCACGCGTAGACGACCTGGTCGTCGTCACCGGCGATCAGGACCTGCTTCATGTGGGGTTTCCACTCCTCGAAGACGTCGTACTGGAGCGTCGTAATATCCTGGAACTCGTCGATGACGAGATAGTCGACGTTCGGCAGCAGCGAGCGCTGTTCGACGCGTTCGAGCATATCCGCGAAGCCGACCAACTCGTGTTCGCCCTTATAATTGCGCCACGCACGGATCGCCTCGGGGATGTCGACGCGATCGTCGTCGGCGGTCCAGGTCGGAGTGTACTTGTTGCCCTCCTGGGCGTTGGGATCGATCTCCGGCGGGAGGCGGACCTCCTCGACGTTCCACTGGAAGGGGACGTCGTACCAGTCCGAAACCTCTCGGCCGGTCCGCTGGAGCCACTGGCTCGTCGAGATAATCTTGTTGCCGAGGGTGGTCGACCGCGCAGTGCGGCGGCCGCCGCTTTGGTACTCGTCTTCGTATTCGAGGCCGTAGTCCTCGCAGAACTCCGTCTTCTCGGATTCGCCGACGACGTCACCACGGGAGAGATTCAGCAGCTCGTAGGCCTTGGCGTGCATCGTACAGACGTTGCCTTTGAGCTCGCGGGGGTTCGTGTCCAGTCGCTCGGCCAGCCGCTCGCGGATCTCGGCGGCCGCAGCGCGGGTGTAGGAGACGACCAGAATGTCGCGGGTGTCGACGCTGTCGTCTTCGAGAATCGTCTCGACGCGATCGAGGAGTGCTGTCGTCTTCCCGCTGCCGGGACCACCGAACAGGCGAGTGATCTCCACATCCGTGGTACTCATTGTACGGTTTACATGGGCCCCGACCTGATAAACAACGTGACTTCGGGCCGTGAGAGTCGACGGCTGTGCGCCGCTCGCGGGAAAAATTGGCCGCACAGGTCAGTCGAATGACGCTACCGAGCTACCGTTCGGGGAACCAACCACAGACGGAACACTGCTGTGCGCCGTCGTCGTGGATGCCTCCGCACTCGGGACACTGTTTTTTGTTATACGAGTGGTCCCAGCCAGCCGGTGCCGTTTCGTGCCCGTTTGCCGAAAGGAACTCATCGAACAACTCGTCGTCAGTGTTCTGTGCTGAGGCCATACTGTATCGTGATAACGTGTGTCATCCACTTAGCTGTTTGGCTCCGGGAGGTGATTGCCCCGACTCGCCGAAACAAGCCTCCGAACCCTATCAAAAGAGTAAAATCGGCCGGTACTACGGCGATACCGAATCGTGGGGTGCCTGGTCTGACTGCCCGATAATGGGATGGGCCCTGTTCGAGTGTCCGCTGGCCGTCCCTCGCGGTTGGAGGGTGCCCGGTATGCAGTGCCCGCAGTGGGATGCGTTCGTGACTGCTTCTGGCTGCTGTCGACGAGATCGGTACTTATCGGCCGGCAGCGCCTTGTCCGTTACCCTGGCCGCTACCGCTGTTGGAGCCGCCGTTGCCCTGACCGCCGTTTCCGCCGCGGTCCGAGCCACCGCTGGCCCCGTTATTGTTTGGTCCGTTGCCCGGGCTGTCTTGCCCGTTGCCCTGGCCGTTACCAGCGTTTTCCGGCGCGTTGCCCTGTCCGTTGCCCGCTTGGTCCGGGTTACCCTGTCCGTTGCCAGCGTTCTCCGGTGCATTACCCGGATCTTCCGGTGCGTTACCGTTACCAGCGTTCTCCGGCGCGTTGCCCGGGTTTTCCGGAGCGTTGCCCTGTCCGTTGCCCGGGTTTTCTGGCGCGTTATCGGAGCCGTTGCCAACGTCGGCTGGCGGGCCACGACCGGCGGCTTCCGAGACGATTGGGCCGAGTTTCTCGAACTCGCCGTTACGGAACGCCGAGATCAGCCGCTGAATCGTCGAGACCTGATCGGCTGCTTCTTCAGGGATCTGTTCTTCTTCGACTACCTCGTCGGTCTGCTCGACGAGTGCACCGTCGACCACGTTGTAGCTGGTCGTCTGGGTGGTCCCGTCGACTGTCACTGCAATCTCGACTGCCGGTCGGTTCTCGAGGGGGAACTGGAGGGTTCCGTTTGCGTCAGTGGAGTCCACATCGCTTCCGTTGACCGCGACCGTCGCGTTCTCGACGGCCGTGCCGTTCGACGTAACCGAGACGGTCACCGTCTCGTTGTCGAGTATCGTATCGAACGCGAAGGCGGTCGTCTCGTCAGTGGATTCGGTCTGCTCGACGAGACTGCTGTCGATAACCTCGTAGGTCGTCGACTGGGTCGTGTTGTCGACCGTCACTCCGATCTCGACCGCAGAGCGGTTGTCAAGACCGAACTTGAGGGTGCCGTTGGCGTCTGTCGTGCCCGCGTCGGTGCCGTTGACTGCGACCGACGCGTTTTCCACGGCCGTGTCGTTGGACGTGGCCGAGACGGTCACCGTCTCGTTGTCGAGGGTCGCGTCGAACGCGAAGGCGGTGTCGTTCGTCGTGTTCGTTTCGTTCGTCGTTCCGTCGTCTACTGTCTGTGCCCCAACGGTCGTTGCCATGACAGGAACTGCCATGAGCAAACAGCCCATCAGGACGAGCAGCATGATCGGACGTCTGTTCATTGCGATCTATCGTACTGGTGGATAGTACATCAATCAGACCAGTAGTGGAGCCGATTTGCGCCGGATTACCCCCTCAAACGTCGGTGGTTTTTAATATTAGAACCAGATTCTGGCAATAGATGCTGGAAACAGCCATGGCTATCCGGGCAAGGCGACCCGGACGCTACCGCTTGACCGGCCGCGGTATCGGGACGCGCAGTCGACGGATTTAGTCACCAACGACTATGGTGATCGAGTTCGTTTGATCGGATACAGGTGATTCGATGAGCACAAGCGAAGACGAGTCCGAGGGCGGCGAGCAGTACGGCACCGCCGAACTGAACGCCCGCGGTCGGCTGACGATTCCGAAAGGGCTTCGAGACGATCTCCAGTTGGACGAGGGCGTTGAGTTCACTGTGCTTCGGGAAGGTGGCGACATTCGACTGGTCCGAAAACTCCCCGATCTCGAAACGCTCACACGGGGCGACGAGTGGGGCGACGAAGCGTTCCGCGATGCTGGGGAGGCGACGTTCGGTGGCCGATAGGCTCCTGCCGGATCTCAACGCGCTGTCGATCCAGCTGGTCGACGACCATCCGGGCCATCCCTACATCGCCGACGAACTGAACCCCGCGTTGCAGGGAGACGACACCCTCTGTCTGTTCGGCTACCTCCCGCTTCGCGTCCAGTGGATTCTCGAAGATCTCGGGTTCGATTCCGTCGTCGCACGGAACGCGATCTCGTCGCTGCTGCAGTACCCCATCGAGTTCGTCGACAGCGACAGCCAGACGGTACTGGATGCCTACGAAATCAGCGCCGCGAAGAACCACGATGTCTACGACTGTTTTTATATTGCACTCGCGCGGCAGGCCACCGTCAACCGGATCGTGACGACCGATCGTGATTTCGAAACGCTCTGCGAGGACGAACCGTTCGACTACACGAATCCGGTTCCCGAGTCAGTTCTAGAGGAGTTCCATACAGTCAGCTAACCCTCGGCAGCCAGTTCCTCAGCCACCACTTCGGCAGCCAACAGCGCGGGGTCGACGGCCAGATCGGCCTGTCCCTTGGCGAACTCCGGCAGCGACTCGCGGCTGTAGACGACCGCGCGCACGTCGGGGTTGCGGTCCTTGGCGACCGAAATGCCGGTCGCTTCGGCCACATCAGTCAACACCAGCAGGTCGACCGCGTCGATTCCGGCGTCGTCGAGCGTTGAGGCCGACACCGTGTCCGTGATCCGCACGACATCGACACCCTCGGTTTCCAGTGCGTCGACGAGCCCTTCAGGGTCGGGTCCGGCGACGATAGCGGTTCGGCTCATTACTCGTACTCGATGGTCGCTGGCGGCTTGTGTGTCACGTCGTAGACGACGCGGGCGACGTTCTCGTTTTCGCCGGTGATCCGGCTCTGGATGCGCTGGAGAGTCTGCCAGTCGATCTCCTGGGCGCGGGCGGTCATCCCGTCGCGGCTCTCCACGGAGCGCACCGCGACGACCCAGCCGTGAACCCGGTTGTCGCCCTTGACGCCGGTAGCCTTGCCGATGACGGCGGCGAAGGCCTGCCAGGGCTCGTACTCTTCGAGTTCCTCTTCGACGACGTGGCAGGATTCACGGGCCACCTCGACCTTCTCAGGGGTGACTTCGCCGATAATGCGGACGGCGAGGCCGGGGCCGGGGAACGGCATTCGCTCGGAGATGATCTCCTCTAATTCGAGTTCGCGGGCGACCTCCCGTACTTCGTCCTTGTAGAGGTCGCGGACGGGTTCGACGATCCCCTCAAAGTCGACGACATCGGGGAGGCCCCCGACGTTGTGGTGGGATTTGATGTTGCCCTCCGACTCGATTCGGTCCGGATAAATGGTCCCTTGGACCAGCTGTTTGGCGTCGGTCTCTTTGGCCTCGCGTTCGAACTCCCGGATGAACTGCTCGCCGATGACCTTGCGCTTCTCTTCGGGATCGGTGACGCCTGCGAGGGCCTCCAGGAAGCGTTCGCGGGCGTCGACGATTTCGAGACTCTCCATGAACGCGAACGTCTCGCTGATCTGGTCGGTCTCGCCTTTGCGCATCAGGCCGGTGTCGACATAGACCGGCGTTAGCTGGTCGCCGACCGCCCGATATGCGAGGGTGGCCGCGACCGAGGAGTCGACGCCGCCCGACAGCGCGATAATCGCGTTGTCGTCGCCGATCTGTTCGCGAATCGATTCGACTGCCTCGTCGATGAACTCTGTTGGATTGACCATTAGATCGTAACCTCGTCTTCGGTAGTGTCGGTGTCCGTTTCCTGTTGCTGTTGGTCGAGGATAGCCTCAAGAAAGCCCACAAACGGCGGGCTGGCGCGGTCGGGCCGCGAGCGGAACTCGGGGTGGAACTGCGTGCCGAAAAAGAAGGGGTGATCGTCGAGTTCCAGGATCTCCATGCGTCGACCCGCCGTGCCGGAGAACGTCATAGTCTCGGATTCCAGCTGCTCGATGTAGTTGGGGTTGACCTCGTAGCGGTGGCGGTGTCGCTCGGTACAGGAGTCGGCCTCGTAGATCGCCTCGGCCAGCGTGCCGGACTCGATCTGGGTTTCGTGTGCGCCGAGCCGCATCGTCCCACCCATGTCGTCGATCTCCTTCTGTTCGGGCAGGATGTCGATGACGGGGTGGGGTGTCTCCTCGTCGATTTCCGCGGAGTGTGCCCCATTCAAATCCAGGACGTTGCGGGCCTGTTCGATGACCGCCATCTGGAAGCCGAGACAGAGCCCGAGGAACGGCACATCGTTCTCGCGGGCATAGCGGACGGCCTCGATCTTGCCGTCGGTGCCGCGGGAGCCGAAGCCGCCGGGGACGATGATCCCGTCGGCGGCTTCGAGCCGGTCGCGGTGTTGGTCGTGCATCTCGTCGGAGTCGACCCACAGCACGTCGACGTCGAGTTCCTGTTCGATCCCGGCGTGTTTCAACGCCTCGTGGATCGACATGTAGGCGTCTTCCAACCCGTATTTACCGACCAGGGCGATCTCGACGGTCCCGCTGCGCTCGCGGGTGACCAGTTCGCGCCAGCGCTGGGAGCGTTCGTCCTTGGGAAGCGCGCCCTCCGCGATGCCGAGTCGGTCCATTACGTACTCGTCGAGGCCTTCGTCTTCGACCATCAACGGGACCTTGTAGATGTCGTCGACATCAGGGTTCGAGAAGACCGCATCAGTCGAGACATCACAGAAGCGGGCGATTTTCGTCTTGGTCCCCTCCTCAAGGCGCTCTTCGTTCCGCCCAACGAGAATATCTGGCTGCAGACCGATAGATCGGAGCTCCTTGACGCTGTGTTGGGTGGGTTTGGTTTTCTGCTCGCCGTTCATCGAGTCGGGGACCAAGGTCACGTGCATAAAGAGCAGATCCTCGTCGGCCTCCTCGCTGGCGAACTGGCGAAGGGATTCGAGGAACGGCATCGACTCGATGTCGCCGACGGTGCCGCCGATCTCGACGATACAGACATCCGTCCCTTCGGCGGCCTCCCGAATCCGCCGCTTGATGTCGTCGGTGACGTGGGGGATGATCTGGACCGTTTTGCCCAGATAGTCACCCGCCCGCTCGGCCTCGATCACGCTCTGGTAGGTCTTGCCCGTCGTGACGTTGTGATCCGAGGTCATATCGATCCCGAGGAACCGCTCGTAGTTCCCCAGATCGAGATCGACCTCGCCGCCGTCCTTGAGGACGTACACTTCGCCGTGCTCGTAGGGGTTCATCGTCCCGGCGTCGACGTTTAAATAGGGGTCGACCTTGACTGCGGTTACGTCGAAGCCAGCGTTGGCCAGCAGTCGGCCCGTACTCGCAGCTGTAATTCCCTTTCCGAGCCCGGACATTACACCTCCCGTTACAAAAATGAACTTCCGCCCCAGTGAGGGGTCGTATCCCGTGTCGGGTTCCGTCGGCATACTGACTGTCCGCAAGGTTTCGTCAAAACGGTTTCGATGGGGTTGCTGGCTGTCTCGTGTTCACACGGGCATGGTAGTCGACGGCTACTGCGGGTTTTCGGCAACCGTAGTCGACGGCTACTGCCAACTCTGGCTCGGCGAGCAGCGGATCAAGTCAGTTCGGCAGGGCTGTTTCGGTAGTCCCGTTCGACCGATCACTCGTGGTCGACGGAACCCTGTACCCCGTAGCTGATTGAGCGAACAACTCTCAGGATACAAAGAACGTTATATATTGGTGTACAAGACGGCAGGCGTGAATCCATCACGGAGCCACTTTCAGTCAGGGACTCTTGGGCCGATCCGAGTCAGCTGTCGTCGGCTTCTACGACTCCGGTGAGTTCGTCGGTTCGAAGACGAACAAGCACGAACGACGCGTCCGATGGTGCCTCGAAGACGTGGTAGTACGGGATCTCGAGTTCGCGGTCGGCATCGCTGGCCGAGCCGTCACGCGGAGTCGCTCGGTCCAAGTTTTCGACGGTGTTGCAGTGTTCGAGCCTGCCGCGTGCGACGACGCTTTTCCACCCCGCGTCCGTCTCGTCTGCGACGGCAAACGTCCCACGCTCGGTAGCCTCGATATACTCGCGTTTACGGCTTCCCGGAGCGTAGCCGAGCCGAAAATAAAAATCGTCCTTCTGTGTTGTATATATAAACGAGACCGGCACGGCGTAGGATTCGTTCTCCTTGGCGAGTGAGAGAGTTCCTGTCGATTGGGTTTCGAGGAACGACTCGATCGCTGTTTGGTCGAGAGCACTGGCAGTCGGTTGGGCCATACCGATATGTGTTCCCTAGACCACATAATTATTCTGCAGGTTGATTGTCGCGCGTATCTGCGAGAGCGACCGGGTTCGGTTGTATTCGGTGAACCGGGTCCGGACCGTCACCGGCTCACCGGTCGCGTTACTGATTCGGCCTTCGAGTTCGTCGGAGGTGGCGGGCGGATCGCCACTGCCAGTGTACGCGAAATGGACAGTCACAGTTTCCGGGTGGGCGAGGAACGTGTCGTCGCTATACTCGGTCCGAACAGCAATCGGTTCGATCGACCGGTAGTCGGGTTGTTGTGCGAGACCGTCGACTTCAGTATTGACCTGTCGATCAAAGCCCACCTGCTGGGCGGTCCCAACGCCAACGGTTCCGATGACCAGAACCAGAGCGACCGCAGTCCCAATGACAGCGACTGTTTCGCGCCGTGAGGCCGACCCGAGGAGCCAGCCGGGTTCGTCGGGTCGGTAGCCCATCGCCAGCAACACCGCAAACGCGCCGAGATTTATCAGTACCATCGTCACCACCAGCAGCAACAGCGAGCCGACCGCGAGCCGTGGTTCGCGCCAGACGATCGCGATCCCGGTGGTTGCGGCCGCCGGAATGAGTGCCGCCGCGATCATGACGCCGATCAGCGAGGTCGGGCCCTTGGTCGTGAGTCCGAACGCGCCCGCAGCCCCCGAAGCGAGTCCGACAGCGACCGAAAGCAGCCCCGGCGAGAGACGGACACCGATCAGTTCGATGGCGGTGATATCGAGATTTTGGGGCATGAAACCCGAAAAATAGATCATTCCCGAAAACAGTGCGGCCCCGGCGATTGCCACAGCGAGGCCAGCAGCCTGAAGCCAGATGCTATCGAGCACCATTCGTCGGTCACCGGTGGCAGCACCGACAGTCGCGGTCAACACCGGGCCGACGATCGGTGCGATCACCATCGAACCGACGACGATCGCTGGCGAATCCATGAGGAGCCCCACGACGGCGATGATCGCACTCAGAAAGATCATCGACAGAAACGACGTCGGGTCGGAGCCCATATCGGTGGCTTTCGAGCGAAGCTCCGGCTGCGTGAGCGGGTCGAAATCGCTGGCGAACCGGGCCTGGAGGGCCTTGTCGTTGGGCGTGATCGCGCTTTCGAGACTCCCGATGAGGGTGTACTGCTCGTCGTCGACACCGACCTCGTCGAGCTGGCCCAACAGGTAGCCGATCGAGTCGCTCGGAACGGGAGCCGAAAACAGCCACTGTCGATGGCCGTCGGTCCATGCCTCCTGTCGGACGTAGTCGACGCCCTCCTCGTCGAAGAGCGCAGCAACGGCCTCACGCCGGTCGTCGTCGACGAGGACCTGCAACTGACGCACACCGTAGCCACCACGCCACTTCTCAAAAGGCTCGTGGCCGTGGGGTCGGTATCGACGACTCCGCGCGCCGAACCCACTCCGCGCGCCGAACCCACTGGCCAGTACAATCATGTGGAGCGAGCCACATCACACACTATCGCCACAAATCGTCGTCAACCCTCCGAAAAGTCGGCGTAATTCGGCGCAAATCGGGGTCAAAACGCCTGTATTCGGGGAGACGGCTGGCCCCGTTTATCCGGCTGTAGGGTCGTGGCTCAGTTGCGATGAACGCAAGACAACTCATCACGATGACGGTTGCAGCGCTGTTCCTGATCGGCGGGGCGACGGCAGTCGGTGCCGCTGCGCCGGCCGAGCAGGCACCCGAGACTGCATCGGACGCAGCCACGAACGCCGAGGATGTCGACTCGGCTGGCGACGGGGCAGCCGAGGATGCTACGGCCGGAGTCGGACCGAGCGAGGGCCTCCCCGCGCAAGTGCCCGACCACGTGCATTCGATCCTCGATACCATCCAGTCGTTCCAGGACGGCGAGGTCGACAATCTCGGCGAGTCGGTGAGCAGTCTGATCGGTGGCGGCCCAGCCGAGAACGCTGGCGCATCCAACGCCTAACGGTCGACCGGAGCAGTCCCACGATCCACACCACACTCCGTTTTCATACCAATGACACACACTCGATTTTTCATACATCCAGCGTCGAGGACTCACCGACAGCAGCCATGGGGGTCGACCCGGCGATGAATCAAAAGCTCCTCGCCAGTGGACTGCTGGTCGCGGTGCTGGTGGTCGGCGGGCTCGGCGCAGCCATGTATACCGGCGTTGGTCCGGCTCCTGGAAGCGGTCCGTCCGCCGAAAGCGACACCGAGACGACGGACGACCAAGCAGCTACGGAAGAATCACCGTTCACGTTCACCGTCGACGAAATCGACGACTGCGGCGAGACCTGTCGAGACGTGACCGCGACCGTCGACAACACGCAGGACGAACCGGCCGAATCGGTAACTGTCTCCACCAGTATCTTCGCTGGCGAAAACAGTACCGAGGAAGTCGTCTGGGAGGGCACCGAGGAGATCGGTACGCTGGCTGCTGGCGACGCCCACACCTCGACCAAGCGCGTCGACCTCTCGTTGAGCGAGGCCTATGCAGTCGACGAGAACGACGGCTGGATCACCATCGTCACCACTATCGACTCCGACGACGAAACGATCACGGTCCGTGAAAGCAGACAGGTAGGATGATCGAGCGACGCCGCCGATTCACCGATCCTGCCGGGTCACACCCGGGAGTTCGAGGATGAGATCGGGGCCGAACGCACCTGCAGGTGTGGCAAATCCCGATGGGGCCTCACCCGCAGTGACACGCTCGGCGCAGGCCAACGCGGCCTCGACAGTCAGCGCGTAGGTATCGGGCGTCCGGAGGATCGACTCGACGGTCTCGCCGGTCTCCTCGCTCCACGCTTCGCCCCAAATGACCGTCTCGTTGTCGGCGCGGGCAGCCTCACTCGGTCCGTCGACGAACCGGTCGACAAGTCTTTTTAAAAGACGCTGGACCGGTTCGGTCGCCATCGCTCCCTCGAACGGCCGGGCGAGCATGAGTGCGTGGCGGACCGCGTCCGGGACCGCCACGTAGACCGCGATATTAGGGATGCCGGTCGTCCGATAGGCCGTCGAGAGATCACCCCACGGGATCGTCATTACCGTCTCGGTACCGGAGCCGAAGTCGACGACGCGCTGTTTGGATGCCGTGGGAATCGCCCGGAGTTGGCCGTCCTCGCGGATCGCACTCCCCGAGCCGAACCCGTTTATTAGCGTCTTGAGCGTTCCGCCCGACAGCGAGCCCGACGCCGACAGCGCCAGCGAGAGGTGGGTTGCCTCCGGCAGTCGCTCCTGGAGATGGGCCGAAAGCGAGTCGGTCGGCACCACGTCGTAGCCGACGCCGGGCATGAGCGTGACGCCCGCGTCGGTGGCCGCCTGATCACGGCGTGCGAGTCGCTCGAAGACCGGGAGTTCGCCCGTAATGTCGAGATAGTCGACGCCCCGGTTCAGACAGGCCGCCACGAACGGCTCGGCGGTCTCCTCGAACGGTCCGGCACAGTTGAGCACCGCATTGACCCCCGAGAGCTGGGCTTCGATGTCGTCAGTCAGACCAAAGGCACGGCTTCGACAGTCGAGTTCGGTTCCAAGGGAGTGGAGGCGGTCGGGGTCGCGTCCGGCCAGTATGGGGTCGAATCCACGCTCGACGGCCGTCCGAGAGATGAGTTCGCCCGTGTATCCGTACGCGCCATAGATCAGCAGGGAGTCCATACGGATCGGTTGGTACGTCGACACAAAAAGCCTGCAGGCGAGTGGGCCATCGTTGCCACCGTCGAAACCCGAATACCGGAAGGGTTCGAACGAGGGGTATGATGAGGGTCGACGTTGGATCGCGGCTGCATTTCGGCTTCGGCAACCTCTCGTTGGCCCACGAACGGCTGTACGGAGCCCTTGGCGTCGCACTCGACCGACCCGGGCTCTCGCTTCGGGCCGAGCCCGCTGACCGAATCGACGCCCCCCAGCGTTGCGAACGGACTGTCGAGACGGTGTGTGCGCTCCTGGAGGTCCCCGGCGCGTCAGTCACCGTCACCGACCCCCTCCCACAGCACGTCGGCCTCGGCAGCGGGACGCAGTTGGCGCTCGCGGTTGCGGTCGCCGTCGGCGGTGCCTACAAGCGAGGGGTCGACGTCCGGGCGTTCGCGCCCAAACTCGGCCGCGGAGGGCGGTCAGGGATCGGCGTCGCCACCTTCGAGGGCGGCGGGTTCGTCCTGGACGGCGGCCACCCCACAGCGCGGTTTACGACCGACCGGCCGGTCGACGGGGCGTGGACGGTCCCCCCAGTCGCGGCCCGCCACCGGATTCCCGACGACTGGCGGTTTCTGGTCGTCCTGCCAGACGCCGAGCCCGGACGGAGCGGCGAGACCGAAGAAGAGAGCATCCGCGGGGTCGTCGAACGGGCCGACCCCGACCCCGCCGACCGGATCGCCGGGCTGATCAACCGTCGTGTGCTGCCCGCAATCGCGACGGGTAACGCCGATCGTTTCGGGTCCGCGGTCGCCGAGATCGGTCGGCTCAATGGGACGTGGTACGCCGACGAGCAGGGTGGCGTCTACCGACCGCCGGTGGGCGAACTCGTCGACGCTCTGGCCACTGAGCCAGCCGTCTACGGGGCCGGACAGTCCTCGTGGGGACCGGCCGTCTACGGCGTCACCGATGCGGAGAACGCTGCCGCCGCCCGGAGCGCCGGGGAGGCTGCGCTCGCCGACGCCGGACTCGACGGTGAGGTCGTGATCGCCGCCGGTCGGAATCGGGGGGCCAGCGTCAACGGGAAGCGTCGACGACCGGAGTAGCAATCGGCTAGCGTCGGCAGTAGTTGTCGACTACCGAAGTAGAATCGTCGTAACGGCTAAGGAGTGGCCCGAATAGTGGTCACTATGCAGGATATTCCGTTCGGTATCTCGCGGCTCGACTCACTGCTGGAGGGGGGTGCGCCGCCCGGGAGCGTCGTGCTGCTGTCGGGTGAGGCGGGGGCGGGAGCCCGGGAGTTCGTCTACACGAGCGCGGCGATGAACGCGCTGGCGCACACGAACGACGACCTCTTCGACCTCCACTACGGGGAGCTTCCCGAGGGGGCGATTTTGCCGCCCGAAGTCCACTACGTCTCGTTTACCTCCTCGAAAGAAACGCTCGAACAGGAGCTCCGGTATACGATGTCCGACGACATCGTCGACGACGCCATCGACCACATCAACTATCAGGACCTCTCGGTCGAGTACTTCCAGTCCAGCCGCATTCCCCAGGACTGGTATCTGGGCCGGACGACCGATCTCTCGGATCTCAGCGGCGGTGGCAACCGCGAGAAGGTACTCAGTGTCCTCGGCGACTACCTCACCGAACACGCCTCAGGGAACCTAGTCGTCTTCGATGCCATCACCGATCTCCTGAGTGCGCTGGGCGACGATTTGGAGTGGCAAGACGTCCCCATGCTGATCCGGGGGCTCAAACGGGCCGCCGCCCAGTGGGGTGGGCTGATCCTCGTGTTGGCCAGCGAGGAGACGCTGACGCCGACCCGACTCGGCCAGCTCTCGGATGCCGCCAGCGGAACGATCAACTTCTCGTGGGAGACCGGCGGCTCCAAACGCGCCCGCGTGATGGTCGTCAAACAGTTCCGTGGGGTCCTCTCGCGGCTCGAACAGGAGGATATCGTCCAGTTCGAAAGCGAGATCCACGAAGGCGGCTACGACCTCAGTAACGTCCGAAAGATCCGATAGCGACAGCCGATTTCGGTATACAGTCGCGACCAGCGCGGAACGTGTTCTCGGGACCGGAAATAGTGTCCAATCATTTATGGTGGATATTTAAGTTTGAGGGCTGATAGGAGGATATCAATGGCGAGTGAGCAGGGAGATCCGGCACCACTTCCGTCGGGGATCGAGGAGTGGATTGCCGATCGGACAGCCGAGACAGGAGACAGCCGAGAGGCGGTGCTTGCTCGTGCGGTTGCATCCTACCGACTGCTCGCAGAAGACGCCGACGAAGACGACGTTCTCGAAACGACGCTCTCGGAGCTCGAAGCCCGTATCGAGGCACTCGAAACCGACCCGGACCCTGAGTCCGACCGGATCGAGGCACTCGAAGCCGAACTCGACGACCACGTCGAAGACCTTCGCTCGCGGATCGTCGATGTGGTCAAGGAGGCCCGCTCTCGCGCGCCAGCCGATCACGGGCATGCAGAACTCGACGACCGACTCTCGGAGCTCGAAGGCGAGATCGACGCGCTCGACGGGGAGTCGACCGAGGAGCTTCGGGCGGCGATCGAGGAGGTAGAAGCGGATCTGGCGTCGCTCGACGAGATGATCGAGGACCGCCTCGGTGCGGCCGAAGGCGACCTCGACTCGGCGACGGCGTCGGTCGAGACGCTCGAAACGAAGGCCGACCGGCTCGCCGGGGCAGTCGTCGACCTGCGACGGCGACTGAAACGGGTCGAGAGCCATATTACCCATCAGACCGCGCTCGCCGAACTCCTTGAAACGGCGTCCCGCGAGGAGATCGAGAAGGCTCGGTGTGACAACTGCAACGAGACGGTCCAGCTAGGGTTGCTCGTCGAGCCCGCCTGCCCCCACTGTCGGAGTGCCTTTGACGGGATCGAACCGGGGTCGATGTTCTTCAAGTCGGCGTGGCTTACCATCGCCGACCGCCCGGCGCTCGAAGCCGGGAAAACGACCGAACAGCCGTTTGACGGCGATAAGAGCGACGCACAGCCAGTCGAAGACGGCCATACCCACCGGAACGACCAATGAGTGGACGCGACGAGGATGAGGAGTCGACCGAGGATCTCTGGGACGAAGTCGAGGAGTTCGCCGAGGACGATCCAAGCGAGGTCGAGGAGTTCGTCGACTCGGATTCGAACGACGCCGAAGCGTTCGTCGAAGCCGATCCGGTCGAGGCCGACCCTGTCGAGTCCGAGGCCGTCACCGACCCCGAGCCGACAGACGACTCGCCCACGGATGCGTTCGGCGAGCGTGAACAGGCGACGGTCGACGATCAGGTGCCGAACACCGAAGATGCGCCCGACGCCGACGAGGTGTTCGACGAGATGGACGTCTCGGCGGTCGACGGGGAAGCGCTCTGGGACGAACTGGCCGGTGCCGAGACCGAGGCCAAATCGTTCGATGGCGACGAGACTGCCTCGGATGTCAGCGAGGCCGCTGCCTCGAATGTCAGCGGGGCCGCCGCTTCTGTCGACGCCGAGGCGGCCGAGGCGGCCGATCCGGTCGATGAGGAGCCGGTCGAATCGCCGCGGGGTGCGGCCGCGACAGCCGACCAGTCGACCGGCAGTGGGGGTGACACCGAGACACTCGTCGACAAGCGGGCCTACTGCCAGCAGTGTCCCTTCTTCAGCGAGCCGCCGACGGTGAGTTGCGGCCACGCTGGCACCGAGATCGTCGAGGTCATCAAGGACGGCCGGTTCCGCGTGCGGAACTGCCCGGTGGTCACCGACACCGGCCCCGACCGAACGATCCTGAACGACGGTCATTAACTGCCGGAGCCCCAACCCCCGGTATGCAATTCTGCGACGACTGCGGTTCGATGATGCGCTCCGAAGACGGCGTGATGGTCTGTTCCAACGACGAGTGCGGAGCGACCGCCGAACAGGATCAAGAGCGCGCCGCCCAGTTCACCTCCACGGAGTCCCAGAGCGGCGACGAACTGATCGAAACCGAGGAGGGCGACCAGTTCGAGGGGAAACCGACCGCCGACGATATCGTCTGCGAGGAGTGCGGCCACGGCGAAGCGTGGTACACGATCAAACAGACCGGCGCGGCCGACGAGCCGCCGACCCGGTTTTTTAAATGTAAAGAGTGTGGGTACCGCTGGCGGGACTACAATTAAACACTGCCTACCCCGACCGAATCGCTCGCAGCCACGGTTCGCCTGGCCAGTGCGTGCCGCCGATTTCGATGACTCGGAGCCGGTCAGCCCCGAGGTAGACGAGAACCGAGACGACGAACAGCGTCGGCGTCAACAGTAGATGCCAGACGAGCAGGTCGCTGATGGCGTATCCCATCGCCTCCAGGACGTCACGCCCGGCGCGGATCAGCGCGAACACCGCCGGATGGACGACGTAGATGCCGACCGCGTAGGTCCCCCACGACGGCAGCGGCGTGTCAGCACCGAGTTTCGGCCGCGATAAGAGGAACAAAAACAGCGAGGCGGTAAACAGCGCCGTCGAGATCCCGTAGCTCGGCGCATAGACGGACGCGCCGAAGGCCTCACCGCGCAGCAGGTAGCCCAACACGTAGTATTCGACCAGTTGCAGGACCGCAAATGCGACGACGAGCCCGCCGAGCAGTCGACTCCGGTCGGCGCTCGGCTGCCAGCCCCGACTGCGGATCGTGAACCCCAGACTCGTATAAAAGAACCCGAAAAACAGTGCGTCCCGGATCTCGAACGGAACGTCGACGAACATCGTGTAGGTCGACCCCAGCAGGCCGACGATGTGGAACGCCAGCGCGACCGGGAGCACGTAGGCTCCCTTATCAAAACGAATGAAGGGATAGACGAAGAGGAACGAAAACAGCAGTGCGGGGAGGAACCAGAGGATCTCCGAGACGGAGGTGCCGTAGTAGAACAGTGCGACGGGGTCGACGTACTCCGCGAGGCTCTCGGTGACGGTCGCCGAAAGCGAGCGACCGTCGACAGCGGCGCGGGCGAGTCGACCGGCGAGGAACGTCGGCGCACAGAGGAGCAGGCCGAAGACGTAGATGGAGGCGATCGACGTCGCCCGGCTCCGGACGTAGGCAGCCGGATCGCGCTGGGTCGCCTTGAGCGCGAAGAGGTAGCCCGATGTCATGAAGAAAAACGGCACCGCGAACCGGGCGGTCGTCTTGATGACGAACGTCGCCATATTCCCAGTGGCGGAGAGCCCGACAAACGGATCGGTGTGAATCATGACGATAAACACCATGGCGACGATCCGCATGGCATCGATGCTGTAGATACGGTCGGCCATGGTCCGACCAACCGCCCTGCTACTAATGGGTATTTTTACGCGTATCCAATCCGGTTCGGGTGATCGGTTCTCGAAGAACTAAGTTCTCGGGTCGGTCGGCGGTGAAAGAGATCGCTATTCGTCGTCGCTGGTGTCGACAGCGTCGTCGTCGCCGTAGGGCGCGTTCGACTTCGCGTTGTCGTCAGTGTCGGACTCGGTGACGACACCATCGCCGCCATACGGCGCGTTCGACTTCGCGTTGTCGTCTGTGTCAGACTCGGTGACGACCCCATCGCCGCCGTAGGGTGCGTTCGACTTCGCGTTGTCGTCAGTGTCGGACTCGGTGACGACACCATCGCCGCCATACGGCGCGTTCGACTTCGCGTTGTCGTCGGTGTCGGGCTCCGAGACGACGTCATGGCCGGAGTGAGCAGTTGCCTTCTGTTCGTTCTCGCTATCGCTTTCCTCGACGAGTTCGTGTTCTTTTGCTTGTGCCATGGGTTAGAGTATTTACTCAGTTATGAGTACTCAATCAATATATAATTTTGTACTGATGTTTTACACCATTTTTTATTGAGTTTACAACGAGGCTGTCGACGTGAATCGATAAGAGTCGGCGCAGAAAGCTATCGCCTGTATGAGGATTTAAGCCCGACCTGTCCCAAAGACGGCTATGGGAATCCTTTCGCGAACCTCCTACGTCATCCGGTCGAAAATCAATGCGATCCTCAATCGGTCGGAGGATCCGAGCGAGACGCTCGACTACTCCTACGAAAAGATGCGCGACGAGCTCCAGGACGTCAAACAGGGAATCGCCGACCTAACGACCCAGAAGAAACGCCTGGAGATCCAGAAACGCCGGCTCGAAGAGAACGTCGAGAAACACAACGGCCAAGCACGGGAGGCCGTCCAGCAGGATCGGGACGATCTGGCCCGGCAGGCCCTCGAAAAGAAGAAATCGAAGATGTCCCAGATCGAGGAACTGGAGACCCAGATCGCCGATCTCGAAAACACCCAAGAGAACCTCGTCGAGAAGAAAAACAAACTCCAGGGCCGCATCGAGGAGTTCAAGACCAAAAAAGAGACGATGAAAGCCCGCTACGAGGCCGCCGAGGCCTCGACCCGAGTTTCAGAAGCGATGACCGGCGTCGGCGACGAGATGGACGACGTCGCCCGCTCGATCGAGCGCGCCGAGGAGCGGACCGACGAGATGGAGGCCCGCTCGGAAGCGATGGACGAACTGGAGGACTCGGGAGCCTTCGAGGATGCCCTCTCGGATAAGGACAGCATCGACCGCGAGCTCGAAGAGCTCTCGTCTGATCGTGAGGTCAATTCCGAACTCGACACGCTGAAAGCCGAGATGGGGAAAGCCCCCGCCGAGGAGGAGACCAACACTGCCGACAGCGAGGCGTCGAGCGATCTCGACGAAGAACTGAACGCCGACGGCGACGTCGACGTCGATGCCGAACTGGAGGACGCCGAAGTCGAAGCCGAGCTGGACGAACTCAAAGACGACGAGTCGTAGGCGATAGCCACGCGCGGACGACAGTCGACAAAGCAGGAGGCTCCGGACTGTTTTGGGTGTCTCGCCCGTCGGACGGGACACTGGATGAGCGACTCAGCCCCGAGCGATCGTCTCGAAGCGCGGACCGCGGGGAGTCGGTACTGGATGCGCCTGTTGATCGAGGTCAACCGATGGCTGCTCGTTGCGGTCATCCTTGCGGTCGTGTTCTGTCTCCTCGTCGTCACGAGCCAGCTCGGATTGGCCCCCCTCCGCGAGATCGCGGCTACCCAAAACGGTGTCAGGTACCTGTTTTCGCCGTTTATCGGGGCGATCATCACCGGCACCTCGATCGTCGTCACCATCAACCAACTCGTGCTCTCACAGGAGCTCGGTGCGGTCGGCGACCAGCGTAGTCGGATGCAGGAGTCAATGGAGTTTCAGACGGATGTCGAATCGAAGCTCGGTGTCGGCATCAGCAACCCGGAGCCCGCAGCGTTCCTGGATCAACTCGTCAGTGGAATCGAAGACCGGGCCACCCGACTGGGCGAGACGATGACCGCCGACCACGACGCCGAGCGGTCCGACCCAATCGACGACTTCGTCGAGGACGTCACCCGGAACGCGGAGACGGTCAGAACCGATCTCGACGGCGCGCAGTTCGGGACGTTCGAAGTGATGATGGCCGCGCTCAATTTCAACTACTCCTGGAAGATCTACGCGGCCCGCCGGATACAGCACCACCACGGCGAGTCGCTGTCGACCGAAGCCGAGGAGGCACTCGACGAGCTCCTCTCGCTTTTGAAGTTTTTTGGCGAGGCACGAGAACATTTCAAGACACTGTACTTTCAGTGGGAGCTGATCAACCTCTCGCGGGCGCTACTTTATATCGCGCTGCCCGCACTGGCCGTGGTCGGCGTGTTCCTCATGTACGTCGACGCGACCACGATATACGGAACGACACTGGGAGTCGACAACCTCGTCTGGCTGGCCAGCGGGGGCTTCGCACTCGGGATCGCGCCGTTCGTCGTCTTTATCGTCTTCATCCTCAGGATCGCAACCGTTGCCAAACACACCCTCGCGATGGGACCGTTCATTCTGCGCGAGACCGAACGGGAGACGGATGTCGAATGAGGGGCGTTTCGTGCATACCACCGAGAGCGAGGGCACGCAGACTGAAACCCGGCAGTCACGGAGGAGACCTATGATGGGTCCCAGACCAAGCCGTCGACAGCTGCTCGGGGGTGTCGGAAGCGTTCTCACGGTCGGCCTCGCCGGCTGTACCAACGGGGGCGGCGGGCCGGACTACGAGCGTGGCAGCGTCAAGCTCCCGGCGAACGTAGAGCCACGAACCACAGCCGAGCTCTCGGTCGCGACCCAACAGGCGACGACCGAACCGAACGATGCGGTGGCACCGACGAGCGCCGTCGACCTCGTCGACCACGGGTTCGTCTTCGAGTCGGGGTATCTCGGCGCGACCGTGCAGGGGACGGTCGTCAACAGGGCCAGTAGCCGGATCGGTAGCTGCGAGGTCCGTGTGCGCGTCTACAACGGCGACGACCAACTGCTCGGCCAGTATCTCGATCGCGTGGGCGGACTCGACGGTGGCCAGTCGTGGCGGTTCACCGTGATCGTTCTCGAAGCGCCCGCCGATATCGGAAGCTACGATATTACTGTCCTCGGGACGCCAGTGTGAGCGGTCCGCGATGAATTCTGTTTGGTACACGAGAAACGCACCACGTTTCTCGGGACATCAGGAGGAGGGAGACACATGACGGAACTCACCAAGACGCTGGAACTGAAACTGGTCGACCCGAACACGAATAAACGGCGGAGAAATCTTCGATATCTGGGGACGTCTTCAGGCGCGGAAGGAGGTCAATTTAGTAGCTGCCATGAGAACACCGGGACAATGCCACGAACACTACTCGTGCCGGTCGATGGCTCGCCACAGTCGAAGGAGGCACTGCGGTACGCGGTCGAGACGTTCCCCGACGCCGAACTCGTCGTCGTTCACGTCCTGAATCCGGCCGCCGGGGCCGGGGATCTCGACGGGATGATCGCCGATACGGCTGGCGTCATCGGCGAACAACAGGAGTTCGCCGAAGAGCTGTTCGACGAGGCCCGCGAGATCGTCGGTGCCGAGCGCATCGTCGACACCGACTTGCTGGTGGGGCGGGCAGCCACCGAGATCACCGACTACGCGGAGGACAACGCGGTCGACGAGATCGTGATGGGGAGCCACGGCCGGGATGGCGCGGCCCGACTCCTGCTCGGCAGCGTCTCCGAGACCGTCGTCCGACGGTCGCCAGTACCGGTCACTGTCGTTCGATAGGCCGTAGTCGACGGCTACCGGCGGTCCAACGGTGGTTAAAGACGGACTAACCGGGTCGTCCAGAAATCCGAAACCGCGTGATCGAGTGCCGCCTCCGGTTTGCCACCGGCATCGGTGCTGGCGGTGTGGTCGGCGAACTCCGCCAGTTCCGGCAGCACCGACTGCTCGCCGGTCAGGATCACTCGGTCGGGATCGGCAGTCTCGATGTGGTCGGTCAGCAGCTCGCGGGCCTCGTCGAGATGTTCGTTGATCTGTTCGTTCCGAATGCGCTCGAAGCGGCCCTGTGAGAAGCCCCCCTTCGAGTGGTCCGATTTGACGTTGCTTTCGAACCCCGCGAACTCGCGCCGCTCGCCGTCCTCGTAGACGCCGACGGCGAACACGTCGGCCCGGACTACCCCAAAAACGAGGCTGCCGGTGGGTCGGAACCACGACTCATCGACCCGGAACCCGTCGGCCCAGTCGGCGAACTCCTCAGGCATGATCGGCGGCCGGAGCGCCACCGAGACGAGCCCCGCATCGTCGGTATAATACATGGCTGGCGCGGTGCGGCGGACGAGCGGCCCACAGTCACCGGCCGCCTCGCTGACCGTCTCTGGGAGGGTAGCCTCCTCGTCGACGACGGCCGCACTCAGCGCACCTTCCGGCCCCGTTTGAAACGAGCGAAGTCGGTCGAGCACCGCGGCAAGTCGACCGCCGCGGAGGGATTCGGTGCCCCGGACGGTGCGGTCGGTGGCCGTCTCGCGGTCGGTCTCGTTGCGGTCGAGGCGATCTTCGAGTTCGGTGATCTTGTCTTCGAGCTGGTTGACCCGCTGTTCGGCCTGCTGGCGGTCAGCGACTGCATCGGATCGCCGCTCGGATTCGGCCTCCAACTGGCGCTCCAGGTGGTGTTTTTCGTCCTCCAGCTCCTGGATGCGCTCTTTGAGTTCGGCCCGGCCGAGCAGTTCGTCAAGCATACCCCAAGGGGGTGTTCAGCGAACTTGAAACGTTGGGTCGGCGGAGAGGATCGGCTGTAGACAGCCTCAGGTTCCGGCCGACGGTTTCCACCCCGAGTACCGGAGCAGTTCCATCGCCCGGTTGGCCTTCGCGAGCAGCACCTCGCGCTGGCTGGGCGACGTCTCGTCGAGCAGTTCGACCGGAACCGCGAGCGTCCCCGATGGGACCCCCTCGCCGCCGTGGACGGGGAAGTGTGTGTTGTCGACTTTCATTACGAGCGGGGCGTCGAGCCGCTCGATGCCCTCGCCGTCGGCATACAGCTGCTCGTTGACCGCTTCGTGGTCGTCTCGATGGATCACTGCCTGTTCGCCGTCGTGCGGCTCGACGTACAGTTTCCCGAGGTAGTAGCCGCCCGAAAATTGCTCGAACATACTATTCATGGTATGGTATAACATGACGACTGATAAGCGTTGTCGGGGTGTTTTATATAGACCCGCAATGAGACTCCTCGGCAGGCAACCGAAGGGACGTCGACAGCGAACCGATAGTAGTCAGCGTCTATTTAAATAACAGCAGCCGAACGATGGGTGAAACGGGGCTTAGTTCCACTCGACGTCGACCGATTCGAGCACCACGTCGTCGTAGGGTTCGTCGCTGCCGTCGGTGCGGACCGAGCCGATCTCCTCGACGACGTCCATGCCGTCTGTGACCTCGCCGAAGACGGAGTGTTTGCCGTCGAGGTGTGGGGTGGCATCGAGGGTGATGAAGAACTGCGAGCCGTTGGTGTTCGGCCCGGAGTTGGCCATCGACAGCGTGCCCGCGCTGTCGTGGGTGAGTTCGTCGTGGAACTCGTCGTCGAACTGGTAGCCGGGGCCGCCGCGGCCGGTGCCGGTCGGATCGCCGCCCTGGATCATGAATCCCTCAATGATGCGGTGGAAGATCACGTCCTCGTACAGTGGTTCGTTTTCGACGGTGTCGCCGGTTTCGGGGTCGGTCCACTCCTTGGAGCCGGTCGCGAGGCCGATGAAGTTGCCGACCGTGTTGGGCGCGCGCTCTTCGAACAGTTCGACGGTGATGTCGCCGTGGTTCGTCTGCAGGGTTGCGGTTGGGTTTGCCATACAGGTCGACTGGCTGGCACGGTGAAAACAGTGCTGCCTCGGTGTCGCTTGCCTCGACCAGGGTGGGGCGGTCGTGGCATCGATCAGGGAGCAGAACACTCGCTGTCGACATGGTGCCACAGTTCAACGAGGTTTATGTAGGTAGCCTGCATAAGACGTTTCCAACCCGATGGAAGAGAGCATCTCTGGCTTCAAAGTACGCGGCGAGTGGAGCGATGTCGTCGAGCACGGCGAGCGCATCACCCAAGCACTCCGGGAGACGGGCACCGCGGAGAGCGAGCCGTTCGCCGACGCCTTCGAGGAGTGGAACGAGTGGCGACCGAAGGCCCACGAACGGCTGGGCAAGGACGTCAACGAAAAGACCGCCGATCAGGCCAGCGTCGACGAGGGCGAAGGCGAGAAGGCGGGCAAAGCCGCCACCGACGACGTCCGCGCGGCCGGTGAGAAACTCTCGGAGTCCTACGAAAAAATGGAAAACGGCGACGACGAGGGGGCAGTCGACCGGTGGCAGGACTCGATCGACTACGTCACCCGCGCGGCGGACTCGGTGAGCCGGAAGGCGATCCGCACGGTCGAGACCACGGTCTACCAGAAGGTGATGACACAGCTCGCGCCCTACTACTTCGACAACGACCTCATCAGCGCCAACATCCAGAAGTCGACCCAGGGCAACGGCGAGGAGGAGTTTATTTTCGAGGTTAACGTCAACGACGACGAGCTGAAAGAGGACGTCTCCCAGCAGCTCGGTGAGTACGAAGACACCATCGACCGGTGGCACGTCACCACCGAGAAGGACACCGCAAACGTCGAAGCCGCCGAGGGCGTCGAGGCGCCCGAACCGCAGGACGAAGACGACACCCGGTCGACAACCAACTGAGTAATTAAGAGCCATCCGTCCCAATCGCATCCAATGACCGAGCCACTCCGCATCGATCCCGGCGACCGAACGGCCGAGGAGATCGTCGACGAACTCACGGCCGGTCGACGAATCCTGGTGACCGTCGAGATGCTCGGCGAGCCGAGGGAGATCAGCCTCCGCTACGACGGCACACACTACTACTGCGATACGCCGACCCGGCTCCACAAACACAGCAACGCGACTGAGATGCGAGAGTGTGTCCGCGAGATGGGGTACGGAAACTAGCTCCCGAGCCGGGTGGTTTTACTGTGCGTCCTTCCTACCAGGGGTATGACCGAGTCGCCAGACATCGAAACCCTCGTGGGCACCACCGAGCCGGAGTTCGCCCACATTCTCTCGTGTGTGTTCGGCATCCGCGACCACGAGAGCCGGACCTATCTCACGCTCCTGGACCACCCCGGTAGTACCGTCGAGGAACTGGCCGAGACCCTCGACCGTGACCGGAGCAATGTCAACCGCTCGCTGTCGACGCTCCGCGAGAAGGGACTGGTCGACCGGGAGCGCCGCCTGCTGGATCCGGGCGGCTACGTCTACCAGTACACCGCGGTCGACCTGCCGACCGCCAAAGAGATGCTCCACAACGCCCTCGACGAGTGGGCCGACGCGGTCCACGACTCGATCGACGGGTTCGGCGACTAACCGCGAAGACTGCCGACAACCGACCGGCTTTTGAGGCCGCCGCGTCAGAATCAAGTAATGAGTCTCGAGCTTTCTGCCCCGGCCCAGTCGGCCCCGGGCTGTGCGAACGACGACGGCGTCTGGCTGGAGTGTATCGAGTGTGGCGAGCAGTTCGCTCCCTTCGACGACATCCGGTATACCTGCGACGACTGCGATGGCCTGCTTGAGGTCCGGTACGCCGACCCGCCGACCTTCGATGAGTTCGAGGGACGGGGCGTCTGGCGGTACAACGCTGCCCTCCCCTTCGAGGTCGGGGTCACCCTCCCCGAGGGCGGCACCCCGCTCCACGAGGCCCCGCGGCTGCGCGAGGATATCGGCGTCGACAAGCTTCGAATCAAACACGAGGGGATGAACCCCACCGGCTCGTTCAAGGACCGCGGGATGACCGTCGGCGTCCGCGTGGCCAAAGAGCTCGGCGTCGGGCGGCTCGCGTGCGCGTCGACTGGCAACACGAGTGCCGCCCTCGCAGCCTACGGGGCCCGCGGCGGGATGGAGACGCTCGTCTTGCTGCCGTCGGGCAAAGTTGCTGCCGGGAAGATCGCCCAGGCAAGCTTGCATAACGCACGCATCCTGGAGGTCGACGGCAACTTCGACTCCTGTCTCGACATCGTCCAGGATCTCGCCGCCCGCGGAGAGGTCTACCTGCTGAATTCTCTCAATCCGTTCCGCCTGGAGGGCCAGAAGACGATCGGCTTCGAGATCCTCGAAGAACACTACGAGGACTACGGCGAGTACCCCGACCGGATCGTCCTCCCAGTGGGCAACGCGGGCAACACCTCGGCGCTCTACAAGGCGTTCCGCGAACTCGTCCAGAGCGGCGAGCTCGACGAGGACCAAGTGCCGAAACTCACCGGCGTCCAGGCCGAGGGAGCCGCACCGATGGTCGAGGCCGTCCGCGAGGGGAACAGCGAGGTCCGCCGCTGGGACGACGTCGAGACCATCGCCACGGCGATCCGCATCGGGAACCCCGTCAACGCACCGAAGGCGCTGCCGGGAATCCGCAATACCGGCGGTACCGCCGTGGCAGTGAGCGACGAGGAAATCACCGACGCACAGCGCTCGCTCGCGGGCGAAGGCATCGGCGTCGAGCCGGCCTCGGCGGCCTCGGTCGCTGGGCTCCGAAAGCTCCGCGAATCGGGCGAGATAGACGCCGACGAGTCGGTGGTCTGTCTCACGACCGGCCACCTACTGAAGGACCCCGATGCGGCCTTCGAGGCTGGCGGCGACCCCGAGCCAGTGCCGAACGATACCGACGCTGTCATGAAACACATCAACACCGAGGCCTCTGGCGCTGTCGGACGTGTCTCGAAGCAGGTGTCGAAGGCTGTCGACTCGCCGCTGTTCACGGCACTCGTGGGGGGCCTCGGAATCGCGTATCTCGGCTACCGGAAGCTTCGTTCGAACTCCGAGTAGACCGTCTCGACGGCCGCCGTCGTCGAGCACCGAACCCCCGTGAGGCGGCCGTCGGCTGTCGTTGTCATGCGGTGGTCTGACACACCCTTTTGTTCGTGAGCGACATGTAACCGTCTATGTGGTCATCAACGCTCCCGACGAGAACAGTACGCAACGAGGGGCGTAGTCGTCGGACGTTCCCCCAGCAGTCAGCCTCCAAACCGGACAGTCGTCCGAGACAGCCGCGGCAATCCGATCCCGTATCCGACCGCTCGCAGGCAGCGCTCCGCGAGGAGGTCGACAAGCTCCGAACCGAAAAGCAGCAGGCCGAAGCCGAGATCCAGCAGCTCCAGTCGGAGGTCGACCGGCTTCAGGGCCAACTGGCCGATCGCCAGCAGTCCCAGCAGGCAATGATCGACCAGTACGAAGCGATAATCGCCGAACTCGAAGCGGCGGCCGCGACCACGCCGACTACAAAACCCGCGGCGGGCAAACAGGGACTGCTGGGTCGACTCAAACGCGAACTGTTCTGAGGGCCTAATCGTCGGTGCGCTGCGGGCTCGACAGTGGCGCGGTCGGCGATGGGGAAGTCAGCGCCGGCGTCGGATGCCAGTCTTCGATCAGCGGGAACTGGGCGGTCCGGGTTGCCCCCACCGCCGCCTGTGCGCGGTCGATGTCGGTGCCGTCGAGCCGGGCGCTGTAGGCGGCCATCGACTCGCTCGGCGAGGCCGTCGACACGTAACGGACCGTCGTCCCGCGGCTGTCGATGTCGACGACGAGGTAGGCCTGCGGGAACGTACAGATCGACGGCGCGGTGACTTCGGTCACGGGGTCGTTCCCGCTCTCGGCACTGTCACGAGTGGCTACACCGGGGAGGTGGATGTGACCAGTGAGTGCCAGCGGGACGCCAGCATCTGCGAGCGTCTCCATGACCGCCTCGCCGTTGCGCATGATCGGGACGGCCGACATGTCGACGCCGGTCGCCGCCCCGGAGGTCGCCGCCTGTCTCGCCGTCGGCGGCAGGGTGTGGTGGGTGAAGACGACCGGACAGTCGGCGGTCTCAGCACGGTCGGCCAGCCATTTCAACTGGCCCTGTGTTACCCGACCGTCGTGGCTGTCCCGCAGGTCACCCTCGGGTGTCCACGCGCTGTCGAGGGCGAAAAGGTCGACGCCGCCGACTTGGACCTGATACGGGAGTATTCCGGGCGTGTAGTGGTCAACAAAGCGGCCGCGGGAGGCCGACCGGTGGCTGTCGAACGTTTTGGGCACGTCGTGGTTGCCGGGGACCGCAAAGAAGGGCGCATCGAGCCCAGCGAGGAGGTCGTCGACGCGGGCGAAGTCCCACGGCGCGCCGTCTTTGGTGAGATCGCCGACCGAGACGACCGCGTCGACATCACGGCTGTTGATGTCGGAAATCGCTGTTTCGAGGAATCCCTCGGTTCGCTCGAACTGTTTCGGCGAGCCCTCGGCCCGCGTCGAAACGTGGGGATCGGCCAGCACCGCGAGCCGAGTGGGGCGCGAGGCGGTGGGTGCGGCGAGTCGCGCCATGACTGTGCTGCCGGCGTTCCGAAGCGGTCGACCACGCATTGGATACAGGTCAGTCCTCGGAGCCTAAAGCCGTATCTAGGAGGCATACCCCCTGGTGTGGAGACCTATATAGCCACTGGGAGGCTGTAACTGCGATCACGGCGGTGTTCAGCAACGGTGTGCAAAAGAGCGGAACGGATACTATCGGCTGTTTATAAGTGCCGCAGCGGGGGCCATCCGTCGACTACGGCTATCTCAATAGCGAACCACGAGGACAGCGATCATGGCAACAGAATCCCCCATCCAGTCGACAACGATGACCACGCCCGGAAGCTGGCGGCCGGTCATCATCGGCGGTATCGCTATCGCGGTCATCGGCCTCGCGGCGACCATCTTCCCATTCCTGACGGGCGTGTCGCTATCGCTCCTCCTCGGTGGGCTGCTCGTCGTCGGTGGGGCTGTCCACCTCGTCGGAGCCTTCAGCGTCCGCGGCTGGGGCGCGTTCATCTGGCAAGTCGTCTTGGCTGGCGTCTACGGCGTTGCCGGAGTCGCCCTGCTCACGAACCCGATCCTCGGCCTCACCACGCTGACGACGCTGGTGATCGCCTTCTTCGTTTTCGAGGGCGTCGTCGAGATCGGCATGGGTCTGCGCTCGCGGGCCCACTCCGGGTGGGGATCGCTGGTCGCCAGCGGTCTGCTGTCGCTGGTGCTGGCTGGACTCCTCATCGCTGGACTGCCGGGCAGCCTACTGTGGGCGGTCGGCCTCCTGTTCGGTATCAACGTCTTCGTGACCGGCGCGACGATGGCCTATGTTGGCTACACAAACCGCCGACGGTTGACTGCGACAGCAGCAGAGTCGGTCGACGAGGGCGTGAAACCGAGCGTGTAGCCCAGTCGGCCTTTTTAAATAATCGGAGAATAACGAAACGGGAAGTTCGGTGGGAGTACCGTCAGGGGTCACCAGCAGAGTCATCCACGGCCGCAGCGTGTGAAAAGACGAACTCCCGAAGGAGCTTTCCAGCCAGCGCGGCGGCCTGACCGTCGTCGCGGTCATTGACCTCAACGACATCGACCCCCTCACAGTGGGGCGCGACCGCCCGTACCACATTACGCATCTGGCGTGGGCTCAGCCCGAACGGTTCCATCGTCCCCGTCCCGGGCGCGAATCCTGGATCGGCGGCATCGATGTCGACACTTAAATACGCCGAGCGGTCGCCGAACGCTGGGGGATCAGCCAGCCAGTCGTCGACGTCTTCGGGCGCAACGACGGTCACGTCGTCGGCATCTGCGCGCTCCCACTCGTCGGCCGATCCCGTTCGTGCGCCGAGGATGATCGCCTCGTCGACCGTATCGAGCACACGCCGGGTGACACAGGCGTGGCTCCACTCGTTGCCGTCGTAGGCCTCGCGGAGATCGAGATGGGCATCGAGACAGACGAACACGTCGGGATCGACTGCGTCGACAGCCGGTGATGTAACTGTATGCTCGCCACCCAATAGGAGGGGCACAGCCCCGTCCCAGACGATATCCCGGAGCTGGCCGCCGAGGTAGTCGCAGTACTCCGGTACGTCGTCCCACGCGCGAACGTCGCCCGCGTCGTGGACATCCAGTTCGGTGAACTGCTGGTCCGTCCGGTGGTCGTAGTTATCGTAACTCTCCGAAAAGCGGCGGATGCGGTCGGGACCGAAGCGGGTCCCGGGTTGAAAGGTGGTCGTGACGTCGAGGGGCGCGCCGACGACCACGTAGGAAGCAGCCTCGCGGTCGACAGTCGCGCCGGGAAACATCACACGACCTTTCGCTGGCCCTCGTACTCGAGGTATTCGATATCCATGTCGCTCTCGAACTCCTCGCCCTCCGGGATACGCATCGTGAACGTCTCGTAGGTATCGAGGTCCATCACTTGGGCGTCGTCACCGGTGACGGAGACGACCTGGCCCTGCTTTCGCTGGATGATCGGCACCCAGACCTTCGCGTCGACGGGCTGGCTGAGACTGCGTTTGCGCTCGTCGAAAACGCCCTTGCCTTCGACACGGGCCTTTGCACTGCCGTGTTTGCCCGGCTTGGCCGTACTGTAGTGGTTGATCGTGCACGGTGCATCGTCCATCATCACGTAGCTTCCCTCTTGGAGTTCGCGAACCTGCTTCTGTTCTCGCGGCATGACCATCACTTCTTGAGGGGTCAGTATAAACCGTTTGGAACGCGCCGACGCGAGGGGAGTTGTCGGATCGTAGCCAGCGGCTACCCACGTCGTAGTCACTCACTAATTGCGTCCAGCACCGAAAGCGTCCCGTCGAAGTACGAATCGTCAGTCACGTGGTCAGCAGCAGCCAGTGCCCGGTCGTCGGCGTTGGCCACTGCGTAGGCCTCCCCGGCGACTTCGAACATCGAGACGTCGTTTTCGCTGTCGCCGACAGCGACGAATGCGCTCGGTTCGAGGCCGAGCAGGTCGGCGACTGCTTCGAGGCCCTCGCCCTTCTCGACGCCCGGCGTTTTGAGGTGGTAGGCGTAGCCCGTGTCGACGACTTCGAGGTCGAACTCGGCGGCCACCTCCCGCAGCAGTTCCTCGTCGGCGTCCATCGAGGCGGCGACCTCGCTTTCCCGCCAGCGGTTGGTGGTGTCGGCGGCCCCCCAGCCGAGGTCGCCGCCCCGTTCGCCGAACAGTTCGATGGCAGCCTCGGCGACCTCGCGGTCGCCCTGAAACGCCAGGTGGTCGTCGGCACAGACGACGCCGCCGTTTTCGGCGATCACGCGCTCGGGGATCCCCAAGAAATGACAAAGTGCGACCGGATAGGGAAAGGATTTGCCCGTGGCGATGACGACCGGCGCGGGCCACTCCGGGAGCCGTTCGAAGACGCGGGGGTCGATCCGGTGGGCCGCGGTCGTCAGCGTGCCGTCGATATCGAGCGCAAGCGGTGGTACCATAGCCTCTCTTGGTGACCAACCGCAAAAACGTCTCGGCGAGAGGTACTGTCAGCGTGGCAGAACTCATCTTTTTCATGATAGATGGTGTAGTACGAGGTGTCGTATGAAGAAACTCATCAACGATTCAGAGGCAGTCGTCGACGAAATGCTCGAAGGAATGCTTGCGGCCTACCCGGAGCAGCTTCGGCGGCTCGATGACACGGAGGTTTTGGTAGGGGCAGACGCTCCCGTCTCGGGCAAAGTCGGGATCGTCTCGGGTGGTGGTAGCGGCCACGAGCCCACACACGCCGGGTTTATCGGCGACGGGATGTTGGACGGCGCGGCGGCGGGTGAGGTGTTCACCTCGCCGACGGCCGACCAGCTCAACGAGATGATCGAAGCCTGTGATTCGGGCGAAGGCGTCCTCTGTGTAGTCAAAAACTACGAGGGCGACGTAATGAACTTCGAAACTGCCGGTGAGATGGCGGCAATGGAGGACATCGAAGTCAGACAGGTCGTTGTCAACGACGACGTGGCCGTTGAGGACTCGCTGTACACGAGCGGTCGACGGGGCGTCGCCGGGACCATTTTCGTCCACAAGGTCGCGGGGGCAAAAGCCGCCGAGGGAGCGGACCTCGACGAGGTCGAGCGTGTCGCCAACAAGATGATCGACAACGTGGCGACGATGGGCGTCGCCCTCACCTCGTGTGTCACCCCCGACAAGGGCGAGCCGACCTTTGATCTCCCCGAAGACGAAATCGAACTCGGCATCGGCATCCACGGCGAGCCGGGCACCGAACGTGTCGACATGATGAGCGCCGACGAGATCACCGACCACCTCACCGAGAAGGTTCTCGATGATCTGGATCTCGACGAGGGCCAAGAGATCCTCACGCTCGTCAACGGGATGGGTGGCACGCCACAGTCCGAGCTGTTCATCCTCAACCGCAGACTCCAGGAGATCGTCGACGACCACGGCCTCGAAACGTGGGACGCGTGGGTCGGCGACTACATGACCTCGCTGGATATGATGGGCGCGTCGATCACCGTCGCGGCAGTCGACGAGGAACTCAAAGAGCTGCTGGCTGCCGACGCCGACACGCCAGCACTCACCGTCTGAGTCGACGAGTACACACCATTTTTTCCGACAACCGCACGACCTGACACCGATACTGACAAGCAGGCCGACAAGTACATGGTTTTTCGACACAAATACTTTGATGTTCGGGCGACTCTCTTAGGGTATGGTAGATGAATCAACGCAACAGGAGGCGATCCGGGCAGCCGCCGAGGCAGTCGCCGACCGACTGGAGGACGAAAAAGAGTACCTCACCGATCTGGATTCGGCGATCGGTGACGCCGACCACGGCTCGAACCTCGCACGCGGCTTCCGGGCAGCCGCGGATGCGGTCGCAGACGACGAGGAGTCGACGCCGGAGGAACTGGTCAAGAAGATCGGTGTCACGCTGATCTCGAAGGTCGGCGGGGCCTCCGGACCCCTCTATGGAGGGTCGATCATGAGCGCCAGCCAGACCCTCGACGAGGGGGTAACTGCCGAGAGTTCGGTCGCGTTCGCCGAAGCCTACCTCGACAAGGTCAAAGACCGCGGCGACGCCCAGCTCGGCGCGAAAACGATGGTCGACGCGCTGACCCCGGCGGTCCACACGTTCAAGAAGTCAATTGAGGTCGACGAGTTGCCGCCGCTGACCGCCTTCGCCAAGGCCACCGCCGCCGCCGAACGCGGTGTCGAGTACACGGTCCCGATCCGGGCACGGAAGGGCCGGGCCTCCTATCTCGGCTGGCGGTCGGTCGGCCACCAGGACCCCGGCGCGACCTCGACGTGGTTCATTATGCAGGAGCTACTCGACGTAGCCGACGACTACCTCGACGGTGAGACCGATGTCGACGCGCGGTCGCCGACGATTCCAGACGAGACACCCGACGAGGTCGACGACGCGTGATCGGACTCGTCGTCGTCTCCCATAGCGCAAAAGCTGCCGAGGGAATCTGCGAACTCGCTGCTGAGATGGGCGGCGACGCGCCCCTCGAAGCAGCGGGCGGTGACGGAGATTCCGGAATCGGTACCGACGCCGAACGGATCGGCAACGCCATTGCGGCCGCCGACGAGGGTGAAGGGGCCGTCGTGTTGGTCGACCTCGGCAGCGCGGTAATGAACGCCGAACTCGCCATCGAGATGACCGACGCCAACGCAGAGATCGCCGACGCGCCGATCCTCGAAGGCGCACTCAACGCCGCGGTCGAGGCAACAAACGAGAAGTCGACCGTCGACTCGGTGGTCGAAAAGGCCGAAGAAGCACAGTCGTACCGGAAGCTCTCGTAGTCAACCGCCAACGGCCGTGTTTCAACGCAATGCGTAATCCACAGTAATGACACCCTCTTGCCGTTGATTGTGGGATCGCCGTTAACAGTCGGTCACTGAATCAGGGTACTCATATCGATATTGTGTGACTGCGACAGGCTACTGCTATTTGTTGTTAGTTTTGTCCTTTGTGACGAATACTCCTTGTTTTGTTTTCCCGCTTCCACATTCGGGGCATTCTGGATAGCTCTGAAATTGCACTATCCAATCATCTGCCCCAGCACCCTCAGCATAATTCCCGCAATCGAGGCATTTGATGCCGCCAGAGCCACGCAAGTACTTTTTCAGTTTTGTGAGAATACCCATGTCCGAAATCAGACTTTTCTGACGTTATTACGTTTACTACATCCATCTGTCCGCAAGCTGTGTTCGACAGCGGCCTCAAACAGTGAGCGGTTCAAATATTAGTGGTCAACCGAACTACAACAACGCCCGAACCTCGGCCAGCGTTTCGGCCGCTAACACCGAGGCGGCCAACTCCTCTGCATCGTCGGCCTTGACTTCCCGGATCGCCGTCTTCACGTCCGGAATCGTGACTGCACTCATGCTGAGTTCGTCGAGCCCCAGCCCGACGAGCAGTTCGGTCAACTCGGGATCGCCAGCCATTTCGCCGCACATCCCGACCCACGCGCCGCCCGCGTGGCCTGCGGTAACGGTGCGGTCGATCGCCCGGACGACTGCCGGAGCCAGTGGGTCCTGATAGTCGTTCATCCGATCGAGGTCCCGCTGGGCACTCTGGATGTACTGGGTGAGGTCGTTGGTGCCGATCGAGAGGAAATCCACCCGCTCGGCGAAGGCGTCGGCCAGATACGTTGAGGCCGGGGTTTCGACCATCACACCGAGTTCGGGAATCGCGTAGTCGACGCCCTCTTCGTCGAGAGCATCGGCGACCTTCTCGACCTGTTCGAGAGCAGCCTCCAGTTCCTCGACCGTCGAGACCAGTGGGAACATGACCGCCAGCCCCGATCCGGCCTCGGTGGCCGCCACTCGCAACAGCGCCCGAAGTTGGCTCTCGAAGATGTCGGTGTGTTCCTCCAGCGAGAGGCGGATGCCACGCGCGCCGAGGAAGCCGTTTTCCTCGGGGTCGAGATCCAGATAGTCGATGGGTTTGTCGCCACCGACATCGAGGGTGCGGACGACGATCCGCGGGTCATCGTCGCCCGCAACACCCTCGATAAAAGTCTCACAGACCTCGTGGTAGGCATTGAACTGCTCGTCCTCGTCGGGAGCCGACGAGCGGTCCTGGAACAGGAACTCGGTCCGAAAGAGGCCGACGCCGTCCGCGCCGCGGTCGACTGCGGGCTCGGCTTCGGCGGGCGTGCCGAGGTTGGCCGCGACCTCAATTTCGGTGCCGTCGGCGGTCGAAACCGACTCTTCGACGACCGGCGTCTGGGTCGACTCCTCGGCCCGCCGTTGGGTCTCTTCGCTCGGCTCGGCGATCACGACGCCGTCCTCGCCGTCGACGACTACCTGCTCGCCGTCGTCGATATCGGCGAGTTCGTCGCCGACGCCGACGACGGCCGGAATCCCCAGCGATCGGGCAATGATCGCCGCGTGGGCGGTCCGACCGCCCTCCATCGTTGCGATGCCCGTAATGGAGTCGGGATCGAGCTGGGCGGTGTCGCTGGGCGTCAGCAGTTCGGCGAGGACAACCGAGCCATCGGACAGCGAGCCGAGATCGGTGCGTTCGGTGCCCGTCAGGAGCCGTAGCAGGCGGTCCCGGATATCCCGGAGGTCGTCGGCGCGCTCGGCCATCATCCCGTCCATCCCCTCGAACTGCTCGATGGGACCCTTAAAAGCCTCCATCACTGCGTGAGGGGCCGGAAGCCCATCGTCGAGCGCCTCCTGGACACCGGACTCGATCTGTGGGTCCTCCAGGAACTTGAGGTGTGCATCGAAGACGGCGGCCTCGTCGTCGCCGACACGCTCGCGGGTCGACTCGCGTTCGGCTTCGAGTTCGGCGCGGGCGTCGGCCTGCGCCTCGTCGAATCGCTCGCGTTCGGCAGCCGCATCAACGTCTTCGGCGGCTGGCGGCTCGTCGAGATCGGTGACATCGGTGGGGCGGTACCACGTTGTGGTGCCGATGCCGACCGTCGGTGTGGCCCCGATCCCTTCGAAACGCCGTTCAGTCACGGCAACTCCATGTCGTCGAGTTCGTCCTCGGGTGTCGAGAGGATCACCTCAAGGGCGTCGAGGGCGGCCTCGGCGTCGGGGCCCTCGGCGACCAGCCGCACGTCGTCGCCGCCACGGACGCCGAGACCCGTGACACCGAGCATACTGTCGGCGGAGACAGCAGGCCGGTTGCCGTCGACGGCCTCGACGGTGACCTCGGCATCGTATCCACCAGCTGTCTCGACGAAGGTGGCTGCTGGGCGTGCGTGGAGTCCATCATCAGGGACGACTGTCAGTGTTCGTTCCATACGTCACTGTTGGAGCCGACGGTCTTTATACTAATGCAGACAGGAGCCACAGACCCGACAATCAACCGAAAGAAGCGGGGCTATCGAGGGAGACTACCGCAGAAAAATACAAATACTGACAAAAAAGCGTAGTCGACGCGCGTCGACTACCGGCCGTTTTGGCTGTAGGATTCGAGCTGGCGTTCGACCCGGTTGGTGAGTCGTTCGAGCTCTTCTTCGACATCGCCGTCGACCATGTCGGGGTAGGCCTCACCGACGAGCGTCCGGACCGTACTGAAGGGACCGATCCGTGCACCGTTGGTTGCGGGGCTGTCCTTGCTCGCCAGCAGTTGATCGATGGCGACCTTGTGGCCGGGGTTCTGTCGGAACCAACCGTCACGGTCGAGTTGGTCGATCCCGCCCTCGTGGACCGGCAGGTAGCCCGTTTCGCGGTGCCAGCGGGCCTGCTGTTCGGGCTGGGTGAGCCACGCGAGGAACTGGCCCGCAGCGTCCCGTTCGTCCTGGGTGGCCGACTCCGAGACCCACAGCGACGCTCCGCCGACGATCAGGCCCTCGCTTTGGCCGGGGGTCGGGAGGCCGCTGATACCGACATCGAAGGAAGCGCTTTCGGTGATACCGCCGACCGACGACGAGGAGGCGATGACCATCGGCGCGGTGCCGTCGTGGAAGGCCTTCTTGGCCTTCCCACGGGCCTCCATGCCGGGGTTGTGGTAGAGCCCCTCGCGATCGAGGTTCGTCCACCAGCCGTAGATCTCCTGGGCGGCCTCGCTGTCGAAGTAGGCCTCGTCCGGCGTTCCGGCCCGGCCGTTCCGCTTGTTGACGATCTCTTGGCCCGCGGTCGCGAACCACTGCTCGACGAACCACGAGTAGTTGGCGAAGGTGATCCCGTACTCTGCGACGCCCTGCTCGACGATCTGCTCGGCGGCCCGAGTAACCTCGGCGAACGTTTTCGGTGGGTTGTTGGGATCGAGTCCGGCCTCCTGGAAGGCCCGTTCGTTGTAACAAAGGACGGGCACCGAGGAGTTGAACGGCATCGAATTGAGCGTCCCGTTCGTTCGGTAGTAGCTCAGCACCGGATCGACGTAGTCGTTCAGCGACACGTTGCGGGGCAACACGCCCTCGACGGGGGTGAACGCCCCGCTGTCCATCGCGCGGGCGGTGCCGATCTCGTAGATCTGCGCCAGCGCCGGGCCAGCCCCTTTCTCGGCGGCCGACATCGTCGATTCGAGGGTGCCGCGGTAGCTGCCCTTCGAGGTGGCGTTGATCTGGATACCGTCGGCCTGCTCTTCGAACTCGCGGATGAGGTCTTCGAGCAATAGCCCCTTCTCGCCACCCATCGCGTGCCAGAACTCGATGGAAGTAACGTTCGATCCGACGGCTGTCCGTGATCGGGTATCGCGCAGCGTGTAGGAGTTGACCAGCGAGTCGAGAGTGTCGACACGCTCGTCGAGGGTCGTCACGCCGGTCGAAACCTCCGCCAGCGCGGTGGTCTGCTGTTCGGCCGCCGCTGCCGCGGTTTCGGATCGCTCAGCGGTCTCGTCGGAGATCTCGCCCACATCGTCGACCATCGCGGCGGCCTCCTGGAGCGAGCTGGCCTGACTGTCGGTCGCCTCGCTGATCTCCTGGACGCCGACGTTGGTCTCCTCGACGTCGTCGGCGATCTGCCGGAAGGTGTCAACCGCGCCCTCGATGGTGTCGACACCGGCGTCGATCCGCTCGCGGGTCTCCTGCATCTCGTCTACAGTGGTGTCGGCCTGCTCGCGGACGTTCGCGATCGAGGTCTCGATGTCGCCGGCTGCCTCCTCGGCGTCTTCGGCGAGGCTCTTGACCTCGTTGGCGACGACCGCGAACCCTTCGCCCGCCTCACCAGCCCGGGCGGCCTCGATCGAGGCGTTGAGCGCGAGGATGTTGGTCTGGCTGGCGACCTCGCCGATGAACTCGGCGATATCCTCGATCTCCTCGATCAGCTCGTCGAGCTCCTCGGTGGCCTCCAGCGTTCGGCTGGTACGGGTGTCGATCTCGTCGAGTTCGGCCAGGGCGTTGGTCGCCAGCTCCCGGCCCTTCTCGCCGCGTTCGGCAGCGGTCTCGGAGGCCTCGGCGACCTCGTTGGCCGAGGAGGCGACCTCCTCGGTGGCCGCTGACAGCGACCGGATCTCGTTGGAGAGGTCGTCGACCATCTCGTGTTGCTTGGCCGTGTCGTCCGAGATCCCCGAAACGGAGTGGCTGACCTCCTTGCTTGCGGATTTGACCTCGTCGACCCGCCCGGTGACGCGCTCGGTGGCCCCCTCGACCTGGTCACCGAACTCGTCTACGGTCTGGATCGTATCCTCGAACTCATCGAGCATATGGTTGAACGCGTGGGCGACCTCGGCGGCGTTCGCGTCGTCGTGGTCGGCGTCGAGCCGGATAGTGAGATCTCCCTCTGCACACTGTTCCATCGCCGTCGAGAGCTGCGAGGAGAACTGCTGCCAGTCGACGTCCGAGCCACCAGCCGACGAGTGAGAGCCACTCTCGTCGGAGAGGTCGGAGTACTCCGAACCGACCGGCTCCCCGCCGTCGGAAGCCGTCGAGACGCCAGCATCGACCGGTTCGGCCTCGACCGTCGGCGACTCGGCCGGGTCGGAGTCAGTGTCGACCGGTTCGGGGTCGGCCGTGACATCGGCTGTGTCAGTATCGGAGTCGACTGCCGAACGGCCGCCCTCGTCGTCGGCCAACGGCTCACTCTCGTCGGAACGGTCGTCAGAATCGCCACCCCACGGTCTCGAAAACAGCCCGAAGAAGCCAAGGGCCGGTCCGACACCGACCGAGAGATCAGTGAGGCTACTCAACCCGAGGAGAACAGCAAGGAGTCCAATAACGGTAACACCACGCTTGATCCGGTGCCAACCGACACCGGACGGGACCGCGTGACTGGCTCTCAGTTGTACACGCATGTTGTGGAAAGTACCCGCATGGTTTAAATAAACTTGTGTTTCAAATTATCGTCTATGAAACTCATCCCATTGGCTGCTGGACAAGTTAGCAGACAGCGGAGAGATAGCGAAACACGAGCGTTGGGAACCGGGGTTCAAGCCGCGAGGGCGGTCGGCCGACCCGCTCGGCGTCATCGACTTTGAGGCGGCGAATGATCCCTGCCTCGGCGAGTTCGTAGAGTACCCGTTCGATCGTCGCCCGCGAGAGGTCCAGCCGGTCGTCGGCGATCCCATCGGCGGCCGCACTGACGGAGTTGCGGTCGGTCTCCGGGAGGTCGACGAGGCGACACAGCACCTGTTGGCGGCTCTCGGGGAGAGATAACACACGACCCAGCGAGACGGAAGGGCGTGGGACCGCGTCCATCCCTGCGGCGAGATCATCCGAACCGATCTGTTCGTGGTCCTGATCGTCGGCAATCAGTCCGGCGCTAAACAGCGCCGCCAGCGCATCGTGGCTGTCGCCGTCGGCCCACGCGGCGATCTCCCGGAGCTGTTCGTGGGTGACCGCAGCTCTGGTGAGACCATCAGTCTGTCGGCTCGTCAGGATCTCGATCAGCGTGTGACGGCGATAGGGACCGAACCGGACCGTTTCGGGGTCGTCTAGGAGTTCTGCCACCGCATCGGGTTCGTCGTGACCGGCGAGGACAGTCGAGACCGACGCGCCGAACCGTTCGAACTGTTCGCAGACGGTTTCGACCGACAACGTCTCGGGCTCGCCGACGTGATCGACCGCAACCACGACCGACTGGCCGTCGACCTCGATCCGATCGGCCAGCCGAGTTCGGATCGCCTCGGCACCGACCCCCTGTTTGGGAACCGGGTCGGTGGTGAGACTGTTGAGGACGGTGTGGACCAGCGCGAAGCCGGTTTGGGCCTGTCGGCCGTCGACGTAGACGAAGGCGATGTCAGTTGTTGGCTCCGCGCGCGTGGTGGTATATATGCGGCCGGTAGAACGACCGATCAGCCGGTCGAGATGGGTAAACAGCGCGCGGATGACGGCGGATTTCCCGGTGCCTTTCGGGCCCCAGACGTAGCAGTCGCTCGGCAGTCGACCGGCGAAGGCCGGGTTGAGGATGTCGAGCAGCTGCTCGATCACGAGCCCGCGACCGGTCGGCTCGGTAGGATGGGCGATCGGGTTCAACGCATCGGATTCACGTACCAGCCGTGGCTCGTGGTCGGTCTGCTGGCGGCGGAGGATGCGCTCTTCGATATTCATGCTGGGTTTTGGGGTTCGGGTGTCGGTTGGTACTGAAATGCGTCTCGTGGGGTGTACTGAAAACCGCAAAAAACGTCAGCCAACACCGTCACCGAACGACGAGTGTCAGCGGCTCCAACTCACCAACGGGGTGAGCAAGGAGTGGTTGGTGTGGTTGTCTTAGCCCAGCAGCGCGCTGATTGGGGCCCAGAACGTTCCACCCAGCACACCGGCGGCCGTCAGGACTGCCGAGAGCAGACCCGACATCAGGATACCGAACGCCGGCGGGTCAACGTGGGTCTTGCCGTGCATGTAGAACACGCGGTTACAGACCTCACCCATCGTTGCACCGAAGATGCCGAATAGCCCACCGATGATGAGCACGAGCGATGGGGAGTAGTTCATTGCGCCCGCACCGAGTGCACCGACCGAGCCGGGCAGCGTGATGTGGTGGGTGACCGGGATGTTATCGGTACCGGCCTGCAGGAAGACCAGGCTGGCCGCACTGATACCGAAGCTCAGCACGACGCTCCCAGTTGCCTGCCAGAGTGCCGCACCGAGGATACCACCGATGAGACCGAGGAACGCGACGTTCCCCCATTTGTACTGCCACGGCAGCCAGATACCGGGAGCGTCGTCCTCGTCGCGCTCCCACGGACCGACATCGAAGAGGCCACTACCGGTGACCTCACCGATGATGCTGTAGCCGAAGGCGACTCGGTGAATGAGCGCCGAGATGAACACCAGCATCGCAATGTTGTCAGTCGGGAATCCGATGAGGTTGAGCGTCGACGTCCCTGCGTGGCCGAGGAGACCGAAGACAGCACCGACCATCAGCACGTCGATATGGTTCGTACCAGCGGCCCACAGGATGTTCTTTCCGTCATCCATGTAACCCTGTTTGGCCGCGTAGGCTGCTGCGGCCGCACCGGCTGCGAACGAAATATGTGGGCCGAAAATCGGACCGAAGCCGACGTAGCCAGTCAGGCCACTCACACCCTCGCCAGCAGGACCGCCAGCGATATTGAGTGCCTCACCGGCGATGACCGCGAAGCCAGTGAAAATGAACGCTGGCAGTGCACCGATGGCTGCCCCGAAGGCACCGCCAGCGAAGGCGGCGATCCAGAGCGTCGGGTCAGTGAGTGCTGCCATCTGAAGGACAGTTGGCGACACCATTATTCGCCACCGTCCCGGGCCCAATCAGTCGAGCGCTCGACGGCGTCCTTCCAGCGGTCGTAGTTGACTTCGATATCGGCGTCCTCGTCGATCTCGAAGGACCGGTCGATCTGCCAGTTGTTACGGAGTTCGTCAACCGTGTCCCAGTAGCCGACTGCGAGACCGGCGGCGTAGGCCGAACCGAGCGCGGTCGTCTCGTCGACGACCGGGCGGACGATCTCCGTGCCGATGATGTTGGCCTGGAGCTGACAGAGGAAGTTGTTCTTGACCGCACCACCGTCGACGCGGAGGCTCGACAGGTCGATGTCTGCGTCTTCGACCATTGCCTCGGCGACGTCTTTGGTCTGGTAGGCGATCGATTCGAGGGTTGCGCGAACAACGTGCTCGCGTCGGGTCCCTCGCGTCATGCCGACGATGGTACCGCGTGCGCGCTGATCCCAGTGGGGGGCACCGAGACCGGCGAACGCTGGCACGACGTAGACGCCGTCCGTCGAGTCGACGCTGCGTGCAAGAGACTCGGATTCGGCGGCGTCCTCGATGAGAGTCATGTCTTCGAGCCACTCGATGGCTGCGCCAGTGATGAAGATTGAGCCCTCAAGGGCGTACTGGACCGGCTCGCCGGACTTCTGGAAGCCGATCGTCGTGAGGAGACCGTGTTCCGAGGGAACGGCCTCGTTGCCGGTGTTCATCAGCATGAACGAACCGGTACCGTAGGTGTTCTTCGCGTCGCCCGCGTCGAAACAGGTCTGACCGAACAGCGCGGCCTGCTGGTCACCGAGCGCACCTGCGACAGGCACTTCGGCACCGAGGAAGCCGTCTGCGTCGGTTGAACCGTAGGTCTCGTCGTCCGACGAGGGTCGGACTTCGGGAACCATGGCCTTGGGTACGTTGAACAGATCGAGGAGTTCGTCGTCCCATTCGAGCTCGCGGATGTTGTACAGCATCGTCCGCGATGCGTTCGAGACATCCGTGATGTGGTTGCCCGTGAGGTTGTAGATGACCCACGTGTCGATCGTCCCCATCAGGAGTTCGCCTTCTTCGGCGCGGTCGCGAACGTCCTGTGGTCGGGATCGCTGCAGTTTGATCGGGTCGGCGTTGTCGAGGATCCACTCGGTCTTCGTTGCCGAGAAGTAGGCATCACATTCGAGACCCGTTTTCTCGCGGATCTCTTCGACTTTGCCGTCCATCTCCTGGATCTCTTCGACTCGATCCGTGGTTCGCCGGTCCTGCCAAACCAGCGCGTTGTGGACTGGTTTGCCGGTTTCGGCGTCCCACACGATCGTGGTCTCACGCTGATTGGTGATCCCAATCGCGTCGAGTTGTTCAGCATCAAGACCGGCCTCGTCCAGCGCTGTGTTGATTACGGACTTCGTGTTCTCCCAAATTTCCATTGGGTCGTGTTCGACCCAGCCGGGCTCCGGATAGATCTGCTCGTGTTTTTCATAGGCGTTTGCGACGACGTTACCACCATGGTCGAAGACCATGAACCGCGTCCCTGTGGTCCCTTGGTCGACGGAACCGACGTATGTATCTTGAGACATGTTGTAAACACCAAACTGCTGGGGGAGCCGTTCTCCGTCAGCTCAGAATGAGTTGTGACACACCATTCCTGAGCTATGTGTTTAATCGATTGATAAGATAAAAAATCATTGGGAACCGGACAAACTGTTATATTATTTTGAATACTTATTTCTGGTAATACTTGATATATACTGTGTTGATTGATTTAGCAACGGAATAACGTAATCGAATATAAATCCTAGAGAAGCTTTCATGATGCACTCGGTGTGCTTTTTTGAGATATCAGCCACTACCAGACAGACGATAAGAACCAGTGGGTCTCTTTAGGTGATTGTTGAGCGTAACGAGACAACCGTCTATTCAAATCGCCGGTCGGGACTATCAGTCAACCCGATCTCGGTCGCCATAGGCCCGTACTGTGAGTCGAATCCGGTTTTCGAGGACATCCATCTCACCGGCGGCGTGATCTCCTTTGTACACGAACTCAGTTACACCCTTCTGTATTGCATCCCGTGCAATCGGTTCGAGTTCCTTGCCAGTCAGCAGTATCACAGGTACTACTGGGTCAGTCCGTGTTTTCGAGCGTCTCACTGACTCGCATCGCCATGAACTCACTGTCCTCAACTAACAAAACTCGCAGTGGGGTCACCTCAGGGACCCACAGTTGCTCGGTCGGCTGTCTTGAAAGTGGGATATCGCCCGTGTGAACATACCGCCATCTTGTATTCGGAACTGGATAAGGACGCGTATGTCGGATCGACAAGACGCAACTCGAAATTAGGTGGCCTATCTCCTCAGTTAGTCTACTGTTTTAGGTAACCCTCTTTTTATTGTTATAATCGTGGTCGACGACCGACTCTGAGAGGACGCTGCTGCCACACAGGGACGCTCTGCAGGATGGACGAAAGCTCATTGTCTGCCCACGCTGCGCGCTTCGCAAGCCATGGATAGAAGCACTCAACAGACAGTTACGCGGCTCGCCGACGGGGCCCATTGTGGCACCTCTCGGAATCGTCAAAACACCACTCCGCACTCGATATGAACATTCAGTGAACCAACGGAAGTCTGGAAGTAGGATGTTGCTAGTTTGGGATAGTAGCGATCATCTCCTGGACACGATCCCAATGGCTTCCTTTCCAGAAGTATTGCTGGCACCCCTCACATTGCCAGATGTGGCCCACCGCGTCGGGGGCGTGTTCCGGTCGCTTTTCGGGATTGATTTGTACAACACGGCCGTTGCAGACGCTACAGCGTTCGGGTTGGGTCGGCAGTTCGATTTCGATTCCGTGGTCGTGCAGCTCGGCGAGTTGACTCTCGATTTCCCGAGACACAAGGAGGACCGCGTCGTCCGTTTGGGTGGCGAGCTCTCGATCGCGAGTGACCACCGTTCGTTCGGTTTCGCGTGCCCGCTCGCAAATCGCGTCGTCGGCTTCGATTCCTTCCTCCAGTGCGTACTGTGTATCGTAGCCACACATCCGCAAGTACGTGGCGAGCTTACCCAACATGGCGTCCAGGAGGAATCGGCGGGCCATGCCAATTGGAGGAGTTTGAATCAAATTAAGTAGTTGGTGTAGTAGTCCAACAGACACAGTTCGGCAATCGACCGAATCGTCCTTTGGGTCGTTCGGCGGCCGAAATCAGGGTCTAAGAACGATGTCACACGGAGATTCGCGCCAAATAAAAAATGTACTCGCTGTGGTGATCGGCGGCTCTCTGGTCAGTCTGACGACGGACTCGCCAGAGACTGTTGATCTGACTGCTGTTGGTTCGAATCGTGTGGGAAAGCGACATACTGATTTTCCCACTCACGCCGACGTGCAAGTAATTGTTCGCCACGTGGCGTCACCTCGTAGTAGTTGGTGCGCTTGTCTTGGGTGCCTTTCTCGACGAGTCCGTGTTCGACCAACACGTCGAGATTCGGATAGAGTCGACCGTGATTGACGTTGTCGATGTGGGTTTCGAGTTTCTGTTGGACTGTTTGGCCGGAGGGCTGATCTGAGCCGGCGATGACGTACAGGAGGTCACGCTGGAAGCCGGTCAGGTCGAAGGATTTTGTGTGGACCATTCCAGTTGGTAATATATTGCCCATCAAATTAGTTTGTTTGGGTGATTCAAAGGATAGTGGATACTGCGTCGAGACCTGTTCGTAGAGTACCTTTCGTCTGCTTTCCCCACACAGAGACCTACTCCTTCACCCTTCTCCTTGGATCATGAGATCGCCGTTCGTCGTGTTCGCCTGGACATTGGAGGGGGTCGCCAACGAAAAAGTAATTTCGCCGTTGATCATCTCAGCGCTGAGGCTTTCAGCGGTCCTCGACCCAGTGTCGATATCGGCCGCCGAGCTGATGGCTTCGGTGAGTGCGGTAGAGGAAGCAACCATCCCGACGAAGTTCGACAGCCTCCCCATTGCCTGGATATACTCCCGCTGTGAGCCGGCGTGAAACGGTGCTTGGACAGCGATGATGTTGGCTGGAAGTGGTGAGTCGGCTGCAACGAATACTCCGAGCCACTGCCACGGCAGATACGCCGCATCGAACGACCTGATTGCGGTCTCGACTGTGACATCGTGGCGGCGAGGAGTGCATCGACGACAGTATCGGTCGCTTTAGCCGCTGTGTCGACGAGTGGCGGTACCTCGACCGACTGGCCGAATAGCTTCTGGGTTCGCAGCAACAATCCGGTAAGCCGAACGGTCCCAATATCGAGGAGTTCGTGTCTGTTCATATGCGTCTCACTCCTGTGGAGTCGCTTGGTTCAGTTCGGATCGCTCCAGGAGCCTCGGCAACAACGTGTCGTCGTTTGGGCAACAAACGGATTCTCGGAGCACACGGTAAACTCCCAACAATCTATCGCGAAGTACTCGAATCCCTCCCAAAGCGGCGTATCGAGAAGTGAGAGGCCGTGATCCCAAAACGCGTTTGTGACTGCTGGATGAAAGCGACGATAACGTCAATAGACTGAACACGCGGTCACGGTTGGCCTACAGCACGACCGGACCGCTGTTGAATCTCGAGTCTCCACACATTGGGATTCTCCTGGAGTTCGTACTCCCCGAGGAGATTCGATTGGTAGGCGTTGTCGGCCATCGCCTCGCGTGCGGTGTCCCACTCATCGATCGTGATTCGGTCAAGTGGGCCAGCAACGATCACACTCCGCCACGATCCGTCAGGGCCGATATCGAAGGTGGTGAAACTCGCGCTGGTAGTCTGCTCGGCATACGACTCCTTCCGGAGTTCGGTGCTTGCGTCGAGAAAAACGAAGTACAGTCTGTCGTGTCCGTCATATCCGAACGACAGCGGGACGCCATACGGCACCCCTTCGGCACTCATTGAGAGAACTCCCATGCCACCCTCAGTCAACAGGGCATCAATCTCAGCGTCGTCCATTTCGATTCCTAATAGGGGCTGAAATTCTGACATATGATAGATACAGACACACACGATATAAATGTGGGGACGTTTCTCATTAGCTCAGAATACAACACGGAGAATTGACCCAGGCACTCGATCAGATTCCCAGGCCGTAGTCACTGCTACCACTATTCGTTGGTTTCAGTTTTCACGACCGTTGCTGGCCGGGTCGTCAACCGAAGAACGCGGTCGGTGACACTCCCGAGGAGCGCGCGATATTCGTCCGGTCGCCGTCTGGTTCCGAGGAGTAGCAGGTCTACATCGTTGTCGTCGGCATATCGTGTAATCGTTTCGGCAGGGCGGCCGTGTTGAATTGCCTCAACGATCTCAACGCCTTGCGCTGTCGCTTGCGAGCGGATCGACGAGAGCGTCTCCTCACCGTGTTCCTCGAGACCGTGTTCGGGTCCTTCGGCTTCGTCGACGTACTCGTCACCACTGTAGGCAGTCACGACATCCTCGTCGACCACATAGAGAATATGGAGGTCAGCATCGTGGGCATCAGCGAGAGCGATTGCGTGTGCTTGGGCCCGCTCGGACGCGACTGTACCGTCTGTTGAAAGCAGGATACTGTCGTACATCCATTTGAATTTCGAGAGACATTTGTATAAATCTAGGTCCGAGTTCCACAGTCCGACGATACGCAACGTCCATTGGCCGCCAGTCCTCACTTACCCCGCTGTTGTTCTAATCTACCAGATCGCCGACAGTGGTCAACAGCGTTGGATGATCAGCACTACAGGTATCAATTACGCAGGGTCGAAACGTCTTCTAGAGAGTCGACCACATGATCTGCTGGCTCGTCGGCAAGCATTGGGTCTTCTCGGTCGACCAATCCGGTGAGCACAAGCACCGTTGTTAGACCGGCACGTCGTCCCATTTCGATATCCGTTTCTGGATTATCGCCGATCACCAGACAGTCTCCTGGATCAGCAGCAAGCCTGTCGAGGCTCACCTCAATCATCGGATCGTGTGGCTTGCCACAGATCTGCTCTGGCTCATGATTCCCAGCGTAGCTGATTGCTGCGATCAACGCCCCACATCCAGGAATTATCCCAGAGTCAGTCGGCACTTTCCGGTCCTCGTTGGTCCCAATAAAAACCGCCCCAGATTCAACAGCTCGCAGGCCACGTGTCAGGGTCTCGAAATCGAATGACCGGTCCTTACCGACCACGAGGACATCGGCGTCAGTAGGATCGTCAGTCAGTGTCCCGTCGGCCTCAGAGAACTCGTGATCGAGAGCTGGTGAGCCGATCGTCAACACGTTTGCTGTCGGATACTCCTGTGGTACGTGTTTAGCCCCAGTTGATTTCGTCACTGTCTCGTAGGTAGCGACACGCGAGGGATACATGGTCCGTCAGCAGGGATCGGGTATGGCTTCTCAGGGATGGTCTCCGA
>Ga0306867_1000047_pt1 | contig 95614 bp, 102 predicted proteins | sample AntRauTorckE6831_FD_190432 | JGI IMG/M metagenome (GOLD analysis project Ga0306867, IMG submission 190432) | Saline lake microbial communities from Rauer Islands, Antarctica - Metagenome Torckler E6 #831 (v2) (version 2) | ecosystem: Environmental > Aquatic > Non-marine Saline and Alkaline >...
CTGAGCCAAGATCAAACTCTCCATAAAAAAGTATTGTAACTTCTTACGAAGTTGTCTGACTTGTTTTGTTTCTTTAAACTCAAAAGTAATTCTGTTCTATTCAGTTTTCAAAGACCGTACTTTGTTTCGGTTTTCATTAAAGCTTTGAAATTTTCTTCAGAGCCTTTAATAGTATACATTTTTGGAAAGCTTTTGTCAATAATCAATTTCAATTATTTTATTTCTTTCCTGTTGCTTTTGTTTCGAGCAACTGTTTAAAAGTATATAAAAAATGAGCGCTTTTGTCAATCATTTACGCTCATTTTTTTCTACTTTTATTCGATTTCTTTGAGTGTCATCTTGAGCGAATTGATATCCACTTCAGTTTTGCTCTTTGTTTGGCGGTTTATAAGTTCTACCTTGCCCTCTTTCAAGCCTTTACCCAAAATGATTCTCACAGGGATTCCGATGAGATCTGCGTCTTTAAATTTAACCCCTGCCCTCTCTTTCCTATCATCAAGGAGCACATCGTAGTCTTCAGACAAGCTATTGTAAATGTCATTCATGGTTTCAAGCCCCTGGTCTTTCAAGTTGATTGGTATCATATGAATATCGAAAGGTGTAATAGATCTGGGCCAGAGAATACTATCCTCATCGCTATGTTGTTCAACAGCCGCCATAAGTGTTCTGCTTATGCCGATTCCATAACACCCCATTATCAAAGGCACACGTTTTCCTTCTTTATTCGTTACATAAGCATTCATTGATTCAGAGTATTTGCTTCCAAGTTTAAAAATATTGCCGACTTCGATGCCTTTTGCTGTCGTAATGATTCCTGAGCATTGAGGACACGCATCACCGTCATTCAACTGATTGAATTCCTGGTTGCCTGCATAATCACACGCCGTACAATAAGCGATGGTGTCTTCTCCAACTTCACTCATGACCATAAACTCGTGCGCTGTTTTACCACCAATTTGTCCGGTATCGGAGGCTACTATCCTAGTCGCTAGACCGATACGGTTGAAAATAATGGTGTAAGCATCAGAAATCTCAGTGTACCATTGATCAAGGCCCGCCTCATCTTCACTGAAGGTGTAAAGATCCTTCATAATGAATTCCCGAGCACGCATAAGGCCAAACCGAGGTCTCAATTCATCGCGATATTTGGTTTGAATTTGATAAAGGGCAAGTGGGAGTTTCTTGTATGAATCCACGTAATCGCGGACAATCGATGTAATGACTTCCTCATGAGTCGGACCGAGCAAAAAATCACGGTCCTTGCGATCCTTAAGACGCATAAGCTCCGGTCCGTATTCGCTCCAACGTCCGCTTTCTTCCCATAAATCCCTAGGTTGAAGAGCAGGCATAAGCAATTCGCTGGCTCCTCTTTTGTCGTGTTCCTGGCGGACAATGTTTTCGATTTTTCTGATTACACGCCACCCTAATGGAAGGTATGTATATATACCAGAAGCCGTTTGCTTAATAAGACCAGCCCTTGTGAGAAGTCGGTGCGATTTCACTTCTGCATTCTGCGGTGCTTCTTTTAGTGTTGGTACAAATAACATACTTTGTTTCATGACTCTCACCTATCCTATATTAAGAAGTCTTAAAATGTCGTGATATGTAATGAAGATAAATAGACCGATTAACAAAAAGAACATCGCTGCATGCAAATAATTTTCAACAGTTCTGTTGACTTTTCTTTTGGTAATGCCTTCATACCCAAGGAAAACCAATCGTCCCCCGTCTAACGCAGGGATTGGAAGCAAATTAATGATTCCAAGGTTAACAGACAAAAGTGCTGTCCAGTTGATAAACGTTTTGAAGCCTTGTGAAAGTGCGTTTGAAGTAATCGTATAGATGCCTACAGGGCCAGAGAGATCACTCACGCCTACTGTGTTATTGAACAAAAGTCTCAGAGTATCAAAAATCATCGTGCTTGAAGCAGCAATACCTTTAAACCCATAAGCGAAACTTTGGAAGAAAGAGGCCTCGTGTTCCGGTGATACTCCGATTATGACCGCGACTGCACCTACGTTTTGATTATCCAAAATCGCTTTTTGATGTGGTTCGATATGAAGCCTAACTTCTTCACTATCTCTTAGAACTTCAATGACCATTTGGTTACCCTCGGTATTGTTCTCAGCAGCTTGCATCACGGTTTCCCAAGAAGTAACGGTTTCTTCACCAATCGTAATGACTTCATCGCCTTCTTGCAACCCGGCTTTGTCCGCTGGCGTGTTGTCGGGTACAGGTCCAATAATCACGCGATCTACTTCTCCCGTAGCGCTTGAAAAACCCATACTGTAAATACTTATTTTAGGGGTTAGGTTATCTGTCCGACTGCCTCCATCTCTGTTAAAGGTAATCGGTAGAATTCTCAATGCTCTATTTTCTTTTAAATCATTTGAGAATTCACTCCAGTTTGTGACTTCCTGACCATTGACATACGTTATAGTGTCCCCTTCTTGGATAACCCCATCGGCAGGATAGTCTTCTTCGACCGAGCCAATAGTCGTCGTTACCCCACCCTCAGCAATGGTTTTCGGGACGCCGATCATAAAGCCAAGAAGTACAAACAGTATGAACGCCAATACAAAGTTCATAAAAGGTCCTGCAAGGATTGCTTTGAATCTTGCAAAGACACTTTTTGAATCAAACCGTCTGTTTTTGGGTGCGATTTGTAGTTTTTTGTCATTGAATACATAATGGGCATTCGAAGCTACGGGGATCCCGTTGATGTTCAAATCTGCTTCTGATCCACTCAAATTGAAGTCGTTGACGGTAATCAGTTCCAGATTTTCGTCTTTTTCTGAGGGTTTTACAACAATTTCATTGATGTCTCCTTCGCCGTCATATCGTACGCCGACTTGCCCCCCGGTCTTGAGAATATCATCGTTTGCATCCTCGCCAGCCATCATTACAAACCCGCCAATCGGAATGGCGCGAATGGCATAAAGGGTTTCACCCTTTTTCTTACTGTAAAGAATCGGGCCCATACCCAAGGAAAATTCATGGCACAAAATGCCCGCTTTTCTAGCCATGATGAAATGACCGAGTTCATGAATGACGATTACGAGGCTTAAAACTAACAAGAATACTATAATATTGATTATAAACATTGTGTCACCTTCTTTTGGCTTCTTTAATTACGAACGCCTCAACAGCTTTTTCGTGAGCCAGTATTGTATTGAGTGCAGGATCTTTTTCGTTGTCAAAGCGATCGAGCGCACGCTTGATGAGACTTTCAATATCCAAAAACTTAATTTTTTTATTCAAAAACAAATCAACAGCGGCCTCATTGGCTTTGTTCATGGTAGCCAGGTGAAGACCTCCTTCTTTAGCGACTGCGAGACCGAGATCAAATAGCGAATACTTTTTACGATCAATCGCTTCAAAATTGAGCGACCCTATTTTAACAAGGTCCAAAAAACTTCTGAATTTATGGATTTCTTCACCTTGCAGGGCACTCAATATAGCGATACGCATATCCGCAGGTCCCATATGAGCTAGCACATTCCCGTCTTTGAAGTGCACAAGCGCATGGACTTGACTTTCCCTATGAATGATTGCATCAATTTTATCATAAGGCATGTCAAAAAGAAAATGAGCTTCTATTACTTCAAACACCTTGTTCATCATTGTAGCGCTGTCTATAGTTATCTTAGCACCCATGGACCAATTTGGATGTTTTAGCGCATCATGAACCGTCACTTTTTCCAAGGCATCTCGCGTATAATCTCTAAAGCTGCCGCCTGATGCAGTAATAATCATGGTCTCTACATCTTCAATAAACCGACCTTTCATGCATTCCTTCAAGGCCGAATGTTCACTGTCTATCGGGATGATAGATGTAGAGGAGTTTTTCAGTGCTACCTCGATTAAATGACCCCCTACGACAAGAGATTCCTTGTTGGCAAGCAACAAATCTTTTGATGTCTTGATGGTTTCAAGGGTTGCGGGCAACCCGGCGCTTCCCACCAGTGCATTGATGACTAGAGTGTCTTTCTGCGTATTGACAAGTTCAACGAGGCCATTGTTTTCAAGGGCAAGAAAGCATATGTCTGGAAAGGAAGTTTTTATGGTTTCTCTGTGACATTCATGCATGACAACCGTTTCAACCGGATGGGTTTTCAAAATGATTAAAATCTTATTAATACTATGTCTTGCAGTGATAGCCTTAAGCCTGAAGGATTCGGGAAATTCCTCTACGATGTCAATGACTTGTGAACCAATACTTCCAGTAGCACCGAGGAGTTGTATGTTTTTCATATTAGATGCCTCCACTCAAAAGCAATACTAGTGCAAGGACGAGTCCAGCAAACATCGTTGAATCAAGACGGTCCAAAATACCGCCGTGACCAGGTAACAAATTAGAAAAGTCTTTTATCCCATATACCCGTTTCATACTAGAGGCAAATAAGTCACCTACCTGAGCACTCATCGCAACAAGCCACCCAGCAAAAAACACAAAAACATATTCAAAACCCGTAGTCAGTGAGAAGAGATTGGTCGAAAATGCAAAGACGGATGCGACCGCCGCCGCAATTACTGTACCACCGATGAAGCCTTCCACCGTCTTTTTGGGGCTGATAACAGGGGCTAGCTTAGTCTTACCAAACCGCATTCCCACAAAATAAGCAAATATATCAGTAAGCATGGACAGCATCAAAAGATAAAAAAGCATATTCAACCCAGTTTGTCTGATCATGGACAAGGCAAAGAAAGGAATTGCCACATAAATGATGCTCAGGAAATAACGTGTCAACGTTTCATAATTGATTTTATTTGTGACCACAAGCAATGTGCCGATAATCAAAGATGCCACACTCACAACCAACACGTATAAGGCTGACAAAAAGCCTAGATAAGCCATGAGAATCGTTGAGTAAAACGACAAGGCAAAAAATCCCGTATACACATAACCGAAGAATCGGGCTCTAGATTCACTTACCATATTGACAAGCTCTCTTACAGCCAGCAAAACAAAAAGTGCCATGACACCGTAGAACGCCCACTTAGGTACAAACAAAAGCGGAATGAGTACGACGGCAAGAAAAAGCCCTGTAATAATCCTTTGTTTCATAGTGTCACCTCTTCTTTTTTAACAGACCTCCGAATTTACGATCTCTTTGCTGAAAATTCAGAAGTGCCTTGTGCAATTGTTTTTCGCTAAATGCAGGCCAGTGTGTGTTGGTAAAGTAAAATTCGGCGTAGGAGAGTTCCCACAACATGAAATTGCTAATCCGTGTTGCCCCACTTGTACGAATCATCAGATCAACTGGTGGCAACTCAGGATGATATAGGCTATCTTCGATGGTTTGAAGCGTGATTTCATCCACATCCAAGGCGCCTTTTTTGATTTTTTTTGCAATGGTCTTCATGCTATAAAGCATTTCCGTCTGTCCACCATAATCAAAACATATATTCAAAGTAAGTCCCTTTCGGTCTTTGGTTTTCTTTTCGGTTTCTTCCATGAACGTCTTGTTGTCTTCCCCGATTCGATCCCTGCGACCACTGAAAATCACACGTATATCCTTGGCTTTGAAATCCTCTTTGTATTTATCTTCAAACCGTTTTGGCACCTTCATCAAAAAGTCAATTTCATTCTTTGGTCGCTTCCAGTTTTCTGTACTGAATGCATAAACGCTCAACGTTTCAATTCCAAGTTCATTAGCTTCTAGTGAAATGTTTTTTATATTGAGAGCACCTTGTTCGTGTCCATAAGACCGCCCGCGCCCACGCTTTTTAGCCCAGCGGCCATTTCCATCCATAATTATGGCGATATGTTTAGGTATGTTACCATTCATTATTTTATCTTTCAAAGCCATGAAGACACCTCTTTCATTTACGAACACTATTATACAACACTCAACCCTATAAATCTATAATAGTCTGGTTCTAAGAAAAAAGCCCCCTAATGATGGGGGCCATCGGTTTATACTACCAAGAGATCCTTTTCTTTGCGCTTGAATTCTTCATCTACTTTAGCGACATAATTGTCAGTTGTCGTTTGAAGATCTTCAAGTTGGCCTTGCGATTCATCTTCAGAGATGTCGCCAGCTTTTTCAAGCTTCTTAATAGCATCTTTCGCATCACGTCTGGCATTACGGATTTTAACGCGTGCAGACTCAGCCATTTGTTTAGTCTGCTTGATAAGGTCTTTACGGCGTTGCTCGTTCAACTGAGGAAGCGTAATACGAAGCTGTTCACCCTCATTGTTGGGCGTTACGCCCAAGTTTGCGGCAAGGATGCCTTTCTCGATATCCTTGATGGCAGTTTTATCATAAGGTTTCACAAGCAACTGATTCGCTTCAGGTGTTGATATGTTCGCAAGCTGATTAAGCGGGGTTTTGGCACCGTAATAATCCACATATACAGGTTCAAGCATAGTCGGATTTGCACGGCCGGTTCTCACACGGGCAAAATCATGGTTCAACCCTTCAATTGCCTTGGTCATTTTTTCTTCATTTTCCATTAAAATCTCATCGATCATTTTATTCCTCCTAGCTGATTACAGATCCTATTTTTTCTCCGAGCGCCGCCCGTTTGATATTGCCTTCGATATTCATGTCGAATACGATGATTTCAATGTCATTGTCTTTACAAAGGGCGGCCGCAGTTGAATCCATGACTTCCAAACGGTTCTCAAGGACTTCGTGATGGGTCAATGTGTGGAATCTTTTGGCATCAGTATTAAATTTGGGATCTTTATCATATACGCCATCAATGCCGTTTTTAGCCATCAAAATGGTTTTAGCACCGAGTTCTGCGGCCCTCAAAGCACTAGTGGTATCGGTACTGAAATAAGGATTTCCCGTGCCGCCACCGAATATAACGATGGTGCCCTTTTCAAGATGTCTTAATGCCTTTCTCCTTATATATGGTTCAGCAACTTCGGGAATATTAAGACTGGTCATGGTTCTAGTCTCAAGTCCAAGGGCTTCAAGACCGTTTTGAAGGGCAAGAGCGTTCATTATGGTTGCAATCATGCCCATATAATCGGCACTGCTTCTTTCCATACCCATTTCGCTCGCGGTTTTACCACGCCAGATATTTCCACCTCCAACGATCACACCAATTTCAAAAGTGCCAACATCATAAGCGGCTTTGATTTCTTTAGCGATATCTCTAACACGTAGCGGATCAATGCTTTTCCCATTTTTTCCACTCAAGGCTTCACCACTTAATTTTATAATGAGCCTTTTCTTCTCACTCATAGGCTTTCTCCCCTATCTTGGCAAAACCAGGGCACGTTAAGTGTCCTAGTTGAACGTTTAATATACTATCCCTTCATTTGCGCGTTGACTTCTCCTGCGAAGTCATCAGAACGTTTTTCGATGCCTTCTCCTACTTCGAGACGGTCAAAACGAATAACGGTCACATCTTTTTCCTTTGCAAAATCCTCAACGGTTTGGTCAGGGTTTTTAACAAAAGGTTGATTGACAAGGCAGATTTCTTTTAAGAATTTGTTTAAACGGCCTTCCACCATTTTATCCACGATATGTTCGGGTTTCCCTTCATTAAGAGCTTCTTTACGAAGAACGCTTCTCTCGTGACTAATAACTTTTTCACTTATGTCTTCTTGGTTAAGATAACGTGGATTGATCGCAGCAACGTGCATCGCAATATCGCGTGCAGCAGCTTCATTGTCGCCTTCCACAGATACTAGTGAAGTGATTTTACCACCCATGTGTACGTAGGCACCAAAGGTTTGTGAATCTTCTTTGAAAACAACGCTAAGACGTCTCAAGGACAGTTTTTCACCAATTTTCGCGCTGGCATCTTTAACAGCTTTATCTAAAGGCATTCCATTTAATTCAAGTTCATTGACTTCTTCTAAGTTGTTTGCATCTGAATCAAGCACAACGTTTGCAATATCTTGAAGCAACGCTTTGAACGTATCGTTTTTAGCGACGAAATCAGTCTCAGCATTAAGTTCAAAAATAACCGCTCTATTGCCATTTACCTTTACGTTACAAAGGCCTTCTGCCGCAATACGTGAAGAAGCTTTTTTCTCAGCTTTGGAAATACCTTTTTCTCTAAGATAGTCCGTAGCCTTTTCAAGATTTCCACCCGTTTCACTAAGTGCTTTTTTACAATCCAGTATACCTGCGCCCGTTTTTTCACGCAATTCTTTAACTTGTTTTGCATTAACAGCCATGTTCATTACCTCCTAATAGTTTACCGTTTTAATTTTAACACATTGATTGATTCAATAAAATATAAACTCATCATTTTAGAAAAAAGAGAGCTAAAAAAGCTCTCTTTTATTTTCTCAAAGCCTCGATAAGTTCAGCTTTTCTAAGTTTTGAGTATCCGGTCATGCCACGTTCCTTGGCAATTCCTTTGAGCTTTGCAACAGTTTTGTTGTCAAAATCATCACTTTGCGCTTTTTTCTGAGCTTTTTCCGGTTTTGCCGCAGGTGCTTCTTTGGCAACCGCTTTTTTTGGTGCTGGTTTTGGTTGTTCTTTCTTTGGTGCTGGCTTTGGTTGTTCTTTCTTTGGTGCTGGCTTTGGTTGTTCTTTCTTTGGTGCTGGCTTTGGTTGTTCTTTCTTTGGTGCTGGCTTTGGTTGTTCTTTTTTTGGTGCTTCAGTTTTAGCTTTTTGTGGAGACGAATTCATTGCACGCTTCATTTCTTCACGTGACGGTGTTTTTTTCTCAGGTGCTTTTTTAGGTGCTTCAGCTTTTTTGGCTTGTTCTGGTTTTTGTGGGGCTTGTTCTTGGGCTTGTTCCTCTGAAGCGCCACCTGCGCCTTCCATCAATGCATCAGCCATTTTACCTACGATGACTTTGATTGAACGAATCGCATCGTCGTTCGCAGGAATGAGATAATCGATTTCATCAGGATCGCAGTTGGTATCAACCATTGCATAAATTGGAATGCTGAGTTTACGTGCTTCAGCAATCGCGTTATGTTCTTTACGCGGATCTACGATGAACAACGCATCTGGTAATGTGCGCATATCTTGAATACCGCCTAGAAATTTTTCAAGGCGTTCTAGTTCTTTAGTGAGTTCTACTGTTTCTTTTTTAGGTAAGCGTTCAAATGTATCGTCTTTTTGCATAGAACGGATGCTGTGCAGACGACGAATGCTTTTGCGGATGGTCTTGAAGTTCGTAAGGGTTCCACCCAACCACCGTTCTGAAACATAGAAATGCCCAGCGCGTGTAGCTTCGTCTTTAATGGTGTCTTTGCCTTGTTTTTTGGTGCCGACAAATAAAACCTTGCCACCATCTTTTCCGATTTCAAGGAAATCTTTGTATGCATTCTCGATGAATCCTACCGTTTGTTGTAAGTCAATGATGTGAATGTTGTTACGGCGTGTGAAAATGTACTTGGCCATTTTCGGGTTCCAACGTCTTGTTTGGTGTCCGAAATGCACCCCTGATTCTAATAATTTTTTCATTGCAATAACTGCCATAATGTGTTTCCTCCTATATTTTTTTGATTGGCCTCCACAAACGTCTTTGCGTGATTTCCACCTCTAATTTCAGAAGCTCCAGAAATTCACACTCTTCTTGTGTGTGTATTTTACGGCATAGATAGTCTATCAAAAAAACACCTGCTTAGCAAGTGTTTTAACTATGATTTTATAGGTTTTTATCTGTCGCAACCTGTTTCATCCCAAGGCTGGGCATTTCTTTTTCTATGACTTGATGCAGTGGTTCATAAAGCCAAAGAACCGTTAAGAAATTTGTTGTAGCCATGATGCCTTGAAAAGGAATGTCGGCCAATAAATAAGGCCACAGCTCAAACACCTCTGTTTGAATCATTGTAAAAGGAATGAAGACCCATCCATACAAAATTCCGAAAAAGAAACCAAAGAAGGCAAGTATCTGCACATTTTTAGTCTTTCTTAGAACTGTATGCCAAATGATTGGAATCAACATCCATGCCACGAACATGGCCCCCATGGTAAAAGGATTAAGTCCTCCGAGAAACAAATTGTCCAAAAAGATGTATACCACAATCATAAGGAAGCTCTCTTTGAACGTAAAAACGGTTACAAAGAGAATAATCAACAACGTTGTCAACTGCACGTTTGGAATAAACATTAAGAGTTGCTCTTGAACAAATACAATGGTCACTGCCATCGCAATCATTATGAGACGTTTCAAAGGAATCATGGGTTAACCTCCTATTCGTTGGGCGTTCGTACATAAAAAGCATAAATGCTATTATCTTTAAGTCTGACACCATCAACCCCACTAGTAGCCCTAACACTATCTACTTCAAGATAGAGAAATGTGGTGTTCCAATCTGTACTGATATCTTCTATTCCAAGAAGCACATGCCCCCCGGAGAACACAGTATCGCATTCGCTCTCAGGATTGTAATGGCTGTTTGCGCATGTTAAATCATAGTGCTTGTCCAAGACTTTAAACAGCGTATCTCCCTCGTAGAACAGATGGCTTTCATCAATGATTTGTACATCTGTTTGATCGTAAAGGCGAATAGTAATACTGCCTTCACTATTAGCTTCATTGTTTCCTAGTATATAGAAAAGCACTATAATAAGGCCGACTGCGACAACGGTGTAAACAATGCGGGTTGTGACCTTCACGTCTAATTAACCCCGTAAGGGTGAAGAAAGTCATCATTGTTCAAAGACGCTTGATACGCGGCCAACGCAAAGAATGCTTGTGGGGTTGAAAAATCCAAATCCGCGGACTCGTCTTCAAGTTGATAAAGGAAAGCTCCTTCATCAGTTTGATAGGCGAGTAGATGCTCAACCAGTGTCTTGCCATTTTCCAAGTAAGCATCAGAAGCGGGGTCTTCACCAACAGCCAAAAGTCCAAGAATGATTTGTGCAAAACTCGCGGCATTATTGCCATAGGAATTGTTGTAAGCATTTGTTTTCAAATGTTCGATAATCGATGTTTCTAGCGTGTCGTAGGCACTCTCGTTCATGACTTCAATGGCCATGAGCACCATGCTGAGTGTATCATTATCGGTATTACTTACATCAATGTCATCTAATTTAGTTTTAAAAGCTTCTTCAAAGTCTTTATACATAGTGTCATTATTCAAAGATAACGCCAAATATGTATTGGCAACAGTGTAGAGATAGTCCGTAGTAGCAATCTGATTCAGATTATCTTGCAAGGCACTTACGTCCTCGCCCAATGATGCTTTAATAAAAATATGCTTGATGAGTGTTCCTGCAGTGGCCTCGTTTCCAACCTCAGCAACTTCAATAGAATAATCATTTAAAATCCCAAGATGTGATATCCCTAAAACCACCTGATGATCATTTGTATATTCATCGATTTGATTGTCTATGAACAAATTCAAAGATTCATCAACGGATTTCAAGGTTTCATCATACCAGGAAAGTTCAAAATGGAAATGGTCGCCTCCTGTGAATTCCGCGTCGCTAATGCCGACTGTCATAGGGTCTCCGTTTTTTGAAATTTCAATGAAGTTCCCGCTAGTGGCGTGAACTGATTCCACCTCGTTCAAAAAAACGCCAGAGTCACTTTCCGTATACTCGATATCATAAGCGAAGTCTAGTAAATCAAGCAACGTCTTATCTCCGTCTTCCTCATAAGAGACGTTTACTGCTTCGGTGGTTCCCTTTGATTCAGTTGTGAAAATTACCTTGTCTTCGTTCAAGGATGTTTCGAAGCTTGCAATCATGGATTGTAAGTCATCCATATCGCTTTTCAGTGTGACATTTTCTTCTTCCAAATCTTCAATTCTTGATTGCAGCGCTTGAACATTATCGCTTTCTTCACACCCCGAAAGCGTAAACACAAGCACAATCATAATCAAAATGGAGAATAGTTTTTTCATAGTGAGCCTCCTCTAAGTATTTGTTCCAATAAAAAAACCATCCTCCTGGATGGTATAAAACAATCTACTACGGGCAATTATAAAGAAAACCAACGCCTTTAAGAGATTGTTACAACTCATACCCAGGAGTGTAATATCTATAAAGGGTCAGGTAGGTCTACCGGCTTAACATCACTCTACTTTGCACCTTCCCGCTTTCGCAGTGGTCATATGCATTTCGTCCGTTTTACGGTTGCTGGGACAGCTCGGGACTTACACCCGATTCCCTGTTAGTAAAATACACCTAACACCTTGTAATTCAAGTCTATGCTTTTGCGGATGGATTGTCAAGAAAACATTCAACATATGCTATAATGGTTTTGAAATCATTCAAGGAGTTGAAACCATGCGAGGATTCGAGATTGCAAAAGGCTTTAAAAATATCACCTTACCTAAAAGGGGTACATCTTATAGCGCAGGCTATGACTTTGAAATATGCGAAGCATTCACCTTGAACCCTGGAGAAATCGGCTTGGCAAAAACCGGTGTGAAGGCCTATATGCAAAACGATGAAGTATTGAAGCTTTACCCAAGAAGTTCCCTTCCTACAAAATTTGGTCTCACTATCCCAAACAGCGTCGGCATCATCGATAGCGACTATTACTCAAACAAAACGAATGACGGCGCAATATTCATTCAATTGATGAATTTTACCAATCAAACTGTCACACTGGAAAAAGGCACACGCATCGCACAAGGTATATTCACGAAGTATCTTCTAAGTGATGATGACAATGCAGAAGGCTTTAGAAACGGTGGGTTCGGCAGTACCGGCCACTAATAAAAAACATTTAGAAGCACTCTATCATTTTTTTGAAAGAAAAACATAAAAAACGACTTGAGAAAAGTCGTTTTCTTTATAATTAAAATGACACTTATTGTTTCTTGCTCATAAGGCTAATATTAAGTCATACGTATTGAGTTAACAAACCTAAGACGCGAATTAGCATACACATTATTGAAACTATATTTCTTCTCATATCCAGATTCAGTAGCCCCTATAATATTCGTTTCTTTATTTAGCTCTACTTTGCTACCCCTTATATTTATATCTAAACCATATCATGTTTAATATATTATGGTAAATTATACAAATAAGTCCACAAATAAAATATTTTTTTATTGCACTAGTGCAAACGTCAACAACGCGGAAGCTACAATCTCCCCGTCGACATAAGCTTCAGCGCGACCTTTGCCAATAAGGCCTTTGATTTTGGTAATGGACACATAGAGATTCAAAGTGTCTCCCGGAGCGACTTTTCTTTTAAAACGGCATTTGTCAATCCCCGTAAAATAAGGGGTTTTACCCCTGTAATCAGAATTTTTAAGGAGTGCAATCGCGCCTGCTTGAGCCAACGATTCTATGATCAGCACTCCGGGCATGACTTGTTCTTTAGGATAATGTCCTTGAAAAAACGACTCGTTTGCTGTCACGTTTTTGATGGCATGTATTGATTCACCCTCTTTTAGTTCCAACACTTTATCTACAAGCAGCATGGGATACCTGTGAGGAATGATTGATTTAATTTCATCATTTGTCAACATGGTTATTCATCCTTCCATTTTTTGAAGACCAAACTCGCATTATGTCCACCAAACCCAAATGAGTTATTCATGACATATTCCAGATTCTTGCGCTTGCCTTCATTAACAGTATAATCTAAATCACACGCTTCATCAACGGTTTCGTAGTTAATTGTAGGTGGCACAAACCCATCCTTCATGGCTTTTAAGGAAAATATGCTCTCAACAGCGCCACTAGCACCCAAAAGATGTCCTGTCATAGACTTGGTGGAACTTATCGATAAGGTATCTGCTGCTTGATTAAAAAGCGTTCTTATCGCCAAGGATTCCACTTGATCGTTAAGGAGCGTCGATGTCCCATGAGCATTGATATAATCTATGTCTTTTGAATCGATATTGCCATCTTCCAAAGCAAATTTCATAGCATGCATCGCGCCTTCGCCCTCTTTATCAGGCGCTGTGATGTGTACAGCATCAGACGTTGATCCGTAGCCGACGATTTCACCATAAATATAGGCTCCACGTGCCAAAGCAGTGGCCTTGGTCTCCAATACAAGGGTTCCAGAGCCTTCACCCATCACAAACCCGCTGCGGTTTTTGTCAAAAGGTTTGGATGCCGTTTCCGGGTTTGGATCCTTACTCAACGCCTGCATCACTTTAAACCCAGAGAGGCCAAGGTGGGTAATGCTTGCTTCACTACCTCCCGCCACAGCGAAATCGATATAACCATCCCGAATAGCTCTAAACGCTTCACCAATTGAATTGGTGGCACTTGCGCACGCCGTTACATTGGATAATGCCGGCCCTTTGAGGCCATATTTTATGGCAATATGTCCTGCCGCAATATTAATGATTGACATAGGAATGAAAAATGGTGAGATTCTATTATAGCCTTTTGCAATCCCTCTTTCATTCTGTTTGGCAATGGTTTCCAACCCTCCAATACCACTGGAAAAATACACGCCAATTTTGTAAGGATCTTCAACGCTTTCCAAGACATTTGAATCCTGCATTGCTTCCTCGGTACTTCTTAATGCCAATTGGGTGAATCTGTCGAGCCTTTTCATTTCTTTTTTTGAGAAGAAATCATCGTCTCTTTCATTGACTTCTCCGCCAATATGCACATCAAGATCGGTGGTATCGATACGCGTAATGGCGTCTATACCGTTCTTTCCCTGTTTAGCATTCCGCCAACTATCCTCTACATTATTACCTATTGGATTCAAGGTTCCAAGCCCTGTGATTACGACCCGCCTTTTCATGAATACATGCCTCCGTTGATTCCAATGACCTGACCACTAATATACCCCGCCTTATCAGAGGCTAAAAAGCTGACAAGATTGGCCACTTCATCAGGGGTCCCTCCACGATTAAGTGGAATGGATTTTATATATGTTTCTTTAAGTTTAGGATCCAAACCCTCTGTCATTTTCGTTTCAATGAATCCTGGAGAAACTGCGTTAACTGTAATATTTTTCTTACCGAATTCCTTGGCCAGCGACTTTGTCAGTCCAATCATACCGGCTTTGGAGGCAGCGTAGTTCGATTGAGAGGCATTCCCCATTTGACCGATGACACTGGTAATGTTTACAATGCGGCCACCTTTTTGTTTGAACATGGGTCTCGTAACATGCTTGCACATGTTCCAAGTCCCTTTCAAGTTCACAGACAATACACTGTCATAATCGCTTTCTTTCATCCTTAACATCAACTGATCTTTGGTAATACCCGCATTGTTCACTAGTAAATCAATCGAGCCGTATATCTCCATCACTTTGTCGATTAAGGCTTTTGTTGCTTCAAAATCACTGATATCCGCTTGATAAACAAGGGCTTCTCCACCCTTTTCCTTAATCGTTTTTTCAAGAATTTTAGCAGTAGTTTCATCTGAATTGTAATTAATGACGACACTGAAGCCAGCATTCGCAAGGTTTTTAACAATGGCAGATCCAAGACCGCCCGTTGCTCCGGTGACTATGGCTACTTTCTTTTTATTCATGCAATTCACTCCTTAGGGTATTCAAAAACATATCAAGGCCTTGGGTTTCAACATCAGCCAGTACAAAGACACGTTTGTCTGTTTTCCTGATAAAAGATGATAAAGTGGCTCGCGGTCCGAGCTCTATAAAATGAGTATAACCGTCTTCAATCATTGTTTTAATCATGGGATAAAACAAAACCGGTGAGGTGATTTGATTAATCATGGTTGTCTTTAATTGACTTTTATAAAGGGCTCCCGTCGTATTCAAATAGAGTGCATTTTGCGGTGAGTGGAATACTATGTCTTTTAAATACTCTGAAAAGGCATCCCGTGCCTCCGACATGTATGACGTGTGGAAAGCGGCACTTGTTTTGAGTAAAATAAACCGTCTGATACCCAATTCTTTTCCTAAGGCCTGTGCTTTTTCAAGTGCCTCCTTTCCCCCGCCAAACACCACCTGTTTTTTCATGGTATGGTTTGCGATGAAGACATCTTCTAAAGCATTTTCAATCGCCCTTGCTTGTGTCATAGTTCCTAGCATGGCCATCATGCCCGAGGAACGTTTTTGTGCAGAAGCCTGCATCAATTCGCCTCTTTTAGCGACAATGTTGAGACCTCTCTCAAAATCAAAGACCCGGTTAACATAAAGGGCAGCGTACTCTCCAATGGAAAGTCCAGCAGCCCCATCAGGCATTACCCCCTCACCAATCAACACATCCGCAAGGGCACACTGCATCACATACAAAGCTACTTGTGCAGACGCCGTCTCATGAATAGACTCTGAATCAAACATCTTATTTTTTAAGTCATAGGGCAACAAGGCGTTGGCTTCTTCAACACGTCTTTTGAATACGTCACTTGATTCATATAAGGTTTTGCCCATACCTTTATACTGTGTGCCCTGACCGGGAAAGACGAAAGCTATTTTTGCCATGCTTTAGCCTCTTCACATAGGGATTCATTGTCAAATATTTCTGAAAGGATGGTTTTGACGGGCTGAATCCGTTTGATTAATCCTGAAATCTGGCCGGCCATGAAAGACCCTTTAGCCTTATCGCCCTCCAATACTGCTAATTTATGGGAACCGAGCGTCAGCTTTTCAAGTTCCATTTTGTGTATGCCTTCCTTAGACATCTTGAGATACCGTTTAGACATTTTGTTTTTGAGGACCCTAACGGGCGCATTGAGCATTCTACCTGTCACAATCGTATCCGTATCCCTAGCATCTACAATTTTTTGTTTGTAATTTATATGAATGGGGCATTCTTCACTTGCTAGGAGAATTGTTCCAATTTGAACCCCACTGGCGCCCAAGGCAAATGCCGCATTAACCCCTCGTGTATCCGCAATGCCACCGGCTGCGATAACCGCTACATCTACAGCGTCTACAGTTTGAGGTACTAAGGAGAACGTTGAAATTTCACCAACATGGCCACCCGCTTCTGTACCTTCTACAATGACTGCGTCCGCGCCATTTCTTACAACCCGTTTGGCAAGGGCGACACTCGGAACCACGGGGATGACTGTAATCCCCGCTTCTTTCCACATGGCCATAAAAGGTCCAGGATTGCCGGCTCCTGTAGTGATTACTTTAATATTTTCTTCGCAAGCCAGTTTAGCGATGGCCTCTTTTTCAGGGTGCATCAGCATGATGTTCAATCCGAAGGGTTTCTTAGTGTGGGCGCGCGTTTTGTGAATCTCTTCTCTAATTCGCTCTACACTCCACCCGCCACTTCCAATAAGACCAAGTCCACCCGCATTCGATACTGCTGAGACAAGAGAATGATCGGCAATGTTCGCCATGCCTCCTTGAATGACAGGGTATTTGATGTTGAGAAGCGAACATATGTTTTTATGGGTTTTAGTATTCAATAATGGCACCTCCCCAGGTAAGCCCGCCACCAAATGCCGCAATCGCAAACGTATCGTTACGTTTTAAATATCCTTTACCAATGGCTTCATCTACCGCAAGCGGAATACTAGCCGCGGAAGTATTTCCCATTGATTGAATGTTCATATACATTTTTTTCAGAGGGTATTTGAGAGTCTTTGCCGACTTTTCTATAATCCTTTTGTTGGCTTGATGAGCGATGATCAAATCCAAATCGTTCAAGGTTTGATTAGTCTTGTTCAAAAGTTCGTTGATGAGTTTTGGAAATACGTCTGTTGCAAACCTGAATATTTCGCTGCCATTCATTTTGATGAAGGGGCGAGGCATATCAGGGGTTTTGAAATTCTCTTTAAGCGGATAGGCTTCGAGTTTCAAATGCCCTTTGGTATCTCCGTCGCTTTTGACGGTAATGGCTTGAATACCTCTTCCTTCAGCTTGTTCCAACAAAAACGCGCCTGCGCCGTCTCCAAAAAGCACACAGGTGTTTCTGTCTTCAAAATCAGTGAGTTTGGACAAAGCTTCCGCACCGACAATCAAAGCGTTCTTATAGGCACCCGAGGTAAGCATTTTATCAGCAATCTCAAGCGCATAGACAAAGCCTGTGCAGGCCGCATTGATATCAAATGCAGGAATGGTGTGACACCCTAATCTCTTTTGTAGAATTTGAGAGACCCCTGGAAATACATTATCCCCCGTCACCGTCGCCACAATAATCAGCTCCAAATCCAACGGATCCATAGAGGCGTTTTTTAACGCTTTAACGGCCGCTTTATACGCTAAATCCGACGTATTTTCATCTAAACTTATATGTCTGCTTTCTATGCCGGTCCGACTTTTAATCCATTCGTCGGTGGTTTCTACTAATTTCTCCATCACTTCATTTTGAATGCAATTTTCAGGCACATAGGCTCCCGTGCTTTTAATATATGTTTGTTTCATTAATACACCCCTTTAAGGTTTTCGTAATTGAACCGTTGAAAGAATCCGGTGTTTCTGAATTTTGATATTCTTTCATTGCGGATTTCAAACGCGTTTTTATGGTCATAGAGTCTTAACGCGTTTTCCAACGTCTTACGCATTATTTTGACCGTATTTTCTTTATCTCTGTGCGCTCCGAATACCGGTTCTTTGATAACGCCATCCACGATTCCGAAATCCTTCAAATCGTGGGCCGTGAGTTTCATGGCTTCTGCAGCTTCTTTTTGCTTGGTTGAGTCTTTCCAAAGAATACTTGCATAGCCTTCCGGACTAAGAATTGAGTAAATACTGTTTTCAAGCATATAGATTTTATTGGCCACACCAATCGCGAGCGCGCCGCCACTTCCCCCCTCACCAACAACGAACGAGATGATAGGTACACTCATATGACTCATTTCATAAAGACTTCTGGCGATGGCTTCGCTTTGACCTCGCTCTTCCGCCCCAACGCCAGGATACGCCCCTGGTGTGTCAATAATGGTAATGATTGGGCGATTGAATTTATGTGCCTGTTGCATCAACCTCAAGGATTTGCGATACCCCTCCGGATGAGCCATCCCGAAATTATGTGAGATGTTCTCCTCTGTAGTTTTACCCTTTTGATGGCCAATCACCGTTACAGCTCTTCCATTAAAAAAAGCCAATCCTCCAGTAATGGCGGAATCATCTCCAAAGACTCTATCTCCGTGAAGTTCTATAAACGAATCAAACAACATCGATACAATCTCATTAAACTTGGGTCTGTCAGGATGTCTTGCAAGCAATACTCTGTCCCAAGGCGTCAGGTTTTTCATGGCGGTTTTCTTTATTTCATTGATCGTTTGTTTGATGGTCTCTTGAGCAGATTCATCGTCCAGACGTTTCAATTCCTTTTCAAGATTCTCGAGTTTCTTTTCCCTATCAAGTATTGTCATTGGTCTCATTCCTCGGTTTGTGAAGTTGAAGCAGTGTACTTAAAATAATGCGCATATCTTTTCTGTGCACCACTTTATCAAGTAACCCTTTCTCCTTTAGGAATTCCGATCTTTGAAAGCCTTCAGGTAGGGTTTCTTTAATAGTCTGTTTTATGACCCGCGGACCGGCAAAACCAATCAGCGCCCCTGGTTCTCCAATGATGATATCTCCAAGTGTCGCAAAAGAAGCACTGACACCGCCAGTTGTTGGATGGGTCAACACACTAATATACAAAAGTCCTTGTTCATGAAGTTCTTTTATGGCACTGCTGGTCTTTGCCATCTGCATCAAGGAAAAAATTCCTTCTTGCATTCGAGCCCCACCAGATGCGGAGAAAATGATGAGAGGAAGTTTCTTGAGCATTGCGTATTCAGCACTCTTGACAACTTTTTCCCCTACGACACTTCCCATGCTACCCATCATGAAATGACTATCAAGAACACCTAGGACACATGGTTCACCTTCTATTTCTCCATACCCGTAAACAAACGCATCATCGTTACCACTCTTTTTTCTTGCAGTCTCCAGCTTTTGTTCATAGCCTTCTTGAAACAACGGATTAAGGGTTATAAACCCCAACCCTTTTTCCAAGAAAGAATGCTTATCCAATGTCAAAAGTATTCGTTCTAATGCACGAAGACGGAAATGGTGACCGCACTTATCGCAGACATAATGGTGTACCACCAGCGTTTTTTTGTTCAAATTCTTTTTACATGAAGGGCACTGTTCATATAGCCCCGCTGGGACATCGGGCTTAGTGGCTTTATTTTGATCATTAACGTAAGTATTTTTAAACTCATTCTTCAGTGCCTTATGCCGCTTCAAGGCCTTTTTCAACAATTCAGTTTTCATAGCGAATCAACTTCTTAATGTTTTTGACAATGAAGGATGTATCTACAGAGCCTTCGACGTATGCTTGATGATTCATAATCATCCATACGAACCACTGATTGGTAGTAATGCCTTCGGTTATCAGTTCCTCAAGCGCAGATTTCATTTTGCTTATGGCATGCGCTCTATCACTAGCATGGACAATAAGTTTGCCAACCATGGAATCATAATGCGGTGATACAGTGTAATCCTGATAAAGCATAGAGTCAAAACGTATTCCAGGTCCTTGCGGTACGTGTAAGAAAGTGACGGTTCCAGGTGAAGGCATAAAGTTTTTCACAGGATTCTCAGCATTTATTCTAACTTCTATTGCGTGCCCTTGAGACTTGATAGATTCTTGGGTAAAGAGCAGCCTCATTCCTGATGCGATTTTTAATTGTTCCTGTATGATATCGATATTGGTTATCATTTCACTCACGGGATGTTCCACTTGTATACGGGTATTCATCTCTATAAAGTAAAATGCGTTGTCGGTTACAATGAATTCCACCGTACCAGCATTTTCATACTTAACTGCTTTAGCGGCTTTGATGGCTGCCTCATACATTTGATTTCTTAGTGAGACATCAATGTTCGAGGGAGCTTCTTCAATGACTTTTTGATTGCGTCTTTGTACACTACAATCCCGTTCAAACAAATGCAGAACCGTATCATATTTATCCGCTAGAATTTGGACTTCTATGTGTCTTGGGTTTTCCACTAATTTCTCAAGATACACCCCATCACTTGAAAACGCCGCAGCGGCTTCTTGTTTGGCGGCGAAGTATTGCGTTTTGAATTTACTTTCGTGTCTCACAATACGCATGCCCCGTCCTCCGCCACCTGCGCTTGCTTTGATAAGAACTGGTAAACCCATTTCTTTTATTAGAGCCAACCCTTCCTCAAGCGTAATCTCGCCCACACTTCCCGGAACGATTGAAACCCCTGCACTTCGCATGAGCGTCTTTGCTTTAGCTTTATCACCCATGTCACTGATGACTTGAGATGAAGGCCCGATAAATGCTATATTGCACGATTCACACAACTCAGCAAATTTAGCGTTTTCACTTAAAAAACCAAATCCCGGATGAATCGCTTCAGCTCCAGTATTGATTGCTGCACTGATAATATTTTCCATGTGAAGATACGAGGCTTTTGCCGGTGCTTCGCCTACACATACGGCTTCGTCTGCCAAGTGAACATGCAACGCATCCTCATCCACAGTACTGTAAACAGCCACTGTTTCGATCCCAAGTTCTCGACAACTTCTTATAATTCTGACCGCTATCTCCCCACGATTCGCCACCAACACCTTTTGAAACATCAAACAATCTCCATAAGGACTTGTTCTACCATGACAGATTCTCCATTATTCATATGGATTTTCATGACTTTACCGTCCTGGGGTGCAGTAATTTCATTCATGACCTTCATCGCTTCAATAATGCAGACGGTTTCTCCTTTTTTAACCATTTGATTTTCTTTAACAAAAGGTGGTTGATCAGGACCTCCTGCTTCAAAAAACGTACCTACTAAAGGGGCTTTAATGGGATAATAATCAGCCGTCTTTTCCTCACTGTCCTTGTGAGTCAGTGTGGCTTCACCAACACTTGATGAAACAGGTACTCTATCCTGATGAGGATGAGCGCTGCAAGAATGTTTGGGTTTTTGCAATTCAATCGTGACATCGTCACGTTCAAGTTTCATAGAAGCAAGCGTAGAATTTTCAAATAATTTAATGATGGTTTTGAGTTCGCGATTATTCATGATCTCGCACCCCTTTATCTTTCCTTATAGTCCCTTTTCTATATAATCAACAATATCTTTAACTGTTCTTAATGTCTGCACGGTATCATCGTCAACAGTGATATCAAATGTCTCTTCTAACGACATTACAAGTTCAACTAAATCAAGTGAATCCGCATTTAAATCATTGATGATATGTGATTCCAGCATCACACTCTCCTTATCAACGTCAAGCTCTTCGACGATAACATCTCTTACTCTTTCAAACATAAAATTACCTCCTTTTTGTACACAATTATAAAAGCAATAAAGAGGGATGTCAATATGTTTTGATATTCAAAGTTAATAAAAACTATACTTATGTTTATACAATCATATGTACACAAATAAATATGTTTGATATTCAAATTATTAAGCAATTCTTTACGGTATAAAAAAAGCGCATCACCAAGGGCTTTATCCTTTGAGTGTTGCACATTAAGGGATTTTAATTACTCAATTATTTTCGTACACAATCTACCTTATTCTTATACGAACCTTTTCTTTAACCTTTATAGGTGAACGTTAGGGATTCACACGATTGCCAGCAGTTTTCTACCAGACATTCGAATGCCTCATTAATAGCAATAAGAGGTTTCAATTCATTATTCTTAAGCACAAAGACTTTGTTGAATTCTACATGTAAAATGTAAAGATCAAACAGTGAATTATAAGCCAATGTTTCTGCACGTTCAAAATTCTTTTTGAGTGTTTTTGTGACTTCTTCCACAAAAAGAGGTATATCAAGCACTTGATTCATCGAAATTGAGGTCTTATCAACAGATTCATTTACATTGAGGCCAATGCCACTTATGACGTGATGAATGTCTCCATGAATGACTTCTATTAGAATGCCGGCAATCTTCTTGTCATTTACATAAATATCATTGGGAGGTTTGATTGTACACACTATATCAAGGCTCTCAAGGGTCGTAATAAGTGCAATAGCTGCCTCAAGTAAGTATTTGAATGGAGGACTCGGCTTTGATATCTTGTAAAAAGACCCCAAAAAATTCTTGTTTTTCTGACTAAACCATTGATTGTCTCTTCGTCCCCTCCCATGAGTTTGATAATTGGCTCTTATGAGGGTGTGATCCATTAAATCAAGATATGTTTTCTTAACTAAGGTATTTGTAGAACTTACTACTTCATAGTGAACTTCTTTATAGCGCTTCATGACTCTCACCTCTTTTTTACAGTGTATCTGTATTATCACTTCTATGCAAGAAAAAAAGACGCCAAAAGGCGTCTTTGAGGTAATTTATTTAAGTGCCTGTGAGATGAACCAGAGTTCCTTGTCATAGGCATTAACGCGATTTTCCATCATTGCCACAGTAACAAAGTCGACTGCTTCGTCGGACTTACTTCTAATATTCGTTGCAAGGTCTTTGAGATGTTTGAGACTTCACAAATTTAGTGGCATTTCTCATCAAGTTCTTCTACTTTGCTCACCTCAAGATATTTATTGAGTGAAGCAAAGGGGTAGTAACCAAGCATTTTCGGGCGTTCACCACCTCATCGTAGCTCCCAAAAATCATATCATATAACGTTTCAATGTATTCGTTAACTGGTTTGAACCGTCCACCTACTACCTTCAATGTAGATTGTGAAACTTTACATTAAGCACACCTAAATCCGCAACTTATTGATTCATTAATTCTGTTTGTTTACCCATTTATATTTCCTTATATAATGTAATCATTACATATTATAACAATTACATAATACCTCGTGAGTCCATATGTCAAGACTGATGACTGGTGGATCAGTCTTTAGAAGCTTGGGCTTTTTTAATATTTTCTTTGAGTTCCCGTTCAGCTTTTAGGAAGTCCTGAGTTCTTCGTCTATTTTCTTCGAGTCTTTCTTTGCGCATGGAATTAAGGTGTTCAAGCGCGCTGTCCTTATTCAAACCTATATGAGCTTCCTGGGCGATGATATTCACAGTGCTGTCTCTGTTTTCAAGCGCACCATTGATAATGACACTGTATACAATCTCGCCAGCTTTAACCATTTTTACATACCCTACATCAATAGTGGAGATAAGCGGTGCATGGTTATCAAGGATCGCAAATTCTCCATTGTTCTTAGAACTCACGACCACATAGTCAAGGGTTTCATTATAAAGTTCGCCTTCGGGTGTAAACACAACCAAATTCATAAAATCACCTACTCAAAACTTTCAGCTTTTTTAAGCACATCTTCGATGCTACCTACAAGACGGAATGCGTCTTCAGAGACATCGTCATACTTACCATCGAGAATCCCTTTGAACCCTTCAATAGTTTTCTCTACAGGGACATATGAACCTTTTTGGCCTGTGAACTGCTCTGCAACATGGAAATTTTGTGATAGGAATAGTCGCAAGCGTCTTGCCCGGTGGACAACCAGTTTGTCGTCTTCACTGAGTTCATCCATTCCAAGAATTGCGATAATATCCAAAAGATCATTATAACGTTGAATCGTTCTTTGAACTTCACGGGCTATGCGGTAATGCTCATCCCCTACGATTTTCGGTTCAAGTGCACGCGAGGTACTTGCTAGTGGATCAACAGCTGGGTATATACCTTCTTCACTGATTTTACGACTCAAGTTGGTTGTGGCATCAAGATGGGCAAATGTAGTCGCCGGTGCAGGGTCGGTATAGTCATCCGCTGGTACATAAACCGCTTGAATAGATGTAATGGACCCTTCTTTTGTAGAAGTGATTCTCTCTTGAAGTTTCCCCATTTCCGTAGCCAAGGTCGGTTGATACCCAACAGCTGAAGGCATACGCCCTAGCAGTGCGGATACTTCCTGTCCTGCTTGAGTGAAACGGTATATGTTATCGATGAAAAGTAACACGTCCTGTTTCTTTTCATCACGGAAGTGTTCGGCCATTGTCAAGCCTGTAAGACCTACACGCATTCTGGCTCCGGGTGGTTCGTTCATTTGACCGAAGACCATGGCGGTTTTATTGATAACGCCTGATTCAGTCATTTCGTGGTAAAGGTCGTTCCCCTCACGAGTACGTTCACCTACACCCGAGAATACACTGATGCCGCCGTGTTCTTGTGCGACATTATGAATAAGTTCCTGGATAAGCACGGTTTTACCAACACCCGCGCCTCCAAACAGACCAATCTTACCCCCTTTGACGTAAGGAGCAAGCAAGTCGACTACTTTAATCCCTGTTTCAAGGATTTCAGTGTTGCTGCTTATTTCGTCAAGTTTCGGAGCGGTTCTGTGAATCGGCATGCGTAAGATATCTTCACTCAATTTCTCCTGGTTATCAATTTCTTCACCAAGAACATTGAATATCCGTCCGAGTGTTGCGTTACCTACCGGAACGGAAATCGGTGCTCCAAGGTCCAAGACCTCCATACCACGGACTAAGCCGTCCGTAGAATCCATGGCAATGGTTCTAACGACATTATCACCAAGATGCAGTGACACTTCCAGTGTCAAGGAATTTGGGGCGCCGGTTTCTTTATCGTTTTCGCGTTCGATCTTTAATGCATGATTGATTTCAGGTAGGTCCTCATCGAACATAACATCAACGACAGGGCCCATTACCTGTACTATTTTACCTTTATTCATAGTGTTCCTCCTCTAATTCACCGCTTCGGAGCCACCGATGATGTCGGTCAGTTCGATGGTGATAGCGTTTTGTCTTGCACGATTGTATTTTAGCTGCAAGGTATCGATTAAATCTTTTGCATTGTCAGTAGCACTTTTCATCGCAGTCATCCTGGATGCATGTTCACTAGCTTTAGATTCTAAAATCATGCCATATAAAGTATTTACTACATACATGGGCATCAATTGGTAAAGAACGTTAGAAGGAGAAGGTTCATATACATACATCGTTGTGAAGCCTTCTTCTTTTATGTCCTCTTTCTTACGTTTTTGTTTGGTGTCAACCTTTGGGTTAGACTCCAAGGGAACCAGCGTTTGATGGTTCACATTTTGTGTCATCGTATTGATATACTCATTGTAAAATACGTCAATCTTGTCTACTTCACCCGAAAGATAAGCTTTGATAAAGCGATCACTAATCGGTTGGAAATCGACAAACTGAATATCATCACGCACTTGAATGACATCGTCATTCATCAGGGTGTATTGATTCCGTTTGGCAAAGGTATACGCCTTAAACCCAAGTGCGATAATCACAAACTCGTCGTTGGATTCATGGGTGTCTTTGACGTGTTTTTCAAATGCCTTGAACGTGTTGTTATTGTAAGGGCCTGTAAGGCCTCTGTCTGAAGACACGATAATGTAGGCGGTCTTATGTATCTCACGCGCCTCCAACATCGGATGGGTGAGTTCAGCGTCCGTAGAAAGGACATTGGAAAGTACCTTCGAGAGTCTTTTGGCAAGTGGTCTGAACGCAAAAATATTGCGTTCGGCCTTCCTCAGTTTCGATGCACTGACCATGTGCATCGCCTTGGTAATTTGCGAGGTTTTTTCTGTTGCATTGATACGTTGTTTTATATCACGCATGGAAGCCATGGTCTCACCATCCTATCAGGCAAAAGATTTTTTGAAGTTTTCAATGACTTCATTCATGTCATTTGCTTCGGGGAGCGTTCCCTCTTTACGAATACGTTTCAATAATTCCGAGCCTTTTTCACTGGCTTCAAAAGCATCATGCAAACTTGACTCGAAACGAATGATATCATCGATTTTAACATCGTCAAGATAGCCTTTAGTCAACGCATAGAGACTGACGACCTGTTTTTCAACAGGCATGACATCATGCAAGCCCTGTTTCAATATTTCAACGGTTCTCTCTCCACGGTTAAGTTTCTTTTTGGTGGCATCATCGAGATCCGACCCAAACTGGGTAAAGCTTTCAAGTTCACGGAAACTCGCAAGATCAAGACGCAAAGTTCCTGAAACCTTTTTAATGGCTTTAGTTTGGGCACTTCCCCCAACACGCGAGACGCTGAGTCCTGCATTGATTGCCGGACGAACTCCGGTATAAAACAAGTCACTTTGAAGGAAAATCTGTCCATCTGTGATGCTGATGACATTCGTCGGGATGTAGGCACTGATGTCGCCTGCTTGTGTTTCGATAATCGGGAGTGCGGTAATGGAACCGCCACCCAAAGCATCATTGAGTTTTGCAGCACGTTCAAGTAAGCGTGAGTGCAAGTAGAACACATCACCAGGGAACGCCTCGCGTCCTGGTGGGCGTCTTAGAAGCAGACTTAATTCACGATAGGCGTTGGCGTGTTTGGATAAGTCATCATAGACCACAAGCACACTCTTGCCTTCAAACATGAATTTCTCCGCAATCGATACCCCCGCGTATGGTGCTAGGTATAACAAAGGCGCCGGTTCACTCGCTGAAGCATTTACAATAATAGTATACTCCATAGCCCCATGTGATTTCAGGGTTTCTTGAACCTGGGCAACCGTCGACTCTTTTTGACCGATTGCGACGTATATACAAATCACATCTTCATCTTTTTGATTGATAATGGTATCAAGGGCTACCGATGTTTTCCCTGTCTTACGGTCTCCAATAATCAATTCACGTTGACCGCGGCCAATTGGAACCAGGGCATCAAGAACCTTAATACCGGTTTGAAGTGGCTCATCCACTGATTTACGAGCCATAACACCTTGGGCTTTGACTTCAAGTGGTCTGGTCTCCTTAGTGTTTATAGCTCCGAGACCATCAAGTGGCACACCAAGTGGATTGACAATACGTCCAATCACTTCATCGCCAACTGGAACTTCCAAAATATTACCGGTTGTTTTGACTTCGTCACCTTCACGAATTTCGGTGGATTCGTCGAGAATAATAACCCCTACATGATCTTGTTCGAGGTTTTGAGCCATCCCATATACGCCACCTGAAAACTCGAGAAGTTCACCACTCATGGCCTCATCGAGTCCATGAACAAGTGCGATGCCATCCCCGACACTAATGACGGTACCCACGTTTTCCGTTTTTATTTCTTTACTGTACTTCGAGATTTGTTCTTTAATTAAAGAACTGATTTCTCCTGCATTAATTTTACTCATATTTTCACCTGCTTAATTGGTCAATCGACTTTGAAACTGTTTCAGGGTACTGTTTACCGTATCATCAATGATTTTGCCATCAAACTCAAAGCGCAATCCACCCACAATACTTTTATCTACTTTATTCTCTAGAGTTACGATGCGACGATATTTTGCTTCATAAGCATCTTTAAGTGCCTTGATTCGTTTTTCACCAAGTGGTTTTTGACTATAGACCACTACGTGCATCTCGTTTGCCTCGTTTGATCTTATCTCTTTATAACTTTCATACACCGCTTCTACATGCTCAAACCTATTTTTATCTACAAGAAGATAAAACAGATTTCTCAGTGTTTCAGGTAAAGAAAGTCCTTTAAGAATTTCTTTTTTCTTTTCTTTTTGCACTCCAGGATGAAGAAAGAATCCTAGTGTTTTCTGATCAAGTCCTTCGACAAAAGCTTCGAATGACACTTCTATGTCTTTTGGATTATCGTTTTCAACAGCAAGCTCAAAAAGCGCAATCGCATATTGTTCGCTGAGTGCGCTCATTGTTTATTTACCTCGTCAATTGCTTCATCAATCAATTTGTCATAAACTTTTTTGGTGAGTTTATTTTTGATGGCCTTTTCAGAAAGAAGACTTGCGATTTCCACAATTTCTTTGCGTAGCTCATTTCGTGCGACTTCAACTTCCTGTTCGATGTCACGACGCGCGTTGTTTTTAACGGTTTCGGCATCTTTTTTGGCATCGTTTACAATTGAACGTTTCTTCTCTTCGCCTTGCTTTTTGGCTTCATCCACGATGGATTTTGCTTCTTCGCGCGCTTCAGACAAGGTTTCTTCAACGTTCGTTTTCAAGACATTTGCTTCTTCATTTTTTGATGTGGCATCTTCTATTTCCTTGTTGATGAATTCTCTTCTTTGGTCCAAAAAGGCGGTTACTTTGTTCCAAAAAAACAGTTTAACCACAATGACAAGGATAACTGTGGCAACGATTTGAATAATCATTTCCACTAAATCCACACCAAGGGCGATATCAACAAGTCTTTGAATTGCTTCTGCAACAGCTGTCATCATGTGCCTCCAATCTGTTAGCCTCTACTATTGTCCGATGAGTACAAAGGCGATGATCAAGGCGTAAAGCCCTGTGGTTTCAGCCATTGCTTGACCCACAAGCATAGTTGTGGTTATCTTCCCGATGGCTTCTGGTTGACGACCTACAGCCTCAACAGCTTTGCCGGCAGCAAACCCCTGTCCAATCCCTGGACCGATTCCTGCAATCATTGCAATTCCTGCACCTAGTAATGAAAGTGCGGTTACAAAGTCAGCGTTAAATACTACTCCCATGTTATTTCCTCCTAAATTTCTTTTCTAAATTTTATCTATATTTCGTTACGGTTAAAATATGTTTATACTTCTGCTTCTTCTATGGACATCGATAGGAATACCAATAGCAGCATAAAGTAAACAAACGCCTGAATGAGTCCGAATCCAATATTGAATATCGGATGAACTACGGCAGCGGTCGCGAATACACCAAAGACATTGTTAAGCAAGTTGAACACAACAATACCGATTACGGTTCCTGAAAGCAAGTTCCCAAACAAACGCAGTCCCATTGCCAACGGCGCTGATACTTCACTCAATAGATTAAGTGGCAAAAGTAATGGCGTAGGGGAAGACAAGTCTTTAATTCGTTTTTTGGGGCCTCTTACGATAAGTCCTGAAATCTGAATGACTGCGAAGGCCATAAAACTAAATGCAAGTGCGATGCTTATATTGGAAAGTGGAGTTGCGAGACCAAATAGGCTTGCGGTGTTAGCAAGTGCCAAAAAGAGCAAAAACGAAAGCAATATCGGTGCGAACGTCCGCCACTTTTTCCCATAAAAATCTTCAATAAAACTATTAAGCAAATCAATCCCCATCACTACAATGAAAATAGGCCCTTTGATAGGTTTTTCAGGATTTAGTCGGGAAACGCTTTTACCCAAGATAATTACGATGATAATTAGCACCACCGTAACGATAATAGACGTTTTTAAAGCGGCTGTCATGTTTTCTATGTAATCAAGCATCATCGTCACCCTCCTTGTGTATTTTTGAAGCCCACATCGACATAAGCATGGTGACTTTGAATGATGTAAAGCCTATGAATGTAAATACAATATCCAACCCGTTGGAAAAATGTGCAACGGTCAGTATCAAAATGTAAAACGCATAGCGAAATGCATAATTAATCATCGTTACGCGTTTCAATGATTCAGGATCTTTTACAGCCGCCTTGGTCGTTCTTTTAAAGTTATGGCTCATCAGCATGACGCTTACCGCTGAGCCAAGGAAGAAACTCAAAGCACTTTCGTAATTAAAAACAAAATAAAAAGCCAGTGCAACAACGGCTATATAAGCCCATACATATAAAAAAGTCTTTATAAAAGCCTGCTCAGTCATTGTTTTTCGCCCCCAAACGGTAAACATGCACCATCAAGTTGCTTATCGCGGCAAGTGCCCCCATAACCATCAAAATAATGGTGAACTTATCTTCCAAGGAGAACAAATAATCTAGACCGAGCCCTATAAAATAGCCGACAGCAATTGCTGCAATTGCTTCATAGATAAAATGGGTCGCAACTGCGAGCAATTTTAAAATGAATTTCCTATCCGTCATAATAAAAGCTCCTTGATAATACGAGAATCTATAAGTGTCCCAGTTTTCCTACGCGACGTACGTGACGCTCATCACCGGAGAATTCAGTTTCCAACCAAATATCCGCAATCGCATTGGCGAGTTCGACGCCGATAATGCGCCCCCCCATTGTAAGCACATTCGAATCATTGTGTCTTCTGGTATCTCTTGCCGTAAACATATCGTGAACAAGCGCTGCGCGAACACCTTTGACTTTGTTCGCCTGAATGCTCATACCGACACCGGTTCCGCAAAACAGAATACCACGATCTATTTTGTTGTCTTTAACATCATTTGAAACTTTCAAACTGACATCGTTATAATCGCAGCTTTCTTCGCTTTTTGTACCGTAATCGGTAATGTCATACCCTTTTTCTTTAAGGTGTGACAGTACTTTTTCTTTGAGTTCAAATCCAGCATGATCTGATCCAATTGCTATTTTCATGGGAAACACCTCTTTTTATTTAATACCTATATATTATACCAAAAGATTTATAAAACTCAAATTAATCGCTAGTTATACAAACGGTTTCTTTAAATTTTTACTGCACCATTACGCAAAACTTTGTTAGTATCGATATTCAAAACGGTAGACGCTATGCCTTCCAAATCATTCCCTTTTACAATGTAATCCACTGAGTCTTCAAAAGCCAATGCATCTTTATACATCAGTATGGAGTGTTCACTTGAAAGATTGAGACTAGTTACAATCATAGGACCGAAATGCTCTAGTAACGACTTTGCCAAAGCATCATCTGGCATACGGATACCGACTGTGGACATCCCTCTACTAACAATATCACTAACTTCGTCACTTTTTTCACTTACAATAGTCAAGGCGCCAGGCCAAAACCGCTCTGCGTAGGGTTTCAACCGCTTAGGATACTTTAAGAGCGCATTGGCTGATTTCATGTCCCCCACAAGCACTGCAAGTGGTTTTTTCTTTTCGCGCTTTTTAATGGCATAGATTTTTTCAATGGCAAGTTCATCATTAAGCAAGCAGCCTAGACCATATACCGTATCGGTTTGAAATACGATGATTTTACCTTTTAAATTCTTTTCAAGTAATTCTTTTACTGTTACTTCCATCATATCACCCTATAACTCAAAGGAGAGTTGTTTTTTTATTATTCTTTTAACAGGTGCGTACGTTTTTCTGTGTTCAGATGTGATGCCATGCGTCTCAATAGCGCTCAAGTGCTTTTTTGTAGGGTAGCCTTTGTGAGCTCCAAAGCCATATTCAGGATATGACTTTGAAAGTTTGATCATATAAGCATCTCTTTCCACCTTGGCCAAAATACTTGCAGCCGCAATGCTCGCACTTTTGCTGTCTCCTTTGATGATGGATTCTACAGGACACTTTATGCCTGGTAAGGGCAACGCATCACTAAGTACATAATCAACACCAGTTAAACTTTGAAGCGCCCTGGTCATGGCCTCTTGTGACGCTTTATAGACATTGAACTCATCTACTTTTTTGCTGCTTAGAAAAATGACTTTGTAATAAAGCGCATGTGCCTTAATCTGCTTTGAAAGGACAAGGCGCTTCTTTTCACTTAGCTTTTTTGAATCATTGAGCCCTTCAATTTTAAAATCAGGATTAAGTACTACTGCAGCAGCCACAAGTGGCCCTGCCAAAGGCCCTCTACCAACTTCGTCGCAGCCGGCAATAATTTGATACCCGTTTGCCAGACATCGGTTTTCAAATTCATACATCCTCATTTGGCCTTTCTAAAATCACTGGCCCGAATTGTTGGTGTCTGAAGTCATGCAAGAATCGGTCCATAACTTTGTCATAGTCAACGAAACCGCCCTTTTTAAGCGCTCCTATCCTTCTGCCGATAGCCTCAAAGATTTTAACTGGGTCTTCATCTTCAATCTTAAAGTCGTAGCGCTTTTCAAACGCATCCCTGTAATAATGCGTGAGCACTTGAAAGCCGAAAATGACAACTTCATCCCTTGGAACCAAATGATCTTTGATGGCTCCAAGCAATGCAAGTTTTAGCGCTCTTTCCTTAGGGGATATTTTCGGTGGCAATACCCCAGGGGTATCAAGCAGTTCCAAATTCTTGTGCGCCCTGATGGATTGCAAATGGCGCGTGATTCCTGGTCTGTCACCGACTTTCGTGACTCTTTTATCAACCAAACGATTAATCAAAGTGGATTTTCCGACGTTGGGAATGCCAAGAATAAGTGCGCGAATCGCCCGTTTTTCACGGCCTCGTTTCTTCTCTTTAGCAAATTTCTCTTCCAGCAGCTTTTCAGCCATCGGTCTTATTTCACGTACATTAGTCCCTTTAAGCGAGTCAACTTGAACCACGCTATAGCCTTGTTTAGTAAAATGGGCTTCAAACTTTTCAAGCACTGCTTGATCCGCCAAATCGGCCTTGTTGAGGATGATGAGTCTTGGTTTATCTTTGACGATTGATGTAATATCAGGGTGTTGAGTTGAAAGAGGGGCCCGGGCGTCCACCACTTCAAACACAATGTCTATTAATTTCAAACGGTTTAAAATTTCTCTTCTTGTTTTATCCATGTGCCCCGGATAATATTGTATGTCTGCCATGTTATTCTACCTTTCCAATGGATTGAAGCGGAGACACTCTGTATTCGACTGTTCCGTAAATGTCTTTTTTCGTAAAGCTTCCAAGCAACCGTGAATCCGTCGAACGGTTGGGCTTTCTGTTATCACCAAGTAAAAAGTAATCATCTTCGCTCTGAGTGAATATACACACGTCCAAGGTGGCACCCTGTCTGTTCGGACACTGGGTATCTATGTCCTCTTCCAAGTAAGGCTCTTCCAATAAGACATCATTGACATAGACGTTTCCAAGTTCAATCCTTACTGTATCCCCAGGTAATCCGATAAGTCTTTTGATATAAAACTCCTCTATATCTACATCGGGCTTAACGACTATCAAATCATAGCGTTCATAGTCATCTTCCATGTGCATCATCACAACGTTGTCACCATCGATCAATGTGGGATTCATACTGTCTCCATCGATGGTCGCAATGGAGAAGAAAAACGCATTGACTACCATGTAAAGCGCCATTAAATGTAAAATAAAAACCAACAGATCAAACCTGCCATACATTTTTTTAAAACTTTTTTGATCAATTGATTCAGGGGATTTTTGAGCTTTGAGCATGCCTGTAAAAAACACAACGGCATACACAAGACCAAGCCCTACAAACAAATAAATTATTGGTAGTTTCAAGAAGAACGGGACAGTCTCAGCATCAAAATCCCAGATAAAAAGCCAATCTTCAAGCGTGGTGTTGTAAAAGGCATTGAACGCCAGGTGCTTAGCTTTGATAAACGGAATCACAATCATCAAAGCGACGCTGAAAAGCGCAGCTATTATTTTAATCCTCACTTTTGTCATTCTATTATTTGTGAGAAATGGTTGTTTAGGATTAGAAGATAGCGTTTCATCATCTTGTTCAAATACATCCTTGTCTGTCATGTAAATCACCCGATGTTATCAAGATACGTTTTTAGTTCGTTCTCTTTTATAAGCACTGAGCGTGCCTTACTGCCTTGGTTTTCAGAAACAATGCCTGCAACCTCCAAAGATTCTACAATGCCTTGGGCACGATTGAAGCCTACTTGAAACTGCTTGGATATTTTGTTGATGCTTGCTTCTTGTCTTTGGACGACGAACAAGGCGACTTCTTCGAGCAATTCGTCATACTCAAAGGTCTTGTTCGCAGTTTTCAGCAATGCATCCTCTTTGAACAAGTAATCCGGAGCCGCTTGATTGCGAATGAATTCTGTAATGGTTTCAATATCTTCATCACTTACAAATGCGCCTTGAAGGCGGATTTTTCCCTGGCCGCTTTGAGCGTAGAGCATATCCCCTCTGCCAAGCAGCGTCTCTGCACCACTAGCATCGAGTATTGTTTGCGAATCAATATGTGATGCCACGCTGAAGGCAATACGTGTAGGAATATTTGATTTAATGGTCCCCTTGATGACATCCGTAGAAGGACGTTGTGTCGCGACCAATAAATGAATCCCACAAGCACGAGCTTTTTGAGTAATTCTCATTATGGATTCTTCCACATGTTGAGAAGCTACAATCAGTAAATCGCTAAGTTCATCGACCACAATGACAATATAGGGGAGCTTTTGGCTTTCATTTTCAGCTTTTTTATTATAGGAATCAATATCTCTTGCATGCATTTCAGAAAATGCTTGAAACCGTCTCTCCATTTCCTCTACGACCCAGTTCAGTGCTGCGGTCGCGGCTTTGGAATCCGTTATGACGGGGGTCAGCAAGTGAGGGATGTCGTTGTAATGGGAAAGCTCAACCATCTTGGGATCGATTAGAATCATTTTCAAATCGCTTGGCTTGTACTGCAAAAGCAAGCTCATAAGTACCGTGTTGATACAGACGCTCTTACCACTTCCTGTGCGTCCCGCAATAAGCCCGTGAGGCATTGACCTGATAGGCGCGTAAATAGGATTGCCATCTATATCAAGGCCCAAGGCAACAGTCAGTGGCATGGTTGCGTTTTTGAACATTGAACGGTTTGTGATTTCCTTGAAGTAAACTGTACGCGGTTTCTCATTAGGCACCTCAATACCCACGGTACTCTTGCCGGGGATTGGGGCCTCGATGCGAATGCTTTTAGCAGCCAGGGCCATTTTAATATTGTCGTATAAATTGGTGATTTTATTTAGTTTTACACCTTTTTCAACCGCAATTTCATACCGCGTCACTGTTGGTCCTTGTGTATGGTCATAGACTCTTGCACCGACATTAAATTCATCGAAGGTCTCGTTGATGATATTAATTTGACGATCGATAGATTCGCTTAAATCCGGAGCCTCTTCTTCAGGAGTGCTTAAGAGATCTACCGGGGGAATTTGATAATTCGAATAGGTATTCGAGCCCTTTGTGACAGTTTTCTTAGTAGCAAATACTTGAGTTACTGACGGCTTGTCACTGGGAGGTTCGTTGTCAAGGGTTTCTTCTACATTTTTATCAGCCTGAGGGGGTGTTTCATCTTGAGGAACAGGGTTAGCTTCCTGCTTTTTATTCTCAGGTCCACTTGGTTGATGCCCCGCGCTTTTCACTTTCTGATCTTCTATAACCTTCTCAGTATGTATAGGAGGTTCTTCCTTGGAAGGAATCGGAGGTAACGGCTTGGCTTCAGAAGGGTGACTGTGTGCTTCTTTTTGTAAAAAATCCTTGTATGTATGGGTTCGAGCGGTTTTAAGGGTAGTAACCGCATCATCGTTGGTGTGATCGATGATTTGTGCTTGAACAATCGAACTTTCACCGCTTGTTTCTGTGTCAGGTTTTTTTCCATTGCTTGAATTGCTCATGACTTCATTGAGGTTCTTACCACGAATTAAATCGAACTCTGGATATTCCGTTCCATATTTTTTAATGCGCTCTTCTTTTGTGAGGCGTGGTTTGGTACGAAAGGGATCGAGTTTGTTCAAATCTTGATTTCGTTTGGTTCTTATTGGAATAACTACTTCGTCTTTGACGTTTTGCCCAAAAATAGGAGAAACAAAATGACTGTGTTTATACCGTTCTTTTTCTTCTTTGTCATCAAATATCTCATAGAGTTGAAATGGCTCGATATCTGGTGTTCTTTTAAACGGCGGAACAATTTTTTTCTTTCTTCGTTTGAAAAGCATGCACATGACCCCCTTGAAGAGCTTCATTCGTTAGTTTGTTCTTGTCGATTCCTCTTGCATTTCACCTTTTTCAAGCGAATCCAATTCTTGATCAACCAATGAGAAGTCAACTTTCTTGTTAAACAGTTTTTTTGAATATACATTGCTGGTTTCTTCACCAACAACCGCGATAATCAACATTGCGATATGTTTTGTCATAAAATCAACACTCGTGTTGATTACGATTTTTCTGAACCAATAGGCTGGGTTAAAGACATTGACAACACTCTTTGTTGCTTTCAAAGCAAACCTGAATCTCTTGTTTTTGACAGCCCGTACGAACTTGGTGCTTTCGATTCGTTTTTTCTTCTCGAATATCTCAACGACACGTGTCACACGCACATTACGCATGTTTTTTAAAAACGGTGTATCCAAAATTTCATCCACACGATCACTAATATAGTGATTAAGTGTAATAAGTTCATTGACACTCAACTCGAGCAATGGATGTTTTGAGGAAGGAAAATGATAGGCCGCAATATCTTCTACCAATTCAAAAGAAAGGTCGTAAACATTTTTTGCATAGCTCTTTCCGTTTTTCTTGTGGGTTTTCTTAAAGTCTTTTTGCTTATCTATAATGATCTGTTTTAATGCTTCTTCATCAACATTTTCAATTGGTCTGTGAATAGTATCCAGATCCATATTCCTGCCTCGAACAATGAAATAGAGATACACCAAGGTAAACAAAATGAACCCTGATGCAAGTCCGAGAAAGAAGTTAATAAGTCCTCCAAATGAAATAATTGGCATATCATCACCTCTTTATGTATTATATCATAAACCGCGTTTAATGTCTTTGTGTTAATGACGGAGATTTATCGGAAAATGTTCTTTAAACGCGATTGCCAAAGCATGTTGAATGTGCGATAATGTTTGGAGGTGATATTATGAAACAACACATGATTGCACTTGATCTCGATGGAACCTTACTGTATGACTGGGCCACACTTGATGAAGTAACCAAAGACTATTTAAAGCATATAAAGGATTTAGGGCATAAACTGGTAATAGTAACCGGCAGGCCCCATAGAAGCAGTATTCGCTACTACGAAGCGCTTGAGCTTGATACTCCCATCATCAATTACAATGGTGGTTTGATTACTTGGGACACCAACGATGATTTTGAAGAAGTGTCGTACCTGCTCAACAAAGCGTCGGTTATTGATATTTTTGAGAACAACAAGAAGCATATTGACAATGCCTTTTGTGAAATCAAGGATGATATTTATCTTCTAAGAGAAAGCGAAGATATTGTCGATCTTCTTCACTTTTTCGGAAACGCCAAATTGCATGTAGGTGATTTCAAGGATACCCTACCAGAAGACACAAACGGCTGCATCATCGTCGCCAATGAACATAAAGGACGCCACATTCAAGAATACGTTAAAGCCCATTACAAAGGCGAAATCATGAGCCGAAACTGGGGAAACGATTATCGCTTTATCATTGAGCTTTATTCTCCCAAGACCAATAAGGGAGTCGCGCTTGATTACGTCGCTAAAACCCTTGGCATCGATAAGAAACACGTTATTGCCTTCGGGGATGGACACAACGATTTAGAAATGCTCGAATACGCTCAAATAGGCGTTGCGATGAAAAATGCCGAGAATGAACTTAAAGCAGTCGCCGATATCATCAGTCCCTTCACTAACAAGGAACACGCCATTGTTAAATTTTTAAAAACAATTATCGAAGATGAAAAGGTGGAATCAGATTAAAATCTGAATCCACCTTTTCCTTTACCTTTGCCTTTTTTCTTTTTAGAACTTTGTCCCTGCATACCCTGCATGGCCTTCATGGGATTGTTCGGATCTATTTTTGATGGGTCTATGCCCCCCATTTTTTGCATCATCTGCTTTTGTTGTTTAAGCGATTCTATCAGTTTGTTTACATCGGCGACTTTATAGCCTGAACCACTCGCAATTCTTTTGCGTCTTCGACTGCTTTTGTCAAGAAGCGCGGGTTTTTTACGTTCTTCTTTGGTCATGGAACCGATTATAGTTTCAACTCTAGTAAGCTGAGATTCATCAACATCGGCGTTTTTCATCATTTTTTTTGCACCTGGAATCAGTTTCATAATACCGCCAAGCGAGCCCATTCGTTTAATCATTTTCAATTGCTTTAAAAAATCGTTGTAGTTGAAAGACCCTGATGTCATTTTCTCCATCATGCCCATCATATCATCTTCATCGACGGTTTCTGTAACTTTGTCGACAAGTGTAAGTACATCCCCCATGCCGAGTATTCGCCCAGCCATACGCTCGGGATGGAATACTTCAAGAGCGTCCAGTTTTTCACCTACCCCCATGAATTTAATCGGAACTCCACTCACTGCACGAAGCGAAAGTGCCGCCCCACCGCGTGTATCACTGTCAAGTTTCGTAATGATACCACCACTTATGTCCAAGGACTCATGAAAATGTTTAGCGACGCTGACCGCATCCTGACCTGTCATAGCATCAAGTACGAGGAGGCTTTGATCAGGGTTGACAGCGTTTTTGATGGCTTTGATTTCATCCATCATCTTATCATCTATGTGCAAGCGGCCGGCTGTATCGAATATTACTGCGTCAAAGCCTTCTTCTTGTGCGTATTCCAAGGCTTCTTTGGCGATTGATGCCGGGGCTTGGTCGGTCCCTTTTTCAAATACTTCTATCCCTAGTTGTTTACCGATGGTGACAAGTTGATCCACAGCTGCGGGTCTGTAGACATCGAGGGCAACCAACAGTGGGTTTAGCGTTTCATTTTTACTTAGATATTTCGCAAGTTTCCCTGCAGTCGTGGTCTTCCCACTCCCTTGCAGTCCGACAAGCATGATTTTATTCATAGAGGTTTTACTGACTGTAAACGGACTGGTCTCACCACCAAGCAATTGGCTGAGTTCATCGCGGACGACCTTAACTACTTGTTGTGAAGGGTTCAGCCCTTTGAGGATTTTGTCCCCTTTGGCTTTTTCCTTAACATCATTTGTGAAGCTCTTAACGACCTTAAAGTTGACGTCCGCTTCGAGTAAGCTCAGACGCACTTCGCGCATCATCTCGTCTATATCTTTTTCAGTAAGACGCGCTTTGCCCCGTATCCTGCGAAGCGCCATTTGCATTCTCTCAGAAAGTTGATCAAAAGCCATTGTTATTCCACCTTCCAAAGTGCATCGAGAGTTTCAAGAAGGGTCGGGTCATCCGTTTGATTACGCATATCTTTGATGAGGCGTTTACGTAAATCATTCTTCTTTTTCAGATGCAGCTTTTCTTCATATTTGTACAGTTTGGATACTGTTTTTTTAAGTAAATCATGGACAGCGTTTCGGCTGACGTTTTCCAGTTCAGCAATTTCCTGAAGGGAATAATTGTCCTTGTAATAATAGTCGGTAATCTTTTTTTGTTTGTCTGTAAGAAGCGGTTCATAGGAAACTAAAAGGTTGTTGATTTCGATATGTTTATCGAGTGTATCCATTAGACCACATCCGAGAAAAGGCCATAAATATAGTCTTCGATATCAAAGTATTCAAGATCATCAACGCCTTCTCCAAGGCCAATCATTTTAATGGGTATGCCTGTGTTTTCATAAACTGCTAAAGCGATACCGCCTTTGGCAGTCCCGTCGAGTTTTGTAAGAATGATGCCGCTTAGGGTCGTGACTTCATTGAATATCTTGGCTTGGGAAATACCATTTTGTCCGGTACTGGCATCAAGGACAAGCAATGTTTCATGAGGCGCATTAGCAATTTCGCGACTAAGCACTCGGTGAATCTTAGAGAGTTCATTCATCAGGTTCTTCTTGTTTTGAAGTCTTCCTGCTGTATCGCAAAGAAGCACATCAATGTTCTCCTGTTTTGCTTTTTGAATGGCATCATACATGACACTAGAAGGATCGCTTCCCGATGGCTTAGCAAAAAAAGAAGTCCCTACACGTTCACTCCATATGCGGAGTTGTTCTATCGCACCCGCTCTGAAAGTATCACCGGCAACCATCATGACGCTTTTGCCTTCATTTTGGAGTTGATGGGCAACTTTGGCGATGCTTGTGGTTTTTCCTACACCATTTACACCTACGAACAAAACAACTGCAGGGTCGTGTTCAATATCCAAATTCGTGTCGATGATGGTGTCTTTGGTATAGCGTTTAAACATTTCTTCTACGATGATTTCTCTTAGTTCTTGGGGACTCTCAAGCGCGTTTAGATCCACAGTATTTCTTAAATGGTTCACGAAACTGACGACAGTATCGACACCCATATCCGCCATAATGAAGATTTCTTCGATGTCCTCGAACACAGTGTCATCAAGGGTAGCTTCATCGAAGACATCGTTCAATCTGTTAAAAACACCTTGACGCGCCTTTTGCATTCCAAGTCTATATTTTTCAGAGGTTGCTTTTTTCTTTTTGGATTGAAATAAGGTTTTAAAAAAGCCCATGGGTATAACCCCTCCTTTACATAAATCAAGAGTATTATAACACATTGGCCGTAACTTAAAAATAAAAGTTCCCCTATAAAAAGGAAAATCCGCCTCACGGCGGATTAAGGAAGGGGATGTGTGAATAAATGAATATTCACCATGCTATGTAAGGGATACTTGCAACCTCTCGATTACATAATTATAATAGCATAGGGTTTATAAGGTGTCAACTATTTGCGCTCAAATATTTTTAAGATGCAAAAAAACGTTTCTGAGATGCTTTTATTCGCAATCCTTGTCATTACAACCGACACTGCCATCTTCCAATTCAACCATTAAGTCATCGCAAATATCACAGGACCCTCCGGTCGGTTTGCCTCTTAAGATGTTCTTGCACTTCGGAAAGTTGTTACAGGCATAGAAGGAATTACCCTTGTTTTTCCCACGCTTTGCTGTACGTTTGACAATTTCACCTTTTTTACATTTCGGACATGTAATGTGGGTGTTTTCAGGTTCTTCCTTATTTTCGTTTGGTTTGATATATTTGCAATCAGGAAAGCCGCTGCATGCTTCAAAGGTGCCATAGCGTGATTCTCTGTAAACCATGGGTTGACCACATTTGGGACACATCTCGCCTGTGTATTTGGGAGCGATTTTTTCCATATTGTCATTGGCTTTTTCTACAAGTGGAATGAAGGTTTCATAGAAATCACTGATAACTTTTTTCTGATCTTCTCCCCTTTGGGCGATGTCATCAAGAACCGATTCCATTTTTGCGGTGTAATCGACGCTGATGATGTCACTGAAAAACTCATCCAGTTTCTCTATGGTGAGTTTCCCGCGATCGCTCGGGACAAATTTCTTCTCTTCAATCGTGACGTAATTTCTTTTTTTTAACGTGGCGACGGTTTGTGAATAGGTACTTGGTCTGCCGATACCGAGTTCTTCCATATCTTTTATGAGTCGTGCCTCAGTATAACGCGGAGGGGGTGAGGTAAAGTGCTGACTTTTCTCTATAGATTCACTGTTGATGGAATCTCCCTCTTCAAAGGAAGGCAATTCACTTACATCAATTTTCTCATATTCCTTGTATACCTTCAAATACCCATCGAAATTCAGTGCTTGAGCTTTCGCACGAAACAACGTGTGGTGGCTTTTAAGACTTAGCGTCGTCGATTCGAGTTCAGCGGGGGCCATAAGTGAGGCCAAGGCACGACGGTAGATCATTTTATACAAACGAAGTTCGTCACGCTTCAGATGTTTCTTGACTTTGTCAGGATGGTATTTGATATTGGTAGGTCTGACTGCTTCATGAGCATCCTGAGCGTTCTTTTTGGTTTGACTGGAACGTGATTTACCCACATATTTCTCGCCATAATTCTCTTCAATAAAGGCCTTTACGGGCTTGATGAACGATTGGCTCATACGTGTTGAATCGGTACGCATATAGGTAATAAGTCCCACAGTCTCACTGTCGAGATTGATTCCTTCGTATAAACTTTGGGCAAGCATCATGGTTCTTGAGCCGCTCATTCCAAGCTTATTGGACGCCTCTTGTTGTAAAGTTGACGTGGTGAAAGCCTGTTTTGCTGAACGTTTTCTCGACCTTTTTTTGATTTCAGATACTTTGAAACTCTTATTAAGAGCATTAAGTACATTGTTAGTAGACTCTTCATCAGGCAGTTGAGGTTTTCGGCTGTTGACTTTGAAGAGTTCTGCATCAAAGTGTTTGAAGTGTGCAGTGATTTTCCAATATTCTTCGCTGTCAAAAGCTTCAATTTCTTTTTCGCGTTTCACAAGAATCTTAAGAGCCGCACTTTGCACGCGTCCTGCCGACTTGCTTTTAATTTTATTTTGTAGTAATTTACTTAACTTGAACCCGATAATTCTATCGAGAATCCGTCTTGTTTCCTGAGAGTTCACCAAATTGAAATCGATGTCTCTCGGGTGATCAAAGGCTTCAAGTACTGCGTCTTTTGTTACCTCATTAAAAATAACACGTCTGGTTGGCGTGTTTGATTCATCGAGCTTCAATACTTGTTGCAAATGCCAGCTAATAGCTTCTCCCTCACGGTCGGGGTCAGTCGCAAGATAAACACTATCCGCATTGTTAGCGGCTTTTTTCAAAGCTTTCACTATTGCATTCTTATCTTTTAGTACAGCGTATTTCGGTTCAAATCCATTTTCAATATCAAGGCCGAGCCCCCCTGGTCCGGATATAGCCAAATCTCTGATATGACCCTTGGATGAGAGAACTTTGTAATCTTCTCCTAGATACTGTTCAATCGTCTTAGATTTGCTGGGGGATTCCACAATAACGAGTTTGTCGCTCATGAACTTCAGCTCCTATTAATAATTTGTGTCATTATTGCATGTTATGCATGAAGTTTCAAGTACTGTGATTCATTATATATAAGATATATATAAACTTTTTTTACTCGGGAGAGATTAAAAATGTCATTCTGTCTTTTCCTTGCATGTCTTTTTTCTGGATAATGTTAGCATCTGGCAAGAGTTTTTCACAAAGGGCTCTGATCGGTTTCGCATGATGATACGCATGTTCGAATCCTACCATATAGCGAGCATTCAGATGATTGGGAAGTGACTCGATGATTTTTTTATAGAACGAAAGACCGTCACTCCCTCCAAACAAGGCAACATGCGGTTCATAATTTTTGACAAGCGGATCCATCTCTTCGTTTTCAGGAATATAAGGTGGATTTGAGATGATGATATCAAAAGTGTGACCTTTAAACGGTTCAAACAAATCTCCTTGCAAGAAACGCGTACCACTCTCAAGGTTCGAAGCATTTTTTTCTGCCATATTGACTGCCTCCTGTGAGATGTCACTTCCGGTTGCACGAATACGAGAATCTTCCAAATCAAGGGTAATCGCAATACACCCCGACCCAGTTCCAATATCTAACACATCGATGCAGTCGTACCCTTCAAAATGCACATCCATCAGCAACAAAGTTTGCTCGACGAGCTCTTCAGTTTCGAATCTCGGGATAAGGACATGTGGATTAACATGAAACTCATAGCCGAAAAATGTTTCGCTCCCTATGAGATGTTGAACGGGTCTGTGGTTCTCGACATAATCAAACGCCGCTTCCTTGAAAGCCGCGTAAGCATCTTCATTCATTTCTTCGTCCAGATGAGCCAATAGTTTGGACCCTGTCAAGCTAGAAAAGTGCATAAGTAAAAGTTTAATGGCACTGGTTTCCTTGCCGTTGTTCGTTGCATAGGTTTCATACGTATTTAAAATAGCAGAATAGGTCATATTATCACCTCATAAAAGAAGTGCACAAGGCACTTCTAGTTGGTCTCATCTTCAAGTTTTCTTTGGAATTCTTCATTCACAAGGGCTTCTATAATAGGATTGAGTTTACCTTCCATAACCCTGTCAAGCTGTTGCAAGGTGAAATTGATGCGGTGATCTGTCACTCGGTTCTGAGGGTAGTTATACGTGCGTATTTTTTCGCTACGTTCACCTGTTCCGATTTTGTCTTTTCTTATGGCGCCTTCTTTTTCCCGTTTTTGCTGTTCAATCATATCACTGAGGCGTGCCCGTAAGACACGCATGGCTGTAGCTTTGTTTTCATGTTGACTTTTTCCATCTTGGCACGATACGACCAGTCCCGAAGGTTCGTGGGTGATGCGTACGGCGGAATCCGTGGTGTTAACACTTTGTCCACCCTTTCCACTAGAACGGAAGGTGTCGATTCTAAGGTCGTTTTTGTCAATGTCGATTTCTACTTCTTCAGTCTCTGGCAGCACCACTACCGTTGCCGTGGAAGTATGAATGCGTCCTTGAGATTCCGTTTGTGGTACGCGTTGAACGCGGTGTGCACCCGATTCATGTTTCAAAAAGGCATACACATGATTGCCAGATATGGAAAACTCGATTTGGTTATAGCCACCCTGATCACCTTCATCCGCGTTTAAAACAGTGATATTCCAGGCTTGGGTCTCCGCGTATTTATAGTACATACGGTATAAGTCACCAGCAAACAAATTGGCTTCGCTACCACCAGCCGCCCCGCGAATTTCTACAATAACATCTTTTTTGTCATTGGGGTCTTTGGGAATCAAAAGTTTCTTCAAGTCTTCTTCAAGCTGTCCCTTAGCTTTCTTGTTTTCATCAAGTTCGCTTTGAGCCATCTCCTTGATTTCTAAATCATCTTCGTGACTCATTTCCTTCAAGTCTTCGATGGTGGATTCCGTTTCAAGAAGTGCATTATATTTATCTACTATTTTCTCAAGTGAACGAAGTTCTTTTGAAAGTTCCGTCATACGATCAATATCTTTTGCAATATCTGGCTCGCTCAATTGAGCATTTATGGTTTCATAACGTTCTTTTATTCTTTCAAGTCTATCTCTCATTGTTTCTCAACTCCCGCATAATTATAGTACACCCTTTCGATAAATGCAACCTGAGCCTTTGCGAGTGTATTATTTGAAAATATCACGTTAAAAACAGGCCTATGCTGCATTGGGCAATGCATCATCATCATGGTCATCGTTTGAACTGGTCAACTTGGTTTTGAATTGTGAATACTGTTTTCTGAAAAGTAGTGGGAAGCCATCCATATTTGTAGCCCCTGAACGGTTTTTGGCCACCATGATATCCACTTGATCAGGTTTGGTGGTTTCCTTCGGGTTATAGTAATCATCCCTATAAAGGAATAACACCACGTCGGCATCCTGCTCAATAGATCCTGATTCACGAAGATCCGCCATGATAGGGCGTTTTACATCTCGTGACTCCACACTTCTTGAAAGCTGAGACAAAGCAATAACGGGTATTTTTAACTCACGAGCCATCTCTTTTAGAGTTCTTGAGATCTCAGAGACTTCCTGGACACGGTTCATTTGGCCTTTGGAGCCTGATAGTAGCTGTAAGTAGTCAATAACAACCAAATCGAGTCTGCCTTCTTGAGCGAGTTTACGGCATTTTTGTCGCATATCCGTTACTTTGACAGTGCCCGAATCATCAAAAAGCACATTGAGTTTTTGGAGCGTATCACTCGCCAATGAGAGCTGTTGCCACTCTTGTGAGGATAGATTCCCCATTTTAAGTCTATGAGAATTTACCGTCGCTTCACTTGATAGCATTCGGCTTACTAGTTGATCGGTTCCCATCTCAAGGGAGAAAAATGCGACGGTGGGTTTGTCTGCAAGCTTTGCAATGTTGGTCGCAAGATTAAGCGCAAACGCACTTTTCCCCATTGAAGGGCGGGCTGCGATGATGTAGAGTTCTGATGGTTGCAACCCGAGGGTATAGTGATTCAGTAGTTCAAATCCGCTATCCAAACCGGTCAGTTCACCTGAATTGTTTTTGGCATCCTCAGTCTTGCTGATGACTTCTTCGGTTATTTTTTTGATGGAGATGAAATCAGAGGTGCGCCTTGAACTAGCAACGTTGAATATGCGCCGCTCAGCTTCATCGATGAAGTTTTCAGTATTGGTTGCGCCGAAGCCTTGTTGTGATATTTCTCCCGCCACTTTAATCATGTTCCTAAGAACGGCCTTGTCGCGGACAATGTTAACATAGTGATCCAAATTGACAATGGACGGGGTCGTATCAGAAAGCCCTAGGATATAGTCACTTCCCCCGGCGTCCAACAAAAGACTTTGGGTATCTAGATGGTTGATCAGTGTCGTATAATCAATATCCACGTTATCTTCATATAAATCGAGAATAGCCCCGTATATCAGTTGATGTCTTCGGCTATAGAAATCCGATACATCCAGACTATCTACAATGCTTTGTAAAGATTCAGGATCGATAAAGACTGCCCCGAGTACGTTTTGCTCCGCGTCAATGCTTTGAGGTAACGTTTTATCTTCCATGTTATTTCTCCATAACCATAAGCTCAAAGGTGGCTTTGACATCTTTGTGCAATTTTACATCAATGCTATAGGATCCAAGAGCGTCGATTGAATGATCCAGTTGAATTTTGCTCTTGTCGAGTTTAATGCCGTGTTGTTGAGAGAAGGCATCTGCCATCTGTTTGGTATTGATTTTATTGAAAACTTTTCCTTGTTTGCCAACTTTGACATACATTTTGACCGCACGATAATCAATGCGCTTTTTGAGTTCTTTCATGTCTTCATAGTGCTTATTGGCCGCCTCTTTTACTTTGGTTTTTTCATCTTCTAAGGCTTGAATGTTTTCAGGAGTTGCCTCAATGGCTTGTTTACTGGTCAACAAATAATTTGCATATCCAGGCGCTACATCGATAACCTCACCTTTTTTACCTTTACTTTTAAGATCCTTTTTAAGTATTACTTTCATTGGTCTTTCCTCCTGTCCGATATCTTCCAATATCTCTATCAATTCGTGTATTATTTCTTCTGGGGTCCCACTATCAAGCTGAGCACCCGCATTGTTCAAGTGTCCTCCGCCACCAAAACGTTCCATTAGCGTTTGAACACTGAATCCCTCGAGACTGCGTGCACTTATGCCTACAGTACGGTTCTCAAGGGTGCCTATGGCAAAAGCTGCCACAATGTTGTCAATATCAAGTAAATCATCTGCGATTTTAGCAAGAAAACTTCTGTTTGAATCTGTATCATCTGGCACAATGACTACCGCAAATCGCTTGTTGAAAACCTCAACCCGCCTCATCATTTCAGCCTTGATTTGAATATCTTTTAATGATTCACGAAGCATGTTTTTGACTTTGTAAGTATCCGCTCCGTATTTTTTTAAAATAGAAGCTGCTTCGAAGGTTCGCGTTCCCGTACGATACATGAAGTTGTTTGTATCCACAATCATGCCAGAAAGCATGACAGTAGCTTCAAAAGCGTTGACGTTCACGTTGCTAGGAAAGACGTTGATCATTTCAATAATCAGCTCACTGGTGCTAGATGCGTAAGGTTCAATATATACGAGTTCAGTATTTTTGACTGAATCGGAAAGTTTTCTATGGTGATCAATCACCGCAACATGTGAAAAGACACTAAAAAACTTATCGTCAAGTAATTGGCCGTGTGAATGATGATCCACGAGAACAATCATATCATCCTTCGTAGCCATGTTGTTCGCTCTTGACAATGTCAAGATGGATTCTAGCAAAGGTTCATATTCGTACTCAACCAATTGCAGTATTTTACTTACAGTATCGTCCAAAGCATCGTAATCCAATACAATGTAGGCTTCCTTATTCGAGGCAAACGCCATTTTGAGTACGCCGATTGCCGCACCAAGTGCATCAGAATCAGGAAACTTATGAGGCGCTATGAAAACACGCTCACGCTCTTTAAACATCATATCGAGTTTACGGGCATGTATCCGACTTGAAATTCGGGTTCTTTTTTCTTGGGTGTTGGTATTGCCTCCAAAGTACTTGAAGTCTTCTCCTTGAATGTTGATAACGACTTGGTCACCGCCCCTAGAAAGCGCTAAATCCAAAGCTTCATCTGCAATATTTGCCAATGACGACAAAGGAATGTTTGCGCAAGCAAATCCGCCGCTCATTGTAATCAATATGTCGTTTTCCTTAGAAATTGAGGCGATTTCATCTATAATTGAAAAACTGTCCTCAATCGTTTTTTCCAAGTTTTCCTTTTGCATGAATGCATATAATTTTGAACTCGATACCGGCGCTAGGTGGAATTCATATTTTTCACTCCACTGATCAAGTGCTCCGAGTAATTTACCTTGAATTTTGTTGCGCTCTTGTACATCTAGTACACTGATAGCATCCTCGAAATTATCGAGATGAATAACGCCTACAACCGCTGTATGTTTGTCATAAACTTTTCTTAAATGCTCCCTTTCACTGACCTTGTATAAAAATAAAGCGGGTATACTAAGGATATAGTGTACTTCATAATAGTCTTCATATACCTTGAACACGGTAGACCTATTCAGGGTCCCATCTGTAATTGCCTTTTTTATTGGTTGATGAATGATATCAAGCGTCTTGTTTTCCATCTTATTTTGAAAAATAGTCTTGGCAGACTCGTTGGCGTAATGAATATTAAACGTATTGTCCATCAAAATAATACCGGTTGGCGTATCAGATAAGGTTTTTGATTCTAAGGTGTTTTTTTGGGTAATAATTGCATTTTTTCTCTTAATTTCTTTGTTGAGAGTTAAAAACTGTTGACGTCTCTGTTTTTGGAAAAGCACTAAAAAAAGCACGTTAATGACAATAAGGACTAATGCCAACCAAATGATTTGAGCGGATGAATTTTCAATCCATATGGCACTTGCAGTAAAAAAAGCAAGTAGTACTATCAAGTGTGCAGCTACTATGCCTTGTTTTTTCAAAGGAACTCCCCCAAACCGTAAACTGTTAAATTATTATACCATACAAACCATGTATATTAAATGATTCATGACCCATTTGAACATAGATATAATTCATATTTATACACGATCTTTGTCTTAATAAGACAAGAAAAATCCTACTGATTATCAGTATTTTCTTTTCCAAACTCTTTTAAGGCACTCAGTGAAACTTCAATGTTTGCATAAGAACCTATGAGGGTAAACCGCATGATACTATGGTTTTTTTCATACTTCACGCTATGTCGGTGTAGTCATTGCAAAACCCAAGATGTATTATTGAAGTTTATCCACATCCTTCAATAATGCGTCCTAAATAAAATCATGCAAATAATGTGGGCATTTTCTTTAGAGTACTCTCTTTTCAGAAATCTTTTAACCGCATTCCTAGCTTCACTTTTAAACGTATCAATGACGTTATCTTCGTAGAAATAATCTTTCAGCTTTTTCTCTGAGAAACGCCACCTTTATTAGTCCCTTCAATAAGCCACTCTGATATGTCTGCGCCCCGTTCTTTCACTATGTTTTGTAATGTTTCAAACATTATTCATTTATTTGTTCTCCCCAGACTTGACAGAGGATCACTATAACCTTATAATAAATGACATTAACCGCAGTTCGAAACCATCCTGCGCTATCAAAACTAGGAGGAATATAATGAATGAAGTATTATGGATTCTTTTTGCTGTTGTCAATTTTGTCATTATTCTAGCCGTCTACAAATTATTTGGGAAAGCTGGATTATTTGCTTGGATCGCGGTTGGTACGATTATTGCGAACATCCAAGTCACTAAAACCATAGAACTTTTCGGGTTGACCGCAACACTCGGAAATATCATGTATGGTACATTGTTTCTAGCAACCGACGCCATTAACGAACGCTACGGTTTGAAAGATGCAAAACACTCGGTATACCTTGGGTTTTTCGCCATGATTGCTATGGTGATTATCATGCAAGGCGCACTTATGTTTACACCAAGCGATACGGATATTGCAAACGAGTCTTTACATACTATTTTCGAATTGATTCCACAAATCGCTCTTGGCAGCATTACAGCCTACATCGTCAGTCAGCTCCTTGATGTGCATGTCTTTCAGCGCATTAAGAAACGGTTCAGTTCACCTGCCACACTTTACATACGCAACATTGGTTCAACCCTGATTTCACAACTTTTGGATACAGCCATCTTCGTTCCAATTGCGTTTTTCGGAGTATTTGATACTAAGACACTGTTTTCGATTTTCGTGACGACGTATATAATAAAAGTGTTTGTAGCGTTTTTGGATACGCCCTTTTTATACATCATGCAAAGAATTACCCCCTTAAATGAACCAATGTAGATTAAAAAAGCATTCGATTTTATTGAAATCGAATGCTTTTTTATTGCATATTAGTCTCTTACGAAAGGCAAGAGTGCCATGTGGCGTGCGCGTTTGATCGCGACACCTAATTCTTTTTGATAACCGGCTTTTGTGCCTGTTACACGTTTAGGAAGAATTTTTCCTCTATCAGATACGAAACGTCTAAGCAGATCTACGTCTTTAAAGTCAATATATTTGATTTTATTGTCTGTGAAGTAACATGTTTTTTTCTTGCGGCGTTTACGGAAGTTTCCACGTGCCATAGTTAGTGCCTCCTTTTTAGAATGGTAAATCGTCCTCGGCGATATCAATATCGTCGAGATCGTTTTGTTTTGATTTTTCGTTTGGATTCGATTGTTTATTCGAGTTTGATTGGTTGTATGGAGCGCCTTGGTTGCTTTGCTCGTAATCATTGGAATCATCGTAGTTGTTATTTCCACTTGGCGCTGTATTTTTAGTGTCGAGGAATTGAACGTTGTCAGCAACTACTTCGACAATAAACTTTCTGACGCCTTGTTGATCATCATATGAGCGGGTTTGAATACGGCCTTCAACACCGACCAAACTTCCTTTTTTAACGTATTTAACAACATTCTCAGCCTGTCTTCTCCAAACGACGACTTGAACGAAGTCCGCTTCCCTTTCTCCTTGTCTGTTCGTGAATGGACGATTGACAGCAAGACGAAATGACGTCACGGGAATATCGTTGGAAGTTCTTTTGAGTTCAGGGTCTTTGGTAAGACGCCCTACAAGTATCGCTTTATTGATCACAATATCACCTTTTTAGTTTACCTAACGTCTTTAATCATGATGTAACGAATAATGTTTTCTTGCAAATTAACAACACGTTCAAATTCAGCACGAGCTTCTTGAGTCGCTTTGACGTTGAGAACAACGTAATAACCTTTGGCGTGTTTATCGATTTTATACGCCAGTTGACGTGCGCCCCATTCGTCTTTTTTAATCACTTCAGAATTGTTATCAGTGAATAGGCGATTCATTTTTTCAATGAGCGCTTCACGATCTGCATCTTCAAGGGTAGGACGAATGATGTACATGATTTCGTATTTAGTCATAGTTTACCTCCTTTTGGTCTTTGGCTGCTCAGGGCAGCAAGGATGTGTGAGCCTAAGACTCACGACAAATGATTATAGCATAAAGCAGTTACAATGTAAATACCAACTCTTATATATCGAGACTGTCACATTGAATATCAAATGCGTGCTTTTAGGAAAGCAATGATATCTTCTTGCATCTGTGGAACAACTTTATGAGACGTATCATAGACTTTGAAATCGATGGGAAGGATCTCGTTTTCCTTCACAAACATCTTTGTTTGGGTCATAGGAATCAATGAGTCCTTATTTCCGACCAATGCGCAGGCTTCTTTGAAACGAAACCTCTTTGGATGTTTAGAAGGATCCATGGATTCAACTTTTTTAATGGTATCCTCGTCAAACGTTATTCCCGTGTGGCTCAGACCCGCTGAGAAGTCAGGACTGGAAATCACTGGCACAAGATACGCTACATAGCTACTTTGAGTGGCTGTATAATAAGCGACATAGCCTCCCATAGATACGCCTAGAATATCAAAGGTCGGATAGGCACTCTTGTATTTAGCATGGTATAGCCTTAAGACATCTTCGCTTGTTTTCTTTACGATATCAAATAGTGCTTTTGCAGCAGGTTCTTCTTGATATGGTTTGAAGGGTGCTTCGCCTCTTTGTCCGTGTTTGCAGGCATCGATGGCTACGACTTCATAACCGATTCTAGCCAGATTTACACCAAACATGGTAAGGATCCGTTCTTTGGATCCGACAATACCGTGATTGATAAAAATTAATCGCTTAGGGCTTGGATGGGCATAGACCTTGACGGGAATGCCTTTGAAAGTATAGGTGTTGATATCAGTCTTCATGATTGAGCAATGTCCTTTTGACAAGATATAGGCCATAAGATGAGGCTTTTTTAATCACCTGACTCCGATTGCCTGAAAAAATCCTATGATAGGTTTTGGTAGAGCTTTTGTGAGTAACACCGAAGTACACAAGTCCCACAGGTTTTTCATTACTGCCACCACTTGGGCCAGCAATGCCCGAAACACTGAGCGCGATTTCCGCTGAGGTCTTCCCTGCAAGCTGATAGGCAAGTTCATAGACGCACTGATCACTTACCGCACCATACCTTCTTAGAATCTCACCATTGATGCCGAGTTCTTTGATTTTCGCTTCATTACTGTATAAGACATAAGCCTCGCTGAAAACGTTGGACGCAGTGGGAACACTGACGATTCTTGATGACACAAATCCACCGGTACACGATTCAACCAAAGAAAGATGTTTACCCTGGTCTTTAAGCGTCCTTACCAAATCCTCTTCAAGACTCAAAGACGCGTCGCATATTACTAGGTCACCCATTTCTTCTTTGAAAACTCTCATCGCTTTATCTAGAGCTTTTTCATCATATGAAGAAAAGAAATAGGTGAGTTCCCCCGTTTCCGCATACGACGCAATATATACCGAATGATGAGCTTTGTAAAGCCCTTGCAATCTCGACTCCATCTCGCTTTCTCCAATGGAAAGCAGTCTCAGCCCCTTTTTATAGAGTTTTTTATCCACCAAAGACACCAAAGTGTCTTTGAGCGATTCGAACATCGGTTTAAGTTCGCTTGGTGGCCCCGGCAGCAACACCACGGTTTTGCCCTCAATATTAACCATCATACCCGGCGCCGTTCCCGCCCCATTGCTTAAAATAGTGGCGTTATCGGGAAAGTACGCCTGCTTGACATTGGTCTCTTTCATCTCACGATTACTCTTGTCGAAGTAGGCTTTTATGATTGTGAGTACTTTTTCGTTCAATTTCAATTCGAGGCCAAAATATTCACTTACGGCTTCTTTGGTTAAATCATCCGCGGTCGGGCCAAGTCCACCGGTAAAAATCACAAGTGGGGTCTTGACTATGTCAAGTGTATTTCGGATGGCGTTCCTGTTGTCTTTTATACTGGCCGCAAACATGGTCTCAATGCCCATCAAGGATAGTTCCTTGCTTAGATACGCTTGGTTGGTGTTAATGGTCTTACCCATCAACAGTTCATCTCCAACGGAAATAATTGTAGCCTTCATAGTTTCGACTCCCTAAGTTCAATTTAAAAACACCGGACAAGCCGGTGTTTTTATTATAACCCTAAAATGAGGAAAACAAGAAATACAACGGCAACCACGAAGGAAGCCGTGAATGATGTTCTTATGATTTTATGGCCTTTGGTCATTAAAAACTTCTGTGTTTCTTCGATGTGTTTCACTTTTGCATAGAAGTAATAAAAGAGGAACATCGAAAGCAAGAAAAAGAAAATGAAAAACACGGCAACTGTAAAGAACATAGTCGTAAGTGAAATGATGAGCGCTACGCTATTATCCTGAATATTTTCCGCAAAGGGATTGAGTCCAAAGAACCCATGAAGAAGGGCAATGCCTCCTATAATACTCAGTACAATAATATAGTGCTCGAATATGCCACCTTTTTTATAGGTGAACATCTTTTGTCTCGGTTGCAACGTCTTGTAGCGGAAATAAAAGTAAAATATGTCCGCGAAGAACGTGATAAAAAACAATACAAGTAATAAATTAAGATAAGGTAGTGCTAAACTCCAGTCCATTGATAAAACTCCTTTTTTCCGGGGATTGATACCGTAACATCAGTTCAATCTCCAGGTTTTATATATTAAATCTGAATAGAAGGATATCGCCGTCCTTGACGACGTAGTCCTTTCCTTCAAGGCGCATTTTGCCTGCTTCTTTGACTTTTTGCATGGTTCCATACTTCACAAGGTCGCTAAAGGTCATGGTTTCAGCTCGGATAAAGCCTCTTTGAAAGTCCGTATGAATGACCGCGGCACATTGTGGCGCTGTCATGCCAACTTTAAACGTCCAGGCTCTGACTTCTTTTTCCCCCGCAGTAAAAAACGTTTTTAGGTTCAAAAGCGTATAGCTTCTTTGAACAAGGCGGTCGAGACCTGAAGCCTTTAGTCCGAGTTCATCTAAATAGGCGGTTTTGTCGTCGCTGTCAAGTTCTGAGAGTTCCGACTCGATTTGTGCGCTTATGGTTATGGCTTCAGCGTTTTGTGTGCTCGCGAGATCATAGAGGGCTTTGACGTACTCGTTATCTTGTACGTTGATTAAATCCTCTTCAGAAATATTGGCCACATAAAGCATCGGTTTGAGGGTCAAAAAACCATAACTCTTAAGCTCTTTTTTTTCTTCGTCTGTAAGAGAGAGTTCTCTTATCGGGCGATTTTCAAGCAACGCTTCATGAATGCGTTTTAATAGCTCGTGTTCCAAGACCATGTCTTTTTCGACTTTCAATTTCGCTTTTTTCTCAATGCGAGGCAACCTTTTTTCCACAATATCTAAATCCGCATACACGAGTTCCGTGTGAATGGTATCGATGTCGCGAACTGGATCGATGGACCCGTCCACATGTGGAATATCCGCATTGTCAAAACATCTGACTACATGAATAATAGCTTCGACTTCCCGGATATGAGATAGAAACTGGTTTCCAAGGCCTTCGCCTTTAGATGCTCCTTTGACAAGCCCGGCAATGTCTGTAAATTCAAAAGACGTAGGTACGAGGGATTTCGGTTGGATGATATCAGCGATTTTATTGAGTCGCTCATCGGGTACATCTACGATGCCCACATTGGGATCAATGGTCGCGAATGGGTAATTCGCAGCATGTGCCCCTGCTTTGGTAATTGCGTTGAAAAGTGTGGATTTGCCGACATTCGGCAGTCCGACTATGCCCGCTGTAAGGGCCATATGCATCAACTCCTAGATTAAAGAGAGCAATTAAGCTCTCTTGGTATTCTAATATATTAGCGCTGTTTTTACAATTGTTTCCTACTAAAACTTTCTTATCGGTCGTCTGGATGCACTTTTAATTCCACATAATCACTTGTAAAGGTGTCTCCGTCTCTTTCGTAGCGAATCCGTATGGAATCGCCTACCGATGAATTCAAGATATATTCTCTCAAGGTTGTGAAATTCTCAACCTCTTCCATATCCTCCCAAGATTCGTTTTGATACCCGGTAATGATATCGCTCGCTTCAAGGCCTGCGTCCTCCGCAGCCCCTCTGGGTTCTACAGTGGAAAGACATACGCCACTATCCTGTCCGCAGGCACTCACTTGTGCATTCGAAGAAATTCCAAGGTACGGTCTGATGACTTCTCCGTTTTCTTCAAGGTCTTCAACGATTCTCTTGACGGTATTAGAAGGAATCGCAAACCCGATATTTTCGGCAGTATCCTGAACGATTTTCATGTTGTTGATGCCAATCAGGTTGCCGTTAATGTCAAAAAGGGCCCCCCCGCTGTTCCCAGGTGATATGGAGGCATCGTGCTGTATGAACGGGACTTCTAAAGTACTGTCGGGTACGTATCTAGAGAGACCCGATACCACGCCCATAGTAACCGTACCGAAATAATTAAATCCAAGTGGGTTCCCGATTGCAAACGCGAATTGACCGACACTTAAATCGTAGGAATCCGCGAACTCAGCTGCGTAGAAATTATCGTCACTCACGAATCTTATCACAGCCAAATCCGTGGTTTCATCCATCCCGAGTATATCGACTTGATCGGACACGTCAGGAAAGACCGCGTTCTCAGTCGTTTTAAACAGCATGCCATTTTTCTTATACGATATTTGAATGGAATTATAGCCTTCAAGTACATGGTAGTTGGTTACGGCGTAGAAAGAATTTCCGTCCTTTTTATAGACAACTCCCGATCCACTCCCTCCAAGTCCACCGTTAAGTGAAATCCCAATCACACTTTGCGAACGTGTATCGAGCATCGCAGTGACGGCCTCTTCAAGGCTGTTAAGATCATATTCGACGGACTCATAACTTTCAGGCATCAAATCTTCGATGATTTCTCTTAGTTCCTGTTCAGTATACGCAGTATCGATGACATCCGGTTCATTACTTCCAAAAGGAAGGCCTTCGCAGGCTCCAAGTATTAAGATTAATCCAAAAGAAAGCATCAAGGTCAATGTCTTTTTCATAATATCACCCATTCATATTAAATAATTGATCGGCATTTTTCGTAGTCGCTTTTTTTACTTTATCCAGCCCAATGCCTTTTTCATTAGCAATCGCATCCGCGATTATTGGGATGAAACTGGAATCATTTTGTTTGCCTCTATAAGGATGCGGAGCTAAAAAAGGAGCGTCTGTTTCCACCAGAAGTTTATCAAGGGGAACGACTCGGGCTACGGCTTTCGGCTTTTTGGCGTTTTTGAACGTTACAGGCCCACTTAAAGAAATATGAAGGCCAAGGGCCAAGAACTTCTCAGCCATTTCTGTTGATCCACTGTAAGTATGCATGACGCCTTTTAAAGGAGCGTGTTTTTTAAGTATCTCGTATGTAAGTTCATCTGCATCACGCATGTGAATAATCAAGGGAAGCTCATGTTTCTTAGACATCTCAATCTGTCGTTCGAAGACGTTTATTTGTTTGTCCTTGAAGGTGTCATCCCAATAAAGATCCATGCCACACTCCCCGATGGCACGCACTCTTCTGTGTGTCAAAAGCGCCTCCAATGTGTCAAAATCCTCTTCTGTGACATCTTTGGCGATGGTTGGATGAAAGCCTACTGACGCATAAATAAAATCAAAGGTGGACGCTATTTCAATTGCGCGCTTGTTGGTGGCTTCCGTGAAGCCGACCACCAGCATTTTTCTGACGCCTACGTCCAAGGCTTTTTTGATATAGTGGTCCAAATGTTCATCAAGTGCTTTATTGTTGAGGTGCACGTGGGTATCAATATACATACTCATCACTCCTAGAACCATTATACTAGAAAATCAATATTTTTAAACCTATTAGGCTTATCAATTATGCCATAAAAAAAAGACGCCATCAATGATAGCGTCTTGGTAAAATCAAAATTATTCGATGATTTTTGAAACTACACCGGCACCGACTGTGCGGCCACCTTCGCGGATTGAGAATTTGGTTCCTTGTTCAAGCGCGATAGGGTGAATCAATTCAACATTCATTTCTACATTGTCACCAGGCATAACCATCTCAACGCCTTCAGGCAATTGGATGACTCCTGTAACGTCGGTAGTACGGAAGTAAAATTGTGGGCGGTAGTTTGAGAAGAATGGTGTATGACGACCACCTTCATCTTTTGAAAGCACGTAAACTTCTGCATGGAACTTGGTATGTGGTGTAACACTACCAGGTTTTGCAAGGACTTGTCCACGTTGGATGTCTTCACGAGTTACCCCACGAAGAAGGGCACCAATATTGTCACCAGCTTCTGCTTTGTCGAGAAGTTTACGGAACATCTCAACTCCAGTAACAACTGTTTTACGAGTAGGTCTGATACCTACAAGTTCAACTTCGTCTTGTACTTTGACTGTTCCACGATCAACACGGCCTGTCGCAACAGTTCCGCGTCCTGTGATGCTGAATACGTCCTCAACAGGCATCATGAATGGTTTTTCAGTATCACGTACAGGGTCTGGGAAGTAGTCATCGACAGTATTCAAGAGCTCGATAACCGCATCTTCACTGGCTGTATCGCCCTCAAGTGCTTTAAGAGCTGAGCCTTGAATGATTGGTACGTCATCCCCAGGGTAGTCATATTCACTTAGAAGTTCGCGAACTTCCATTTCAACAAGTTCGAGTAGTTCATCGTCGTCCACCATGTCTGTTTTGTTTAAGAATACGACGAGTTTTGGTACGCCAACCTGACGAGCAAGCAAGATATGCTCACGAGTCTGTGGCATAGGTCCGTCTGCTGCACTAACTACCAGGATTGCACCGTCCATTTGAGCGGCACCTGTGATCATATTTTTAACGTAGTCAGCATGGCCCGGGCAGTCCACATGCGCATAGTGACGTTTTTCAGTAGAATACTCGATGTGTGATGTATTGATGGTGATGCCTCTTTCTTTTTCCTCAGGGGCATTGTCAATTGCATCGTAAGTAGATGCAGACGTTTCACCTACACCTCTTTTGTGTAGTACTGTTGCAATGGCGGCAGTCAAGGTAGTTTTACCATGGTCGACGTGTCCGATGGTTCCGATATTGACATGTGCACCTTTGCGTACAAATTTTTGTTTTCCCATTTCGTTATTTCCTCCTTATGAAATTGGTCTTATAACACTAATATTTTATCGCATTATATCTTATAATGCAAGGTAAATCAATTAGCCGTTACGTTTTTTGATGATTTCTTCAGAAATGCTTTTTGGTGCAGGCTCATAGTGTGAGAATTGCATGGTATAGTTTCCGCGACCCTGCGTATTTGAACGAAGGCTTGTCGCGTAACCGAACATCTCTGAGAGTGGTACAGTTGCTTTAACTAAGTGCGCGTTTCCGCGTTCTTCCTGAGCGGCGATTCTACCGCGGCGACCTGTAAGATCACCGATGACGTTCCCAAGATAATCATCTGGGACAACTACGTCAACATTCATGATTGGTTCAAGCAAGATGGCGCCACATTGGTCTTTTGCTGCTCTAACAGCCATACCAGCGGCCACTTTGAAGGCCATTTCCGACGAGTCAACGTCATGGTAAGATCCATCAAAGAGAGTGGCCTTGATGTCGATCATTGGATAACCGGCAAGCACACCGTTTTCAAGGGCTTCTTGAATCCCTTTTCCAACGATTGAAATGTATTCACGAGGAACGACCCCACCGACAATTTTGTCGACGAATTCGAATCCAGCTCCTTCTTCGTTCGGTTCAATTTTCACCCAAACGTGACCGTATTGACCGCGCCCACCTGATTGGCGAATGAATTTTCCTTCGACATTCGCTTCTTTGGTGAATGTTTCGCGATACGATACTTGAGGGGCCCCAACATTTGCGCCGACTTTGAACTCACGTTTCATGCGATCAACGATTATGTCTAGGTGAAGTTCACCCATGCCAGCGATTATGGTTTGTCCGGTTTCTTCATTGGTATACGTACGGAATGTAGGATCTTCTTCAGCAAGTTTCTGAAGGGCGATTCCCATTTTATCCTGGTCAGCTTTTGATTTTGGTTCTATCGCTACGCTGATAACAGGTTCAGGGAACACCATTTCCTCAAGAAGGATTTTAAAGCCTTCTTCTGCGAGGGTATCCCCAGTAGCTGTGTCTTTGAGTCCAACTGCTGCAGCAATGTCTCCAGCGTAAACCGTATCAATCGCTTCACGGTGGTTCGCATGCATTTGCAGAATGCGTCCGACACGCTCTTTATTGTCTTTGGTGGTATTCATAATATAAGACCCTTTTGAAAGCGTCCCGGAATACACACGGAAGAATGTAAGTTTCCCGACAAACGGGTCTGTAGCAACTTTGAATGCCAGGGCTGCGAATTTCTCATTGTCATCGGATGGTACGGCCACTACTTCGTCAGTGTCGATCATTGTTCCGCGAACCTTACGGACATCCGTAGGGGCAGGAAGATAGCGAATCACGTTGTCTAGCATAAGCTTGACACCTTTGTTTTTAAAGGCGCTACCACAAAGGACTGGGAAGAATTCAACTTCGAGGGTGGCATAACGAATCGTATCGATAAGCAATTCATTCGATATTTCTTCGCCTTCTAGGTAAGCCATCATCATTTCTTCGTTGAAGTCCGCAAGTTCTTCGATGAGTTCATTTCTCTTCTCAGCAGCGAGTTCCTTGTATTCTTCAGGGATGTCTTTGATTTCGGTTTCTTCTTTTGGTCCGCCATCGTACATGTGAGCTTTCATTTCTATAAGGTCAATGATGCCTATGAAGTCGTCTTCGGCACCGATAGGCCATTGAATGGCTGCGGTTTTAACGCCCAGACGCTCACGGATGGTTTCGATACTGTAAGCGAAGTCCGCACCGATTTTATCCATCTTGTTGATGAATACGAGTCTAGGAACCATGTATTCGGTGGCCTGACGCCATACGGTTTCTGTTTGAGGTTCTACGCCGGCTTGCGCATCTAAGACGGCTACTGCACCATCAAGTACACGAAGTGAACGCGAGACTTCTACAGTGAAGTCCACGTGGCCGGGAGTATCAATAATATTTACGCGGTGTTCATGCCAAAACGCTGTGGTTGCAGCGGATGTAATGGTGATTCCGCGTTCTTGTTCTTGGTCCATCCAGTCCATTTGAGAAGCCCCTTCATGGGTCTCTCCGGTTTTATGGATTCGACCGGTATGGAAAAGAACCCGTTCTGTAGTCGTAGTCTTACCGGCATCGATATGGGCCATAATTCCGATATTACGGGTTTTTTCCAAACTGATTTTTCTTGGCATTGTTGGGCTCCTTTCTTACCAGCGATAATGTGCGAATGCTTTGTTGGCATCAGCCATTCTGTGTAGATCTTCACGTTTTTTAACAGATTGTCCAACACCGTTTGAGGCATCGACGATTTCTTTTGCTAAGCGATCTATCATGGTTTTTTCATTTCTGAGTCTTGAATAAAGTGTAATCCATCTCAGTCCAAGTGTGTAGCGGCGATCTTCACGCACTTCCATAGGCACTTGATAGTTCTGTCCACCAATTCTGCGGGCACGAACCTCAAAACTAGGCATTACATTGTTAAGCGCTTCTTCAAACACTTCAAGGGGTGGTTGGTTCTTGATTTCTTCAACCCGCTTGAAGGCATTATAAAGAATTTTTTGCGCGGTGTTCTTTTTCCCATCATTCATGATGCTGTTAATGAGTTTAGTAACGAGTTTTGAATTGTAAATAGGGTCAGGTAATACGTCCCTTTTCGCAATATGTCCTTTACGAGGCATACTGAATTCCTCCTTTCAATCTATACATGCTTGAAGCCATGTTAGGCTTTTTTAGTTCCGTATTTGGAACGACCTTGCTTACGGCCTTGAACGCCGCCGGCGTCAAGTGTACCGCGCACAATATGATAACGGACACCCGGAAGGTCTTTGACACGTCCTCCGCGAATAAGCACAACACTATGCTCTTGAAGTTTATGACCGATTCCAGGAATGTAGGCAGTCACTTCAATCCCGTTGGTTAAACGAACACGCGCGTATTTACGTAGCGCCGAGTTCGGTTTTTTAGGCGTCATAGTCGCTACACGAGTACAAACACCACGCTTTTGTGGGCTGGGTAGGGTCGTGTACTGCTTTTTGAGCGTATTGAAATTAATACTAAGGTGTGGTGACTTAGATTTTTTCTTACGGGTCGTACGTCCTTTTCTTACCAATTGGTTGATAGTAGGCATGAGATTCCTCCTTTCAAAATTGTTACAACACATCCAAGTGTATCGTTTTTCTCATAAAAACAGGGGCTTTATGAAAAACCCTGATGTTTTTACGCATTTTGCAAGTGCAATTATACTACACAGTACCAGGCGTGTCAATCAATCCATGATACTTTTTTAAAAAAAATAGTTGGACGGCTTGGCCGCCCAACTAAAAAAGACTATTCAGTGTACTCGTCAGTGAATTCATTATAGTGTGTGTCCACATCGTCTCTAAAGGATTCGTCGTCGGAGGTTTCTTCTTCATGTTCGGGTTTTTCATAATCAAAACGGGTGTGGTGCAAGATCCCCGTACCCGCAGGTATACGACCCCCGATAATGACATTTTCTTTAAGTCCGACAAGATTGTCCACTTTACCGCGAATGGCGGCATCGGTAAGAACGCGTGTGGTTTCTTGGAATGAAGCCGCGCTCAGGAATGATTCGCTTCTGAGTGACGCCCTTGTAATTCCGAGCAAAACAGGTCGTCCAATGGCTGGTTTTAGTTTTTTGTCCATGGCCAAGGTGTTGGCTTCGATGAATTCATTGATTGATACTTGCTGACCAGGAAGGAGTTCGGTATCCCCTTCGATGATTATGTTGATTTTTCGCATCATCTGATGGACGATGATCTCGATATGCTTATCTGAGATTTCTACGCCCTGCGAGCGATATACTTTTTGAACTTCTTTTAGAATATACTGTTGGACAGTTTCGGTGTTTGTGACGCGAAGGAGCTGTTTAGGATCAATGGATCCTTCGGTGATTTTTTGTCCTGCGGTCACTTCTTGTCCTGCATCGACAAGCAATGTTACATTACTGTTGGTTTCGTAGGTATGTTTTTCAACGTCGTTGGCGACGGTGATTTTAAAGCGTTCGTCAATGGGTTCAACTTCTTCGATGACACCATCGATTTCACTGATGACTGCTTTACCCTTAGGGGTTCTCGCTTCAAAGAGCTCTTGGATACGTGGAAGTCCCTGGGTGATGTCACCCCCTGCAACTCCGCCTGTATGGAAGGTACGCATGGTAAGCTGGGTACCAGGTTCACCGATGGATTGCGCCGCAACGATTCCGACACTTTCGCCGACTTCAACCTGCTCACTAGTGGCGAGGTTGCGACCGTAACACTTCTTGCAGACGCCGTTGTGGACGTTACAGGTAAGTACGGTGCGAATCTTTACTTCGAGGAGGCCTGCATTGACAATCTCTGTCGCAATGTCGTCGGTGATGTATTTATCCTTGCCGATGATGATTTTACCGGTATCGGGATTCGTGACGGTTTGCTGCGTATAGCGTCCGACAAGTCTGTCATGAAGTGGTTCGATGACTTTTCCGTCGTTGTCCAGTACATCTTTGACAACCAGCCCTCTGTCGGTGCCGCAATCATCTTCTTTGATGACGAGGTCCTGCGAGACATCAACGAGTCGGCGGGTGAGATACCCTGAGTCAGCGGTTTTAAGCGCGGTATCGGTTGACCCTTTCCGCGCACCATGGGTAGAGATAAAGAATTCACTCATGGTCAGGCCTTCACGGAAGGAGGCACGAATCGGAAGTTCAATGATTTTACCCGATGGGTTACTCATGAGTCCACGCATACCGGCAAGTTGGGTAAAGTTCGAGATATTACCACGCGCACCCGAATCACTCATCATATGAATATGATTGTCGACTGATAATTCTTCACGTAGGCCTTTTTGAATGGTCTCTTTGGCTTTCGCCCATTCGTCGATGACCATGTTGTAACGTTCGTTTTCCGTTAAGAATCCATCTTCGTACATATCCTGAATCTGATCTACTCTCTCATCGGCGTCTTTTAGAACAGCTGTTTTTTGACTGTATGGATTAACGTCAAATGCGCTGACTGTGATGCCTGCGTGGGTAGAGTATTCAAATCCTAGGTTTTTCATTTTATCAAGCATCTTCGAGGTTTCGTTAATATTGAAATCATGGAACACTCTAGAAATGATGCGTGATAGGAACTTTTTGCGGAACGGATCCGTCAAACGGTATGCGCCGGCATGGTCGAGCTCACCGAGGCGTTTCTCAACTGTATCAATACGTTTTTCACGGCTTTTTTTCTCTTCATCTGTTTCTTCTCTGATGACTAACCGTGTCAGCTCGCTAAGTTCGCGGTGAAGCTTTTCAAATTGAAGACGGTTCGTGATCGCTTCGCGTACGTTTTGACCGCGCCCTACAAAGTAGCGAGACGGGGTGTTGTACGAAAGGTTTTCTTCGCTGGGTTCATTAATGAATGGGAAGCTTCTGGGAAGAATTTCATTAAATACGAGTTTTCCTACCGTTGTTAGAAGGAACCCTTCCTTTTGTGCCTCCGTAAGCGGTGCGTTCCCAAGTGAACTCGCGCGAATAGCGATTAAAGCGTGAAGCGTGACTTCTCCATTGTCAAATGCAAGCAAGGCTTCCTTGGAATCCTTGAATATTTTTCCTTCACCCGGTTCATCGTAGCGTTCCATGGTAAGATAGTAATTTCCAAGTACCATGTCCTGCGACGGTGTAACGACGGGTTTACCGTCTTTAGGGTTCAAGATGTTGTTTGACGCAAGCATGAGTATGCGGGCTTCCGCTTGTGCTTCTTCGCTAAGCGGAACATGGACGGCCATTTGATCTCCGTCAAAGTCCGCGTTGAAGGCAGTGGTGACGAGTGGGTGAAGGCGAATGGCCTTCCCTTCGACCAATACCGGTTCAAACGCTTGGATACCAAGTCTGTGAAGGGTAGGTGCGCGGTTTAAAAGTACAGGGTGTTCCTTGATGACTTCTTCAAGGACATCCCAAATGCGACCGTCCTGTCTTTCAATCAAGCCTTTCGCGCTTTTGATGTTGCTCGCGATTTCACGGATGATGAGTTCGCGAATGACAAATGGTTTGAATAGTGAAATGGCCATTTGTTTAGGCAGCCCGGTTTGATACATCTCAAGATCCGGCCCAACCACGATAACACTACGTCCGGAATAGTCGACACGTTTACCTAGAAGGTTCTGACGGAAACGGCCCTGTTTCCCTTTGAGCATGTCAGAGAGACTTTTAAGCGGACGGTTTTTTTCCACGACGACTTTACGGCCACGTTTTGAGTTGTCAATGAGCGCATCTACCGCTTCTTGAAGCATACGCTTCTCATTTTTGGTGATGAGATGCGGCGCATTTTGTTCCATCTGACGTTTCAAACGGTTGTTGCGATTCAAGATGCGTCTGTATAGATCATTAAGGTCAGTCGTGGCGAAACGTCCACCGTCAAGTTGAACCATCGGGCGCAATTCAGGTGGAATGACTGGAAGGACGTCCATGACAGCCCATTCAGGTTTGTTGTCGGATTTTCGGAACGCTTCAACCACCGCAAGACGCTTGATGATTTTTTCGCGTTTTTGCTTGGAAACATCTGGTAAAGCTTTTCTTAATTTGTAGGATTCTTCTTCAAGATCCAAACGTTTCAAGAGCACCTTAACCGCTTCAGCGCCAGTCAGCGCTTTGAAACGGCTTCCGTATTCCATGTATTTTTCGGTATATTTCGCTTCTGAAAGAATCTGTTTGTATTCAAGGTCGGTATCCCCTTTGTCAATGACAATGTAACTTGCAAGGTAAACAACCCCTTCCAAGTCTTTAGCTTTGATATCTAAAAGTGTCGCAACACGGGAAGGTGAATTGCGTAAATACCATGTATGGACGACCGGTGCCGCAAGTTTGATATGGCCCATACGTTCACGACGGACTTTGCTTTCCGTGATCTCAACGCCACAAACAGGACATTTCTTACCGCTTTGACTGCTTCTTTTCGATTTGTTGTTACAGGCACACTGATAGTCCTTGGTAGGCCCAAAAATAACTTCGCAAAAAAGTCCTTTGCGTTCGGGTTTCAGTGTACGATAGTTGATGGTCTCGTGCTTTTCAACTTCTCCGTGAGACCATTTCAAAATCTCCTCGGGAGACGCGAGACGGATTTTATAATGAGAGAATTTTTGGCTCATACAATCACCTTACCTTTTAGGAATTAAAGCCATATTTGTCGATATAGTCTTCGACATCTGAATCTTCTACCAGGCTTTTATTCGCTTCATTGCGCCCGGTTTCTTTATTGATGAGTTCTACTTGGATCCCTAGAGATTGAAGTTCTCTTGTAAGGACTCTGAAGGACTCTGGAAGTGATGGTTCAGGGATGCTTTTGCCATCCACGATTGCGCGGAATACTTTGTTGCGTCCGATGATGTCATCACTTTTTACTGTTAGCATTTCCTGTAAACAATAAGAGGCACCATATGCTTCAAGGGCCCAAACCTCCATTTCACCGAAACGCTGGCCGCCGTTTTGTGCTTTACCACCCATCGGTTGTTGGGTCACAAGCGTATAGGGGCCGACGCTTCTTGCATGCAATTTGTCGTCTACCATATGGTCGAGTTTGATCATATGCATAACGCCCACTGAGACATCTTCGTCGTATTTCTTACCTGACTGGCCTGAATAAAGCGGTGTTTTTCCATCAGGACTCATACCAGCTTCTGCCATGATTTTAACAAGATCGTCATTGTTCACCCCATCGAAAACCGGTGTGGCTACGTGTATGCCAAGGCGTTTGGCAGCCATACCAAGATGGATTTCAAGTACTTGTCCGATGTTCATCCTTGAAGGTACCCCAAGTGGGTTCAACATAATGTCTACCGGTGTCCCATCGGGAAGGAACGGCATGTCCTCTTCAGGAAGGATCTTGGAGATAACCCCTTTGTTCCCATGGCGTCCTGCCATTTTGTCTCCTTCTGATATTTTACGTTTTTGCACGATGAATACACGTACAACTTCAGTCGCTCCCGGAGGAAGCTCATCTCCATTAGCTCGCGAGAAGTATTTAACGCTTTGAACAATTCCGCCACCACCGTGAGGGACTCTAAGAGAGGTATCTCTCACTTCTTGGGATTTTTGTCCGAAAATAGCTAGTAACAAGCGGTCTTCAGGTGTAGGGTCCGTGTGCCCTTTCGGAGTGACTTTACCTACCAAAATGTCGCCTTCTTCAACTTCAGCACCAGGAATAATGATGCCGCGGTCATCTAAGAAACGTCTGCCTTCTTCACCGACGTTTGGAATTTCACGGGTGATTTCTTCGTTCCCGAGTTTGGTGTCTCTAGCTTCAACATCGTATTTTTCTATATGTATGGATGTATAAACATCTTCTTTGACTAGGCGTTCACTCATGATGACGGCATCCTCATAGTTATAGCCGTTCCAGGTCATGAATGCGACGGTGACGTTGCGACCTACAGAAAGCTCGCCTTGGTCCATCGATGGACCGTCTGCGATGATTTCTCCAGCTTCTACTGCATCACCAAGTGCAACAATCGGCTTTTGATTAAAGCATGTCCCTTGGTTTGAACGTACATATTTTTCAAATTTGTACGTTTCCTTGGTGTCATCACTGTGTGTGATTTCAATGCGATTCGCGTCAACATAACTCACGTTTCCATCTTTGTGGGCCACTTTCGTAGCGCCGCTATCTTTAGAGGCCTTGTATTCAATTCCAGTTCCCACAAATGGGGCTTCCGGTCTTAAAAGCGGGATTGCCTGACGTTGCATGTTTGCACCCATAAGAGCACGGTTCGCATCATCATGTTCCAAGAACGGAATCGTGGAAGTAGAAATCGATACAATCTGTTTTGGCGATACGTCTATAAGATTGATGTCATCACGATCACGCATTTTTGTTTCTCCGCGATATCTCGTAACAACGGATTCATCCTCGACGAATTTATCGTCATCAAGGTTGATGTTTGCTTGTCCGATGACATAGTCTTCCTCTTCGTCCGCACTGAGGTAGAAAAACTCTTCAGTGACGCGCGGTTGTCCGGTTGATTCGTCTTTCACTACTTTCAAGTAAGGCGTTTCCATAAAGCCGAATCGATTCACGCGGACATACGACGCAAGACTGTTGATGAGTCCGATGTTTTGACCCTCTGGTGTTTCAATAGGGCATATGCGCCCATAGTGTGTGTAGTGAACGTCACGAACTTCAAAGCCGGCGCGATCCCTTGTAAGTCCACCAGGGCCAAGCGCACTGATACGTCTTTTGTGAGTCAGTTCGTCGAGCGGATTCGTTTGACTCATGAACTGTGAGAGCTGTGAAGAGCCAAAGAACTCTTTAAGTGATGAGGTAAGTGGACGGATATTGATGAGCCCTTGCGGGGTGATATCCGTAGTGTCACGGGTACTCATACGGTCTTTGATGTTTTTCTCGAGTTTAGAAAGTCCAATTCTGAATTGATTTTTAAGCAGTTCGCCAATCAAGCGCAACCGTCTATTTCCAAGGTGATCAATGTCATCAAGCAAACCATAGTCTTTCATGAGGTTCAAGTAATACCCGATACTCGCCATAATATCTGAAGAGGCAAGATGTTCTGCGGTCTCACTTGAATCATTACCGATGACTGTAAGGGTGTGTACTTCTTCGTAGCGGTCACGGTGCTTGATTTTAAGGGTTTCTAAATGGGCAAGATCAAAATAAAGATCTTCTTTGCTCAATGTATCTTCTAAAGATGCTTTCATTTCATCAAAGGCCGCATTGCCTTCTGCTTCAATGAAGGTCTTTTTGGTGAGCCCTCGGTTTTCTAGATACGCATCCATAAGCGAATCCACTGAACCGTATTTTTGACTGCGGATAAGGTCGAGTTTCTGTTCGTCGTCCAAATAATCAAGATATGGATTGGCATCCAAAATATCCAATTGAACGGTATAATCATATTCAAGAGTCATGCGTTTAACACCAGGTACGCTAACACGAAGTGCCTCACGGTTTTGATCTAGAAGAGCCTTTCCTTCTTTATCAATGACGGTCCCTTCACTCAATATGATTTCCCCGGTTTCAGGGTTGATGATGTCTTCGGCACATTCTTTTCCAAGAACGTGATTAAGGACGTCCATCTTCTTGTTGACTTTATAACGGCCTACTTTTGCAAGTTCGTAACGCTTCGCATCAAAAAGACGGCTTTCAAAGAAACTAATAGCTCCCTCAATAGTCGCGGTTTCACCTTGTCTGAGTTTGGAATAGACTTCAAGAATCGCATCGTGCGAAGACTTGGTCAAATCTTTGCCCAAAGTGTTTTCAATATATTGGTTTTCACCATATACATCTTTGATGGCTTCGCTCCCAGAAAAACCGATGGCTCTCAAAAGAGTCGTCAGCGGAATTTTTTTAGAACGGTCGAGTTTGACAAAAAGTGTGTCTTTAGACCCAGTTTCGTATTCTAACCATGCACCGCGGTTGGGAATAATCTGACCGAGATATTTACTTTTAAGTGTTTTTTTGTCGATTTTTTCCGAATAGAAAACACCAGCACTACGAACAATTTGACTTACAATAACCCGTTCACTACCATTGATAATGAATGACACTCTCGGTGTCATGAACGGAATATCGCCCATAAAAATCTTTTGTTCTTTGACTTCGCCAGTACTTTCATTGGCTAATTTGATATTGACTCTGAGTGGACGGGCATAAGTCAACTCTTTTTCTCTGGCTTCTTCGATGGAATATTTTGGTTCACCAAATTCCAAATCTTCGAAGTACATGAGAAGGTCGCCGGTGAAATTCTCAATGGGTGAAATGTCTGTTAAAAGTTCCCTTAACCCTTTCTCAACAAACCAATCAAACGAATTGGTTTGAACTTCTACCAGGTTTGGTAACTCCACATTTGACTTAACTCGGGAGTAATTTCTACGTTCCCTTTTTCTTCCATACTTAACTGTTGAATAATTCAATATATTCACCCCGTTTTAAAATTAAAAAAAGTGACTTCACTACAAAAAAGCGCATGTTATCGCATTTTATAATCGTATCACAATGTTGTCAAGACGTCAATGTTTTTTTACAGGCCATAACATGGTAGCCTTTGTGTTTTTCAACAGTATTGACATTAAACATAGTCTCTAGATATTTGGCCGCAGACTGCGCACCTTGTTTTTTTCGTATGACAAGCCAGAAGATCCCGCCGTCATTAAGCGATTCATAAACATCTTTGTACATCGCATAAAGTCTGGGTTTGCCGATTCTAATCGGCGGATTGGTAACAATGACATCAAAGAAATCCTTAATGGTATCCAACCCATAACTTTTAACGATTTTAACGTTTACACCATTCGCATCAGCGTTTCTTTCTGCTAGGTCAATGGCCCGTTCATTCACATCACTCATGGTTACATCGGCATGTTTACATGCCGCAACCGTAATGCCAATCGGTCCATAGCCACACCCAAGATCAAGCACCTTTGCGCCAGGCTTCACTTCAATATTTTCAAGCAAAGTCTTGGTTCCCAGGTCAATTCGCCCTTTGGAAAACACTCCGTGATCGCTCAAAAACGAGAAGGTCCTATCACAAAAAGTGGCTTCAACCAGAGTTTCGTTGCTTTTTGTTTCATCCTGGTTTTCACTATAGTAGTGGGTCATTTGCTCACCTCACCGTTAGGTGGAATAATAGGCAAAAACCCGGGGTAATCCCCAGGTTTTTTGTCTATGATATTTATTTAACTTCGACAGTAGCGCCTGCTTCTTCGAGTTGGTTCTTGATTTCTTCTGCTTCTTCAGGTTCGATGTCTTCTTTAACAGCTGAGGGGATGCCATCAACAAGAGCTTTCGCTTCTTTAAGACCAAGACCAGTGATTTGACGAACGACTTTAATAACGCCGATTTTTTTCGCACCAGTGCTTGTAAGTGTAACAGTCACTTCACTTGGCTCTTCTTCAACAGCGGCAGCAGGTCCAGCAGCAACGGCAGTAGGGTCAACACCGAATTCTTCTTTCATAAGATCTACGAGTTCATTAAGTTCCAAAAGTGTTTTTTCTTTCAATGATTCAATAATTTCTGCATTGGTAAGTTTTGCCATGATTGTTTCCTCCTTATTATTATCCGTTTTGTTGTTCTAGATTTTCTTTGTGCATGTTTATTGCAATTGCAACATTTCTGATTGGTTGAATAAGTCCACCAGCGAGCATAGTAAGTAGTTCTTCGCGGGTTGGAATGGTCGCAATTTTGTTAATGCGTGTATTATCCATGTAATCTTCATCGACAATACCAACTTTGAGTTCCAATTGCTCGTTTTCGTCTGAAAAGTCATGAATGACTTTCGCAGCCGATACGCTGTCTTCATAAGAGAACGCGACGGCATTCGGTCCCGTAACAGATTCAAGCAGTTTTGCATAACCAGCTTGTTCTGCAGCGCGACGAATAATGTTGTTTTTGATGACCCTAAATTCACAGTCATTTTCAAATAACGCTGTGCGAAGTTTAGTCACTTGATCTACTGAAAGGCCTTGATAGTCTGCGATAACCACAGAACTGGCTTCTTTCATTTTGATAGCAAGTGCATCGACTTGTGCTATTTTTCTTTCGATTGCCTTGGTTGACACGGTTCCACCTCCTAGTGTTTTTTCAATAAAAACGTCCTCTTCTGTCAGTAACAACAAAAGAGGACCATACTGTATATGTATAGTGGTCTTTTGTCTCGTCGGGAAATTAAGCCATTGGCACCTGATGTCTTCGACAGAAAGCGTTTATTATTTTTTTAGCCCATTGAGCCAGCGTCTAATTTAATGCCAGGACTCATTGTTGATGATAGGCTTGCATTTGATACAAAAGCGCCTTTAACCGTTGATGGTCTTAAGCTAGAAATGACTTGATAGAATGCCTGAATATTCTCAAGAAGCTTTTCATTGGAAAAAGAAACTTTTCCTGCAGTAATATGCAAGTTCCCAACTTTGTCAACGCGGTATTCGACTTTACCCGCTTTGATTTCTTCTACAGCTTTCTTGACATTTGGTGTAACGGTTCCGGTTTTCGGATTCGGCATGAGACCTTTCGGACCAAGTGTACGTCCAAGTTTCCCAACCTGCGCCATCATATCCGGAGTTGCTACGACAGTATCAAAATCCATCCAGCCTCCGAGCACTTTATCGACCATTTCTTGTTCGCCCACAAAGTCTGCTCCAGCTTCTTCTGCAGCTTTAGCCTGATCGCCCTTGGCGAAGACTAGAACGCGTTTGGTTTTACCTGTTCCGTTTGGAAGTACGGTAGCCCCACGAATATTCTGATCAGCTTGACGTGGATCAACATTGAGTCTTAAAGCGAGTTCAACGGATGCATCGAACGATTCGAACGATACTTCTTTGAGAAGTGCTACTGCATCTTCAAGCTTATAAGCCTTATTAGCTTCAATTTTTTCTAGTGCTTCGTTGTATTTTTTTCCTTTTTTAGCCATGATTTTCCTCCTAAATGTGGTCTAACGGAATCTCCTCCCACAAATAGCTGTCTGTTAGGATCAACTAATTGCTCAGTTCTTGACTGTGATTCCCATGTTTTTTGCAGATCCTTCAATGATCCGCACTGCTGCTTCAACATCATTCGCGTTCAGGTCAGGCATTTTAGTTTCCGCGATTTCACGGATTTGCTGCTTGGTAACTGAACCGACTTTTTCTGTAAGCGGATTGCTAGCACCTTTGTCAACGCCAGCAGCTTTCTTCAACAAATCCGCTGCTGGCGGGGTTTTGGTGATAAAAGTAAAAGATCTATCCTTGTATACTGTGATTTCTACAGGGATGATGTTCCCCATTTTGTCCTTGGTTGCGTCGTTAAATTTCGAACAGAAGTCTTGGATGTTGACGCCTGCTTGACCGAGCGCTGGACCTACAGGTGGAGCTGGGTTCGCTTTACCTGCTGGGATTTGTAACTTGACTACAGTGGTTATTTCTTTTTTAGCCACGATGGACACCTCCTCATTCTCGTGATGTGGTCAGCGGATGCGTGTGCACCCTTCCACTCTAAAATAAGCATGACGAAGTCACGCCATATTATTGTATACGAAAAGACAGACACTGTCAATGATTTTATATGTCAGCGTCAATCTCGTCGAAAGTTAGTTCAGCAGGGGTTTCCCTACCGAACATTTCAACCAAGACACTCAATACTTCCTTATCTGAATCAATGCTGTCTATCTTACCTACTTGATTCGCAAATGGTCCTGCAGTCACACGAACTTTCTGTCCAACTTTGATATCGAGCTTCGGTTTTTGGATAATGCCCACTCTTTTAAGAATCGGATTGATTTCTTCTGGAGGAAGTGGAATGGGTTTAGTTCCTCCACCACTACTACCCAGGAAGCCAGTGACACCAGGTGTATTACGTACGACGAACCATGAATCATCCGTCACGATCATTTCAATAAAAACATAGCCCGGATAAATCTTAATCAAACGTTCCTTAGTGGTTCCATCCGAACGTTTTTCCTGCTGGATTTCCTCAGGAATAACCACTTGGAATATTTTTTCTTCCATTTGCATGGATTCTATACGACGTTCAAGATTGACTTTGACACTATTTTCCTGTCCCGAGTAAGCTTGAACGGCATACCACATTTTTTGTTTGCTTTGTTCTGCCATCATGATTTAGGCACCCATTCCATATAGGATTTCAAAGATAGGGGTGAACACGGCATCGTAGAGAATAAACATTGCACCAAGCACAACAATAAATCCAATTACACGTGAGAAATTGTTGTAGATGGTCGGTTTATTTGGCCAGGTTACACGATTCATTTCCTTAAGCCCCGGAATAAAGAACGGTCCCACGGCCATGATCAATGCGATGGCACCTACGAGCATGACTACAATAGAAAATATAGTGATTTTCAATGGTGAATCGAAAAGCCAAAGATCCGTGAATCGAATCTCTAAAATTTCTCCTTCAAAGATATACACCCCGAGCACCAAAACGAGGACGCCCAAGAAGCCTAGAAGTAGGCCTTCAAAAGGGTATTCTTTTTTAAGAATATCCAGTACTTTGCCGATTTTGTCTTGTTTAGTGTCTTTTTTTTCTGCCATAGTTTACAGCTCCTATTTGCTTTCTTTATGGTTTGTGTGTTTATTGCAGCGTTTGCAATATTTTTTCACAACCATGCGTTTCTTGTCATCTTTGTGTTTGTAAGTCGTGTAGTTTCTTGATAAACATTCTTCGCATATGAGTCTAATCTTTTGACGCATGTTATCACAACCTTGCAAATATATAATGTACCAAAATCCCCGTCATTTGTCAACGTTTAGTCCTCGAAATACCTATGTATTTTTAGTTTTGCACGGTGGACGGCGTTGTAGACGGATTTGGTTTCACAATGGTATCGGGTTGCAATAACATTGACGGGTGTACATTTAAGCACCCTTAGTATATAAACACTGAATTCGAATTCCGTCAACACTTTTTTTATTTCTTGAAGATGGACTTCATAATAAACGGAGTTTTCTCGTACACAATGATTCATCTCAGCAATGTAGGTGCGGTTGAGCGATGTGATTTCTCTACGCCTTCTAAGCCTGTTGATATGGCTCCGCATCAAGCGTTCAAAATTCATTTCGTAAAACCGGGTGAATGTCTTGTTGAATTTTTCTTCAAAAGCAAGTCCGGATTTGTAAAGCAAAATCAAACCCTCTTGAAACAAATCATCAAACATGTACGCCAATGAATACGCATGAATCTTTTTGGCGATGAAAGAAGAATAGTTTGAAGCAAGATGTTCAAGTGCCTGGTCATCGCCTTCTTTTATACGTGCTATGATTTCATAATCATTGCTGGGATGAATCATCCTTTTCGCCTTGACACCACATCATAAAGCGCCACACCAGCTGAAACGCTAACGTTCAGACTGTTCACCTTACCATTCATCGGTATTTTCACCAGGGTGTCACAGGTTTTTTTTACAAGCGGGCGCATACCTTTGCCTTCATTCCCTAGAACAAGACAGAGATCAGTATCCACATACACATCTTCAAGGGTAGACTCCGCGTCCAAATCAAGGCCAATGACCCAAATATTTTGGTCTTTCAAAGTACGCATAGTTTGGTGAAGATTCACCACTTGAATCAAGTCTATATGCTCTATTGCGCCTGTTGAGACTTTAACCGCGGTTGCGTTAATCGTCGCCGAGCGGTCTTTGGGGAAAATGATGCCGCTCACTCCAAACGCTTCGGCACTTCTGATAATGGCTCCCATATTATGAGGGTCCGTAATCGAATCAAGCATCAAAAATAGTTTTCTTCCTGGTTTTTCAAGGGCATCTACAAGGAGTGTATATTCATAATCATGCACATTTGCGCCGACGCCTTGATGAGCTCCATCAAAACGCTTGTTCATGGTTTTCTTATCAAGGAAGGTCACTTTGATTCCGCGAGACAACGCTTTTTTAATCAAGACATCGTTTTGTGAAAGACTCGTATAAACCTCGTAGATTTTGCGGTCGTAGTTCAATGCTTCTTCAATGGGATTTTTTCCATATATAATCATGGCAACACCTCGTTTTCTTTCGTTGCCCTATTTTAACATGAACGCCTTCTTCTGAAATTGAAAAAATTAACGTCAATTACACCTTAAGCGGATATTGGCAAGCGATTAAGCAGGGATTGCAAGCGATCTTTTTCTTTACTAAGATATAAAAATCCTACAAGCGCTTCAAAGCCTGTGGACAATTTATAAGTTTGAAGCGGTGTGCCTTTGGGTCTTCTAGCGGTCGCTTGGTTGCGTCCTCTTTTCACTACCGCTTTTTCTTGTTCGCTCAAGGATGATTCGATGCTTTTTAAACAGGTGTACTGTCCTTGGGCGCAGGTGTATTTAATGACCGCCTTATGGAGTTTTTCGGCTTTTACGATACCTTTTTCAAGCAAGGTTTCCCGTACATGAAGTTCAAAAACCGCATCGCCAATATAAGCCAGTGTCTGTCCGTTATATTGAACCATCAGATGATGCCCTTTTCAAAGAGTTTCTCGCGGAGTCTGTCGGCTTTGTCAAAGTCTTTGTCTCTGCGGGCATCCGTCCAGGCTACATACATCGCGCGTTCTCTATCAGAAAGCCTTTTTATGTCGGGGTTAAGGCCGAGAATGTAGAAGAAAGTATCAAATAGCTCAAGTGCGGCTCTTAAGGCTTCAAATGTATCCGTTTGTCGCAGAAGCTGATTGGTATACTTCACAAGATTTTGGATTTCGGTGATGGCGTTGGGCGTATTGAAATCATCATCCATGGCTATCATGAACGCTCGCTCAATTTCTGAGAGTCTTCTGTTATATACACCGTTATGATTGAGTTGTTGATAGAGATCGAGTTGGTAGAATGTTTGGCTGTAGACGCGCTTGATCTTTTCCCATTCAATGACGCGAGATTTGAGTATTTCATCCGTGTAATTAAGTGGGCTTCTGTAATGGGTACTGAGCGTAAAGAGACGGAATCCCATGTAATCCTGATCGAGGTCTTTGACCAAAATGACACGCCCCTCGCTTTTACTCATTTTTTTGTCATCGATGTTCAAAAGCCCGTTGTGAATCCAGTAATTTGCGATATGATGGTTGCTAATCGCGTGTTCCTGGGCGATTTCGTTTTCGTGGTGGGGAAACATCAAGCCGGAGCCACCTCCATGAATATCAATCTTACCACCGAATATATCCTTGATCATGGCCACGCATTCAGTATGCCACCCAGGTCTGCCCTCTCCCCAGGGGGAAGGGTATTTGATGCCAACATCCGTTTGTTTCCAAAGCGTAAAATCTAGTGGATCTTCTTTCTCCTTATTCACATCGACTCGAGCGCCTTGTTTCAAGTCTTCAATTTTGCGACCTGAGAGCACACCGTATTCAGGCGATTTCGTCACACGAAAATAAACATTGCCGTTTACTTGATAGGCAAAATCCTTTTCTATAAGCTGTTCAATATAAGAAATTATGGCACTCATGTATTTGGTGACACGAGGGGCCAGGTATTGTGTAGAGCTGCCAAGTCTTTCAGCATCCTCATAAAAAGCATTGATGAATTTATTGGCAATGGTCAGTTCATCAGTTTCATCTTCAATGGCTTTGGTAATAATCTTGTCGTCTACATCAGTGAAATTCGAGACGTAATTGACTGTAAACCCCAAATGCGTGAAATACCGTCTGACGACATCGAAAAAAATCACCGGTCTAGCATTTCCGATGTGTATATAATTATAAACCGTCGGACCACATACATAGATGTTGACAGTGTCATCGTCAATCGGTTTGAACGTTTCTAGTTTGTGAGTCAGTGTGTTGAATAATTTCATACATCTCACCTTATTCAGTATTTTTACTTAGAACACTATTATTGTAACACATCACAATATAGGGAGAAACATTTATGTGCAATGAACCACATAATAAAAGCGGGAGTCAAGCTCCCGCTTTCGTTCGTGTGATTTACTTAGATGCGTTCTACACCAGAAGCTTGAGGTCCACGATCGCCTTCAACTACTTCGAACTCGACTTTGTCGCCTTCGTTCAAAGATTTGAAACCTTCTTGGTTGATTGCGCTATAGTGAATGAATACATCGTTGCCTTCATCCGTTGTAATGAAACCATAGCCTTTTTCTGAATTAAACCATTTTACTGTACCTGTCATGAATTGTGATTCTCCTTTATATCTTGATAGACCCATTATACAACGCGATATTTTAAAATGCAAATTTTTTTGAGCTATAAATGGTTTATTGTGTACTCCAGACGCATGTTAAGTCTCTCTTTGCCCATCAAATTCATCATTTTGGGGAGGTCAGGTCCGTGCATTGATGCACTGACGGCTATTCTAAGCGGCATAAAGAGCATCTTGCCCTTCATGTCCGTTTCCTTTCCCGATTCTTTGAGGGCTTTCTTCAAGGCTTCACTTGAGAGCGAATCAAGAACTTCTACTTTGGATTTAAATGTTTCTAAGAGCGCTTTGACGCCCTCTTGCTTAACGAAGTCGAGGGCTTCACCTTCAAGCACAAATGGTTTCTCAAAGAAATCTCTATAAAGGTCTACAATTTGTGCGCCATAGCTCAACCTGTCTTTGAAAACTTCCACAAGATCAACAAACCAATCCTCATCCTCTGTAAGTCCTATGTTTTCATCGATTAGGAAGGGTTTGCACAAGTCAAGTGCGTCTTCATTGCTTAAGGCTTTGATATAACGGTTGTTGATGAACGCCAGTTTTTCCTTGTCAAACGTGGCCGGAGAACTTGACATTCGGTTCTCATCAAAACGTTTAATCAATTCGCTTGGGCTTAGGATTTCCTCTTTCTTGTCTGGGCTCCATCCAAGAAGAGCGATGAAGTTAAACAAGGCATCAGGAAGGTAACCGAGCTTATGATACTGTTCGATAAACTGGATAATGTCACCATCGCGTTTCGAGAGTTTCTTGTGGTTATCATTGACAATCAGTGGCATATGACCGTATTTGGGATGTGCCCAACCAAACGCGTCAAGCACCATCAACTGTTTCGGTGTATTAGTAATGTGGTCTTCCCCGCGGAGCACGTGTGTAATCGCCATGAGGTGATCGTCGACCGCACATGCGAAATTATAAGTCGGAATCCCACTTCTTTTGAGGATAACCCAGTCCCCGACGTCTTCGCTTTTGAAAGTAACTTCGCCCTTTACGACATCATCAAATGTGTATGATGTGTTTTCAGGCACTTTGAAACGAACCATGTAAGGTGCATCTTCATCTGGTTTGCCCAGACATTTCCTTGAGTAGTGAAGGTTGGATTCACCACGGGCTTTTTTCTCTGCAATTTCCGCTTCTAGTTCTTCGGGACTGCAATAACATTTATAGGCAAGACCTTTGTCAATCAGTTCATCCGCAAAGTCTTTGTAGACGTTCATTTTTTCATGGCGTTCTAGCTGTCTGTAGGGACCATATGCCCCACCTTTGTCAATGGATTCGTCCCAATCCATACCCAGCCAACGCAAATAGTTCATCTGGTTTTCTATACCCTGATCAACATTTCTTTTAATATCAGTATCTTCTATCCTGACGATAAAAGCGCCGTCATGGTGTCGAGCAAAAAGATAGTTAAAAAGCGCCGTTCTAGCGTTTCCGATATGAAGAAATCCCGTAGGACTTGGTGCATAGCGTACGCGTACGTTCATAGTAATGATGCCTCCTTATCTATGTTCACTTCATTATAGTATGTTTAATGCAGTCTCGCAAGCAACTGAAGCTATAAAAAAAAGCACAAATGTGCTTTTTTTTGCATACCGTATTAACGTTTTGAGAATTGTGGTGCACGGCGAGCTTTGCGTAGACCGTATTTCTTACGTTCAACCGCACGAGGATCACGTGTAATGAGTCCTTTGCTTTTGAGTGGTTTACGGTAGTCAGCATTCACTTCAAGGAGTGCACGGGCAATCCCAAGACGGATGGCACCCGCTTGACCAGAAATCCCCCCACCTTGTACATTGATAATAATATCGAATGACTTGGTGTTGTCAGTGAGTTCCAATGGTTGGAACACATCAAGACGAACGGCTGGAGATGGGATGTATTGTTCTATCGGACGACCGTTAACCGTCACATTACCTGTTCCTGGTTTAAGTGTGACGCGGGCAACCGAGCTTTTTCTACGTCCAAGACCATTGTATTTAACTTCATTAGCCATATTCGTACCCTCCTAACCTTTCAACTTTAGCACTTGTGGTTGTTGAGCATCGTGTGGGTGTTCGCTTCCGCTGTAAACGAAAAGTTTTTTGAACATTTGACGTCCAAGTTTTCCTGTTGGAAGCATCCCTTTGATGGCAAATTCAACCATGCGCGTAGGATGTTTTTGATTCATTTCTATGGCAGTAATCGTTTTGAAACCGCCAGAATACTGTGAATGTCTGTGGTATGTCTTGCCCTGCCATTTTTTGCCGGACAGCGTGATGTCTTTTGCGTTTGTGATAATGACGTAATCGCCACAATCCACGTGTGGAGTAAATGTGGGTTTGTGTTTACCTCTTAAAACCGTAGCCACTTCAGTGGATAAGCGACCAAGGGTTTTGCCTTTGGCGTCGATGACGTACCATTTGCGATCAACGGTTTGGTTGTTCGCCATGTAAGTTGTTTTCATAATGCTAGCCTCCTATTTTCTTCTCATAGTCGGGCTACAAGGGAGATTCTTAAAAATGTACCGACATATATAATATACGTTTTGACCCATAATGTCAAACGTTTTATTCATATTTAAACTTTTTTTAACTGACTGAATCGCCTGGTCTGAGTCCTGATACTTCCAAAATTTCCATTCGGTTTTTACCCGATCCCGCAAGAAGCATACCTTCGCTTTTTTCGCCTCTTAAGGTGACTGGTTCCAAGTTCCGGATAAGCACGATTTTTTTCCCGACAAGTGTATCTGGGGCATAGTATTTAGCAATGCCTGCCACTATCTGGCGTAGCTTGCCTTCACCGGCGTCCACTTTGAGTACGAGCAGCTTGTCTGCATTCGGATGCGGTTTGCAAGATTTGATTTGCCCGATGCGTAAGTCGAGTTTTGCAAAATCATCAATCGTTGCAAGGTTCAAATCTTCTTTATCGCTTTCAATAGTGTCATCATCGCCTCTTACGATTTTCTTGAGTTTGTCCACTTCTTCTTCAACCTCTAAACGCGGAAAGAGTGGCGTACCTTTGTGAACGACGTTGAACGTTGGTTGCGCACCATAAACAAGTGAATCCCAACTGCGCTTTTCCTCGGCTACACCGAGTTGCTTGAACAATGCGTCACTAGCTTCGAGCAGAATCGGTTTCAACAAGATACCAATTTGTCTCAATGAATCACTTAGATGGTAAAGCACATTCTCAAGTTCATCTTTTTTATCTTCATCCTTGGCCAGAATCCATGGTGTCGTTTCATCAATATATTTATTGGTTCTTGAAATCAAACGCCAGAGATTTCTAATGGCTTGAGAAACTTTGAGATTCTCCATACTCTCACCATAAGCATTGGGCGTATCTCTTAGGAGTGTTTCAAAATCCTCGTCTACAGAGGTTTTGCCTGATTCGTTGTATGACACCGAACCGCCAAAATATTTGTTGATCATCGTGATGGTTCTGTTGAGGAGGTTTCCGAAGTCGTTGGCCAAATCGAAGTTGATGCGGTCAACGAATGCTTCAGGGGTAAATAATCCGTCACCTCCATAGGGAAGTTCCCTCAATAAATAATACCTGAGCTCATCGAGTCCATAGTGCTTCAACAACGTATCGGGATAAATGACCCCGCCTTTGGACTTGCTCATTTTTCCGTCTTTCATCATATAAAAACCATGAGCATGAAGTTTAAACGTGATTGGAATATCAAGCGCCATCAACATGATCGGCCAGAAAATAGCGTGGAAGCGCAGAATATCTTTTCCAACCACATGAACGACTTCATCGCCTTTCCAATACTTTTGGAACAAGCCGTCGTTGTCAGTTCCATAGCCAAGCGCACTAATATAGTTCGACAGGGCGTCAATCCATACATAGACCACGTGTTTCGGATCGGAAATGACCTTGATGCCCCAATCAAACGTAGTGCGTGAGACTGAAAGATCGTTTAGCCCCTGACGAATAAACGCGAGCACTTCGTTACGTCTGGATTCAGGGGTAATGAAACCAGGATTATTTTCAATGAATTCAAGCAGTCTGTCTTGGTATTTTGAAAGCTTCAGAAAGTAGCTTTCCTCTTCAAGCCATGAAACTTCGCGGCCGCAATCTGGACACAATTCATCTTCTTCAAGTTGGCTTTCGGTGAAGAACGACTCGCAGTGCATGCAATAATACCCACTGTACGTACCGAGGTATATATCGCCTTGATCGAGCAAGCGCTCAAATATTTTTTGTACAACGGTTTTATGGCGCTTCTCAGTCGTGCGGATGAAATCATCATAAGAAATTTTCAACCGTTCCCAAAGTTCACGGGTTTGCTTTGCCATTTCATCTACGTGTTCAATGGGTGAGACTTTGTTTGTATCTGCAACAGTTTCAATCTTTTTCCCGTGTTCATCCATCCCTGTAAGGTAATAAGTATCATAGCCTCTCAAATCTTTATAACGTCTAAGCGCATCGCAAAGTACGGTGGTATACGTATTTCCGATATGCAACTTCCCACTCGGATAGTATATTGGGGTCGTGATATAGTATGTTTTTGCCATAGATCCTCACTCCTAGATTAATGCTTGAATTGTTTTTTGTACGTTTGGTATGTCATATATACCGAATTTTTCTTGACATTTTGTTCATGTGCCACTTGCTTGATTGCATATTTTTCACTTACGCCGTCTTCGATAAGCAATTCAATTCGGTCAATCAATGTATCTTCACTTAAGGTTTTATTTTCTTCAAAGCCTTCGACCACCACGACCATTTCACCTTTCAAATTGCTTAATTCAACGGGTTCGCTCAAATCAAAACGCAAAATTTCTTCAAAGTGTTTGGTGAGTTCCCGCGCTATTATAACACGCCGGTTGTCAAACAGGTGCTTTAAAGACTCAATCATAGCAGCAATACGGTGCGGACTTTCATAAAACACCAGGGTGTAGGGCAGCCACCTCAAGGGCTTGAGCGCAGTATTCCTTTGGGTGCCCTTAGAAGGTAAAAAGCCGTAAAACATATAGGGGTGGGAGGTAAATCCTGAAACAATCAATGCACTGATAGAGGCTGAAGGGCCTGGAATCGGTACAACACTGTATCCCTTTGACACCACGGTTTCTACAAGGCCTCCCCCGGGATCGCTTATTAGGGGAGTGCCGGCATCACTAATTAAGGCTAGAGACTTACCGTTGTCGAGGGCCATCAGGACTTCATGGTGTTTAGACGTTTCATTATGTTTGTGAAAACTCTTCATGGGTGTAACAATACCATAGTGTTTCAACAATTGCCCACTAGTTCTTGTATCTTCAGCATAAATGAAATCAACAAATTTCAAAACATTTACGGCTCTATAGGTAATGTCTTCAAGATTGCCAATAGGTGTGGCTACCAAATAAAGTTTGGGTGCCGTATCCAAAAAACTTGATTGACGGATCATAGCATCACCTTCTTCTGAACATTCTCAAAACTTCTTCGCTGTAGTGTTCACTGTCTTTTTCATGGACATATAAAGGCGGCAACACTTCAGTAGCTCCTCTAGAATTGTTAGCTGCATCAAAGAGCACCATGTATGCGCTCCGATTCACTCTGGGGTGAATAAAACGCATGCGTTTCACACTGAACTGGTGACGGTTGAGTAACAGCATAATCTCTTCGAGCCTTTCCACACGGTGAATGAACACCAACCGTCCTTTGTCCTTCAAAAGTCTTTTGGATTGTTGGATGATACCTTCCATGTCGATGGTGACTTCATGGCGAGCAAGTTTTTTATATTCGTTTGAACTGACATTCGAATCGTTTTTATATTTGAAGAACGGTGGATTTGAAACTATCAAATCCACACTGGTCGGTTTCAAGTAATCAAGGGCGTCATTGAAATCACTGACTATGATATCAATGCGGTCTTCCAAAGAGTTGCGTAAAACACTCCTTTTGGCAATTTCAGCGACTTCTTCCTGAATTTCAAATCCATAAATATGAACGTTCCGATTCATAGCACTGAGGAAAAGAGGGATAGGGGCAAGACCAGTCCCCACATCCACCACGGTTTTGATTCTCGATGTGATGTGGACAAAATCCGCAACCAAAATAGAATCAATCGAAAAATTAAGCATGTCTGGTCTTTGGATAATTTTCAATCCTTCAAAACCTAGGAGATCATTGACGACTTCTTCAGTCATCTTTTTCATTGACGTGTTCAAGCGCATCATATTCTTCGATATCTATGAGTTCATTGACATCAAATTCCTGGATGGTGTTTTCCGCCAAACGTACTTTCACACGCATTTCCAGTACATTGACCGAGATCACAGTGCCCTTGCCATCAGGCGTTTCCACCTGACTCATCATTTTAGGAAGTTCTTTTCTATTATTGATATATGTTTCGTTTTCGTAACGAATGCAACATAAGAGTTTCCCACATAATCCAGATATGTTGGTTGGATTAAGTGAAAGATTTTGATTTTTGGCCATTCTAATAGATACAGATTCGAATTCACCAAGGAATGTGTTACAGCAAAGCAAGTATCCGCACGGTCCGATACCGCCTATGAATTTAGCGCCGTCCCTTGCGCCTACTTGGCGAAGTTCGATACGCACATGAAATTCATTGGCCAAATCCTTGACGAGTTCCCGAAAATCCACACGCCCCTCCGCAGTAAAATAAACGACGAGCTTCGAGCGGTCTAACATATATTCAGCATCAAGTAATTTCATTTGCAGTTTGTGCTTTTTTATGAAATATTTACATACTGACATTACATTGGGAATATCCTCTTGGTTTCTATGGCGCTTGCTCAAGTCTTTATCTGTGGCGATTCTTATAACTGGTTTCAAGGTAGCGTGCAAATCAGTATCATCGAGGGTTTTAACCTCTTCAATGACTTCCCCGATTTCAAGACCTCTGACGGTTTCAACAACCACACGAAGTCCAAACGGCAATTCCAAGTTCTTGGGATCAAAATAATATTTTTTACCGGCCTGTTTAAACCGGATTCCGATTACTTTATTTTCCATCGGCAAGCCTTCTTTCAAGTTCCAGCATGACATTATCCAACGCAAGTCTGATATTGATATAATAAACAAGTGATGCTTTAATAGACATGATGCGTTGTAAAAGTGCGAGCAAATCATTAAGTTCATAGCGTTCACTCAGGCTTTGTGTAATCTCTGCACTCTGTGCAAAAACCACATCACCTTGATTGTTTATTTTACCATATATCAAGTCTTTTTGGTAGTGAATGAAGACATCGAGTACTTTTTCACTGCAATTTTGCAAATGCGCTTCAAGCGACGCTTGAAAGACGTTAAGAGCAGTTCCTTCAACAAGCAAGGCTTCATAGACATCAGAAACACCTTCGATGATTTCATAGATTGTTTCATCCTCAAGATAATCTTGTGCTTCTTCAATCGTATTCCTAAGCCTGGACGCGAGCCTGGAAGCGGATTGTTCATACCCAAGATCAAGGAGTGCCTGTTCGATGGATGATTCAGGCAAAGGATGAAAGGGTACAATTTGTGAACGTGATATAAGGGTTGGCAACAAATGCGATGTATCATCGGTAATCAGTATCCCATAAATATCTTCGTGGGGTTCTTCTAAGAATTTAAGCAGTGCATTGGCGGCATGAGCGTTCAACGTATTGGCGTGATTAATAATGTAAATTTTAGGACCCACCTCTAATGCGGTGCGGTTGAAATCATGTTGAAGCGCTTTGATATCTTCTTTGACAATTTGTTTTTTTAAAGGTTCTACAATGTGCAGATTGGGATGGGTCATGTGTGCGACCCTAAGGCAATTATTGCACGTTCCACAAGGTAAATGTGTATCTTTATTATTACATAATAGCATGGACGCAAAAAAAAGAGCCGTTTCCAATTTCATGATGCCTGCATGTCCTTCGAAAATGTAGGCGTGTGAAAGTCGGCCGTTTTTAAAGCTTCTTTCCAAAAAATCTATTGCGGTTCTCTGAGCGTCTTTCAATGCTTCATATTCCATACTATCACCCTTTATTAAAGCTCTTTTTTGAGGACTTCCACTACCTCCTCAACTACTTCTTCTATGGATTTTGTGCCATCTATGACACGGATGCGTTGTGGATTGTCTTTGATGATTGTCTGATAACCTTCATATACCTTGGTATGAAATTGAAGGCTTTCAAGGTCCAAGCGATCCATTTCTCTTGCGTTGTCAAACACTCTGTTTAGCCCTACGCTTGGAGGAACATCAATGAAAAACGTCAAGTCAGGCATGGTATCTTCAATCGCAAAACGATTGAGCGAATAGATTCTGTCAATACCAAGGGCTCTTCCGGCCCCTTGATAGGCAAGCGAACTATCGATAAAACGGTCGCATAAAACGATTTTTCCCTGGTTCAATGCCGGCCACACTTTTTCCACCATGTGTTGACGTCTTGATGCGGCATAAAGCAGCGCTTCTGTTCTTGCATCCATTTCTTTATTATCAACATCTAAGATCACCGTTCTTATGAGTTCAGAGATTCTGATACCTCCGGGTTCACGGGTACTTAGTACATCTAGCCCTTGGTTCGTGAGGGTCTCTTCGACGGCCCTTAAAATTGAGGTTTTGCCTGATCCTTCAGGTCCTTCGAATGTTATGAACTTCTTTTTCACGGGCTTTCACTCCTTTTTCTACTAGTGTATTATCGCATATTTTTAGTGTTTTTTAAATACGAATTTTAGAATGAGCGTTGACTTGTGTTATAATTAATAAAGATACGTTTAGGGGGTAGATAAACCATGCGAATTGATGTCGACAATCTCTCGTTTGGCTATGATTACAGAACCGTTTTAAACAATATCTCCTTTTCAATTGAAAGTGGAGACTTTTTAGTGATTGTCGGACAAAATGGAAGCGGTAAGTCCACCCTTGTAAAATGTCTTTTGGGTATTAATCGAGTGCCAAATGGAAAAATATTTTTAAACGGCATTGAAATCAACAATTTTAACAAATGGATCAATATCGGGTATGTTCCTCAAAAATTTGACGATTTTAATTATGAATTTCCGATAACCGTCAATGAAATTTTAAATGTTACGAAGCTAACCAAAGCCGATGAAGACGAAAAACTTCAAGTGATGGATGAACTCGGTATTTTGAAACTGCAAAACGAAAATATCAATACTCTGTCCGGTGGGCAGATGCAAAGGGTGTTTATTGCAAGAGCATTGATGAACCGTCCTTCTTTGTTGATTCTTGATGAGCCAACTGTCGGTGTCGATCAGGACAATACCGACCGGTTTTACAAGGTCGTCAACGACCTCAATAATAAAGGTGTCACCATTATGCTCATTTCACATGACCTTGATTCCAGCAAAGCAAACTTTTCTCACGCCATGTGGTTAAAAAATGGCGAAGCTTCTATGAAAAACATCAGCGAAGTTGCTCTTAGGGGGAATGAATGATGGACATGGAACCCTTTATTTTAGCCTCTAGCTTTATTCGCGCTCTGATTGAGCGTGAATTCATGCAGTTGGCATTGATCACCGGTATATTTATGGGGTTTCTTGCCCCTTTGATTGGAGCCTTTGTGGTTATCAAGCGGTTGAGTCTCATCGCGGATACTCTTTCACACTTCTCACTTGCAGGACTTGCAATCGGAATGTATTTCATCAACATCCTTTCATTGCCTATTGGTGACCCTTTATACATTGGTATGATTTTTGGGATAATCGGTGCCCTTCTAATTGAGGTCTTAAGGGGATATTACCGCAACTACAAAGAGATTTCAATGCCCATAGTCATCAGTATCGGAACCGCATTGAGTGCATTGTTCATATCACTTTCAGGAGGCTTTAATTCAAGTGTCTATAATTACCTTTTCGGAAGCATACTAACTGTAGGAAGAAACTTCGTCATCATCATATCGGCCGTCACGCTTTTAGTTTTGGCGCTTGTCATCATCTTCTACAAAAAAATAGTAATTGTGAGTTTTGATGAAGCGTATGCGCGACTGCTTGGCATCTCCGTAAGAAAATTTCAGATTGTGTCGACCATTCTTTTGGGAATCATAGTAAGTCTCGCCATTGAAACTGTAGGTGTGCTATTGGTTGGGAGCTTGATGATTATTCCCGTAGCTACGGCCATGAAGGTTGGTAGAAGTTTCAAAAGCACGTTGGCTCTAGCCATAGCATTCTCTGAAGCTGCGGTCATACTGGGACTTTGGTTCTCCTATATCTTCTCCATCCCATCTGGGGCTACCATTGTACTTTTCAATATCGCCATCCTAGTAGGAGTCATCATATTGAAAAAGTTCATTTTCAGTCGTTCCTTGAAAGAAAAACAATCCTAACTTAAATTATAAAAACGCTGCGGATAAATGTTAAGCTGTTCGCATCGTTTTTTTTATAGTTATTTTATCTTTTGGCCTCGCTTGAATACAGAAGTAATGCAAAAATCTTTATTAAGTAGTATAAAATCCGCTTTCTTACCCTCCTCGAGGCTGCCCATCTTTTCATTCAGTTTCAAGGCTTTTGCAGGGTTAATGGAAGCCATGTTGAATGCGTCATGAATTGCGACGCCATAGTCGGTGATCATACGCCTCACTGCATCAATCAACTTTAATGTCGACCCTGCGAGATGCCCGTCTTCCAACCGAGCTTCATGGTTCTTAACAATGACTTTTTGAGAGGCTAATTCATACACCCCGCCTTCAAGGCCTGCGGCCCTCATGGAATCAGTGACCAAGATAAGTTTATCTATCCCTTTAACCCTCAAAGCAAGTTCAACGGCTTTGAAATGGAGGTGGATTTTATCGACAATAAGTTCTGCGTAGACTCTGTCATCTAAAAGCGTCGCCCCAAGCACACCCGGTTCTCTGTGTGTAAATCCACGCATTCCATTATAGATATGTGTCGCCATAGAAGCGCCCGCATCAATAACGTTTTTCGTGGTGGCATAATCAGCATTTGAGTGCCCGATGGCTGTCGTTATGCCTGATTGTTCAAGATAGTTGACAAGTGACTCGGCACCGATTAATTCCGGAGCAAGTGCCACTACTTTAATGCTGTTTTTAGACAATCTTATGTAATGTTTCAAAAGCGTCATATCGGGATTTTTTATATATTCTAAGGGTTGCGCCCCTCTCTTTTCTTTGCTGACAAAAGGGCCCTCCAAATAGATTCCCTCAATAGTAGAAAGATTATTATGATTTAAGCGTGAAGCACAATAAGTTTCGACATTCTTTATGGCTTTTTCCATCGTTTCGTTCGCATCGGTCATGACATTGGCAAGAAAACTCGTGACTCCGTTTTGCACATGTGCTTTCGCTATTACTTCGAGAGCATTTTGTGTCGCGTCCATAACATCATGGCCTTTGTTTCCGTGTGTGTGGATATCAAAAAGACCAGGAGCTAGGTACTGCCCAGCAGCATCTACGCGTTTTTGAACTTCTAATTTTTCTTCATCACCCGCGCGAACTATGTCCTTGATAAATCCTCCTTCTACAATCATGGAAAAGTCTTTCAAGAGACCACTCGGGGTAATAATCAATGCATTGTCTATTCTTGTTTTCATAAAATCACCATTTATCAAAAGAATTTAGGGCATTTACGTTTGAAAAGTCAAAGTATTTAATCGATGGTGTAAAGCACATCATATAGGGAAAGGCCTTGCCCTGGGGCCAGATAGACGTGAGAATCGTGGGGCTTTCTCAATGCCTTTTCCACATCTCTAGTTTGTTTGTCGTGGTCTCTCAAGGCGGTACCTACCATGTAGCGTACCATATGTCTTAAAAATCCTTCGGATTCCACGATAACCACGGTTTCATTTTCACTGCGTACTGCTTTGCAAGTGTGAACACTTCTTAACGTCACCGCCCCGTCGGTTTTCTTTGTAAATCCTTCGAAGTCATGAACGCCTTCAAACAAGTGAAGTGTTTTATTAAATTTGTCGATATCGATGGGACCATGATACAGCGCGTAATGACTTTGGAAGGGATCTCTTTTATGGGTAATGGTGTAGTGATAAATTTTTCTTTGTACATCAAAGCGTGCATGAAAAAGTCTGGGAACTTCACTGATGAGATTAATGGTTATATCGGTTGGAAGCATTCTGTTCATCAAAGTCTTGATTTTCTCCAAAGGCAAAGGCGAGGCCGTGTCGAAATGCACAACCTGTTTCAAGGCGTGTACTCCTTTGTCCGTTCTTCCTGAGGGCGTAATCGTAATGGATTCTCCGGTGAGATGACCCAAGACTTTTTCTATCGCGCCTTGAATGGTAGCTTTTTTGGGTTGGCGTTGAAACCCGTTGTATAAAGTCCCATCGTAGGCTATATCCATTCGGAGGCGTTTCACTGAGTTGTCAATGTAATCAAAATACAGTCTTGATATAAGAGTGTTTCTGAATTTTAGTTTCACGGCGAGGGCATTGTAAAATTCTATCATGGTGATATTTTCATAGGTGTATAGTTTCTTGATTTTCGGATAGCGTTCATTAATCAGCGTATCCAACACCTCGTTAACGCCTTCACTAAGCGTCTCATCGCTACGTCTCAACACCACGTTTTTATGAAGTAAGTGGTCCATGGCCTCACGGTTTTTATCTTCCAATGCCTTTTTGAAGGTCAAATCCATGGCCAGATCCTGAGTGTTATGCTAAGGGTAAGCGCCAAGAGGGCAACGACTATGGTTACGCTATCAAGTGTTTTCCATGCCAAGACATGCAAGCGTGTTCGTTTGGCACCTGGTACGAATGACCTGGCTTCCATGGCATTGGCCAGTTCATCACTGCGTTTGAATGAAATGATGAACATCGGCACTAACAAGGATACGATTTGCATGACTTTATCCTTAAGTTTCCCTTCTTTGAAATCCACCCCTCTGCTTGCCTGAGCAAGCATAATTTTATTCGCTTCATCAAGCAAGGTTGGAATATAACGCAAACTAATCGAAATGATCATGGCTATGTCTTCAGTGTTAATTCTAAAGACTTTGAGAGGTTTCAAAACATGTTCAAGTCCTAAGTTCAAGTCTGTAGGTTTGGTGGTAATGGTAAGGATAGTAGAAAGGGTTACAATGATGATAAGCCTGAGCATTATGAACATGGCCATGAATAGCCCTTCTTCATAAATCGCAAGTGTGGACTGGGCGAAGGGATTTAAATCGCCCAGTTCAGTGAATATATAAAACACCCCTGCGATAACCGCCACAAAGTAAAACAGCTTAAAGCGTGTGAATTTCTTCGTAAAAAGCCACATAACAATAAGCCCTATGCCAAGCAACAGTGATAAAGGTGAATAAAACACCGTGCGTTTTAAAAGAATATCACCCTGTCTATTGAAAAGCACTTGAAAGACGAATGTAAACATCAACAAGAACATCAAAGGTCTTAGTCCGAGGTAGACACGTTTGATGCCAATTTTTCCTACAATCATGAGAAGCACAATCAGTCCTATTGCGATAAGCATCAACATCAAACTGTCAATTAAGAATGTCGCAACCATCAAGATGATGAGCGCAATAATCTTAGTCCTTGGGTCCATGGTATAAAAGAAACCTGTCCCAGGTACGTATCTTCCAATGACTACCTTCATGAAAGCAACTCCTCAAGGCGCTTTAACAGGGCCTGCTTATTACGTATCGTTCCACTGAGATCTAGTTTAAATTCTGTTTCTAGGGCCTGTTTCAGTCGAATGATATCCGGCACATCAAGATTCCAGTTGTCGATATTTGTGCGGGAAAAGAGCTTAACAGGATCCCCGTCATACACAAGTTCTCCCTCACGCATTACGAGCACACGTCTTGCATACTCATATACGGTATTCATATCATGAGTGATAATAAGTACGGTTTTATTCAAAGAGGTATGGATATCATAGAAGACCTTTAAAAGCGCATCTCTACCTCTGGGGTCTAGTCCGCTTGTAGGTTCATCCAGAATGAGAATATCAGGCTCCATAGCCAAAATACCAGCTATACTGACGCGTTTTTTTTCTCCACCGCTCAGATTGAACGGACTTCTCTCTAGATAGCTTTCGTCCAAGCCTACCATAGCTATGGCTTCACGAGCTCTTTTCTTAGCTTCACGCTCGTTAACCCCGAAGTTTTTAGGACCGAACATGATATCTTTTTCAACGGTTTCCTCAAAAAGTTGATATTCAGGAAACTGAAACACAAGTCCCACTTGTTTTCTAATGGGATTAAATTTTACATTTTTGTTTTCTTTTGATTTTGAGCTTATTTTTATACCAAAAATATTCATTGCACCTTTGGTCGGGGTTAAAAGTGCATTCATATGTTGAACAAGCGTGCTTTTCCCACTTCCCGTCTCACCAATTAGTGTAATGAATTCCCCTTTATTTTCAATCGCCACATTGACTTCATTGAGCGCAAGGTAGCCTTTGTTGTCAATGCTTTTGTATTGAAAGCTTACGTGTTCAAACTTAATTGCCATAAGAACTCCTTGAGTTTGGGATAATTTATATTCTTTTGTTCAAGTGTGTGCATGACTTCAAGGGGAAGAAGCAATTCCAAATTTGAACTTTCTAGTGTTTCCTTATCCAACAATATATCTTTCGTAGGGCCGATTTTGAGGACGTGACCTTCTTTTAAAACAAGGATGCGGTCACTAAGCACGGCTTCACGCATGTCATGGGTGATCATGATGACCGTCACGCCCACGTCGTTCAGTTTTTTGATGTAATTAAGAATCTCTTTACGGCCCTTTGGATCTAACATGGCGGTAGACTCATCAAAGATGATGACATCGGTTTGCATGGCAAGGATGCCTGCAATGGCCACACGCTGTTTCTGTCCGCCCGAAAGCGCCTGCGGTTCTTTTTCTAGAAAATCCGTCATGTCGACGCGAGATGCATATTTGTCGATTCGTTTAAGCATCTCGTCTCTTTCTATTTGTAGATTCTCAAGACCGAATGCGATATCATCTTTGACTGTAACGCCGACAAATTGGTTGTCAGGATTTTGAAAGACGATGCCGATTTTTTTACGAATGTCATACACGGTCTCTTCACTCAAGGTTTGTCCATCCACAACAACTGAGCCATTATTTGGCTTCAATAGTCCCACTAATAATTTGGAGAGCGTGGATTTTCCGCTTCCATTATGGCCAAGGATAGTCAACCATTCTCCTTTTTGCACGTTAAAAGAGACGTCACTTAAAGCCACGTCATCTTTTTGATAGGAAAAGCCCAGATTTTTTATCTCTATCATATTCAAACTATCATCTCCCAAAAGCGTATTCATTATATCAAAGAATAAAGGCTTTTGATAATAATATATGAAAAAAGCGAGCAATTAGCTCGCTTTTAATTCTTCATTAAACCAGTTCAATAACGACCATTTCAGTCGCATCCCCACGACGGGGACCGAGTTTCATGGTACGTGTATAACCGCCTTGGCGGTCTTGGTAACGGTTCGCAATGTCGTCGAACAGTTTTTGTAGTGCATTTTGGTTAGCTTCTGTATCAATAAAGCGTACAGTTTGTGCAGCACGTTTTCGTGCTTCAAGCGTGCCTTTTTTGCCAAGCGTAATCATTTTATCAATGAGTCGGCTTAGTTCTTTGGCTTTTGCTTCAGTGGTTTTGATGCTCTCGTGAATAATCAATTGAGTCACCAAGTCACGCAACATCGCTTTTCTCTGGTCGCTTCTGCGATTCAGTTTGCGGTATGTAGCCATGGGAAAAACCTCCTATTAGTGTTTTGCAAGTGAAAGGTCGAGATCTTCGAGCTTCTGTTTAACTTCTTTGAGTGATTTTTTACCAAGGTTTCTGACTTTCATCATATCTTCCTCGGTTTTTTCAGTCAATTCTTCAACCGTATTGATCCCGGCGCGTTTCAAACAGTTGTAGCTTCTTACAGATAGATCTAAGTCTTCGATTTGCATTTCCAAGATTTGGGAATTCTGTTCAGATTCCCGTTCTATCATATATTCTTCTTCTTGCGCTTTTTCAGATAACTCGACCACGAGTTCAAGATGACTAATCATCATTTTCGCGGCGACGCCAAGGGCTTCTTTCGGGGTGGTCGCCCCATTGGTTTCGATTTCCATTGTCAATTTGTCAAAATCGGCGCTCTCTTCGACACGGGTTTTTTTCACGTCGTATTTAACGCGTTGGACAGGTGTGTAGATGCTATCAATCGGGATGATTCCCACCATTTTATTATAGGCTTTGTTTTTTTCCGCACTTACATAGCCCACGCCTTTGCGTGCACTCATGACCATCCGGAAAGATTCACCTTCATTAACAGTTGCGATGTGCAAGTCGCTGTTGATAACAGTCACTTCGTTGTCGGCTTTTATATCAGATGCCGTGATATTTTTAGGACCGTGAACGTCGATTTCCAATTCTTTTTCAACTTCGGTATCCTCATTGTCGATGTTCAAGATGACGTCTTTGAGGTTCAAGACAATGGTTGTAACGTCTTCCACAACACCTTCAATTGAGGTGAATTCATGTTGGACACCGTCGATTTGGCAGTTGATGATGGCTGCGCCTGGAAGGCTCGAAAGGAGCACACGTCTTAGGGAATTACCGAGGGTGACACCATACCCACGTTCAAGTGGTGATATTTCAAATGTACCTTTGGTTTGACCGTCATCAATAATCCTTGTCTCTGGTTTTTCAAATTTAAGATCTTTCAAATGAACAACCTCCTTTTATATTTATTCACTAGCCACGAGGTCGTTTTGGTGGACGACATCCGTTGTGAGGAACTGGAGTTTCGTCTTTGATGGCCGTAATTTCAAGACCTGCAGTCTGCAAAGAACGGATTGCAGCTTCACGTCCCGGACCTGGGCCCTTGACAGAAACTTCAACGCGTTGAACGCCATGTTCCATAGCGGCTTTTGCACAAGCTTCACTTGAAATTTGTGCAGCGTACGGCGTCGATTTACGACTCCCTTTGAATCCGAGAGCGCCAGCACTTGTCCACGCGATTGCATTCCCGCTTGGGTCAGTGATGGTCACAATCGTGTTGTTGAAAGTTGAGTGAATGTGCGCAACTCCGGAAGGTATATTCTTCCTAGTGCGTTTTTTACTTTTAGCTCTACGTGCCATATTGCTCTCCTCCTATTTCTTTTTCTTGGCTACAGTTTTGCGTGGACCTTTAGCAGTCCTAGCATTATTTCTTGTTTTTTGTCCGCGTGCTGGAAGGTTGCGGCGATGACGCATGCCTCTGTAGCTTCCGATTTCTTGTAGCCTTTTGATGTTGAGCGAAACCTCACGGCGGAGATCCCCTTCAACTTTGGTTTGAGTAACTCTTTCGCGGATGCGAGTTAACTCTTCGTCTGTAAGATCCTTAACGCGTGTTTCAAGTGATACCTCCGCGTCTTTAAGTATTTTTTCAGATAAACTTTTCCCAATACCGAAAATGTATGTCAAAGAAATGACAATACGTTTGTCTCTGGGAACGTCTATGCCTGCGATACGTGCCATATGAGCACCTCCTATTAACCTTGTCTTTGTTTATGTTTTGGATTGTCGCAAATAACCATGACTTTGCCTTTGCGTTTCACGATTTTGCATTTGTCGCACATTTTCTTTACCGATGGTCTAACTTTCATGTTTGAATATCCTCCTTTGGAGCGTTAAATGGATGACACACTACTTGTGTCGGTAGGTAATACGCCCACGTGTTAAATCGTATGGTGAGAGTTCCACCGTTACTTTGTCGCCAGGTAGAATGCGTATGTAATACATACGGATTTTACCCGAAACGTGAGCTTTGACGGTATGGCCGTTCTCAAGTTCCACCAAGAATTCAGTGTTTGGCAGAGACTCGACAATTTTGCCTTCCATCTCGATTTTTTCTTCTTTTGCCATGCTCTGTTCCTCCTTTAAAGCGCGGTTAGAATCAAGTATGACTCTTTAGTTACCAAAATGGTATGTTCAAAGTGGGCACTGAGTTTTCCATCCTGAGTCACAGCTGTCCATGCGTCGCTTTGAACTTCGACGTCCTTGGTGCCGCTGTTGATCATAGGCTCAATTGCCAGGGTCATCCCCGGCTTCAAGAGAGGACCCTTACCCGCAGGTCCATAATTTGGAATTTGTGGATCTTCATGAAGCTTTCTACCCACACCATGTCCTACGAATTCCCTTACTACGCTGTAACCTTTTGATTCAGCATATGTTTGAATGGCGTGAGAAATGTCAGAAAGACGTTTGCCTGCTTTGATTTCACTTAGCCCCGCAAATAAAGATGCTTCAGTGGCTTCGAGTAGCTTTTCGGCTTCTTTTGAGATCCTGCCCACCGGATACGTCCAAGCTGAATCCCCGTGATACCCTTTGAAGTCAGCGCCAATGTCAACTTTGACAATGTCACCTTCCTTAAGTTTTCGCGATTTTGAAGGGATGCCATGAACGACCTCTTCATTGATTGAAGTACAGGCGCTTCCTGGGAACCCACCATAGTCTTTGAAAGACGGTACTGCGTCGTAGTCTCTCACTATTTTCTCCACCAGCGCATCAATATCCGCGGTGGTTATACCAGGTTTGATCATAGCCTTGACCTCTTTGTGCGCAATCGCAACAATGCGGCCGGCTTTTTTCATCAAATCTATTTCTCTTTTAGATTTTCTTGAAATCATGATAGTTCACCCAAAGCTTTCACAATATCACGGAAAACCGCCTCAAAAGACTGCATGCCGTTGATATTTACCAAGACGCCCCGTCCCTTATAGTAATCGATGATCGGTTTTGTCTTTGATTCGTAGATGTTGAGACGGTTGCGAACACTTTCCGGCTTATCATCT